>Ga0224530_1001140_pt1 | contig 14813 bp, 10 predicted proteins | sample CBST75metaG_FD_179873 | JGI IMG/M metagenome (GOLD analysis project Ga0224530, IMG submission 179873) | Peat soil microbial communities from Stordalen Mire, Sweden - C.B.S.T75 | ecosystem: Environmental > Terrestrial > Soil > Wetlands > Peat | place: Sweden: Norrbotten County, Stordalen Mire...
CTCTGTGAAGGCCAGCGCACTGTGTATGTCACCTTCGATGTCGATCAGAATCAGAGCGGCCAGCAAGCTGCAGAGCAATTGGCTCAGCGTCTTGTCGTGCACGGTATCTCGGCACGTCGCGTTCTCCTGCCTGAGGGTCATGATCCCAACTCCTTCTTCGTTCAGGGAGGAAACGCACACCAGTTCCAGTCGCTGCTGGAGGCTGCACAGCCATGAAGTTCCGCGTGATCCGCCAGAAGACTTCTTCAGGCGCACATAGTCCGATTCAAGTGGTCATGCAATCCACCCGCAATGGTGTTGCATGTGCGCTCTCACGCGCTACACCGAAGACGGACATCTGGAGATCGACAACAGCGCGGCCTAACGGGCGTTGCGCGCCGTCGCTCTTGGACGGAAACACTATCTGTTCGCCGGCTCCGATATACGATGCCTGTATTAGATAAACAGGCGCTCTTTCATCCAGATTAGCGTCTTGTTTAGCCCACTTACGGGGTTCACTCCAGCGCAACGGGCATCACGGAGGCACCGGTAGAGTTCCTGGTTCTTTCTATTTCATAATCGGAGGTCATGAACGCGCAGGAGGAGGACACTAGGTCCACTAATCCGTAGCCCATAGCAGATTGATAAATACCCTCGACTTCGCAGGGCGTGCCAATCACTTCAAAGGCCACCCATAATGGCCGAATCATCAGCGCTCGCGCACCGAGGGCGCTAATGAAGTGCAGCAGTTCATTGCGGTCAAAAATATCGCAACGCACCCTGAACAATGCGATCATGCGCCGCAATGCGCCACCCTCGGCAATCACCATGACCGAGTCCATACCCTCAATCTTACGGAGAAGCGCCTGTATGCGGCCTGCCAGCTTTTGATCTGTCTCGACCAAAAAGCTCAAGAACGTGCGCCCATCGAGCTTTACCAGAGAGAAGGATTCTACCGATACCAACTGACGGTCCAGTACTTGTAAAACTCTGGCCGTCATCCGTCCTTGATCTTCAGCCTGTGCCAGGAAAAAACATTTCATCTCTTGTCTCCAAAAAGAAAAGCCACCATCCGCTCGGTGCGAATGGTGGCTTTGTGTGAAATCTCTTTGAGTTTCTAAGTCGCCAGGTTCGCCCCCGCCATGGTTCTAATAACAAGGACAAGAATGCTTACCCGAACGACCACGGACACCGAGGTGCCAAGAGAAGACTGCTTGCGGCTTGTGCACTCCGAGGTCATGATTAACATTGATATCAATTGCAACGACAGGGTGTCAAGCGGTTACGCCATTCGCGTACTTCGGCGCGGTTCCTAGGCGGATCCTTCACGAAAACACGAAGATCGCAGTAGCCCGTATCCTGGGTGGTGAGGAGCGGCAGAAGACGCGGGCGTTCTTTAAACTACATGCCATCATCTATTTGTGGAGAAGTTCGGGTGTCCGTCAAGGGCAAGGTCGAAGGGCTGGTGGGCTATGCGCGGCGCAACTTCCTGGCGTCGATTCCGCCGAAGCTTACCATCTTTTCAGAGGCAGAAATACACTGGAATTGAGCGCAAGAATAAAAAATGATGGAGGGGGGTAAAAATACGGGACCCTCTACGTTATTAATATGAACAGTCAAATCTATGGTTTTGGTGAATTCAATCCGGTATGTTTGCTTTCCGTTCGCAAGCGTACGCTTCGCTATGGATGGCCCAGAATTCTCCGGCTGTACAGTGCCCATGAGCATATACGCCGAACCTGGCCAGCCACGACAAACGCGCGAAAGCCAGGTCATGGACCTCTATGACGGATTACGCCCGTCACTATTTTCGTATCTCGCCGGACTTGGCCTAGCCGCAAATGAAGCGGAAGACGTGATTCACGATTCATTTATTAAGCTCTTCGACCATCTGGCTGCCAAGGAAAGCGACCCAAATCTGCGTGGATGGATCTTTCGCGTTGCGCACAACCTAGCGATGGATATATTCCGAGAGGCACGAAGAATCGTGCAGCCCAATGTGGATGGAGTGAATCTGCAGGACTTCATGATCGATCCTTCGTTCACTCCTGAAGAGCACGCCATCGAGAACGAAGAAATCCGCAGAGTAATGTCCGCATTGGGACGTTTGACTCCCCAGCAGCGGTCGGCGGTGCTGTTGCGTTCCGAAAATCTGCGCTACCGGGAAATTGCGGCCATGCTTGGCATCAGTACGAAACGAGTTTGCGAACTGATACAGCGAGCCCTGGTTCGCCTGACAGGAGATTTATGAGTTTTTTGAAAAGCGGATCGCGTCGGCTCCATCATCTTTCTGACGAGATGATCTCCCGTTTGATTTCCGGTGAGTTGAAGACGCTGGGCGCGTTCCGCACCCGTGCACATCTTGAAAAGTGTTGGCAATGCCGTGCACGACTTGAATCGTTTGAGCGATCGGCCATGCAGGTGACCGAATACCGCAATTATCTGATACAACGAACCCCCATCAACCCGCAACGGAGAGCAAGACTGCTTGCCGATCTGCGCCAACGAGCGGAACATGCTGCGCCGCAACCGCTCCTAACCCGCTCCATCTTCAATTTTGCTAAGCGAACTGGTATTTTGATGAATCCTGTTTTGGCTAGTGTTGTCATCGTCTCTTGCGCCTTCGTCTTATTGCTCTGGATTTGGCAGCGGTCCCCAATCACCGTCGATGCCGCCCAATTGCTTCAGCGCGCAGAGATATCCGATTCGGCGGTTGCGCGCGGGAAAGCCGGCGTCATCTACCAGAAGGTCCGAATTGCGACTTCGCACCTCGCAATTGAGCGCGAATCGTATAGAGATGCGCAGGGTATACGCCGCCGGCTCCCAGAGCGGGTGGATGCCAAGTCTGAACAGGCTCGCCAGGTATTGTCCTCGGTGGGAGTGGATTGGGAAGCTCCCCTGTCGGCCGCTTCATATCGCGAGTGGCATGATAGTCAGACTTCCATCTCTGATGCGGTTTCCAGGGAAGATGGCGATCTTCTGATACTGGTCACGAAAACGCCCAATAGTCAGATTCAGGAAGAGTCGTTAACGGTTAGGGCGTCCGATTTCCACCCGGTTGAGCGGACTATTCAAACCCTTTCTCACGGCACTATTGAGATCTCTGAGATTAATTACGCGGTGCTCGACTGGGGCGGTGTGAATGAAGCGCTTTTCGAGCCGCTAGGAGGCCAGATTCATGTTGTCCCGGCTCTGCCACCCGCATTGCCGACAAATGCGCAATTGGACCTGACTGAATTAGAGGCGCGGTTGGCTCTAAACCGACTCCATGCAGATGAAGGCGAACAGATCAATCTGCCTCGAGTCGGCCATGCAATAGAAGTCAAAGGCGTAGTCAATACCGAAGAGAGGAAGCAGGAACTGGTAAATGGACTTCACTCCATACCGCATGTTCAGGTCAACCTGCTAAGCATAGCTGAGTTGCAAACGCTCCCTAATCATATGTCATCCGCCGAAACCGTCACAGAGAAGTCTGTCGAGGTGGGAGCGTCGCCCTTGGAGAGGTATCTGAACGGGCAGAACGGAAAGGAAGATGTACTCAGCAATGTCTCGCAGGAATTACTAGATGCAACTATTAAGGTGCAGCAAAGCGCCAACGAATTGAATTTACTCAAAACTAGGTTCTCCGCACGAAGCCTATCAGCCGCCGAAAGTTCGGCCTTGGAAGATCTTTCGCGGAGTTATTCCGACCGTTTGCTTGCAGGGGTTGCTTCGGAAGAATTAGCACTTCGGCAGATCGGATTTGTTCCACCATCTCAGCTTGGTTCTGACAAATTCCAAACTGATCTAGACTCGGCAGTTGACCGGAATGAGGCCTTCTGCCGTGAGTTGATTGCAGGTAGCACCGAAGGGCTCAGGCCGATTGCGGAAATTGTAACAGATCTTTACAAATCCATTGCCCAAATTAGGTCGGCAATCGCAGCGGTTTCTAGGGTTCCAAGCAAACAGACTTAAACTTTACAACTTTGATTGGAGAGCTATGATGCGTTTCGTTTACCGTCTTACCCTTGTCGTGTTTCTATGCGTCATGTCGCATAGTCTTTTCGCGCAATCTACAGCCATCACCGGGACGGTGGAGGATTCCTCCGGCGCGGCGATACGGAAAGCGGATGTTCGTGTCGTTGAGACAGCGCAGGGAACTTCGCGAACAACCCAGACAAATGATTCCGGTGCATACAACGTACCTTTCCTCAATCCCGGGGACTACCGCGTATATGTTCAGGCGCCAGGTTTCAGTACAGCGGTCAGCGAACAACTAACACTTACCGTTGCTCAGACACTAATCTTCAACGCAAAACTCAAGGTGGGGAAGGTCCAGCAGGAGATGACGGTCGTAGCCGGCGCATCCATGATCGCCACGACCGACGCATCCGTCAGTACACTCGTTGACCAGCAGTTTATCCAGAATATGCCGTTGAACGGCCAGTCCATTCAGAATCTCATCGCCATCACTCCGGGAGCGCAGAGAACAGGCGGCGCAGGGCAGTTCAGTTTCAACGGAGTCCGCGACAACAACAACTACATTATGGTAGACGGCGTAGCGGCGAACGTCGGCACCGCCGTCTCCGACGGGCCGGGCGGCCTCGGGCAGTACGGCGCGGGTCAGGCCGGCGGGTATACGGCATTGGGCACGAGCTCCAGCCTTGGGTCTCTCGGAGATATTCAGGAGATCAATGTATCTGAGGAACAGTGACTTTGACGCATACAATTCGTACACAAAATATTTGAACTCGGTTCTCCTGGCGGGGAATCCCTCAGCAGTTATCGCGGGGAAACCGCCGCTGCGCCAGAACGACTTTGGCGGTGTGCTTGGCGGACCGATCCGGATTCCATTTCTCTATAATGGCCGCTCAAAATCTTTCTTCTTTGTCTCACACGAATCGGTTCTGCTCGATCAACCGAATTCGCAGGCCGTAAATGTTCCCAGTGCGTGCGCCCGGGCAAATAACTGCGTGGATGACGAGTACGGTGACTGGCCTGCTCCAATGCCAGCGGCGACCGCTGCATTCCTGGCATTTGCTCCAGTGGCAAACTCTACTTATGAAGGCGAACCCGCCTATCTTGGGTCTTACTCGAACCCGAGCAACAGCCACGCAACGAGTCTCCGGCTCGACCAGCAACTGACATCACGGGTCTCGCTCTTCGTCCGTGGATCCTATACTCCCTCCGCGGTGAACAGCAGGACACTCAACAACATTAGCAATGGCAAGTTCGTCAATCAATCCTATACGTTCGGCTCGAATGCCCAGATCGCGTCGCATATTGTTAATGAATTGCGGCTTAACTATACCAGGAATAACGGAGAAAACAACTATACGCTCGATACGTATGGTGGGGCCTCTCTCCCGACAGCAGACATGTATGCGGAGATGTTTCCCTCGGCGTACGGAGCCTCGACGCTCAACTCCACTTTCACCTACGGCGAATATGTTGGCGCTTATGGCAATGGAACTCAGACATCAGGGCCAAATAACCAGGATTTGGGATATTGGTCTTTCCAGGTAGGCCAATATTATTCCGCTCCGCAGCGTCAGCTCAACCTGGTAGATAACGTAGCTTGGGCGGCCGGTAAGCATGTCTTCAAATTTGGTGTTGACTGGCGCGAGCTTATGCCGATCTCCGCGCCCTTTGTATACTCTCAGCTCCTCGCTTATTATGTTCCCTCCGACCTGTCCAGCGGCGTCCCAACACTCGGCATCGGACAGTCCGACGACCAGGTGACGGTACACGTCGCAAACTACGGACTCTATGCCCAGGACACATGGCGTGCCTCACCCAAGCTGACAGTCAACTACGGTGTGCGATTTGACATCAATCCCGCACCTCACGCAGTCGGCTCGCAACAGCTCTATGAGGTTACCGCTGCCAGTGTCCTGAACCCGGCAGTAGCAACGCTTGCTCCCGGCGGAACGCAGCTCTACCCAACCAAGTACGGCACCTTCCAGCCAAGGATTGGCGCCTCCTATGTGGTACGAAGCACCCCAGACTATGAAACAGTTCTCCGCGGCGGGTTTGGCATTTTCTACGATACGAATGATGACGCGGGGATTAACGCAACCGCCGATTATCCACACTTCCGGGCGGCCATTGAGATCGAAGGGGTTTCCTGGCCGGGGACGCCGTTGCCACCCCCGCCTGCCGTGAACATGACGGCCCCATATACGAATCAGGACCTGCTCGGCTTCGATTCGAGTTTCACGCTCCCGCTTACGTATGAATGGAACGTTGCAGTGCAGCAAGGGTTGGGACACAATCAGGCGATGCAGATCTCCTATGTAGCTTCTGCCGGGCGCAATTTGAACCGCCTTTCCGACTATCCGGGCTCCTATTTCTCTGACAGATTTCTGAACCTGGATGTCTATTCAAGTTTGGACTATTCAAACTACGATTCCCTCCAAATCGCATATCAACGCCGGCTGTACAAAGGTTTGCAGGTGCTGGCGAATTACGTTTGGTCGAAATCACTCGACACGCTGTCGAGCGACACCATCAACGCAGCGACGCCGCAGGAATTGAATCCTAGTCTCGATTACGGGCTTTCCGATTTCAACGTCCGGAATAATTTCAACATCAGCCTGCAATACGACTTTCCGACAATCCAGAGCGCGCCTAGACCAGTAAAGTATGCTCTGGGCCACTGGTCCATGGATAACATCTACCTGGTTCATAATGGCAATCCTCTGACAGCGCAATTTACCCGCACCATCAGCGGTTCTGCCGCCGACGCCTTCCGGCCGGATATTGTTTCCGGAGAACCTCTCTGGATACCGTCTTCGACCTTTGGCGGCAAGAAAGTGAACCCCGCAGCCTTCAGCGTAGCCTATGTGACAAGCAATCCCACCCAAATCCAAGGGAACGAACCAAGGGGTTACATCCCAGGACAGGCGGTAAGTGACTGGGACGCGACGCTCCGGCGCGAATTTTCTTTGCCGGAGAAGATTCACCTGCAGTTCAGAGCGGATGCCTTCAACATTCTCAATCAGACCCTCTATGCGAATCCAAACATGACGCTGGGAAGTATGAGCACCAAGGGGGTCTTTACCCCCGAGACAGGAGCGTACGGATTCGGCCTCATTACCAACACGTTGAACTCGGCAACTACAGCCGGGTCAACCAACCTCGGCGGCGGATTTTATGGAATTGGTCGAAACCGTAGCCTTCAGCTCGCGCTGAAAGTAAGGTTCTAACCCAAAAGAGCCGGAGTGTGTATGCGAAAGAGCCGGAGCAAGAATGCGCTGCTCCGGCTCTCTTCGGCTTGAAATGTGTTTTTTGTATGGCACTGCCGCCAGCGCAAATGCGAAAGGGGTTCATTACATTGTCCATCGAAAAGGTTCCTATGCACTGCAGAACAATTCTCTCCCTGCTTACTGTTGCCGTACTGTTAGTCATGAACTCGGCAGTGATTGCCCAAAGCTCTACAGTTGCGCAAAGTTCCGCGGCAGAACAGGTCCGCCACGCCTTCTATAACAGCGACTATACGGCGCAGCCGCTGCTGAAGACACTACTTGCAGCGCATCCTGACGATCCGGCTCTGCGGCATTGGAATCTTGCCATCGGGGATCTGATAGGGGTTCGTGACGGCTTTCGCAATGCGATCGCTGCCCCGGACGACAAAGACCCCTGGGTCCTGCTAGCTCGCTCGCGTTTTGCTCTTCCATGGCAGAGACAAGTGATTCTCGACAAGGCCATCGCGCTTGCGCCGGATGATGTTGACATCCTGACATTGGCGACGGAACAGATGGAGAATATTCTCTATCTGGAAACTAACGACAAGGACGAACTGGCGGCTTTCCGGGCGAATGCCAGCTCTTTCCTGAAGGAGCATGCGGAAGCCCTGGACAAAACAGCGCATGGATTAGCCGCACACGCGGCGGCTGAACTCGCGCTTGCTCAAGCGGATAACAGAGCCTCTCACAATCTCTCCGAAAATACAGAGATTGTTGCATTGGTCAGGCGAGCACTCGCCCTTGATAGCAAAGAGGCGAAAGCCCTTCAGGCGGAGTCGACCATCCTCAACGACAAGGGAGACATTCATGCCACGCATGAGTTTCTGCGCGGTGTTATATCTGCCGGAACAGAGTCGGTCCTTCTCTATGATGCCTACTTCAAAGCTCTCTTCAACGACCTGACTGAGACCCAGGATGCACAAAGCAAAGAGGGAATCGCGGCGTTGAAGGTGCTTCTCGACCGCGGTGAACCCACTGATCGCATGGTGGAGGCGCTGGTTCGTGAGGCTAAGGCTGGAGGCTCCGATGCTCTGGCGGCGGTTGAAGACAGCATCTCGAAGCGCTATCCAAATTCCGCTGCCAGCGACAGGATACTTTACCTTCAGGCTATATATGACGATCCGAACATTGCCGCAGATCCGAATTCTCCGGAAAAGATGGAGGCTCTAGAGGCATATCTGGATCTCCCGAACCATCCCAACCTGGCCGCTGTAGATGAGGCGAGGGGGAATTTGATCCAGATTCTGAGCCATCAGAAACAGCCCGATCTGGACCGTCTTTATAAGGAGTTGATGGCTCACGGAAGTGAATTCAATGACCATTCGGCAGTGTCAGTCCTGGCGAAGGGCAAGTCTCACTTGCCTGAGATACAAGCGTTTGCGGAAAAACACCTTCTCGAAGAGCCAATCCGGGTCGACGAGCGGATGTTGAGTCAATGGGACAAGCAAGGTTTCATGGATTTCTCGCTAGGCTTCTTTTTCAGCCCCTGGCAAAGCGCGCTGGGACACGTTTATTTCAACGAAGGCAAGCTGGACAAAGCGCAGGAGATCTTTCTTCATGTGCGCGAAGAAAACCCGTACTCCATGCAAGCGGCGATCAATCTTGGCGAGGTTTATGATGCGAAGGGAAACTATGTCGAAGCCCAAAAGCTCTACACATCGGCGTTGAGTATGAGTTCGATGGCTCCTGGGGCGCATCCTGCGGTTGCTGCGCTTCGCGAGAACTACATACTGCAGCATCCTGACAAGATTGGGCTCGATGATTACATGAAGGGGATCGAGCAAAAGGATACTGACCGGCGCCGCGCGCTTGTCCTGAAGGAACGCCACGCAACGCCCAAGGAAATACCCCCATTTACACTTAAAACTCTGGATGGCAAGACGGTGAGTTCGAACGATATGAAAGGGAAAGTGGTCGTCATCAACTTCTGGGCGACATGGTGCGGTCCGTGCAGGCAAGAGCTCCCGGAATTTCAGAAGCTTGCAGAAAAGTATCGTAACGATCCCAATGTGCTGGTATTGTCAGTGTCCACGGACGCGAGCGATACTCCAGTCGCCACAATTGCCCGCTTCATCAAGTCGAATAAATACGATTTCACTGTACTGCTTGGGGGGGACTATGGAAAAGCGAACTCGATTCTGCCAATTCCAATGACATGGTTTATCAACTCAGATGGCAAGGAGGTCTATCGGAAGATTGGGTACAGCAGAGAACTGGTGCAGGAATTCAGTTGGCGTATCGAAGAGTTGAAATCAAGCATAGGAATTCCAACGGAAGCAGGAGCATCGCAGGGCAAATGACTCGGAATAAATGCTCTGCTTTAAGCAGTGCTGGTAACAAAGATTAAAGGGGAATCAAAATGATGAAGTTACATTTGAGTAAGTCTAGTGTGTCGCTGCTGTTTTTCGCTTTGAGCGCTGCGTGCGGCGCTCAAAGCGCCAATCAGATTGTTCAGTGGTCCATTGTCGTTCAGGAGCATAAACAACTGAATCCAGGAGCTAAGGCAATTGCTGCCCTAGAAGCCACTATTAAGGATGGCTGGCACGTGTATGCGCTTTCACAGGTTCCCGGCGGCCCCATCCCTCTAACAGTTAAGGTTCCAGATAACCCTGTATTTACAACTGCCGGGGTTGCGATCGAGTCGAAGCCGGAGAGCTTTTATGACAAGAACTTTGATATGGAAACTCAATTTTACAAGCATTCCTTTTCAATAAAGGTTCCACTAGCCGTCAAAGCTACCGCGCCGTTAGGCGATCAGACTGCAGAGATTGATGTCAAATATCAAATGTGCAATGACAATACCTGCCTTCCCCCCGCAGTAACTCATCTGGCGTTGCAGGCGACGATTGTCAGGACGGATGGGAAGATTGTCAAGAAGGCAGGTTTGGCAACTACCACGCTGCATAACAGCACAGGATTGTCTTCAAAGGCTGCGGTTACAGAGCCTTTGAATTCCACCATTGTACCCGGCATGTCAGCGCCTCTCGTGCCACCCGTGCCGTCCGCTTCGACTTCCTCCCCCACCTCTACTCCGGCCAGCCCAGTGCCTCCATCAAATCTGGAAGCCCATGGTTTTGGCTCATTCATCTGGCTGGCCATTGTCATGGGAGCACTATCGCTTCTGACCCCTTGCGTCTTCCCCATGATTCCCATCACCGTCTCCTATTTCGCTAACCACGCAGGAGGCAGTCGCCGCGCATCCATTGGCAAGGCAGCGGTATATGCGGGCGGTATCATTTTAACCTTTAGCGCTGTTGGGATGTTGCTCGCCGCTATTTTTGGAGCAGGCGGCGTTAATCGTCTCGCGGCTAATCCCTGGGTGAACCTCTTCATTACCGCCGTATTTCTGGTCTTTGCACTTTCGCTCTTCGGGGCATTCTTCTTTCAGGTTCCAACCCGCCTTACGCAACGCCTCGACTCTCTTTCGCGGATGAAAGAGAGCAGCGGCACCGTCGGCGCGCTCCTTATGGGCATACTCTTTACACTTACGTCATTCACCTGCACCGCGCCTTTTGTTGGCACACTGCTGGTCATGGCGACAGAAGGCAATTGGCGCTGGCCACTTGCGGGCATGGTTGCCTTTTCAACTATCTTTGCCATTCCCTTCTTCGTTCTTGCCTTGGCGCCCCAGATCGTTTCGAATCTGCCGCGCGCCGGCGGCTGGATGAACTCGGTGAAGGTGGTCATGGGCTTTCTTGAAATTGCCGCCGCGATGAAGTTTCTCTCTAACGCCGATCTCATCTTTGGCTGGGGCATCTTCACGCATCAGGCCGTTCTTTCCATCTGGATCGCCATTGGACTGCTTCTTGTTCTGTACATCCTCGGCGCCTTCTACATGTCGCACGACAGCCCCGTCAAGTCAGTCGGAGCCGTCCGTATTCTGCTTGCGATCCTGTTTCTTGCGATCACTGTTTGGATGGTAGCTGGACTGTTTGGTCATTCCATGGGTGAATTAGAGGCGTTCCTGCCTCCTCCCACTCAGGAATCCGCTACTTCAATAACGCTTGGCTCAGTTAGTAACTCCCAGACAGGCCCGCAGTGGGTTCTCAACAATCTTCCCGAAGCAGAAATGCAAGCTGCTCAGCAGCATAAGCCGATCTTTGTCGATTTCACCGGATATACCTGCACAAACTGTCGCTGGATGGAAGCAAACATGTTCTCCAGACCCGACATTCAATCGGCCTTGAGTCATTTTGTCTTAGTGCGACTCTACACAGATGGCGATGGCAAGATCTACGAGGATCAGCAGAATATGCAGAACAATCGCTTTGGCACGGTCGCATTACCGCTTTATGTTCTACTGACGCCACAAGGAGCAACTATCAGTACATTCCCTGGCCTGACTAGGGATCCGCAACAGTTTCTGGAGTTTCTTAGCAAAGCAATGGGTGCCTAGCAAGCTGGCCATATCAATCACCTAAACGTGAGTTCAGAAAGGATTTCCTCATGAAGCTTTTTAAAGTCGTACTACTTTCGACGCTGGGTCTCATAATGGTCGCGCCGCTGGTCAATGCCCAACAGGTACCGCCTCCCTCTCTTCCGACAGGCGTGAAAATGGTGACGAGTGTCGAAGGCATTACGGAATACAGTTTGCCAAATGGACTTCACGTATTACTTTTCCCAGACGGGTCAAAGTCTACCATTACAGTAAACGTCACCTATACGGTCGGGTCGCGTCAGGAAAGCTATGGGGAAACGGGCATGGCTCATTTGCTTGAGCACATGCTCTTCAAAGGCACTCCTACGCATTCCCACATTCCCAAAGAGTTGAACGATCACGGTGCGCAATTCAATGCATCTACCGCGTACGACAGGACAAACTACTTTGAGACGCTTCCTGCATCGGAGGACAACCTGAAGTTAATGCTCGGTCTGGAGTCGGATCGGATGATCAACTCCACTGTCAGCCGCAAGGACCTTGACAGCGAAATGACGGTTGTTCGAAACGAGTTCGAGCGCGGTGAGAACAGTCCAGGTAACGTGCTCTTCCAACGCATGGCCGAAACAGCGTATATTGCGCATGCCTATGGTCGGCCCGTAATCGGGTTCCGCTCCGACATCGAGGACGTTCCAATCGAGATGCTGCAGGCCTTTTACCATAAGTACTATCAGCCAGATGACGCCGTGTTGACCGTTGCAGGCCAGATCGACCCCATGATCACACTGCTCCACATCGTGGACACATTTGGCGCAATTCCACGTCCAACCCGCCTGCTTGCCTCCCCCTACACCCTCGAGCCGGAACAGGATGGCGACCGCTCGGCAACCGTGACTCGCGTGGGAGACATTCAAATCGTTGGCAGCATGTATCACATACCTGCCTCATCGGATCAGGATTACCCGCCTCTTGAAGTCCTCACATCAATCCTTGCGAATGCGCCATCGGGACGGTTGTACAAGGCCTTGGTTGAAAGCGGAAAGGCCAGCAGCGTCAATGCTGATCTATTCCTGAGCCATGATCCAGGGCTCCTCTATGCGATGGCCAACCTGAATAAAAGCGGGAATGCGCAAGATACGGCCAGCATTCTGCAGGCCACAATGGAGACGTTTGCGAAAGCCCCGCCAACGAAAGAAGAGGTCGACCGTGCGCGTATTTCCCTGTTGACGGACCGCGAACGAACTCTGAACGATTCGAGCCGGCTCGGTTTCGATCTAAGTGAATGGATTGGATGCGGAGATTGGAGACTGTTCTTTCTCGACCGTGACCGAATTCGCGCAGTTACTACGGCGGATGTGGAGCGCGTCGCAGCAAAGTACTTGATCTCCTCTAATCGCACTGCGGGAGTGTTTGAACCCGCCACGCAACCGCCAGTGCGCGCACAGGTTCCTCCCCTAGGCAATCTTGAGGCGATGCTTCTCAACTATAAAGGACAGAAAGCCATTGCGCAGGGTGAAGCTTTCGATCCAATCCCAGCCAATCTGGATAAGCGCACAGTCCGCATCGACACTAAGTCCGGCCTCAAAATTGCCCTGCTGGAATTGAAAACACGCGGCGGTCTTGTATATGCCAATTTTGTCTTCCACTATGGATCACCCACTTCACTTCCGCACAGTGCGGTGCCGGCTCAGCTTATGGCCGCCATGCTACAGCGCGGAACGGATAAGCACACTCGTCAGCAGATTCAGGATGAGCTGGACCATCTGAAGGCGACCCTTTCTATTTCCTCTTCCGATGTAGGCTCTTTGCGCGTTCAGCTGCAGACTACTCATGAAAACCTAAAGGCTGCAGTTGAGCTAGTATCGGAGCTATTGCAGCAAGCGGCCTTCCCGCCCGAAGAATTGGAGCCTCTCAAACGGCAAGCCCTTACCCAGTCCGAATCGCAGCGGCACGATCCGAATGCAGTCGCCGGAAAGGTACTGGGGCGGCTTACGAGCCCCTACCCATCGGACTCTCCCCGTTACATTGAAACCCTCGACGAGCGTGAGGACTCAATCAAATCGACCACAGTGGACTCCCTCAAGGCCTTGCATAGCCAACTCAACGCGAATAACGCGGACATGGCATTTGTTGGCGACTTTGACAGCACCGCAGTTCAAACAGAGGTCGAGGGTCTCTTCGGTTCGTGGAAATCCAGCACGCCCTTTGCCAGGGTGCCGCAAGAGGAGTTTTCTGTTGTAGGTCAACACCAGGTAATCGAAATACCCGACAAAGCTAATGCTGTTTACCTGTCACAAATCAATTTAAAGATTCGCGATACTGACCCGGACTACCCTGCGCTTCTGATGGCTGCGGAAATGATGGGTGGTGGCACGCTGCATTCTCGTCTCGCGGATCGAATCCGCCAGAAAGACGGTCTAAGCTACGCCGTGTCGCTGCAACTCTATGCGGCGCCACTCGATAGCGTAGGCAGCGTTGTCAATTTCGCCATCTTTGCCCCTCAAAACCTGTCGCGCATCGAGGAGGACTTCCGCGAGGAGTTCGCAAAGGCAGCGGCTACTGGTTTTACAGCGGACGAACTCAACGCATCGCGCCAGGGTTGGTTACGGAGGCGAGAGGTTAGCAGGGGCCAGAATGCAGATGTGGCTGGAGTTCTCAGCAACTATCTCTTTCTTGATCGCACTTTCGCATATGATGCCGGTCTAGAAACTGCGGTCGACAAAGTGACTCTTGAGCAAGCCACGGCAGCGCTAAAAGAGTATATGGATCCAGCAAAGTTTGTCGTTGTCACGGCTGGCTCATTCAACAAATAGCCCTTCGCGGTGGACGGGAAGCTTGTTCAGCTCCCCGTCTCCATCGAATGAAAGAAGGTTGCGTGCTTCCATTCCCCAAACGCCGTACCGGCAGTCAATCCTCTAAAGCTCGTTCTGCGACCATATAAAGTAGCACCGGCTTAATGTCGAGATAAGTTTCCGCAGTTGGCGGATCCGGTCGGCGGGCTAAGGAGCCTCTGCACAAGCTCCAAATCCACAGCCAGCTTGGATAGTGTTGAAGGTTGATGGAGAATGCGATGCGGCAGATAACATTGGCGAGTATGAGCGCCGGAGTGAAAATAGGCCACAGAACGCCGCGTGAGCGGTGTTTTGCGGCGGAGTAAAAGTTTGCCACCGCCGGATCTTGTTTTCATGAGCTGTTGCCTTGATGGCATCGTTCATGGAACACCGGAGGGA
>Ga0224530_1001142_pt1 | contig 14802 bp, 8 predicted proteins | sample CBST75metaG_FD_179873 | JGI IMG/M metagenome (GOLD analysis project Ga0224530, IMG submission 179873) | Peat soil microbial communities from Stordalen Mire, Sweden - C.B.S.T75 | ecosystem: Environmental > Terrestrial > Soil > Wetlands > Peat | place: Sweden: Norrbotten County, Stordalen Mire...
TTGGCGGGTTGCTCTCCAGCAGAGCCCGCCTCCGCTTCACCGGCCAAATAGATTTTCATCCCTGCATCGGAAAACTGTAAAGAATGTCTGGAGACAAACTGTAAACCATGTCCCGGCACTTGACAGCAAGGAAATGGGGCGCCGGATCGATCCAGCACCCCACCTCATCCCATCGATGAGTCTCCAGTTGGTTATTCCTTGGCGGGTTGGTCTCCACCAGAGCCCACCTCCGCTTCACCAACCAGGATTATTCTGAAGGAGCAAGGGCAGGATGAGTAGACAATTTCATTGAACGGCAAGTGGGGCACTCGCAAACTGTCTCACTCAAGGGGTTCACCCCACAACCTTGGGTGCCCCATCCTTCGCGTTCTTAGCGAAGGGTGGGACCAGTGCAGTCGATGGGAACTGAAAACAGAAGATTCGTGGTCTCCCACCCTTCGCTAGAAAAAAGCGAAGAATGGGGCACCCGGCGACTTCACGGGAATAATATATGCACACTATGTTTCTTGATCTTTCCAAGGTCTCAGAAGCGAGTACCTGGGACTCGCGCTCACCCGTTAATCATTGAAGACTGTTTTCTGCAGGCTACGAAAAAGTGGTAGTTTATAGGCACAGATCATTCAAGACTTGGGGACTGTTCCATGAGAGCCTTCGTTTTAGGAACCCTTCTAGTTGCTTCAGTTAGCCTCTTTGGACAAGCTACCGATACTGCAAAGCAGGTCTACGACTTGTCTCAGAACTCCGTCTTTCTGATCTACCTGAACGATAGTTCCGGTTCACCAACGGCCCTCGGGAGCGGGTTTCTAGTTGGCTCGCGTATGCTGGCGACCAATGCTCATGTTGCTAGCGCCGGCAGCCCGGTTCTTTCGGTAGGGTCAGTCCGTATTCCGCTTAAGGTCCTCCGTACTGACGAGGAAAACGATCTGGCGCTTCTTACCATAGATGCAGACCTGTCTTCGAAACCGTTGCTCCTATCTACCTCAGCAGTTTCGCCCGGCGAGCAGATCTTTGCAATCGGAAACCCTGAAGGCCTCGAAAAGACCATAAGCCAAGGGATAGTTTCTGGACTGCGAAAGAAGGACAATCGCGACTTAATTCAAATCACCAGTCCAATCTCGCATGGATCATCAGGTGGACCGATCTTGAACGCAAAAGGAGAGGTAGTTGGCATTGCGGTTGGGGTTTTGGAAAACGGGCAAAATCTCAACTTTGCTGTTCCAGTTGTTTACCTCAAGGCGCTGATTGAGAACAGCATCCATAGAGCCTCCGGAATTGACCCGAAGGTTTCGGTTGCCGAAGCAAAAGGATTGCAGGACCAGAGAAGCCGCCTTGAATACTCGAATGATCCCACTTCCGACTATCAGCAATTCGGGCATCGGATCAAACAGATCATGGCTGACCTTCTCCGGGATTCAAACAGTGAAGAGGTGTTAACTGACGTAGCTTGCCTTGGAACGAAGTCCTTCGAATTCAGTGACGGCGGGATGGCAGCAGCGAAGAAGCTCAATCAGTTAAAGCCCTCCGCCGGCCACAGAGCACTGCTTTCCTATCTTCTGTTTGATCGCGCACAAGACGAAGACATGGTATCGCTTTTCAGCGAAAAGGACAGTCCGGGTCAAGCGAATGCGAAGGCTGCCTCTAAAGAATTCTTCGAGGACGCAGGTCGGGAAGCGGCTGACTCCAGAAAGCTTGCAAAAGGAACGGATTACCTGCTTGCAAGCTTTGTTCTTGGCGCTGTGAAGGACAATGAGGGTTCATACTCCGAAGCTGCAATGATCCAGACTCCCGTTGCAAATGGGAACCTCACGGTCTGCGGCGTAGATCTTGTTCAGCTCGCATACAAGAATCTTATCGGCGAAACCGCCAAAGCAAAGAAGCCGGAGGAAGCTGAAAGGTGGTTCCGCCAGTATGCGGCAAAATATCAGCCGACGGGCTACGATTGGGACATTGAGGGAGACCGTAGAGAAGAGGCAAAAGACTTCTCCGCAGCCGCTGATGCATACGAAAGGGCCGCGGCAGGTGGCGACTACTATGCGTACGACGCCTGCTATGCATCCGCCGATCGCTACAAACAGCAGGTTACAGACCAAGCTAATGTTCTCGCTGATGGCAGAAAATGCGTTGAAGGCTCCGTCAAGAACACGAACAAGGACACAGAGCACTTTTTTAAGCAGGCCCTTCCTGTGGTCTATCGGGATATGGCGGATGTGTTGGACTCGCGAGGAGCATATCCATCTGCATTGGAATACATAAAGGAAGCAATTTCCGCAGATCCGCAAAATGCATATGGCATGCATCTGGAATCGCAGATTCTTGAAAACATGGAGAGGTACTCTGAGTGCACCTCGGCCGCTCAGGAGGCGGTGCGGCTATCCGACGGTGCCTACCCGTTCATGCAGTTCCAACTGGGACAGTGCTACTTCGATTCGGGGAATTGGAGCCAAGCCGCATCAAGCTACCGAATCGCCGCTGAAGCCAACAAAAGTGACGTAGCCGCAGCATTCAACCTCGGCCTTTCCCTTCAGAGGCAAGGTTTCGGCGCAGATGCACGCCAATGGTTTCGTGAAGCTCTCAACAGGAATCCAAGTAGCGAGTTGCGAGGAAAGATAATGGCTCAATTGCAATAGGTCACTTTTCTAAAGCGGGCTCCATTGAAAGTCAACTGTTGCCAACAGGCATTGCGCTCATTGAGTGTCGACTGTGCGCGCGGAATTGGATTACTCCCCACAAACGTCGATGTCGCCGGAATGACTTCTGGATTTACGCAAAATCGCCTTCCCACTCGGGGAGTGTGCAAAGTTGCCGCTGACGAGGACAAAGGCCGCAAGTTAGCCGCGGCTTACGCCGCGATGGCGAGTTGGCTGGTTGGCTGAATGTTTCGGATGATTTATGCAAGATCCCCATAGCGTTAACCGAGCGATTCAGCGCGTATTGTCAACCAGGACAGCTCCGCCTTCGATCCATTACTCTGATAGGGTTAGAATCTCGAAGGGGCTTCCGCATGACCGTCATCCGGCAGGAAGATTTTGTTGCGAGCGTTGCTGCGGCGTTGCAGTTCATCAGTTACTACCATCCGGTGGACTTCATTCGCGGGATGGCGCGGGCGTATGAGCGCGAAGAGTCGCCGGCGGCGCGGGATGCGATGGCGCAGATCCTCGTCAACAGCCGCATGTGCGCCGAGGGACACAGGCCTATCTGCCAGGACACGGGGATTGTGACCGTGTTTCTCAAAGTCGGGATGGACGTGAAGTTTGAGGGCCCTGCGGGCGGCAGCCCTTCGGTCGATATTCAGGAAATGGTCAACGAAGGCGTGCGGCGGGCGTATCTGGACCCGGAGAACAAGCTGCGGGCGTCGATTCTGGCCGATCCGGGCGGGGCGCGCAAAAACACCAGGGACAATACGCCGGCCTGCGTGACGGTGGAACTGGTGAAGGGCGCGACGGTCGATGTGACGGTGGCGGCCAAGGGAGGCGGGTCGGAAGCCAAGGCCAAGTTTGCGATGCTGAACCCGTCCGACTCCATTGTTGAATGGGTGCTGAAGACCGTGCCAACGATGGGCGCTGGGTGGTGTCCGCCGGGGATGCTGGGCATCGGCATCGGCGGCACGGCGGAGAAGGCGATGCTGCTGGCCAAGGAATCGCTGATGGAGCCGATCGACATTCAGGAGCTGAAGGCGCGCGGGGCCGGGACGCGGGCCGAGGAGCTGCGGCTGGAAATTTACGACAAGGTGAACCGGCTGGGGATTGGCGCGCAAGGGCTGGGGGGCCTGACGACCGTGCTGGACGTGAAGGTGCGCGACTATCCGACCCACGCGGCCACCCTGCCGGTGGCGATGATTCCCAACTGCGCTGCGACGCGGCACGCGCACTTCGTGCTGGATGGCTCGGGTCCGGTCTTTCTCGATCCGCCGAGCCTCGATAACTGGCCGAAGCTGAGTTATGACGTGTCGGCGGCGCGGCGGGTGAACCTGGAGACAGTAACTCGCGACGAAGTTACAACATGGAAGCCCGGCGAGACTTTATTACTTACTGGCAAGTTACTGACCGGCCGCGACGCCGCGCACAAGAGATTGACCCAGATGCTCGACCGGGGCGAGCGGCTGCCGGTGGACTTTCGCGGGCGGTTCATCTACTACGTGGGGCCGGTGGACCCGGTGCGCGATGAAGTGATGGGACCCGCGGGACCGACGACGGCGACGCGCATGGACAAGTTCACGCGGCAGATGCTGGCCGAGACGGGCTTGCTGGGGATGGTGGGCAAAGCCGAGCGGGGACCGGAGGGCATCGAGGCCATTCGTGAATTCGGCGCGGTTTACCTGATGGCGGTGGGCGGCGCGGCTTACCTTGTGTCGAAGGCCATTCGCGGCGCGCGCGTCGTGGCCTTTGCCGACCTCGGAATGGAGGCAATCTACGAGTTCGACGTGCGCGATATGCCGGTGACAGTGGCGGTCGACGCGAAGGGAACCAGCATCCACCAGACCGGGCCGGCAGAGTGGCAGCGGAGGATCGCTGAAAAAGCAGGGACTAGGGATTAGGGACTAGGGACTAGGGATTAGGGACTAGGGACTAGAAACTAGGGACTAGGGACTAGGGACTAGGGACTAGGGACTAGGGACTAGGGACTAGGGAATAGGGAATAGGGAATAGGGACCAGCGATTTGCTACTCAGCCGAGATGGGCGGCGCGAAGGATTGCATCTACGGCTTGGTCCGGGGTAAGCGCATCGACGGCAATGGAGACGTGCGCCATGCGATAAAGCGGCAGGCGGCGCTGGTAGCGGCTTTCGAGGTTGGCCTGGTCGGCGAGGATGGGGCGCAGATGCTCGGTGCCGCGGCAGCGTTTCAGGGTCGTCGCTAACTCCACTTCAAGATGCACCAGCAGCGTGCCGGGCGTGGTCAACAGCAGCTCGCGCGTGGCGGCGTGCTCGATGGCCCCGCCGCCCAGAGCCAGAACCAGCCCGTCTTTTGCGGCCAGAGATTCGATGGCCGCGCGTTCGCGCTCGCGAAAGGCGGCTTCACCGTGGCGTGCGAAGAGTTCGGCAATGGCCGCGCCAGCTTCGGACTCGATGGCGTCGTCCACATCGATGAAGTTCCAGCCCAAGCGGCGGGCAACCAGCGGGCCGACGGTCGTCTTGCCCGAGCCCATGAAGCCGGTGAGCACGATGCGGCGCGGCTGCGCGGTTTGTGCTTCGGATTGGGATTTGAAGGTCATAAACAATGATTCACGGCCTCAAAAGCCGCTTTCTCATTATCCAGTATAAGGAAACCGTGGCGTGGGGCCGAGCCGCTCAACCCAACACGATGACCACGGCTCCGGCGGTGATGAGCAGGCCGCCGACGATGGCTGGGGCGTTGAGCTTTTCGCCCAGCAGAAGCCAGGCGAAGAGCATAACGAGAGGAACGCTGAGCTTGTCGAGCGGAGCGACGCGCGAGGCCGGGCCCAGTTGCAGGGCGCGGAAGTAGCAGATCCACGAGAGGCCGGTGGCGAGGCCAGAGAGCGCGAGAAAAAGCAGGGTGCGGCGGTCGAGCGAGCGCATTTCGCCGTGCCGGCCCAGCGCCAGCACGATGCCCCAGGCAAAGACGAGCACGACGGTCGTGCGCAGCGCCATGGCCAGGTTCGAGTCCACATGCGCCACGCCCACCTTGGCCAGCAGGGCGGTGGCGGCGGCAAAAACCGCGGAGAGCAATGCCCATCCAATCCAGCTCATGGAAGATATGGTACGCGCCGCAGGCCGGGGCCTGAAGGCCCTGTATTCATGCGCTCTTTTTCAGGGGACTTCAGCTATAGCATTTTCACGGATGGTGTAAGAAATGGGCGCCCGATCCTGCCCGCTCATCGGATGAACTCGCTGAGCGCCGCAGCAGGATGCGATGGATGTTGGCGCCGGGCAACCGGATCCCCAGCCGGGCCAGCAACATGGCCAGCTTGCGCGCCCCAGTCCCAGTAACACTGGCGCAATACCAACACCTGCTCTTCCAACGCCTTGGGAGTCTTCTCGGGCGAGCAGTGTGACGGCGGGATGCGCTTCTGAATCTCCTCTCTCCCCAGGAGCTTGCTTTGCCGCTTCTGCTTCTGATTTTCTTTTAAGCCGCACTTGACACGAATGACAGATAACCATGTTATTCTTCGGGAAATCATAAAAGGGCTTAGCTTGTTGTCGTGGAAGTGGAACTGGGAGTGATCCAGGTCAGATCGCTGGACGTGTGTTTTTTGAGGATGCGAACTCATTCGCATACGGCAGCACGGTATTGGGCCATGCAGAGAATCCAAACAGGAGAAGAACTATGAGCCAGCGTGTCTGGATGAAGTGGTTGGCTGTGGCGGGGATGGTATTGGCAACGTGCGCGGCAAACGCGACTGAGGCTACAGTAGCCGGGGACGCATATGTGAACAGCGCGTATCCGTCAACCAACTTCGGCGGTCTGACGAACCTCTATGTAGGCAGCGGCGGCACGGCGCTGATTCAGTTCGACCTGTCTTCGCTGCCTGCAGGCACCACGGCCAGCCAGATTGGCAAGGCCACGCTGAAACTCTACGTCAACAGAGTGAACAGCTCTGGAACAGTGACCGTTCTCCCGATCACAAGCACGTGGAGTGAATCATCGGTTACCTATTCGACGATCCCCACTCTGGGCTCGGCTATCGCTGCATTTACGCCGACGGTGGCGCAGCAGTTTGCCGTCATTGATGTCACTTCGCTGGTACAGGCATGGGTGACGACTCCCTCCAGTAACTTTGGCGTGGCGCTCACTTCGACCGCGGGCGATTTCGTCTTCGACTCCAAGGAGAACGACGAAACGAGCCACCTGGCACATTTGGATGTCACTGTCGTCTCGCAAGGCCCGGCAGGCGCTGCTGGCGCAACCGGAGCTACCGGCGAGCAAGGTCCGCAGGGTACCCAGGGCGCCACTGGGGCACAAGGACCGCAGGGTCCGGCTGGCGCAACAGGCGCGCAAGGCCCGCCGGTTTCTTTCAAGGATGCCTGGAGCAGCGGCGCAAGCTACGCCATCGGCGATGCCGTCTCAGAGAACGGAACCAGCTATATCGCCTTGGCATCTAACGCCCATATTGATCCCGCCACGGACGTTGCCGGCTCGGGTGGTAACTGGGCGGTGCTGGCGGCCAAGGGCGGGACCGGCGGACAGGGGCCGCAAGGTGTGCCGGGTCCTGCGGGGACGAACGGCACGAATGGCACGAATGGAACTGCAGGACCACAAGGCCCAGTCGGCCCAGCAGGTCCGGTAGCGAATTTCAAAGGCGCTTATAGTGCCTCAACAGCTTATAGCGCGGGCGATGCGGTCTCTGAAAATGGTTCCAGCTACGTTGCCCTCGCGGCCAACCAGAACCTGGATCCCGCCAGCAACCCCACTTCTTGGGCGGTTCTGGCGGCAGTCGGCTCGGCAGCCACGGTCAATGTGGGAGCTGTCACCACTGGCGCTCCTGGCTCTTCGGCTTCCGTGGGCAATAGTGGCTCCAGCAGCGCGGCAGTCTTGAACTTTACCGTTCCTCAGGGAGCTACGGGCGCGCCCGGCGCCGCAGCCACGGTGAACGTAGGCACCGTCTCCACCGGCGCAGCGGGATCTTCTGCTTCCGTGACCAACGGCGGCACATCCAATGCGGCGGTCCTGAACTTCTCCATTCCCAAGGGCGACGCTGGCGCGGCAGCCACGGTAGGCGTGGGAACGGTGAGCACTGGCGCGCCGGGCAGTTCGGCTACTGTCACCAATGCAGGAACTGCCAGCGCGGCAGTCTTGAATTTCACCATTCCGCAGGGCGCGACCGGTTCCATCGGCGCGGCTACGGAGTGGACTTCCGGAACCGCGTACGCGGTCGGAAACGTGGTCTACTGCAATACCACCTGCGCCGCCAACGGCTCCAGTTATGTTTCGCTGATTGCCAGCAATACCAACCACGATCCCTCTGCCAACCCCTCCGATTGGCAGATGATCGCCAAGGTGGGCTCTCAGGGGCCGACGGGTTCAAACGGCACCAATGGCACGAACGGCGTGGTCCAGGCAATCACCACCGGCACAATTGCCAATGCGGCGACAGCGGGAGCGGGAAGGCCAGCATCGGCGGCACGGCGGCAAATCCCAACATCAATATCAACTTCCCCAATGACGTGCAGTCGGTTTCGGTCGGGACGGTAAGCAACACCGCTTCAGCGGGAGCGGGCACGCTGACCGTGGGCGGCTCGGCAACCAATCCCCAAATCGAGATCAACTTCCCGGCCTCGTCGGGCGGCACTGGATTTACGTGGTCCGCGGCGGGACCCAATAGTGTCGACAACGGACCCGACATAACCAACCCACTCAACATTTCTCAGTTCAGTGGTCCATCGAACACACTTGGGACTAACGCAGGATATGCATTTGTTCCCACAGCCTGTACTGTCAAGAGCATCTTTCTGTCCGGAATCTATGTCACGATTTCGGGCTTTTCAGGCAACAATACGATCACGCTGAGGGTGCGGCACAACGGAACCGACACTTCCATGTCCTGCTCTGTCACGATAGGAAATGGCGCGACCGCTACAGCAGAGACATGCTCGAACACGAGCAATACGTTCACTGTGGAAGCGGGAGACACCCTTGCATACGACATCACACAAACAAACCAGGGGACATACACGGGTGGCGCCCAAACTGGTGGCAACCCCAATGGCCCCTATAACCAAATAGGCGCCACACTTGTTTGCCAATGAGACCGGTGACTATGCGGCAAGGCGGCAGAAGGTGAACAGGATGGCGCATTGAAGTTGACCCAGGCTACAGCAAAACCAGAGTAGTTGTATCTCGGAAGCACGCCCGCCAAGTGGCTTTTTTCTCAAGAAAAAGCCACATTGAAGACTCTCAGTAAGGGCGCGTTTACTCTGGTTTCGCTCTAGTCACTGTCTTCTCCGGGTGCCCTTTCATGAGGCAACTTCATCGCGGCTTAGTCAATAACGCAGGATCGCAACAAGGAGGAAACGCGGATTGACCGATTTGCCGATGAAATTCGTATGATCGGATTCAATTTCGCGCCCATGGGCTGGGAACAGTTGTACCGGAAGAACGCCAGCGCCAGGCCGAGGCGGTTGGCGCAAGGCTGGAATTGCGGGTGGAGCGGGGCAATTCTGCGCTGCGGCGCAATGAGCGGCTGGAGTTCAAGGCCGCCGGGCAGGATGCAGTTTCCGTAAAGATGATTTGGAGCGCGACGGGGCAGGCGCAGACACAGTGAGAGTACGAGTAACAGTATCAAAGACGGCAGCGGAGAAAGCGATGAATGCGATGAAGGCCGTAAAGATGGAACGCGGGCTGAGTAATGTGGGTATGGCTGTAATTGCGCTGCTTTTGGGCATGGGGACGTATCCCGCGCAGGCGCAGAACGCGGCGCAGCGCGCGGCACTGGCGCGGCTGGGCCATGCGCAAACGCACACGCAAGCGACGGGCGCTGCGACAGACGCGACCGAGGCGGCCAACATCTCTCTTTCCATGCCGAGAGGAGTGGCCTTCGATGCGTCTGGCGACCTGTTCATCGCCGATACGGACAACAACCGCATCCTCGAAGTGGATGTGAATGGCCTGGTGAGCACAGTTGCTGGAAGCGGCGCGCAGGGCTTTGGCGGCGATGGCGCGGCGGCCAGCAGCGCAATGCTCGACTCGCCCAACGGCGTGGCCGTGGACTCCAACGGCAACATTTACGTCGCCGACACGCATAACAACCGCATTCGTGAAGTAAGCGGCGGCTACATCAGCACGATCGCGGGAACCGGTGATGCGGGCTTCTCCGGCGACGGCGCGGCCGCCACCACTGCGGCATTGAGTTATCCCACCGCGGTCGCCGTCGACGGCAGCAACAACGTCTATATCGCCGACACCAACAACCATCGCATCCGCGAGATCACCGGTACAACCATCAATACCGTAGCCGGCAACGGCAGACAGACCTACTCCGGCGATGGCGGCGCGGCCACGGCGGCGGGACTCGATTCGCCCAACGGCGTAGCTGTGGATGCGGCCTTCAATCTTTACATCGGCGACATGCACAACCAGCGCGTGCGCATGGTGACTTATACGACCGGCACAATCAGCACCCTCGCCGGAACCGGCATCAAAGGATTCAATTCGGATGGATCAGCTGCTGCTGCTGAGCTTGCACGCCCCCGCGGAGTTGCGGTGGATAAGTCCGGAACGGTGTATGTGGCCGACAGCGACAACAATCGCATCCGCGCCATCAGCGGCGGGCAAGTAACGACCATCGCGGGCAACGGCGGCGAGGGCTATTCCGGCAGCGGCGGCGCTTCCACCAGCGCGGAGTTGGATTCGCCGCGCGGGATTGCTGTCCAGGGAAGCACGGTTTTCCTTTCCGATACCGAGAATCAGGCTGTGCGCCTGGTAAGCGGCGGCGTAGTGAACACCTTTGCCGGCGCGCCATCCAACACGGCTGAGTCGCTCGTTCTGGGTGGCGCGACTGCGCCCCTATATGGCACAGGCACAATGACCGCGATTTTCAGCAATGGATCGAAGACCGCAACCGGTCAGGTGTACCTCTACGACGGCCTTGGCTCCAGCCCTGCGCTGGTTGGAACGTCAGCGCTTGCGGCCAACTCCGCTGCGTTCAACACTGCCCAGCTCAGCGCGGGCACGCACGATCTGGTTGCCTCGTATCCAGGAGACGCGAATAATCCAGCCATCACCAGCAGCGTCTATGTGCTGGCAGTTGCGCAGGCGCCAAGCAGCATCTCGCTGACGACGTCAAACGCGACGTTCATTCTCGGCACATCCATCTCGCTGAAGGCGGCGGTGACTTCCGCGAATGGCTCGCCGACCGGCACAATCAACTTCTATGACGGCGCCACGCTGCTGAACAGTACGCCGGCCGCGCTGAACGGCGGATCGGCCTCGCTCACTCTGGCCGCGCTGCCGCTGGGTGGGCAAAGTCTCACTGCCGTTTACAGTGGCGATACGGACTTTGTCACCAGCGCCTCCACCGCCGTGGCGGAAAACGTGATCACGCCGGACTTCAATATCGCATCCTCGACACCGGCGCAAACCGTACTTCCCGGGCTGTCGGTCAACTACACAATCACGCTGACGCCGCTGAATCCGTCCTTTGTCTATCCAGTCACGCTCTCGGCAAGTGGATTGCCATCCGGGGTCACGGCCTCATTCACTCCATCCTCGATCGCCGCAGGCGCGGGAACATCCAGCACGGTCTTGACGCTCAGCGTCAGCGCGCAGGCACAGCTTGAAGAACGTGTCCGTTCTTTCGGCCGCTTCGCCGCTCCCACCGCACTTGCACTGTTGATGCTGCCCCTGGCATTCTGGCGGCGAGCGCGCAAGACTTCCCGGCGGCTCTCACACGTCGGCAAAGTATGGCTCGCGCTGCTGGTTTTTGCGGGGCTGAGCGTGCTGGGCGGCTGTGGAGCAAGCGGCTCCTCTGCGCATCCCGTCCAGCGCTATACCGTCACGATTGCGGCCGCCAACGGAATCAACACTCACTTCACCAACGTTACTTTGACGGTGCAATAAAAGAACGAATGCTGACGGAGTTTCCTGTTCCGATCGGCCAGTTCCTTGGCCATCGAGGGCGGCGCTGACGTCCCGGCAACTTCCGGAGGATGTCGAGGGCAGTCTGAATGATTTCATAGTTGTGGAGGCTATTCTCAAGTTCTGCACGAAGGAGACGCGACAGCCGTTCTGTCATCAATGGACACACTGACACGCGCACTGATTCTTTCTGCGTGGAACGGACTGGGATGATCACCGATCTGTCTGAGATTCTCTTCCATACTGGATCGTTTTGCTCAGTCTGCCGATGAAGAAGTAGATAGCCTACCCCTGTCTTCTCGGCGAGGGCAGCACTGTCGCGCCTTATCACCGCGACGAAAACAGATGAGGTAATTTCGATGCGATCTCTGCAAGGGCTTTTTTGCTCTTTGACCGCGGTGTTTGTACTTCTCTGCGGATGTGATGGCAGCGGCGTCAAGGCGCCCTCAGCGCTCAGCTACACCACCAGCACGGCGGTCTTTACCAAAGGTGTGGCGATCACACCGGACAGCCCCAGGAGCAGCGGCGGGGCCGTTACCTCCTACAGCGTGAGCCCAGCCCTTCCGGCTGGCCTGGTTCTGAGCGCCAGCACGGGAATTGTAAGCGGCACCCCCACGGTTGTGGCCGCAACAGGCAGCTATACGATTACGGCCTCCGACTCGGCCGGCAGCGCGACGGCTACCCTGTCCATCACGGTGAACGATCAGCCGCCTTCCGCGCTGAGCTACGCGCCCGGCACGGCGATTTACCCCGAAGGAGCGCAAATCGCGCCCAATGTTCCGGCCAACAGCGGCGGAACGGTGATCTCCTACAGCGTGAGCCCGGCGCTTCCAGCCGGCCTGAACCTGAGCGCGATCACGGGAATCATCAGCGGAGATCCGACAGCGGCGGCTGCCGCGGCCAGCTACACGGTCACTGCCATCAACTCGGGCGGCAGCGCGACGGCGGTCTTGAACATCACGGTGATGGCTCCCGCGCCCGCGGCGCAGCAAATACCCAACGTGGGGCAGCAGATTACGCCCCTGGCCCCGTTTGACTCCACCTTCGAGCCGCTGGTGCCCGGCGCGGCGATTCTGCCCAAGTATCCCGCCTGGCAGGTGGGCCAGGCGGTCAGCTCCGCCGTGAGCCCGGACGGCAATACGCTGCTGGTTCTTACCAGCGGGTTCAACCGCATTTACAATCCGCTCGGCACTCCCTACGGCGGGTACATCAACCTTGATGCCACGAATATCGACTACTCGAGTTCGAAAGAGTACGTCTTTATCTACGACATATCCCAGGGGGCGCCGGTTCAGAAGCAGGTTGTGACCATTCCCAATTCCTACAATGGGCTCGTCTTCGATCCTTCCGGCAAGGCGTTTTACGTCTCCGGCGGCATGGGCGATTACCCGTTCGTCAACGGCAGTCCCGCCCCCGTCAAATCCGGCGCCGTTTTCACCGGCCCCGGCGACAATGTGCATGTCTTTGCTCTTGGTTCCGACCAGATCACCTGGGCGGAGCAGACGGAACTGGTGATGGGCCACCTGACGGGCCTTGGCCTGAATGCAACCCCCAGCAATCAACAAATCGCGGTCAACAACCAGGTTGCGGTGCAACCGATGGCGGCCGGCGTGGCGATTTCCAGCGATGGCCAGACGCTGGCGGTGGCCAACTACTACAACGACTCGCTCACCATGTTCACCGGCGGCCTGGGCAACTGGACCATGGTGACTCCGGACATCGATTTGCGTCCCGGAGATGGAACTGTTGCGACACTGGGCACGCCGGGCGGCGAGTATCCCTTCTGGGTGGTGATTCAGGGCACGGGCGAAAATGCGACCGCCTATGTGTCGAGCATCCGCGACCGCGAGATCGATGTGGTGAGCCTGGGCGCGACGCCGAAGGTCACGGGGCGCATCCCCGTGAAGGGCGAACCGATCAAGATGACCATGAACAAGGCGCAGTCGCGCCTGTATGTGGCGGAAGATATGTCGGATACGGTGGACGTGATCGACATATCGAGCACCAGCGCCAAGAACGGCGCGAGCCCGATCCTGGAAACCATCCCAGTGGTCGCTCCCGCGGACGTATTGCAGTCTTATCCGCAGCTTCAGAACCTGACCGGCGCGAACTCCAACAGCGTGACGCTCTCGCCGGATGAGAGCCAACTCTATGTGACCAACGGCAATCTGAACGCCGTCGCGGTGGTGCAACTGACCGGCGCGGACAAAGGCGACCAGATCGTTGGCCTGATTCCGACCGGCTGGTACCCGAACTCGGTGAGCTTCGGCTCCACGGCCAACAGCCCCAATGGCAATTGGGTTTACGTGGTCAACGGAAAGTCGCCGACCGGTCCTGATCCCGGCTTGTGCTACAGCGCCGCGCCGCCTGTCGGAGCGGGGGCGCACAAGAATTGCTTTCCTTCGCAACAGTACAATCCCCAGCAGATCAAGGCTGGATTCCAGAGCTTCCCGCAGCCGACCGGAGCGCAGTTAGCCACGCTGACGGCGCAAACCGCCATCAACAACCGGTTTGCCAACACCGAAAGCGCGAGCGACCAGGCGGTCATGGCGGCGGTGCGTAAGGGCATCCAGCACGTGATCTTCATCATCAAGGAAAACCGCGGGTACGATCAGGTTCTGGGCGACCTGGAAGTCGGCAATGGCGATCCCAGTTTGACCGAGTTTGGAAGGGCGTACACGCCCAACCAGCACAACCTGGCGAGCAGCTTCGTCACCCTCGACAACATCATGGCCAGTTCCGAGACCAGCAATGATGGCTGGCCGTGGACGACCGGCGCCCGCGCTCCCGACGTGATCGAAAAGCAGTTTCCCGTTACCTATGCGGGACGCGGCCTCAGTTTGGATAGTGAAGGCGAGCAGCGCAACGTGAACGTCGCCATTCCTACCCTGGCCGGGCGCGTGGCGGCCAATGCTCTGACCCCGCACCAGACGGACAAGGACGGAGACGAGTTGCCGGGATCAGCCGACACTGCCGCTCCGGACGGACCGGACGACGTTCTGGACAGGGGCAAGGGCTACTTGTGGGATGCCGCGCTGCGCGCCGGCCTGACAGTACGCAACTACGGCTTCTTCGTGGACACGGAACTCTATGGATGCCCAGCGCCAGCGGGAGCAACCTGTATGCCGCTGAATGCGAACCTGACCGCCAGCGACACGGTCGTGGCTTATCCGACCAGCGTTTCTCTCACCCCGTTCACTGATCCCTACTATCGCGGCTTCGACAACCAGTTCCCGGATTACTACCGCTTCAAGGAGTGGGAGCGCGATTTC
>Ga0224530_1001146_pt1 | contig 14769 bp, 10 predicted proteins | sample CBST75metaG_FD_179873 | JGI IMG/M metagenome (GOLD analysis project Ga0224530, IMG submission 179873) | Peat soil microbial communities from Stordalen Mire, Sweden - C.B.S.T75 | ecosystem: Environmental > Terrestrial > Soil > Wetlands > Peat | place: Sweden: Norrbotten County, Stordalen Mire...
CTAGCTTATCCTCAGCGCCTGATCGAGGTCGGCGCAAAGATCCTCTGGCGCTTCCAATCCGATGGAGACGCGGAAGATGCCATCACCGGCAAAATCCCTGTAACTCTTGAGTGCTGTGCCCTGCAGCGAAAAAGAGCTTTTAAGAATGTCGTCGGTTGAAATGTGAAAGAGCAAACTGCGCTGCTTGCCGAGCGATACAGCATAAGTAAAGTCCTGCAGCTTTCTGTAAAAGCGGCGCGCAACTTCCATTCCGTCTTCTTTGGTCTGGAAGGTCAACATACCCGATGTGTTACTCATCTGCCGTTGCGCAAGCGCGTACTGAGGATGCGAGGGAAGACCAGGGTAGATTACGCGCTTGATTGCCGGATGTGACTCAAGATAGGAAGCAACACGGAGCGCGCCGTCCTGGTGGGCTCTCATGCGCAACTCGAGCGTATGCAGGCCGCGCCGGATGAGCCATGCGTTGAAGGGGCTTAGTGCGCCGCCAAAATGAATCAGTGCGCCCTGCCGGAGCTTGGCAAGAAACTCTCTGCGGCCAATGATGACGCCGCCCAGCGCATCCCCATGCCCGTTGAGGTACTTGGTAAGGGAATGCGCCACGAGATCGGCGCCGAGATTCAAAGGCTTGGTGGCAACTGGAGTGGCCATGGTGGAGTCGACGCCGAGCAGAGCCCCTGCCGAGTGCGCGATTTTTGCAACAGCGGAGATGTCCGTCAGACGCAAAATCGGATTGCAGGGCGTCTCGGCCCATAACAATCTGGTGTTGGGCTTCACGGCGGCAGTAACTGCCTCCAAGTCAGAAAAGTTGGCGGTGGTAACTTCAATGCCAAAGCCAGGCAGTGTGTTACGCGCCAACTCAGCGACTCCGGCATAACATACGTCGCTAAGTACCAAATGGTCGCCGCTGTGCAGCGTTCCCAAGATCAATGCCGATATGGCACTCATGCCGCTGGCGAAACAGAGCGCGTCTTCGCCATCTTCCAGGTCGGCGAGCTTTTCTTCGAGTGCGCGCACTGTGGGCGTCGACCAGCGGGAGTAGACGTTGGGCGTCTTATCGTCCAGCGTCTCCGCGGAGAAGCCAGCTTCGTCCGGGTTGAAGACAAAGTTAGTGGAAAGCACCATGGACGGCTCAACGGCCTGTGTGGAGGGGTCTGCCGGTTCGCCTGTATGTATGGAGCGTGTGCTAAATGCCTTTTTGTGGTAAGTGCTCATGATCAGCCTCGGATAGTCCATTCATTAGTTACATAAAGTATGCGCAAAGCAATGGCCATCTGCTTGGGAGCCTGTCAGAGATAGGATTTATGACCCTTTAATATCAATAACTTACGGAATCTACCAAATAAGGTAGGTTGTTGATATTAAATGCGTTACGAGATTGCGATTTCTTATCTCCGACACGCTCCCAGCGCAGTATGCTTACTTGTGAAAACTTTAACTTCATTGATCTTAAAGCCAAATTAACCCTTGTCATTTTGCGCAAGCTGCGGGATGATTCGATTACCGGGAGCAATCCCGCTCGCCCTTCGGGGCGAAATCCACCAATTGAAAGGTAAATCCAATGGATATGATGAAGATGGATATGAAGTCCATGTGTCGATGTATGGACGACTGCGGCATGTGCATGTCAATGTGCATGGAAACGATGATGAAGTGCAGCAAGATGGAGGGCATGACACCTGAAATGTGTTGCATGCTCCAGGACTGCGCAGCCATGTGCCAGATGGCAATGGGCTGCATGATGCGCGGATCCATGATGAGCGGCAAGATGTGTGCAATGTGCGCCGAAATGTGCATGATGTGCAACAGCATGTGCATGAAGATGGGGCAGGACGAGATGATGATGCGTTGCGCGGAAATGTGCAAGCGTTGCGCGGAGTCCTGCGACATGATGACCAAGATGTGCATGGCCGCTTAAGTCGCTGCCTTCTGAAAGACATTCCGCAGCTGAAGCATTCCGCAATCATAAGGCGGAGCAGGGGGTGGCCCGCTCCGTCTTAGGCGGCAGCTTTTCCTTTACAAGGAGATGACCTTGGCAAAGGATTCAACTGTCGGCTGATGGGCTGCCAGGTTCCGTTTTTTGTTGCGGTAGCTGCCTGACTGGCCGCCGTCCAAGACCTCAAAAACCTGCGCTACACGGCTCTGGCAAGTCGGGCAGACGCGCCCGATTTCTGTTGTGACCAGACCGCGCATGCAGATGCCGCAGAACATCTCTCCGCTGTTTTCAGAACTCCAGCTCAGGCGTACGGCGTTGTTGCTTGGATTGCGTAGTACAGCGTAGGAACGGTCTGCCATCTTTTTCCTCTCTTGCCTGCCGGCGGCAGGTTATCTCCAAATACAAAACGGCCCGCGATAGATGAGATCGCGGGCCGTTTTTGAAACTGTATGAACTGACGTTAAATCGTCAAACTTCTGCAGCTTCCACGCCCACGCACGTAACAACACATGGCCATCATGGTCATGGGCGTCTGCGCCGGGATGAAGAAGCTCTGCATGATAATAAGGTAACACAGATGGTGCGCGCGCGAGAAATACGATTAAATATTTCCCCCAGAACGAAGGACCCTGTCTTTTTGCTCTCGATGCTGAGGCCTTCATCCACTCGACGGCCAATTCAGCTACAAGCAACCGTCAGAAGCAAGGCTTAGAGCATTTTCGGAATGGTGTAGACCCAAAATTCATTGGTATCCCACCCTTTCCGCAGAAAAAAGCGGAAAGGATGGGGGCACGGAAGTCTACAGCAAAAGCAAAAATGCTCTAAAAGGCACAATCACATCAGTTACGTCCTAAACTTTCAGCAGGCGCTTGACCTCGGCGTGGAGGCGGGCGGTGATGGCGGACTCAGAGTCCGCAGGCGAAAAACGCAGCGGCTCACCTATGCGCACTTCGATGACGCCGGAACGGAACCAGCGGCGGTGTCCTGCCTTTAACTCGCCCAGGCCGCGGATGGCAACGGGAAGCACAGGGGCTGCGCACTGCTTGGCCAGCAGGCCGATGCCGGGCCGGAAGCGCGCCAGAGTTCCTTCTGCCGAGCGCGTGCCTTCGGGAAAGACCAGCACGTTGAAGCCGCGATCCATAGCCTTGCCCGCATGGGCAAAGCTGGGTTGGAAGTTGCGCAGACGGGGCAGGGGAAAGACGTTGAACAGCGCCGTGATCAGGAAATAGTACAAGGGACCGGGCAGGAAGAAGCTCCCAGCGGGACGCCCAGGGTTGCGGAAGTGGCGGAAGTCCTCGAGCATTTCGCCGGACATGGCTGTCGCTATGCGCCGCCGGATGGTGCTGGGCAGAGCGTATTCAATCAGCGGCCCGTCGTAAGTGGTGACGTGATTGGCGACAATCAGCATGGGCGTCGCGGCTGCGAGCGTATCCGGCGCGCTAACAACACGAGGATCGGCAAGCAGCCAGACCAGTGGGCGCATGACCGCTTCAATAAAGGCTGTACGCAGCCACTGGAAGGGCTTGCTCCACGGCCAGAGCGGGTAGACGCAGTGCGCGCGCTCAGGTGGAGTCTGTGTGGCTGTCGTTCCTGCCGCACCGGCTTCTTCTTCGGAAGGATGACGCGGGGCGGGAGCGTGGAAAGCGGGCGGCTCCTCGTCTGGCTCAGTGGCCAGCAGATGGCGCAGTTCTCCCAGGGTTTCGACCTGATCCAGCAGTCCGCTTCCGGTGGTGATGCCCGTACGTTCTTCAATGGCCGCAGCCAGTTGCACTCGGCCCAAACTGTCGAGATGCAGGTCTTCGGTGAGGCGCAGCTCATCGCCGACGCCGGGATGGGCGTCGCCGGAGATCTGCGCGATCAGGGTCAGCAGCCAGTCCGACGAGACGCCGAGAGAATCTTCGTCCGTGGACATAGCCGCGCCTGTGTTGGGCCTGGTGGCAGCGGACTGAATCTTCGTCAGCCACGCTTCGACTGTCTTGCGCCGTACCTTGCCGGTGGAAGTGCGAGGCAGGTCCGGTTCCGGCCACAGCACCCAGCGGCGCACGCGCTGAAAATCTGCCAGCCGCGTGTTGGCATTTTCAATGGCCGTTGCGGCCTGTTCTCCCGCTCCCCGGCAGGCCAGCACCGCGCAGGGTTCAGGCCCTGAGGCTGTTTCCATCGCCACGACGGCGCAGGCCGTGACGCCGGGCTGTTCCTCGATGGCAGCTTCCAGATCCTCGGGGTGCACGTTCAGGCCGGCGGCGGTTACGATGACTTCGCTTTTGCGGCCGACAAAACGCAGTTCACCGGAAGCCTGCTTTTCCGCGAGGTCGCCGGTGGCAAGCCACTCGCTTTCGCGGCGATGGAGCGTGCCGCCGGACCATGTCGCGCCGGAGATGGACGCGCCGCGTACCAGCACTTCGCCGTCCGGGCCCAGTTTTACTTCGCGCCCCGCCATGGGCTTGCCGATGGTGCCGCGGGCCACGTGGAAGGGGTGATTGAGCGTGATGAGCGCGGTGGTTTCCGTCATGCCGTAGCCTTGGATCAGCACGAAACCGAGGGCGTTCCAGAACTGCTCCAGCGGAGCGGCCAGCGCGCCGCCGCCAGAGATCAGCGCCCAGAACTTCATGCCGAACGCCTTGTGGATCGCGCGGAAGCGCCACCAGCGTTTCCATGCCCGGATGCCGTTGGAGGCGGCAAGTTTTTCATCGAGCCCGGGGTAAGTTAGTTCTAGATGTGTTTTGAGAAGCGCCAGCACACGAGGCACGGCGGCCAGCACGGAGATGCGCTCGCGGTGGATGGTTTCAATGAGCTTGTGTGCGACGAGGTGATTTTCAAAGTGCAGCTCGGCGGTCAGGATGGGGGGCACCCAGAGGCCCATGGTCTGGCCGAAGACGTGGCTCAGCGGCAGAGTGTGCAGGATGCGCAGGGGATGGACCAGTTTCTCGTAGCGCATGTAGGGCTGTGCGCCGTCTTCGATGGGTCCAACGCTGGCCAGCACATTGCCGTGGGTGATGACGACGCCTTTGGGGTCGCCAGTGGTGCCGGAGGTGAACAGAATCTGGAGAGGGGTTTCGCGCGAGAGCCCGGGAATGGGGGCGGCCTCTTCGGCGGGCAGTTCGGCGAGCCAGTCCTCAAAGCTAAGCCAAGGCAGTTCGGCGGCCAACTGGCTGAGCAGCACGGTGTCGCCCACGGCCAGTTTTGGAGACACGTCGGCGGCTACGCGTGCGGCGAAGTCCGCCGTGCCATGCGCATCCAAGGGCACGGCCAGCACGCCGCGCATCATGCAGCCGTGGAAGGCGGCAAGCCACTCCGCGCTGTTTTCTGCCCAGATGAGCACGCGGTCGCCTTGCTGGATGCCGCGTTGAGCCAGCAGCGCTGCAAAACGGCCGGCAAGGTGCGCCAGTTCGCCGTAGGTGGTGACACGGCGGCGGTTGCCCTGGTAGCGGACCACGGCGATTTCGCGCTCGTGGCGGCGGAAGTCTTCGAGAAGTGTAGCCAGATGTTCGCGCATGGTTATTCCAAGCAAGAACCATGGTAAGCGATGCACCCAGGCCTATGCTGGTGGCAGTATCCTCAAAGCATGAGTCAGCGCACGACATCCGCGGGCCCAATTGCCGAACCGGACCCGTTTGCCTGTTTCAATCCCGTAACGGCAGCGTGGTTCAAGGCGGTGTTCGACGTGCCCACCGCGCCGCAGCGGATGGGCTGGCCGGTGATTGCGCGCGGGGAAAGCGCGCTGATTTTGGCGCCCACGGGGACAGGCAAAACGCTGACGGCTTTTCTCTGGTGCCTGGACCGGCTGATGCTTCAGCCGCTGCCCGCGGGACATCGTGAAGGCTGCCGCATCCTGTACGTTTCTCCGTTGAAGGCGCTGGCCGTGGACGTGGAACGCAATCTGCGCTCGCCGCTGGCGGGGATGGCCAACATGGCGCGGCGCATGGGCGTGGATTTTCGCGAGCCCACCATCAGCGTACGCACAGGCGACACGCCGCAGAAGGAGCGGGTGCGTTTTGCACGGCACCCGGCGGACATTCTCATCACCACGCCGGAGTCGCTTTATCTGTTGCTGACATCGCAGGCAGCCGAGGCGCTGCGCACGGTGGATACGGTCATTATCGACGAGATTCACGCGCTGGTTCCGACCAAGCGCGGCGCGCATCTGGCGCTTTCGCTGGAGCGGCTGCAGGCGCTGACGAAGCGGCGGCTGCAGCGCATAGGGCTCTCCGCGACGCAGAGGCCGCTGGAAGAGGTGGCGCGGTTTCTGGGAGGAGTAGAAAAGCAGGAAGCAAAAAAACAAAATGCAGGTCCTTCGACTGCGGCCGCTGGCGCGGCCTTCGCTCAGGATGACAGCCAAGGGAATGACCGCCTAGCTGATAACAGCGAATGTGGCGACAGCAGACGGGATGCTGTCGAATGGGCTGGCAGCGAGTGCGCGGAAAGTGAGATCCAGTACCGGCCGGTGACGATTGTGAATGCTGGCGCACCCAAGCAGCTCAAACTGCGCGTCGAGGTGCCGGTTGAGGATATGGCGCACTTGGGCGCGCAGGAAGAGGTGCCCAGCGGTCCGGCCTCGCAGGCGCCGCGCAGGGTTTCGATCTGGAATGCGATTCATCCGCGGCTGCTGGAACTGATTCGCGCGCGCAACTCGACCATTCTGTTTGTGAACAGCCGGCAGGTGGCCGAGCGGCTAGCAGGGGCGCTTAACGAACTGGCGGGTGAGCCTATTGCGCGCGCACATCACGGTTCGCTGGCCGCTTCACAGCGCTCGATTGTCGAGGAGCAGTTGAAGGCCGGGCAGATTCGCGCTCTGTGCGCCACGTCCACGCTGGAGTTGGGCATCGATATGGGCGCGGTGGACCTGGTGATTCAGATTGAAGCGCCGCCCTCGGTGGCCAGCGGAATGCAGCGTATTGGCCGCGCCGGGCATCATGTGGACGAGGTGAGCGAGGGCGTTCTGTTTCCCAAATACCGCGCCGACCTGGTGGCCTGCGCAGCCGTTACCCGCGCCATGCATGAGGGACATATCGAATCGACGCGCTACCCGCGCAATCCGTTGGACGTGCTGGCGCAGCAGTTGGTGGCGATTGTGGCGCATCCGCCTTCGACTGTGCCACTGCATCGGAAGAAGATTCGCAAGAGTGGGCGGCTAGGGAAGAACCTGACTGCCGCGTTGAATTTTGGGGAGGAGGATTCGAGCGCTGGCGGGACGACTTCCGTGGGAGTGCAAGTTGATGCGCCGAAGCCGGAAGTCAGTGTTGACGCGCTGTTCGATCTGGTGCGCCATGCCGCGCCGTTTGGCGGGCTGACCCGCGCGGCCTTTGAGGGCGTGCTGGATTTGCTGAGCGGCCGCTATCCTTCCGACGAGTTTGCGGAGCTGCGTCCACGGCTGAACTGGGACCGGATCCGCAATGTGGTGACGGCTCGCGACGGCGCGGCGCGGTTGGCGATTCTGAATGCGGGCACCATTCCCGACCGTGGGCTGTACGGCGTTTTCCTGGCGAACACAGAGGGCAAAGCCGTGCGCGTGGGCGAGCTGGATGAAGAGATGGTTTTCGAGAGCCATCCCGGCGAGACCTTCATCCTGGGTGCATCGACCTGGCGAATTGTGGAGATTACGCACGACCGCGTGCTGGTTTCGCCCGCTTCCGGCGAGCCCGGCAAGATGCCGTTCTGGAAAGGCGACGGGCCGGGAAGGCCGCTGGAGTTTGGCCGCCGCATTGGCGCGCTGGTTCGCGAACTGAGGGCGCTGCCCAAGCCTGCCGCGCTGACGCGCCTGGTTGCCGAGCACGATCTCGATCCCGGCGCGGCGGAAAATCTGATGCAGTTTCTTGCCGATCAGGAAGCCGCGACCGGCGCTGTGCCGGACGACCGCACGATAGTTATCGAGCGCTGCAAGGATGAGCTGGGCGACTGGCGGGTTTGCGTGCTGACGCCCTTCGGCAGCCGCATACACATTCCGTGGGCGATGGCGGTGAGCGCACGCATCCGCGCCGCGGGCGGGCCGGAGGTTGAAACGCTGTGGAGCGACGACGGCTTTATCGTGCGCTTTCCCGATACGGACGAGCCGCCGGATACGGATTGGTTCCTGGTGGAGTCGGCCGAGACGATGCAACTGGTGCTGCGGCAGTTGGGTTCGACGGCGATGTTTGCCGGGCGCTTCAGAGAGGCTGCGGGCCGTGCGCTGCTGTTGCCGCGCCGCCGCGCCGATGCGCGCTCGCCGCTGTGGCAGTTGCGCAAACGTGCTTACGACCTGCTGAGCGTGGCTTCGCGCTACCCGTCGTTTCCACTGCTGCTGGAGACGTATCGCGAGTGTCTGCGCGACATCTTCGACATGCCGGCGCTGATTGAAACGCTGCGCGCCATTGAGCAGCGGCAGTTGCGCGTGCATGTGGTGGATACGCGCAAGCCTTCGCCGTTTGCCGCGTCGCTGCTGTTCAGCTATGTGGCGAATTTTCTTTATGACGGTGATGCGCCGCTGGCTGAGCGCCGGGCGCAGGCGCTGACCATCGACCAGGATCAGTTGCGTGAACTGCTGGGCGAGGCGGACCTGCGCGAACTGCTGGATGCGAACGCGATTGCAGAGGTTGAGGAAACGGCGCAATGCCTGGCGGAGAGTTACCGCGCGCGCTCGGCGGACGCGATGCACGATCTTTGCCTGCGGCTGGGCGATCTATCTCGTGAAGAAATGGCGCGGCGTGTGGTTTCGCCAGAGCTTTTGCCGCAGATCGACCGGTTGGTTCGTTCGCGGCGTTTGCTTGAGCTGCGCATTGCGGGCGAACGCCGTTTGATTGCCGCCGAGGATGCGGCGCGTTACCGCGACGGGTTGGGAATTCCGCTGCCGCCGGGGCTGGCCGCGGCGTTGCTGGAGCCGGTGGCGCACCCGGTGCTGGAACTGGTTCGCCGCTTTGCGCGCACGCACGGGCCATTCACGCTACGCGAGCCTGCGGAACGGTTTGCGCTGGACACTGCGGCGGTGGAGAATGCGCTGCGGCAGCTTGCCGGTGAGGGGCGCGTGCTTGAAGGAGGATTCCGGCCGGGCGGGCTGCATCGCGAGTGGTGCGATGCGGAGATTCTGCGGCAGATTCGGCGCAAGTCGCTGGCCAAACTACGCCGCGAGGTGGAGCCGGTGGAGCAGCAGACACTGGCGCGCTTCCTGACGCACTGGCAGGGCTTGCTGATGCCGCGCCGCACGGGCCATGCAAATTTGGACGGGCTGCTGGATGTAATCGAGAATCTGCAAGGCGCGCCGCTGCCCGCGTCGTTGCTGGAGACTGCGATTTTGCCCGCGCGCATTGCGGACTATGCACCCGCGGATCTTGACACGTTGATTGCCGCGGGCGAGGTGGCGTGGGCGGGCGTGGAGCCGCTGGGCGAGCGCGACGGGCGCATTGCATTGTTCCTTGCCGACAAGCTGCCGCTGCTGGCGCAGAACCGGCCTCTCACGGAGCCATTGAGCGAGCGCGAGGAGAAGTTGCTGGCTGTGCTTGAATCGACCGGAGCGAGCTTCTTCGACCCGCTGCATCAGGCCGTGGGCGGCGGCTATCCGGGCGAGTCGATTGATGCGTTGTGGAGCCTGGTGTGGCGAGGGCTCATCACCAACGACTCGCTCCACGCGCTGCGGGCGTACATTGCCAAACCGGAGAATGCGCGCACGCCGCGGCGGTTGCAGACGGGGGTGGCGTTCCGGTCGCGCAGAACCACGCCGCCCACGGCACAGGGGCGATGGTCGGCACTGCGTGCGGCAGGCAAAGCAGACGCTCCAACGGCTACGGAGGCCAGCCACGCGCTGGCGCTGCAACTGCTGAACCGCTACGGCGTGCTGCTGCGGGAACAGGTTGCGGCGGAGAACGTGCCGGGCGGATTCAGCGCGGTATACGACGTGCTGAAGGCTCTGGAAGAGAGCGGCCGGATTCGCCGGGGATACTTTGTGGCCGGGTTGGGCGCAACGCAGTTTGCGCTGCCGGCGGCCGTAGATCTGCTGCGCCAGTTGCGCACCGCGCCGCCTGAGGAGAAGCCGGAGTTTGTGCAGTTGGCCGCCACCGATCCGGCCAATCCGTTCGGTTCAGTCCTGCGCTGGCCGGAGCTTCCGGTTGCTGAGGAAGACGCGGAGTCCGCGCCCCGCATACTGACGCGCGCCGCCTACGCCGAAGTGATTCTGCGCAACGGTGAGTTGGTGGCGTGGCTGCGGCGCGGCAATCCCAATGTGCTGGTCTTTCTGCCGGACGAGGAGCCGGAGCGGTCACAAGTTGCGGCGGGTTTGGCGCACTTCTTGTGCGCGCGGGGGCAGGAGCGGATGCGCTTGAGCCATCATGAGGGCGTGCTGATTACGACCATCAACGGACAGCCCGTGGCGGCGCATCCGATGGCGCGATTCCTCATGGATGCCGGTTTTCATCATGGTCCGTTGGGGATGCACCTGCGGCGCATTCCGATGACGATGACAGAATACGAACCGTACGCGGGAGAGGCGCAATAAAGCAGTGCCCGAGGGAGACACAATTTTTCGCACGGCGCGCGCGCTGGGCCGTGCACTTGCGGGCAAGACGGTTACGGGCTTCCAGTCCTCCTATCCCAAGCTCACGCGCTGCAACGACGACACGCCGCTGGTTGGGCAGACGGTGGAGCGGGTGGAGTCGCGCGGCAAGTGGCTGCTGATTCACTTTTCCGGTGGCGAAACGCTGGCGACTCATATGCTGATGAGCGGCAGTTGGCACATCTACCGGCATGGCGAGCGGTGGCAGCAGCCGCAAGCCAACATGCGCATTGTGATCGAGAACAGCGATTACGTCGCGGTGGGATTTCGCGTGCCGGTGGCCGAGATGCACACGGCGCAGTCGCTGGCGCGGAACGCGAGAATTCCCGGTGCCGCGACGGATGTGCTGAGCGGCGCGTTCGATGCAGCCGAAGCGGCGCGGCGACTTGTGGCGCATGGGAACGAAGAGATTGCCGATGTGTTGCTGAACCAAGTGGTGATGGCGGGCGTGGGTAATGTGTTCAAGTCTGAAACCTGCTTTGTGACCGGCGTGAATCCGTTTTGCCGGGTGTCGGCGCTCAGCGGGGAACAGGTGCGGGCGCTGATTGCCACCGCGCAAAAGCTGATTGCGGCCAATGTGCTGGAGGACTCCGGCGATGGGATTGTGACTTATCGCGGAAGGAAGCGCCGCACCACGCACGAGTCGGACCCGAGCGCGGGCTTGTGGGTTTATGGGCGCAGGGGCGAGCCTTGCCGCCGCTGCGGCGAGCCGGTGCGCAGGCGCTTGCAGGGGACGGACGCGCGAGTCACTTTCTGGTGCCAACGCTGCCAGCCGATGCCGGACGGTTCGGATATTGATGGGTGAATGGCTCTGCGTACGTGAAGCATTTTCGCATTCCATCCTTGACACAAAAACAAGAACGTCGCAAGAGTGGGGCTAGAGCATTTTCGGAAATGGTGTAGACCCAAAATTCATTGGTATCCCACCCTTTCCGCAGAAAAAAGCGGAAAGGATGGGGCACGGAAGTCTACAGCAAAAGCAAAAATGCTCTAACTCATAGGTGGGTTGGGATAGCCGGCATTCTGAGACAGGCAGAATCAGCCTCGGCCGTGCTTGGCGGCTTTGATGCGGCGGATCTGGTCCATGCGCTGGGAGAGGAGTTTTTCGCGGCCTTCCTGGGTGGGCTGGTAGTAACTGCGGCCCTTGAGGGAGTCGGGCAGGCAATCCATGTCGGCCACTTTGTCTTCTTCGTCGTGGGCGTAGCGGTAACCCTTGCCGTAATCGAGTTCCTTCATCAGCTTGGTGGGCGCGTTGCGCAGATGCAGCGGAACGGGCTCCTGGCGGGTGTGCTCGATTTCCTGCTGGACCGCGCCGTAAGCCATATAAACCGAATTCGATTTGGGAGCAAGGCAGAGATAGACGACTGCTTCGGCTAGGGCCAGGTCGCCCTCGGGCGAGCCGAGAAACTCCATGGTCTGTTTGGCGGAGAGGCAGAGGTTCATGGCTTCCGGCGCGGCCAGGCCGATGTCTTCGACGGCCATGCGGACGACGCGGCGGGCCAGATACATCGGGTCTTCGCCTGAGGCGAACATGCGCGCCAGCCAGTAGAGAGCGGCGTCGGGGTCCGAGTTGCGGACGCTTTTGTGCAGGGCGGAGATGAGGTTGTAGTGCTCCTCGCCGGATTTGTCGTAGACGAGCACGCGCTGCTGCACGGCCTCGCCGGCGATGGCTTTATCGATGTGCTTGGCGTTCGCGGCGGCCGGTTCCATCGCCAGTTGAGCGGCGACTTCGAGGGCGTTGTAGGCGTTGCGGCAGTCGCCGCTGGAGTAGCTGGCGATCATCTCCAGGGCGTCGTCGTCGGCGGTCAACTCCATTGCGCCGAGGCCGCGTTCCTTATCTTCCAGAGCGCGCCGCAGGAGGGTGGCAATCTGCTTGTCGGTCAGCGGCTGCAGCACATAGACACGGCAGCGGGAGAGCAGGGCGGAAATGATCTCAAACGACGGATTCTCGGTGGTCGCGCCGATCAGGCGGATGGTGCCGCGCTCGACGTAGGGCAGGAAGGCGTCCTGCTGCGCCTTGTTGAAGCGGTGAATTTCATCGACAAAGAGGATGGTGCGGGAGTGCATCTCCGAGGCCTGTGCGGCTGCGGACATGACCTGCTTGATCTCCTTGATGCCGCTCATGACGGCGGAGAACTCAATGAAGCTGGCGCGGGTGGTTTCCGCGACGATCTTGCCCAGGGTGGTTTTGCCCACGCCGGGGGGACCCCAGAAGATCATGGAGTTGGTGTCGTCGTGCTCAATCTGGACGCGCAGGGGCTTGCCGGGGCCGACCAGATGTTCCTGTCCGAGCATCTCTTCGAGGCTGCGCGGGCGCATGCGCTCGGCCAGAGGCGCGGTACGGAGAGTGCCTTTGGGGCCTTCGGGTTCGCCGTCAAAAAGGCTCATTGGTCGCTCCCCAGGAACGGGGCCGATTGAGGGCTGAGGTTTCCCACCCTTTCGTCAGAAAAAAGACGAAAGGATGGGGCCTGGAGTGTTTTGGGCTCTACTCGGATGTTGCCGAAAAATTTTGTGCCTTCGGGGTTGATGTCAAAAAGACTCATGACTTGCCTCCTCGTTGGCGGGATGCTTCGTAAAGCAGGACGCTGGCGGCGACCGAGGCGTTGAGGCTTTCCACGGGGCCGGGGCAGGGAATGGTGAGTGCGCCATCGGCCTGGGCTGCCAATTTTTCCGGAACGCCATTGCCCTCGTTGCCGATGAGCAGGGCTATGGGCGCAGACAGGTTGGCGCGAGGGGCTGGCTCAGCGTTGCGCATGGTTGTGGTCCAGATTTTGATGCCGGCCGCGTGGAGGCGTGTGAAGCACTCTTCGACGCTGACGGAGATGAGCGGGAGACGAAAGACGCTGCCGGCGGAGGCGCGCACGGCCTTGGGGTTCCAGGCGCTGACGGTTCCGGGCAGGCTGAGGACGCCATCGGCTCCGAAGGCCTCGGCGGAGCGCAGGATGGTGCCCAGGTTGCCGGGATCCTGGAGCGCGGCCAGCACGACAAGGAGAGGCGCGGTCTTGCGAGAGCTGTCGAGCAGGTGAGTCCAATCCCACTCCGGCGGCTGGACCAAGGCTGCGACCGGTTGCGGCGTTTCGGTGGCCAGCGCGGAGGTCAAAAGCTCCCTGGGGAGCAACAGAACTTCGATTTCCGGCGATAGGCCAAGCTCGTCAAGCAGGTACTCGGCGTCCTGCGCCACAAAGGCGCAATTGACCGCCATGCCCGCGCGCACGGCTTCCGTAAGCAGATTGGGACCTTCGACTCCGACGAGGCCGAAACCGCCGCGGGCAGGGCTGGACCCGCTGTGGGCGGGCGAGGCCAGCGCGCGGCGAAGTTCTTTGAGGCGGGCGTTCTGCTTACTCTGTACAATGCGAACAGGCATTTGGCGGAAACCTTCAAAACACTTAGTGCGATTCTAAGCTGTTTTGCCCAAGCGGCGGGGAGACGAGTGACGCTTGGGCATCTTGCACCACGGCTGGTGCTGTGATAGTTTCCGTCTTTATGGCGTTATCCTTTCGGGAACCGAGGTAGGCCTTCTTGTCCGCGGAGATATTGCGCGTCCATCCCGATGAGCCCCAACCGGACCGGATCGACTACATTGTCTCCTGCCTGCATAAGGGCGATGTGATCGCGCTGCCTACGGACACCTTCTACGGCTTGGCCGTGGACCCGGTGAATCTGCACGCAGTGGAACAGATTTACCGGATCAAGACCCGTCAAAAACACAAGCCTCTTTCGCTGCTGATTGCCTCCGTGTCGCAGGCGTACGAACTGGCGCGCGATACTGACGTGCAACTGGACAAGCTGGCGGAACGATTCTGGCCCGGGCCGCTGACGATTATTGTGCGCGCCGGGACGAAGCTGCCGTTGCGCTCGACGGCGAATACAGGCAATGTGGCGCTGAGGGTGCCGGACGCAGCCATTCCGCGGGCGGTGGTGGAGCGCTTCGGGCTGCCGATTACGGCGACCTCGGCCAACCTTCAGGGAGCGCCGGAGTGCACCCATGCAGCCAGCGTGCGCGACCAGATTGGCGACCGGATTCCGCTGATTATTGATGGTGGACCCACCGGCCACGCACTGCCCACCACGATCGTGGACCTATCGCTTGGCCCCGGGCGCTGGGAGATTCTGCGCGAGGGCGCGATTCCCACACACGAAATCGTGATGGTGCTGGAGAGGTAGGAAAAGACAAGGACCAGACACGAAGACTGGGGCGATGGTGCATGACGCGCTGAGTGCCGATAAACTATAGTGTTGCTGATTTCCAGCCTTCAACGTCAAGAGGTTTCCATGGGGCGTCGGACCAGGACGAAACGAAGCAAATGGACTCTGCGCGTCG
>Ga0224530_1001149_pt1 | contig 14758 bp, 15 predicted proteins | sample CBST75metaG_FD_179873 | JGI IMG/M metagenome (GOLD analysis project Ga0224530, IMG submission 179873) | Peat soil microbial communities from Stordalen Mire, Sweden - C.B.S.T75 | ecosystem: Environmental > Terrestrial > Soil > Wetlands > Peat | place: Sweden: Norrbotten County, Stordalen Mire...
TTGAAGGCCGCTGTATGGTTCCGGCGTGGACGTCTGGTCATCTGCTCTCCTCATCCCAGCCATTCTAGGCTGTGGGCGAACAGAACCTCCACTTAACTCCCTGTCCGAATTGCCTGAGCCGGCTCACCTGCCGGATGGCCGTCACCACCTGCCCGTCGACGGAGACCAGGTCGAACGCGTGCTTGCTGGCAGTCAGGTCCTGCCTCGTGGCCGGTTGAGGAGAGATGGGGGCATACGACAGGGTATCGTGGATTTCCGCGTTGGTGAGGGTGAGAAAGCCGTCTTCCACATTGGGAAACCCGGTTGCGTCCGCCTCGTCGCCGATGCGCAGGGGCGCGAGGGATTGGGTCGAGATCCACAAGCTCTTGCTGCCGCTTTGCAGGACGACGGCCAGACCCGGCTGATAGTAGGTTATTGTCCCGTGGACCCGGACTCTCGGGGTAAGGTCTTTGACGTGGAGGTTGGCGAGGATCATGTCCATGGGGGTGGCCGGGAGGGACCACGGACTGGCGCCAGCGCGCTTGAGAATCTTGACATCAGCCAGGGAAGAAACGTGCAGCAGGATTCCAGTCTGCTGCATCTTGCCGTCGAATCTTCCTGAGACCGCGCCGGTGACCTCGACCTCGGCGTCCAACAGGTCTTTGAGCGCGTTTGCATCGTCGCTATCGATGGTTGCGTCCGTGTATCCGCCGTCTACCAATATCCTCAGGGTGGAGGTCTGCCGCCTGGAACTCAACGCCAGGTCCGCAGTGCGAACCACCCCAGTGACCTTGACCAGCCTGCAATCGCGCTGTACGCGGATCAATTCGTCGAAAGTGGCGGGCAGGGGCTTGAGCGGTGCGCCATGGTGGAGCAGGGTCGCGTTATTGCTGAGGACAAAGGGGCGGAAGCTGGGGCGCATGGTGCCCCGGATCAGGACGCGATCCCCGGGAACCAGCTTGACCTGGGTGGTGAGCTGCACATAGATGGCGTTGTCGCCATCCTGAACAAACAAGGTTTTCTCGTAGTCGCGGAAGTAAGTAACGGTGGCCTCGAAGGCAACCGGCGGGTTTTGCCTGGCCTGATCATTGGTGAGGTCGTGAACGGCGCTCAGGGTGGTGAGGGGAGCAGGCGGCGCGGCCCAAGCAGCCAAGGCCGATCCAAGCAGAATCGCAACCGCGGGGAGAAGTTTATTCAGGGAAAATACACTGATCATGCCGCTGTCGGAATACATGGGCAGAAGAGCCTCAATCGGCAGCGCTGGCCCAATGAATTGACTCTGGCATGAGGGGGCACCCTGGAGTCCGCGTGCGGGCGTAATCTGCTGAAGACCTATCTTACACGCCCCGCAGTTTGGTTTAATAGCTCTTTTGGGGCACTTCAGGGTACTTTGGTTTGGTTATGGCTCGCTTCGATGGAAGATATCCGAAGCTGGATTCCGTTAAGTTGAGCCAGTGTTGTGGGAGCAGGGGATAAGTAGCCGAGTTTGATCAAGAGGGCAGGTTTTGTATGTCAATAGACAACGAAGTTACCTTGGAAGGAAACTCTTTGCTGCGCAGCCATGTGCAGGCGCTGGCTCCTCGCCACATTCGCATCCTTGGCGTGCCGCTGGACATGGGCGCGAGCCGCCGCGGCGTGGACATGGGGCCTTCTGCCATGCGCGTGGCAGGGTTGGAGGCACGGCTGGAGAAGCTGGGCCACCAAGTGACCGACGGGGGCAATATTCGCGTGGAGATTGCCGAAACGCAGACCTCGGGCAACGAAAGCGCGCGCTATTTGGCGGAGATTGCCGAGACCTGCACGCACACCGCCGAGGCTGTAGTGAAGACGCTGGAAGAGGGCCTTATGCCACTGGTGTTGGGCGGAGACCACTCGCTGGCGGTTGGCTCTATCTCCGGTGTGGCCGAGTTTTATCGCCGCCTGGGGCAAGAGATTGGCGTGATCTGGATCGATGCGCATTCCGACATCAATACGCCGGAAACTTCGCCTTCGGGCAACGTGCATGGCATGCCGCTGGCCGCCTTGCTGGGCCTGGGTCCGGAGCCGCTGGCGAACCTCTTCGGCTATGCGCCCAAGATCCGCGCAAAGAATACGGTGCTGGTGGGGGTGCGGGACATTGACGCCGCGGAGCGGGAGAACATCCGGCGAGCGGGCGTGACCGCGGTCTACACCATGCGCGACATTGACGAGCGCGGCATGAGGGCGGTGATGGAAGAGGCCCTGCGCGTGGCTGGCGAGGGAACGGCGGGCTACCATGTGTCGCTGGACATGGACTGGATTGACCCGGAGGACGCGCCCGGAGTGGGCACGCCGGTGCGCGGCGGGGCGACCTACCGCGAGGCTCATTTGGCGATGGAGATCCTGGCCGATCATGGACGCCTGCTGAGCTTTGAGATTGTCGAAGTAAATCCGATCTTGGACGAACACAACCGCACCGCCGACTTGGCGGTGGAACTGGCCTGCTCGGCATTTGGGAAAAAGATTCTGTGAGGAGTTCTACACTGAATCTGTTGGTATTTTGCGTTTCCGAGATCGGTGATTAAAGGACAATGGCAAAAAAACTTCGCGTAGGTATTCTGTTTGGCGGGCGCAGCGGCGAGCATGAGGTTTCGCTGCTGTCGGCTGCTTCGGTTTTGAAGGCGATCGATCGCCGCAAGTTCGACGTGGTGCCTATCGGCATCACCAAGGCGGGACACTGGCTGACGGCCGGAGCCGCGCAGGGACTGCTGGAAGGCAAGGGCCCGGCGGAACTGGGCGCCGCGGAAGCTGCAGAGACGAAAGCTCCGCTGACGGCCGCGAAAAAGCTGCGGGCGGGCGATCCGGCGACAACTCCTGGAGCCAAGGTGCTGGCCGAGGGCCAGCCGACGCTGCTGGCGCCGGAGCCGACCGAAGCGCCGGTTGCCGCGCTTGCCGTGGTTGGCCATGCTCCGACCGACAGCCACGCTGTGCTGAGCAGCCAGTCGCTGGACGTGGTGTTTCCGGTGCTGCATGGAACCTTTGGCGAGGACGGAACCATCCAGGGGCTGTTCGAGCTGGCCGGCATTGCGTATGTCGGTTCGGGTGTGCTGGGATCGTCGGCAGGCATGGACAAGGACGTGATGAAGCGTCTGTTTGCCCAGTCCAAATTGCCGCTGGTGAAGCACGTGACGCTGCTGCGGTCGGAGTGGGAAAAGTCGCCGCGCAAGGCCGTGGCCGGGATTGAAGCCGCACTGAAGTACCCGGTGTTTGTGAAGCCGGCGAACCTGGGCTCCTCGGTGGGCATCAGCAAGGTGCACGACCGCAAGGAACTGGGTCCGGCGCTGAAGCTGGCTGCCAAGTACGACCGCAAGCTGGTGATCGAGCAGGGCGTGGGCGGCAAGACGGCCAAGGCCCGCGAGTTCGAGGTGGCGGTGCTGGGCAACGATGATCCACAAGCCAGCGTGGTAGGCGAAATTGTCCCGGGCAAGGAGTTTTACGACTACGAGGCCAAGTACCTGTGCGAGGGCTCGGTGCCGGTGATTCCGGCCAAGCTGACCCGCGACGAGAGCAAGCAGATCCGGGAGATGGCCGTGGCCGCCTTCCGCGCCTGCGACCTTTCCGGGCTGGCGCGCGTGGACTTCCTGATGGAGCCGGACGGCAAGCGCCGCATCTATCTGAACGAAGTGAACACCCTGCCCGGCTTTACCAGGATCAGCATGTATCCCAAGCTTTGGGAAGCCTCCGGCGTGAAGTACAAGGACCTGATCACCCGGCTCATCGAACTGGCCCTGGAACGCCACGGAGAAAAGAACCGGACCACGTTCAGCCGGGAAGAGTAGTTGAAAGACAGTTGTCAGTGATCAGTTGTCAGTTTTCAGATTTCGCTGGTAGGCGAGTAAATGGTAAAGCCTGGGAACTGCCGGCCTGCTGCCGGTGTCTAAAGAGATAGCGGGCTGGCTCGATGGCAGCCGGGGCGCTGACAACTGACAGCTATCCTCTGTCTTGCCGTATCCTAAGTTCGAGGAACTTGCACGATGACTCTGCTCGACGCTCCTGTGTTTGACGAAGCTCGCGAACGCCGCCGACGCATCACTTTGTATAGCGCCGGAGGCCTGCTGCTGGTGCTGTTTGTGGGCTGGTGGCTGGTGGCGGGCAGGCCGATCGATTGGCCCTGGTTCTGGAACAGCCACATGCGGGGAAGGATGACGGTGAACAATTTTCTGACCGCCGTCGAAAAGAACGACCTGCCCACGGCCTATGGCATCTGGATTCACGACAAGAATTGGCAGCAGCATCCGGCGCAGGGCGGGGCGTATCCCTTTTCCCGGTTCCAGAATGACTGGAGCGCGACCAGCCCGGACAACGAATATGGCGTCATCCAGAGCCACAAAATTGTGGCGGCGCGCCGCTACGGCAACGTGCTGATGACGGCCTCGATGATCAACGGGCGCAAGAGCAAGGCGCTCAACCTGGACTACGATCCCAAGTCGCATACCCTCACCTTCTCGCCAGAGGGCGTGGAACTGTACCTCGGGCCGTAGACGGCAGCAAGTCAGCAAGTCAGCGGAATTTGCTGCGGAATTCAATCAAACGGGCTCCATTTTCGGCGCGGAAAAGCGCTTAGGATGGAGCCCGTTTTACGTGATTCCGGCCAAAATAAGTCGGTCAGATGGCCTTGCCTGGCTGGTTTGCATCGAACGTGTGAGGAGAACATCATGACCCAAACCACGCACAATCGAGCTGCGGAACTTCACAATCTGGCATCTCACGCCCACGCTGTTGCTGCCGAGGCTCACGGCAAAGGAGATCATCAAACGGCGCATGAACTCAGCGAGAAGGCTCTCGAACTGTCTCAGGACGCCCATCGGCACTCTGAGCAACTTGCCGAGGAAGAGAAGTCCGTCAAGAAATAGGCAGAAAGAAGCTGTTTGAGCCGGAGCGAACGATCCGCTTCAGGCTGCTCCGTGTTTCAGTGGGGCGAGTTCTGTGCCAGCCCACCCTTGTGTGGTGTTCCAGATGTGCTTTGGACAACAACCGCAGATCCTTCGACTCACCACCCCCAAGCTGAAAAGCGCTTGGGGCCCCGTTCACTCAGGATGACAACCCTTGTTTTGTTGCTAACTTTAGGGGCAGGACCTAGCCGCAAAAACAAATACGCGGCTAGGGCGGGGCACCCAGGCTACTTGTTCTATTGGGGCTATTCTGCGGCGGCCAGTTCGGCGAGCGTTGCTTCCAGGCTGGCGACATTCTCCACATTCAGGGCCTTTTGCGTGGAGTCGATCTGGCGCAGCAGGCCGCAGAGGACTTTGCCCGGGCCGACTTCGATAAACAGGTCCGCACCCGCCGCAACCAGCGTCTGCATGCAGTCCACCCAGCGCACCGCGCCGGTTACCTGCCGGGTAAGCGCATCGCGGACCTCGGCGGCCGTCGAGACCAGCCCGCCGGTCACGTTGGCGGCGACGGGAATGCGGGGATCGGCCAGCGTCAAAGCACCCAGCACCCGAGCCACCTCTTCCTGCGCGGGCTGCATCAGGGCGCAGTGGAAAGGCGCGCTGACCGGAAGCATCAGGGCGCGGCGGGCACCTTTGGCCTTGGCCAGCACGCAGGCTTTTTCCACGGCTGCCAGCGCGCCGGAGATGACTGTCTGATTGGGAGAGTTTAGGTTGGCGGCGGCCACGGGCAGGCCGGTTTCCTGGGCGGCCTGCTGGCAAACCTCGGCCACCTGATCGGCGGTGAGCGAGAGCACGGCAGCCATGCCGCCCTGCCCTGCGGGGACGGCCAACTGCATGGCCCGTCCGCGAGCCTTGACGGAGCGCACGGCGTCGGCAAAGCTGAGCGTTCCGGCGGCCACGTGGGCCGACCATTCTCCCAGCGAATGCCCGGCGGCCAGCGCCGGTTGCACACCTTGCTCGGCCAGCACGCGCCAAGCGGCAACACTGACGGTCAGAATGGCGGGCTGGGTGTTTTCGGTGAGCCGCAGATCCTCTTCCGGCCCCTCGAAAATCAGCCTCGAAAGGGAGAAACCGAGAGCTTCGTCGGCCTCGGCAAAGGTCTGGGCGGCCACGGGAAAGCGTTCGGACAGTTCGCGACCCATGCCAACGGCCTGCGAACCCTGCCCCGGAAAGAGGAAAGCAATCTTTTTAGACATTTCAGTGAGATTCTACCGGAAGCGAAGCTCCGGGCGCAGAAGTCAGGCTCAGTTCCAGCGCTTCTTGTCGTCCTGGTCGTCGATCTGCTTGCCGCTGCCGTCGTAGTGGACGGTGCGGCCCTGGGAGCGCATGTAGACCTCGAACTTGCGGGCGGCGCGGCGGCGCTTCCAGCGGTAGTAGCTGTTACGCAGCCCGTACCACTTTTCGCTGATGCCCAGAGCCACTCCGCGGCGCGGCGCGAGCCGGATGTAGAGCCAGCCGGCCAGGGCACCGCCCAACTGGGCAAAGGCATACATGCGCTGCGCGCTGAAGAGCATGGCGATGGAGATGAGGCCGTAGACAGCCACCAGGTAGCGGGCCTTGATGCCGATGGTGAAGAAGAGCAGGAACTCCATGTCGCCATAGAGCGCGCCGATGGCCACCAGCAGGCCGAAGATGCCGCCGAAGCAGCCGTACAGCGGAATGGTCACCAGCGGCGCGCCGACGGTACTGCTGACGGCATAGATGACGGTGGCGGCGGCAGCCGTTCCCAGCACGGAGGCGGCGTAGAGGCCGTTGACCCAACTGGAACTGTGCAGGCTCTCAAGGAAGCCGGCCAGGAACCACAGCGAGAGCAGCTCGAAGAGGGTTCCGAACAGACCGAGGTGCACCAGGCTGTAGGTGACGGGCTGCCACAGAGCGCCGTGCAGGAACAGATCGGGCTGGAAGGCGAAAAGCTGGAAGATTCCAGCCGCTACCAGCGGGAATGCCGCCTGCGCCAGCAACAAGAAGAAGTAGGCAAACAGATTGAGGAAAATCAGTTGGCGCGTGGCGCCGCTGAATTCGGGGAAGGAAAACGGGCTGGAGCCTATTCTGCGCATCGGTATCAACAGGGTATACGGAGAAGCGGGCGGGTGTCATGGAATTGATGTGGTTATCGGCCGGGCGGCTGGCCGGGACGGTCCATGCGGAAGCCCCGTTCTGTTTCGGGCCTCTTCCCGGGTCAACCCCGGCCCGGATCGCAGGAAAACCCACAAGGGATTCTCTTGGCAGCGAAGATCCGCACTCAATTGTGATTCTTCCCCTTGACCTGAGGGTGGGTTCTCCCCAAGAATAGCGGGTGCGTAGAGCAAGGATTTGCCATCCTGCAATACGAAATGCCCTGGAAAGAGAGGAGGCTGCCATGCCCAGCTGCTCTGAATGCGAGAATGAACTAGACATCGATGTGGAAGAAGTCTCAGAAGGCGATGTAGTCACCTGCGACGAGTGCGGCACGGAGTACGAGGTAGTCGGCGTAGAACCCCTGGAATTGGCTCGGGTGGACGACGATCTGGATGAAGACGACGACGAGCCGGTCGAAGAGGAAGAGGAGGAAGAGTGAGATTTCGCAGCACAAATTTGCTGGCAGGGGTGGCGTTTGCCGCCCTGGCGGCCGGCTTGGTTCCCTTGGCTTCACAGGGCGGGTTGATTGGGCCGCAGGCGGCGCAGGCACAGAATCTGGGTCAGCGCGTGGTCCTGGGCAGGGTTGTGGATGGGGAAGGCGCCGCGATTCCGGGTGCAACCGTATTCCTCAAGAACCTGAAAACCAAGGCGATCCGCAGCTATAATTCCGACCCGGACGGCAAGTTCCGCTTTGCCCAGGTGGACATGGCGCAGGACCACGAACTGTGGGCCTCAAAGGGCGCCCAAAAATGCGCCCCCAAGACGGTCAGTTCCTGGGATACGCGCAAAGTGTTCGACACCGAATTGAAGGTGAAATAACTCTGCCAAGCTATCCGAGAAAAAGCATAGCTTGGCAGAGGGTTGTTGGCTGGATTGGAAAGGAAAAGCGAGGAAGGGTTCTTTACCCCTCCAGCTTTTTCGCCACCAGCTGGTTCAGCAGGGCGGGGTTGGCCTGGCCCTTGGAAGCCCGCATCACCTGGCCCACAAAGAATCCGGCTACCGTCTTCTTGCCGGCGCGATACTGCTCCACTTGCTTGGGGTTGGCGGCGATCACCTGGTCGATCATGGCTTCCAGAGCCGATGAGTCCGTGATCTGCTGCGGCTTTTCCCGCTCATAAACGGCGGGGAAGTCTTCGTTCTTCTCAAAGCACACATCGAAGAGCTGCTTGAGCTGCTTGGAGCTGATCTTGTCCTCATCGAGCAGATCGGCGGCCAGGACAATGCCGGCCATGGAAACCGGCGACTGCTCCTGCTCCAGGCCCAGGGCATTCAACCGTCCGCCAATCTCGCTGAGCAGCACATTGGCCACGCGGCGCGGGTTGCGGGCGGTTTTGGCGGCGGCCTCAAACTGGTCGGCAAACTCGCGGGTCGCGGTTAGCGTGAAGGCGTCCTTGTTGGAGATTTCGTACTCGGCGACCATGCGGGCGCGGCGCGCCTCGGGCAGCTCGGGGAGCTTGGCTCTTGTCTCTTCCAAAAACTTTGCGGAAATGATGAGCGGCGGCAGATCAGGTTCCGGAAAATAGCGGTAGTCGTGGGCCTGCTCTTTGGAGCGCATGGAGTAAGTGCGGCCTTCGGAAGCGGTCCACAGGCGGCTTTCCTGGATGACGCGGTCGCCGGACTCGATGACCTCGATCTGGCGCTCAATTTCATACTGGATGGCGGCGCGGACGTAGCGGAAGCTGTTCACGTTCTTGACTTCAGCCTTGGTGCCGAGCTTTTCCGCACCCTTGAGGCGGACGCTCACATTGGTGTCGCAGCGCAGCGAACCCTCTTCCATGTTGCAGTCGGAAACGCCGCAGAAGAGCAGAATCTCCTTGAGGCGGGTGAGGTATTCCCAGGCTTCGTCCGGGGTGTTCATTTCTGGCTCGCTGACGATCTCGGCCAACGGCGTACCGCAGCGGTTCAGATCCAGCGACGTGTGATGGGCGGAGTCAACCAGCCCTTCGTGAATGCTTTTGCCGGCGTCCTCTTCCATGTGGAGGCGGGTGATGCCGATGCGTTTGGTGCTGCCGTCGGCGGTGGGCACGTCGATCCAGCCTTCTTCGGCCAGCGGCTTGTCGAACTGCGAAATCTGGTAGCCCTTGGGCAGGTCGGGATAGAAGTAATTCTTGCGGGCAAAGATGGAGCGCTCGCGCACCTTGCAATTCAGGGCCATGGAGGCCAGGGCGGAAAACTCGACGGCCTTGGCGTTGAGCACCGGCAGGGCGCCGGGCAGTCCCAGGCAAACCGGGCACACGTTGGTGTTCGGCTCTACGCCAAACTTGTTGGCGCAACCGCAAAAGGCCTTGGAGGCGGTGAGCAACTGCACGTGGACCTCGAGTCCGATGACGGGCTCGTACTTGGCCAGAATCTCAGGGGATAACGTGGCGGCGGACATAATGGGATTTTAGCGCGAAGAATGGGGCGGGCCTTGTGACGATGCGTGCTGTTGCCGCACGACCATCCAAAACCCGCTCCGGTTGTTGCTGTCTTGCTTTCTTTAAGCCGAATCCACCGTTACTCTGTCGGGTCGTCGGCGGTAAAGGACGAGCAGCAGGGCTTTTCTGTGGCGTGGAAGTTCATCAGTTCCAGACGGATGCCGTCGGGGTCGTAGAGGTTGAACTGGCCCTTGCCGTCCTTGCCGATCTGGGTATGCGCATCGTGCACGCCGCCCAAGCGGTTGCCGGCTTCGAGCGTTTTATAGGCCGCGTCAACCGACCCTACGCCGATGGAGAGATGATCGAGCACGCCCAGGTCATGCTGGGAAATGGTGGCCGGAATGCCCGAGCCGGAGGGGCCGCTGGTGAGCATGTACTCCAGCCAGTCGTGGCTGTCGGGAGTTTGCTGGCTTACCCAGTCCAGCCTGCCCTCGACCATGCCGCCGTACCAGTAGGGGCGGAAGCCCAGCAGGTCGCGGTAGAAGGTGTCTTCCACGGCCCGGCTGTGGACCAGGATGCCCACGTGGATGATGTGGTGGCCGATGGCGTTGGGAGCCGCAACCGCTGCGGGCAGATGGGCTGGCTGCACGAACTCCACCTTGTTGCCCTCGGGATCGAGCACGCTGAACCAGCGGCTGCCGTCGGCGCCTTTCTCCACGTTGGCGGGCGTCTTCCAGGCCTTGGCGGCCAGATACTTGCGCAGGCCTTCGGCGTCTTCAGTGTTGTAGGCGGTGTGGTCTAGCCGGTTGATGCCGGAGTTGGCGGGAAGCGGCAGCACATCGACAAACTGGATGGCGTTGATGGCGTAGCGCACGCCCTTGGGATTTTCAGGGTCGGGCAGCTTGGCCGCGCCAATGATCTCGCGGTAGTAGTGATCGGTGGCAGCGGGGTCCGACGTGTAAACGGCCAGGTGCGAGATCCCGGTGATTTTGGGCCGGGCGGGCGCGGTTTGGGCGGCGGCAGCGGCGGTGAAGGCAACGAGAAAAGCGGCGGCAAGGAGCTTGGAATGCATTCTGCACCTCAAAACATGTGGCCGGTCAACGATAAAGCGATTTTTCGGGATGCGCAAGCTGCGAGTGAACCCGGCCGCCGTACAATTCCTGCATGCGAAAGAACTCTTCCCTGCTTCTGTCTGCAGCCCTCGGCGCCGCAGTCTGCCTTGGCCCGCTTGTATCCGCCCAGAGCCCGCTTCCGGCCGCATCCCCCGAGGATCGCGCGCTGGCGCGGGAGATTTTCAAGCAGCTAATCGAGATCAATACCACCGATACGGCGCTTGGAAACGTCACTTTGGGCGCACAAGCGATGCAAAAACGGTTCTTGGAAGCAGGGTTTCCGGCAGAAGATGTGCACCTGCTGGGCCCCGATGCGCGCAAACAGAACCTGGTGGTCCGCCTGCGCGCCGCAGGAACACCGACGGCCAAGCCGGTGCTGTTTCTTGGACACATGGACGTTGTGCAGGCGCTGCGCGCCGACTGGTCTACCGACCCGTTTCAATTCATCGAGAAAGACGGCTACTACTACGGGCGCGGCACGCAGGATATGAAAGAGTCGGACGCCGCCCTGGTGGCCACCTTTCTGCGCTTGCACCGGGAAGGCTATCAACCCAAGCGCGACTTGATTTTGGCCCTTACCGCGGACGAGGAAGGTGGCCACTTCAACGGAGCAAGATGGCTGCTGGAGCAGCACCGCGAACTGGTGGATGCGGCCTATGTGATCAATCCCGATTCGGGCGGCGTGGAACTGGACCATGGGCGGCCCGTGGTTGCCGACGTGGAGGCCACCGAAAAGGTCTATTCCGATTTTCAGATCACGGCTGTGAATCCCGGCGGCCACAGCTCGCGTCCCCGGGCCGATAACGCGATCTATGAGCTGACCACGGCGCTGAACAAACTGGCGGCTTACTCGTTTCCCTTTGAGATGAATGAGGTGACACGCACCTACTTCAAGAACCTGGCTGAGCAGGAGACGGGGCAGTCTGCCGCAGACATTCGCGCCGTTCTGGCCACACCGCCGGACAAGGCCGCCGCCGCGCGCCTGAGCGCTGAGCCGAGCTTCAACTCCAACTTCCGCACCACCTGCGTGGCGACGCGGCTCAGTGGCGGGCACGCCAACAATGCGCTGGCGCAGACCGCCCAGGCCAACGTGAATTGCCGCATCTTTCCGGGCCACTCGCCCGAGGAGATTCGCCACCAACTGATTGACATCCTGGGGAATAGCAAGCTTACGGTGAAGTTCGTCTCCGATGCGGGCGATGTGTCGGATACCGCTCCGGAGCGCAAGGCGATTGTTCCGCCAGCTCCCATGAAGGAAGTGTTCGAGCCGCTGGCCCGGATCACGCAGGCCCTTTGGCCGGGCACGCCGGTGACTCCGGTGATGGAAAACGGAGCCAGCGACTCGATCTACTATGCGCAGGCCGGGATTCCCTGCTACGGTTACTCGGCGATTGCCCTGGAGCGGGACGACGACCGCGCCCATGGCCAGGACGAACGGTTGCCGGTGGAGTCCTATTGGAAGTCGCTGGACTTTTTCTACTCGTTCAGCAAAGCGGTGGGGGATGCAGGGAGTAGGGAGTAGGGAGTAGGGAATGCCGCCTTGCGATCTGAATTGGATTTGGGTGTCTGGCGCATCTAAGTTAATGGAAGACCGACGTATTGAGTGGCCCGAAAAACTGCGGGCGATGGGAAGCACGGGGAAAGAGGCAATGCGCATGAAGAAACCGGGATTTGCACGATGGATGGCTGCCGCGGCGCTGCTGATGGCGACGCAGGCGTTTTCGCAGGGAGATCTTCATGCGGGCCGGGGACAGGCCGTGGTTACGGTGATGCCGCGGCACCATAGCGAGTTGGTTCCCAACCTTTCGCAGCAGGATCTGAACGTCAAGGTCAATGGGAAAGAGGCCAAAGCGACCGGCTGGCTGCCGCTGCGCGGCGCGGACGATGGGCTGGAACTGGTGCTGGTGATCGACAGCTCGGCGCGCGACCTGAGCCGCCAGTTCGGCGACATCCGGAGCTTCCTTCAGACTTTGCCGCCGCACACCCGAGCGGCTATCGGCTATATGCAGAACGGACGCGTGGCTCTGGCCGGCCCGTTTTCTACGGACCGCGCGGTGGTGCTGGGCGGGCTGCACTTGCCGAGCGGCATTCGTGGTTTGAACGGCAGCCCCTACTTCTGCCTCTCCGACCTGGCGAAAAACTGGCCTTCCAACGAGCGCGGGATGCGGCGCGAAGCGGTGCTGGTGACCGACGGCGTGGAGCCCTACAGCGAGCATTACGATCCCGATAACACCTATGTTCAGGCCGCCATCACTGATTCAGTGCGCGCGGGACTGGTGGTGTATTCGATCTACTGGACCCGGTGGAACAACGCCAGCAGCTTTTCTGCCGCGACGGACGGCGGCCAGAACTACCTGTCCGAACTGACCCAGGCGACGGGCGGCAGCAGTTACGGGTTCGGATCCGGCAATCCGGTTTCGTTCCAGTCGTACTTTGAGGACATTGCCCGCCGGCTGGAGAATCAATACAGGCTGAGCTTTACCGCACGGCTGGACGGTAAACCCGCGGTGGGGAGCCTGAAGCTGAAGAACGGCGGGATGGCGGCGGATGTGACTGCTCCCGGGCAGGTGTTTGTGGAACGGGCAGCAGCTGTGCAATAAGAGCGGCTCCGGCTGCGTTCCACTGTTGCGGCAAAGCCCGGGCAATTCTGAAAAAATAAACGCCCCAAGTCTCGAGAGCGAGGCTTGGGGCGTCAGTGGATCTGGTGGCGATAAAGACCTAGTTCGCCGGGGCTTCGGCCGGTTGCCCCTTGGACATGGCGCGAATGTAAAGAACCAGGTTCCAAACTTCGTCGTCCTTGGCGCGGCCTTCCGCTTCGGCCGGCATCTTGTCTTTGCCTTTGCGGATGGCGTCGAACAGCTCGGCGTCGGTTTTGGCAGCCAGGGACTTCGGGTCCGTCCAGTCGTTGAGCTTCAACTGCATATCCTTGGCGAGATCGGTCTTGCCGTTCCCGTTTGCGCCGTGGCACAGCGCACAGTCAAATCCATACAGCTCTTTGGCGCGAGCCTGCGACTTTTCGGTCGGCTTCACAGGGTTTTTTGCGGCAGTGGCCGCGGGCGCCTGTGCAGCCTCCTGGGGCATGCGTCCGGAACTGGGCGTGGGTGTAATGGCGAGCAAAAAAACTGCGGGAAGGAGCAAAAAGGACTTCGACATGGCCGTCTCCTCAGTTGCAGGTGTCGGGAATAGGCAACTTGCAGCTTGATAAAAATTCCTCGCCCCGAATTATAAGCCTGTTTGACCTGGGAGCCTTTATCGATTTGCCTGCTTATGGTTGAGCGACGAAAGAGGCGAGCGGCGGTGCCGAGAGTGAACATGCACTTGCAGCTAGCTGTTCTTGATCGCTGCGCCGGCGCAGGGAATTGCTTTTTGCGGTCCCGGACAGGGCGAAGGGCAGGGTGCGCGATCACTCTCCTTTGGCTTAAATTGTCTTGACATCGTCACGACATTCATCCATCCTGAAGGAGGAATGAACGGAGAAGGACCATGACCACTCAACCCATCGTGACGGAGCGCCGCACGGAAAAACTGGATGTGCGCGTTTCGCCTTCGGCAAAGGCGAAACTGCAGGCTGCCGCATCTGTAACCCGCCGGTCGATGAGCGATTTTGTGATGGAGAGCGCCCTTTCTCGCGCGGAGGAGACGCTGGCGGAGCGCCGGGTCTTCGGCCTGGATGCGGAGAAGTGGGCCGCGTTCCAAGCCGCGCTCGATGCGCCTGTCCGCCCCTTGCCTCGTCTGCAAACTCTCCTGGATGAACCGGGATTCTTCGATGCTGGTGCGGCAAAATGACGGAGGCGCGCTCGATTGAGAAACTCCGGCGCGACCATTCTGTTGACTCATTCGATTGCGGACAGGAAGTCCTGAACAACTGGTTGCGGAAATATGCGCTGCAAAATCAGGGCGCCGGCTCGGCTCAAACCTACGTGGGTCTGGCGGACGGCGCTGTCATTGGGTATTACAGCCTAGCTGTTGGGCAGGTCGAGTATGAAGGCGCTCCGGAGCGTCTGCGGAAAGGGCTGGCCCGCCACCCGGTGCCGGTGATGCTGCTGGCCCGCCTGGCCGTCGATCAAGCCTGGCAGAAGAAAGGCGTGGGACGCGCGCTGTTGCGGGACGCCGTGCTGCGCACTCTGCAAGCCGCCGAGATTGCCGGTATTCGGGCGCTTGCTGTCCATGCAAAAGACGAGCAGACACGCCGGTATTATGAGCAGTTCGACTTTGTCGCCTCACCAACCGATCCGCTGCATTTGCTGGTGCTGATGAAGGATGTTCGGGGGCGGGTGGGGGG
>Ga0224530_1001156_pt1 | contig 14663 bp, 10 predicted proteins | sample CBST75metaG_FD_179873 | JGI IMG/M metagenome (GOLD analysis project Ga0224530, IMG submission 179873) | Peat soil microbial communities from Stordalen Mire, Sweden - C.B.S.T75 | ecosystem: Environmental > Terrestrial > Soil > Wetlands > Peat | place: Sweden: Norrbotten County, Stordalen Mire...
AGATTTCCTCAAGACAATTTGAGTCGTAGGTGATGGGGGTGGTGGGGCGGCCATCGGCAGTGACGGGGTTGGCGGCGATCTCCATCATGGCGGAGACGACGTTCATGCCGGGACGCCAGGGAATCTGGAAGCTCTCCCACACGGCAGGAGCATCGGGGCTGGCCTGGCGCTTGATTTCGAATGCTACAGTTTTCGTTGCCATCGTCAGTCTCCCTTTGCTTATTTGGTTGTGGTGTAGCTGCGCGGGCGCGGCTTGATGAACTGCGTATCGACTTCTTCATATTCGATGCGCGGGCCTTCGGGCAAGCCGGTGAAGCTGGCCTTGGTGGTTTTGAGGAACTGATCGTCGTTGCGGTCGGGAAAGTCGGGTTTATAGTGCGCGCCGCGGGACTCATCGCGAAGAAACGCTCCTTGGACCACGGTGCGGGAGAGTTCCAGCATGTTCTTCAACTGGCGAGCGAATGCAAAGCTGGTGTTTGCCCATTGGCTGCGGTCGCTCAGGTTCACGTTCTTATAGCGGTCGAGGAGTTGGACGATCTTCTCGTCGGCCTGCTTCAGACCCTTGTTATAGCGAGTGACCGTAGCGTGCTTGGTCATGGTTTCGCCTAACTCGCGCCAGAGTTTGAATGGGTTTTCAGTGCCCTCATTCTTGAGCAGCCTGCCGTTGATCTCGGCCTGGCGTACAAGCTCTGCCTCGTGGCCGCCGTCGCCGTTCTGCGCGGACACGTCCTTGGCATACGCAAGCGCATTGGGGCCGGACTTGAAGCCGCCGAAGATGCAACTGACCAGCGAATTCGCGCCCAGTCGATTGGCGCCGTGGTACTGGTACTCGCACTCGCCGGCGGCAAAGATGCCGGGGATGTTGGTCATCTGATTGAAGTCCACCCACAGGCCGCCCATGGTGTAGTGCATGCCGGGAAAGATCTTCATGGGTACATCGCGCGGGTCGTCGCCGACGAACTTCTCGTAGATTTCGAGGATGCCTTCCAATTTTCGATTCAGCGTTGCGCGGTCGATGTGGGTCAGATCGAGATAGACCATGGGCTGACCGTCGAGGCCCAGGCCAAGCTCGTAGACCACCTTGTGGATGGCGCGGGTGGCCACGTCGCGGGGAACGAGGTTGCCGTACTTGGGATACCACTCCTCAAGGAAATAGAAACGCTCGGCGGCGGGAATCTGTTTGATGGGGCGCGGATCGCCGGCGGTGCGGGGCACCCAGACGCGGCCGCCTTCACCGCGAGCCGATTCGGACATGAGCCGCAGCTTGTCTTCGCCCGGGATGCAGGTGGGATGAACCTGAATGAACTCGCCGTTGGCGTAATACGCGCCCTGTTGGAAGATGGCGGACTGGGCCGACCCGGTGCAGACCACGGAGTTGGTGCTCTTGCCAAAGATAGCGCCGACGCCTCCAGTTGCCAGAATCACAGCATCGGAAGCGAAGGAACGGAGTTCCATGGAGCGCAGGTCGAGAGCGGTGATGCCGCGAGCTACGCCGTTAGAGTCCAGCACGGCGGAGAGAAACTCCCAGCCCTCGAACTTGCGCACCTTGCCGTCATGCTCGTGGCGGCGGACCTGCTCGTCGAGCGCGTAGAGCAACTGCTGGCCGGTGGTGGCTCCGGCAAAGGCCGTGCGGTTATAGAGCGTGCCGCCGAAGCGGCGGAAGTCGAGCAGGCCCTCGGGGGTGCGATTGAAGGGCACACCCATGCGGTCGAGCAGGTCGATGATGGCCGGTGCGGCCTCGCACATGGCCTTGACCGGAGTCTGGTTGGCCAGAAAGTCGCCGCCATAGATGGTGTCGTCGAAGTGCTTGTCGGTGGTGTCGCCCTCACCCTTCAGATTCTTTGCCGCATTGATGCCGCCTTGGGCGCAGACCGAGTGAGAGCGCTTGACCGGGACGATAGAGAAGAGGTCCACGGTGCCGCCGGCTTCGGCGATCTTGATGACCGCGGCCAGTCCGGCGAGTCCACCGCCAACCACGATGATTTTGGGTGCTGCCATGGATGAGTTCCTTGTTCCTTTCCGCCACGAGCCCTGGCGCTTAAAGCGAAGTGGTTCCGGCAACTGCCGGAGCAGCCAAAACGGAGACGGCTGGAGGCGGATTCTCTGGAGCGTTAGGGTATTTGCCTCCCACAAAGGCCCATATGCTGGCCATCCCCATAACCAGCAGCACGATGCCCAGCGCGGCGCAGACGAAGCCGAAGCGCTTGCGGGCCTTTGTGCCGGGGGTGATGCCCCACTTGGCGGCGAAGAGCCAGATGCCATAGGAGAAGTGCCAGCAGATGGCGATCATGGCGATGACGTAGACGGCCAGCATCCATGGATTGGCCAGCTCGTGCTGCACCTTGGCGAAGGCCGCATAAGGGTGCTCGGGAAGCTGCACGCCCATGAAGCGCTGGCGAATGACATGCTGGCCGATGTAAAGGATGGCGATGAGGCCGGTATAACGCTGGGCGGTGTACATCCAGTTGCCGGCCCAGGGGTAGTAGACGATGTTTGATTTGCCGCGCAGCCAGATGTAGACGCCAAAGAGGCCGTGATAAAGGATGGGCAGGAAAATGAAGACCCACTCCAGGACGCGAACCATAGGCAGGCTGTTGAGGAACTTGACTTGGGCTCCGTAGGCGGCCGGGCCTTTGAGGGCCTCAAAGTTCGAGAGCAGATGCTCCACAAGGAATGCGCCAATAGGGATGACACCAAGCAGCGAGTGCAGCTTGCGCCACAGGAAAGAAGTTCCCTGGGCTGCGCGCAGGGGCCTTACGCCGCTGCGAACGGTGGGCGCGGCTGGAGGTTGGGCAGTAGCCATGACGATTTCGGCTCCTTGGGGAATCAGGGTTCCGGGTTCTGTGTCGAGGCGATTTTCAATTGTGAAGCGCTGAAGTTTGTCTGTTACCCCTGCATTATTAGGGCCTTGCATCCGCTCCGTCAACCCACCCACGCGGTGGGGTGCAATTCAGGGCCTGTTAACACTACCAGGGCGGATGGCGTTGCGAGCGAAAACCGGGCCAGACGAGGCGGAGTCCGAAGGCTTTGGTGGTTCCAAGGTCGCGGGCGACAACGAAGTATGGCCCGATTTTCGCCGCAACCCGAAGGGACGGGGCCGATTTTCCCGACTTCGTCGTCGTTCGTCGCTAGCAGACACCCGGTATGCGTCGCTCCTCTCTTCTAGAACTCGAAAAAATCGGCTCCCGTCGCCACCGTCCGGGTAGTGTTAACAGGCCCTAGTGAAATATGTCGCGGAGGTTTATTCGCCCAGCATGGGCAGCAGAGCGGCAAAGGCGCGACCGCGATGGCTGAGCGAGAGCTTGGTTTCCAGATCCAGCTCGGCCATGGTGCGCTCAAGGGCGGGCAGGTAGAAGAGCGGGTCGTAGCCAAAGCCGCCGGTGCCGCGTGGAGCAGGGAGGATAAGGCCTTCGACCGTGCCCTGGGCGGTATGGAGGGCCTGGCCGTCGCGTGCGGCCACCAGCACACAGCGGTAGCGCGCGGCTCTTTCGTCTGCCGGAACTGTGGCCATCCGCTGCAAAAGAACCAGATTGTTCCACACGTCGGTGTTGTCGTTGGCGTCGGGCGAGTCAACCAGGCCGGAGTCGGCGGCAAAGCGGGCCGAGCGCACTCCGGGAGCGCCACCTAGGGCGTCTACCTCAAGGCCGGAGTCGTCTGCCAGGACCAGCTCGCCGGGAGCAAAGCGCGAGTAGTAGACGGCTTTAAGAGTGGCGTTGGCGGTGAAGGTGGCGCCATTTTCCTCGGGTGCGGGGATGGTCGCGAGCGCGGGCAGGGGATCGATGGAGAGCGAGTGGGCCTGTGCGGCGGTGCGGAAGTCGCGCAGTTTGCCTTGGCTGGTGGTGGCGGCGTAGAGGCGGAGGGCCATGGAAAGAGTGTAACGGGTGAGGCGGGGCGGGGCGAAAGGAGCTGCCAGGCTTGAAAGGCACGCTTCGGCTGGCGGGCGCGCAGGGATACTACTTCCGGCGGTCTGATAAAAGCTTTTGACAAAGATACCATGGGATGCTTAATGTTTCTCCTTCTGGAAAATATTTCATTTGAGGAATACCGAAGTGAATGCGCGAGCCACTTCGTGGGTACATGGAGGCAGGGTCATGCGGAATCAACAAGCGATTCAGTGCGTAGTTCTTGGGCTGGTGCTGGCAGCGGGTCTTCCCGTCGGGATGGCGGGGCAGACGGCACAGCAGGCGCCCACTGCGAGCTTGGAACAGGCCTTTCGGCAGCCGCCTGCGAGTGCCAGCCCCCGCGTATGGTGGCATTGGATGAACGGAAACATCACCAAGGAAGGCATCAAGCTGGATCTGGAGTGGATGCACCGGGTGGGAGTTGGCGGTTTCCAGAACTTCGACGCCGCCCTGGATACGCCGCAGGTGGTGGACAAGCGTTTGGCTTACATGACCCCTGAATGGAAGGATGCGTTCAAATATGCCACGGTCCTCGCTGACCAGTTGGGCATGGAAGAAGCGATTGCCGGCTCGCCGGGCTGGAGCGAGTCAGGTGGGCCCTGGGTGCCGGCGTCGCAGGGTATGAAGAAATACGTCTGGAGCGAGACATTTGTCGAAGGCGGCAAGCCGTTCACGGGAACGCTTGTTCACCCGCCGTCGAGCACCGGAGCATTTCAGAACCTGGGCAGCCAGGACCAGGCCCACCGTCGAGCGGACGCAGCGCCAGTTCCGCAGTTCTATGCCGATTCGGTGGTGGTTGCCTACCGGAGGGTAGCAAGCGATGCGCCTCTCGCATCGTTGCAGCCAAAAATCACGGCCAGCGCAGGCGCACCTGATTTTGCCCTGCTCAGCGACGGGGATCTGGAGAAGATGGCCAAGCTGCCCATTCCAGCGCCCGGCGAAAGCGCGTGGATTCAATACGAATTTGTTCAACCGCAAACCATTCGCTCCGTAACGTACGTCACTAAAGGCCCAGGCGGACGCGCCGCGACGTTAGCTGGAATGACTGATCCTGAAGAGTCTCTTGAGGCGAGCGACGATGGGCAGAACTTTCGGGTCATCGTAAAGCTGCCTCGTGGCGGCACCGCTGAGCATACAATTTCTTTTCCTGGCGTGACGGCAAAGTTCTTCCGCTTTGCGTTCAAACGGGCGCCGCTTCCTCCACTGCCCGGATGGGCCATCGGCCTGGACAAGAAATCACTCGGGGTGCCTCCAACCGATTACGAAATCGCGGAACTGGTGCTCCATCCTGGAGCGCGCGTGAATAGATTCGAGGAGAAGGCGGCCTTTACTCCGGAGTGGGATCTTTATGGATTTGCGAGCCCTGCGATTGCTCCAGAAGAAGCTATAGCGAAGGCCAACGTGATCGACCTGACCTCGAAGATGCGCCCGGATGGAAGGCTCGACTGGACGCCGCCTGCCGGCAATTGGGTGGTGCTCCGGTTCGGATATTCATTGCTTGGGATCACCAACCATCCGGCGACCCCGGAAGCTACCGGCCTCGAAGTGGATAAGCTGGATCGCAGGTTTGTGAAGAAGTATTTCGATAACTACCTCGACAGTTACAAGGAGACGGTTGGCGCGGACTTCATGGGAAAACGAGGCATCCGCTACGTCATCAACGATAGCTGGGAGGCCGGTTCGCAAAATTGGACCGATAACATGATCGCGCAGTTCAAGAAGCTGCGCGGCTATGATCCGCTGCCCTGGATGCCTGTTCTGGCGGGGCATGTGGTCGATAGCGCCGAAGCGAGCGACCGGTTCTTGTGGGATTTTCGCAAGACCATTGCCGACCTGATCGCAAACGAGCATTATGGCCAGTTGGAAGCCACGCTGAAAGAGCGCGGGATGGGCCACTATGGGGAGTCGCACGAGTACGGGCGGGCATTTGTCGCCGATGGCATGGAGGTGAAGAAGTTCAACGAGGTTCCCATGAGCGCAATGTGGACCCAGACGCCGGGTGTCAATCATGAGCAGTTCAGCTACAACGCGGATGATCGCGAATCGGCGTCGGTGGCGCACATTTACGGCCAGAATCTTGCCGCTGCCGAGTCGATGACGGCGGCTGCCGCGCCTTGGGCATGGTCACCGGCGACGCTGAAGCCGACGGCCGACCAGGAGTTCCTGAACGGAATCAATCGTATTGTGATCCATGAGTCGGCCCACCAGCCTCTGTTGGGCAAAGCGCCGGGACTGACACTTGGACCCTATGGGCAGTGGTTCAACCGCAACGAAACCTGGGCGGAACAAGCCGGTCCGTGGATCAAATATCTCGCGCGCACCAGCTTTTTGTTGCAGCAGGGGCGCTTTGACGCGGATCTGGTCTACTTCTATGGTGAAGATTCAAACTTGACGGCGATCTTTGCGAACAAGGCGCCAGATGTGCCGGCTGGCTATGGGTTCGACTACATCAATGCCGACGGCTTGATTCACGAATTGAGTGTAGCCGGAGGTCGCATCACCACCCGGAGCGGCATGAGATACCGTGTCCTCGGACTTGATCCATATAGCCGGCACATGTCGTTGCCGGTTCTGCGCGCCATCCACAAACTGGTTGTCGATGGCTCCACCGTTGCCGGTCTTAAACCGGCGGACGATCCGAGCCTTGCCGATGACCAGAAGGAATTCAACAAGCTGAATAACGAACTCTTTGGCGATGGCACGGGCATGCACAAGGTCGGCAAAGGCACTGTGTACGCGGGTCAGAATCTGAACGATGTATTTGCGTCGTTGAATGTGGCGCCAGACTTCGACTACACCAAGCCGGAGAAGGATACGCGCCTTCTATTCGTGCATCGCAAGCTTGCGGACGGAGATATCTACTTCGTAGACAATCGCAACGACCGCAATGAGACGCTGGATGCAAGTTTCCGCGTAACAGGCAAAGCGCCGGAGTTGTGGCGCGCAGAGACCGGCAAGACGGAGCCTGTGTCTTATACGATAGCGAATGGCCGGACAACGGTGCCATTGCACCTGGAACCATGGGGCACAGTCTTTGTGGTATTCCGCAAGGCGACCACAGAAACCTCACGCATGCTGCCCAAGGTGACAGAGACACAGCTCGCGACGGTGGATGGATCATGGCAAGTCAGCTTTCAACCGGACCGTGGAGCGCCGCCGTCCATCACTCTGGAGAAACTGGCGTCCTGGAGCGACAACCCGAATAACGGGGTGAAGTACTTCTCCGGAACAGGATCCTATACAAAAACCGTCAACGCTCCAGCAGACTGGTTCAAGAAGGGTGCACAGGTGTGGATCGACCTGGGAGATGTGAAGAATCTCGCAGAGGTCGTAGTGAATGGCAAATCTCTGGGAATCGTGTGGCATGTACCATATCGCGTGGATGCCACCGCAGCCCTGAAGCCGGGAGCAAACGAAGTGACGGTCCGGGTCACCAATGCGTGGGTCAACCGGCTCATCGGCGATCAGCAAGCGGACGCGACAACAAAATTTACCTTCACCACAGTGAAGCCCTACAATGCAAACTCGCCGCTGCTACCTTCGGGGCTGCTGGGGCCGGTTACAGTTTGGCGAAGCGAAGCGCCTGCCCAGAGCAAGTGAACAAGCGAACAACGGGCAGGCTGCGTTTAGTTAGTGCGGAACTTGACTTCCGGCGCAATATGATTTGCGCCGGAAGATTGAGGAAGGGAACAAAGAGTGTCGTCAATAATCGCTGGAATCGGATGGCACATGGTTGGAGCGGCATCGGCCGCATCGTTCTATGCGCCCATTGAGAAAGTGAAGAAATGGTCGTGGGAGACTACGTGGGCGGTCGCCGGATTCTTTTCCTGGATACTGCTGCCGATTTCAGTGAGCTTCTTGCTGCTTCCGGGTTTCCTGGCTTTTTATGGGTCTATCGACGTGGGCGTGCTTTGGAAGGTCGCTCTATTCGGAGCCATGTGGGGCGTCGGCAATGTGAGTTACGGTCTCACCATGCGCCACCTGGGAATGTCTTTGGGCATTGGCGTGGCTATCGGAGTAACGCTGATGGTGGGTACGCTGATGCCTCCTCTGCTGCACGGACAGGCCGCGCTGTTGTTTGAGACCCGGGGCGGCCTGCTGACCATGGCAGGAGTATTGGTTGCGCTGATTGGCGTGGCGATCGTCTCCTATGCCGGCCACCAGAAAGAGATGCAGCTTCGCGGCGAGCCCAGGGAATTCAATTTGAAGCTGGGCCTCATGCTCGCTGGACTCTGCGGGGTGTTCTCCTCTGGGATGTCGTTTGCCATCGATGCGGCAAAGCCGCTGGAAGCCGCTGCGCTTCATCTTGGCGTGAACCCGCTTTATGCGGCGCTGCCGAGTTATGTGATTATCATGGGCGGCGGCGCGGTGGTGAATCTGAGTTACTGCTTCGTGCGGTTGGCCGTGCTCAAGAGGATATCTTTTAAAGACGATTTGGCGCAGCCTAGGGGAACGCTCTTGAGGAATGGATGCCTGGCTGCGACGGGCGGAATCATGTGGTACTTTCAGTTCTTTTTTTATGCATGGGGAGCAGCCAATATTTCGCAACGCCTGTCGTATGTGAACTGGATGCTGCACATGAGTATCTATGTGCTGTGCGGTGGCTTGGTGGGGCTGGCGCTGGGTGAATGGGCTGGCGTTGGAAGCAGGCCGATTCGCCTGCTTTGGGTTGGCATGATCGTTATTATTGTGGCTGCAAACCTGGTGGGACTGGGGCTGGCATCGTAGGGCGAGCAATTGGCGACGCCTTCGCTTTTCGTACTTGTTATTTTTTCTTCGGGCAGGGCAGTTCGCCGCAAATCGCCGGCAAACTGCCCCACCCGTTTCTACCTCTTCCGTTATCTATCAATTACACTCGCGCGGAAGATTATCAGTTATTGAACAGCTTTGGCATAAGGTCGCGCAGATTGAGGCGCCAAAGCGTCCACCAGTGCGCGTAGCCAGGCGTAACCTGCCACTCGTGATGGATACCCTTGGCCGTGAGGGCCTTTTCAAATGCCTGGTTGGGAGCAAGGAGCCCGTCATCGCCGCCACAACTTAGCCACAGCAGCTTCAAGTCCTTGTTGGTTTTCGCCGGATTGGCCAGCAGGGGTTGGACTGACGATTCAAAGCTCGGCCCAACCAGTGCGGAACTGAACCCGGCCACGTAACTGAAGAGTTGTGGGTTGCTCAGGCCGATAGTCAGCGCCTGGTAACCTCCCATGGAGAGACCCGCAATCGCTCGCTTGTTGCGATCCTTGCTGACTCGATACTCACGCTCGACCATGGGGATAATGTTCTCCTTCAGGTCGGTCTCCAGCATATCAACGCCGAAGAACGAGTTCATCGAAGCACCTGCGCGCTGTGAGCCTCCAGCAACTGGAGCCGCCCCCCTGGGACGAGCAGGCGCGAGATGTCTCTCGACGCATGGCCGAAGGGCATCACGATCAATGCGGGCTTCGCCTTGTTATCGGCCAGCAAGTTGTCCATGATGAAGTTAGCGCGACCTACCGAAGTCCAGAAGGCCTCATCGTCTCCCATGCCATGCAGCAGATAGAGGACTGGGTAGGCCTTGATCGCGCCGCTCTCGTATCCTGGCGGCGTATAAACAAGAACGCGCCGCTCGACACCCAACTCCTTCGAGTGATACCAATGCGCGTGCAGAATGCCGTGCGGAACATTGCGGATTGCCTGGTAGGCTTCCTCATCTCTGGGTATCTCTACCTGGTTCTCAAAGGCAAGGCTGCCGACACGCACAAAAGTGTTGGACGGGTCCGGCACGTTGAAACCGTCCACTGAAAAACCATATCCATAGATATTGGGCTTCAGTGGACCTACAGTTACCGACCACACTCCGGAATCGTTCTTGGTCAATGTAACCGAGTGGAGATCGAATTCGCCGGTGACGGTAACCTGCTTCGCATTCGGCGCGGGGATGCGGAAGGTTACGGTGCGATCGGAATGCACCTCAGGCGAAACAACGGCCATGGGAGGGGCTGCGCTATGGCAGCCCCACTGAGCAATGCAAGCGCCCCCATGACAAGCATGGTCGTGCGCACAGAAACAAATCGGTTCATTTTGCGTCCTTTTGAAAGAGGAGTGGTGCGAACAGGCTGAGATCCCTGCGCCAAGTCTGCCATTCATGCGCGGTGCCAGGCGACTCGTAGAAGATAACATTGATGCCGGCCTTGACCAGACCCTCGTGGAAAGCAAGAATGCCGCTGCGCATCCGGTCCGGCTCCGCCGTGCCAACACCGATCCACAACAGATGAACCTTCTTGTTGAACGAGGCTGCATCCGCATAGACACCATTGGCCGCTGTCTTGGGATCGAAGGCGCCCCCACCAAAGCCACCACCGCCACCGCTGAATCCGCCAATGTAGGAAAACTCATTGAGATGATTCATCGTCACCTGGAAGGTCTGCATGCCGCCCATTGAAAGGCCGGCCATGGCGCGATGATCGCGATCCGAAATCGTGCGGTAATTGGAATCGATCATGGGAATGATGACCTTGATCATGTCGTCCTCGAACGCAGACGGGCCAGATGGCACGGCCCTCGGCGCAGCAGACGCTCCGGGAGGCGGGCCAACCGGACGATCAGGTTCACCAGCGCGCCGAGCATTGCCCGAGGACATGACAATAATCATGGGCTTGGCCTTGCCCTCCGCAATCAGGTTGTCGAGGATAAAGTTTGCGTACCCCTGCTTGACCCAGCCGGTCTCATCCTCACCACCGCCATGCTGCAAATAGAGGACGGGGTAGCGCGTCTTCAGGTTCTTGTCGTATCCGGGAGGCGTGTAAATGAACACCCTGCGCCATGAGTCCGTAACGCTCGAGTGATACCAGTGTTCCCGCACTTCGCCGTGTGGCACATCCTGGACATGATAGAACTCAGCCCCCTTTTCCGGCACCTCAATCCCGCCGGAATCCTTGCTAACTCCGTAGTAAGCGTGGCTCGCGGGATCGTTTACCTGAACACCGTCGATGATGAAGTAGTAATAGTGAAAGCCCGACACAATAGGCGGGGTAATCACCGACCAGACGCCATCGGCGCCCTTGATCATGTCGATTGCCGGTACGCCTCCCACCTGCACCTGCACCTTTTGCGCATCGGGAGCCTTGAGGCGAAACTCGATGCGCGAATCGGCGTCAATGCGAGGATAAGCAGCGCCGGGAACATTGGTTGTGGCGGGCTGAAAAGTGCCCGAGGCCTGGCCCCAGCACATTCCAGCCGACAATAGCAGGAATAACAAACCCTTCTTCATTGCAATTGCTCCTTTTTCTGTTGCGTCGTCTCATTCATTTCGAGTCTTCGCCGAACGTAAAGGGATCTTGGCCGGCGCGGAGTTGGCGTTCGCCGCCTGGTAATTGGAGCTGCGGGAATTCAATAAAGGAGACAATCCACTCGGCGCTTCGGCGTAATTCCCAGCTTCTCCATCGGAGATCCCTTCGCGATTCAAGGTCATGGCTTTCCGCATCGGGAATCGTTTACCCGCAAGCCTGAATGCTTTACCACTCCAGCCAGTCGGTTAGCATTTCAAATACGCCCTAACGAAGAAAGTTGCCGCGCGATGAAGTATAGCCTGCCGGGGTCGATTTCTGTCAACACGTAATCGATTACTTTATCAAGGTTCGCGTCCGTGGATTGTTCCCTGGTTCTCCGCTGAACTTCGTCCGTTTTTCGCTTTATCCTGCCAGGCCAGCTAGCCTTGGACTGTACGAGAAATCGTATTCTCACTTGACAGGCATCTGCGGCCAAGGTCTATACTCCGCATTGCCTCAGTCACGCTTTCAAGTCCCTTCCTCCAATGCCGCTGAAGTCGGCATACTTACGGAAGTGGAACGCAGTAAACGACTTGCTTTAATTGGCCTGGCGCCGCAGTGTACCCGAACACGATCTCCTCGATCGGTATCGGCCGCTTCGAACCGGCTGGCCGATCATTCGAGACAACCTAGACTGGAGAGAATTATGCCCCGCTTTATTCGCGCCGATCTTTTGCTTGCCGCAACCGTGCTTGCTGCTATATTCTGGCTCCCGGCAGCCCAGGCCCAGGAGCCAAAGGCGCTGCAATTGACAGGCGACTACCCGGTCACGCACGACCCATCCATCGGTCGCGAAGGAAACAACTACTACGTCTATGCCACCACCTCGAACGCCAAAGAAGGGCAGTTCCCCATTCGTTGCTCGAACGATCTGCTGGCGTGGAAATTGTGCGGTCATATCTTCGACCGGATTCCAGCCTGGATTCATGAGGCCAGCCCTACTACGAGAGGATTATGGGCGCCCGATATCTCGTTCTTCCAAGGGAAGTACCATCTCTACTACGTCTATTCGGCCTTCGGAGTGAACACTTCTGGCATTGCCCTGGCCACCAACACGACTCTCGACCCCAAGAGCCCTCTTTATCACTGGAACGACGAGGGACTGGTTCTCAAGTCGACCCAGTCGGACGATTTCAACGCCATCGATCCAAATATCGTGCTCGACAAAAAGGGCCAACCATGGCTCAGTTTTGGAAGCTTTTGGAGCGGCATCAAGATGCGCCGGATTGACCTGGCCACCGGCAAGCCGTCCTCTTCCGACTCCCGAATCTACTCGCTGGCCGCTCGCGCCAAGCCTGAGCATTCAGAGCCCTCAAAGCCGGGCTTGCCTGCGGATTGGCAGGCAATCGAGGCTCCCTTTGTCGTTCACCATGGTGGCTACTACTACCTGTTTGTCTCCTTCGACCTGTGCTGCAGGGGCCGGAACAGCACATATCGGACCATGGTTGGACGATCCAAGCAGGTTACGGGCCCTTATCTGGATCGCAAGGGCATTCCGATGCTTCAAGGCGGGGGAACTGCATTGCTGGTGGCGAACCAGCGCTGGCTCGGGCCCGGCGGAGAATCGATTCTTCAGCGGCCTGAAGGCGACATTATCGTCTTCCATGCCTATGACGCGATCACGGGCAAACCGGCGCTGCAAATCTCCACCTTGACTTGGAACGATGGCTGGCCGCATGCGGCGCTAACAACCTCGGGAGAGGCAAAATAGCGAGATAGCTATCAGAGCATTTTTCAGGTTTCTATCAATCCTTCGCACTTTTGCGAGGGAGGAAAGCGAGAAAGTAGCATTCGCACTGCATTGCACTATCTCTGAAAATGCGTTTGGTGTGGTGGGTCGTCAATCCGCCACACCAAACGCGCCATTCTGAGTGAGCTAAGCGAGTCGAAGAACCGGCGATTTCTTCAAATTGCACATAACTATCTTTCTTCGATACTGCATCCAACTTCTAGCTCAGCAGACTCAGGGCCGCAGCTCAGATTTCCCACCTGAGCAGCGCCGCTCCTACCGTGAATCCCGCGCCCACTGAGGCCAGCAGCACCAGGTCGCCCTTTTTCAGCTTGCCTTCTTCGATGGCCGTCTCCATAGCCAGCGGAATGGTTCCCGCCGACGTGTTGCCGTACTTCTCGATATTGATAATCACCCGCTCCGGGTCCATACCCAACCGGTCCGCGGTCGAGGTAATAATGCGCTTGTTGGCCTGGTGAGGAATGAAGCAGCCCAGGTCCGCGCCGGTCAAGCCGTTGCGTTCCAGCACCTTCGCAGTAACCTCAGCCATCTTGCGCACTGCAAACTTGTAAACCGCCGGCCCGTCCTGGTAGATGTAGTGCATCTTCTTGTCCACTGTCTCGTGGCTCGATGGATTCAGGCTGCCGCCGCCCTTCAGGTTCAGCGCCACGCCGCCGGCTCCGTCGATCTCATGCACGTAGTCGATGAAGCCGATCTCGCCCTCTTCGGCCGGTTCGATCAGTACCGCGCCGCCGCCATCGCCGAACAACACGCAGGTAGTCCGGTCGGTGTAGTCGGTCATCCGCGTGTTGGCGTCGGCGCCGCACACCAAAACCTTCTTGTGCGCCCCGCTCTCCACCAGTTTCACGCCCGCCTGAAGAGCAAACACAAACCCCGAGCAGCCCGCCGAGACGTCGAAGCCCCACGCCCCTTTGGCCCCGATCTTGTTTTGCACCAGGCATGCCGTCGAAGGAAACATCATGTCGGGCGTCACCGTGCCCACGATGATGACCTCGACCTCGCTCGGTTCAATGCCCCGCGCAGACAGGCACCGCTTGGCGGCCTCCGTACATATATCGCTCACTCCCAGTCCCTTGGCCAGCACATGCCGCTCGCGGATACCTGTACGCTCCATAATCCACTGGTCGTTGGTATCCACCATCTTTTCCAGGTCTTGATTGGTCAGGATTTGCGGGGGGACGTAGGTTCCGAGCGCCGTAATCTTGGCGCGCCGGCCCACGATGGGGCGAACGATAAGGCTCAATGTATTTCTCCTTAGAACTGCGTGCCGGGCGCCCAAGCCTCACCTTTGAGGCCGGGGATTCCGCTGCCTGCAAACTGACTTTCATCCTGAGGGAAGTGAGCTTGAAAAACCGGCGGCTGATCTTTCCGCCTCAGCCAGATGCTGCTCGAACAGGATGAAAAACCGGCTAAAAAGCCAAAAAGCGCCGGGTGACCTACTGCGCCCGTACTAGCCCGTTACCGTTGCTTCCTTCCGGACCTGGCGGGATTGGCGGGATTACGTCGCGTAGGACCCGGCACTGATTGATTTTACCACTCCGGGAGGGGAGCAGAATCTCCATGCTGAAAACGGAATTCGGTGCTCTCCCAGGGTTCAAAAGCGAGACCTGGGCAGCCAATCATTTGTGGATGGTCAGATATGGGGCACTCGGCTGCGCTTTGACTGTTTACCAGTTAATTCACTGCAAGGTTTTGAAAATATGGGAG
>Ga0224530_1001163_pt1 | contig 14615 bp, 11 predicted proteins | sample CBST75metaG_FD_179873 | JGI IMG/M metagenome (GOLD analysis project Ga0224530, IMG submission 179873) | Peat soil microbial communities from Stordalen Mire, Sweden - C.B.S.T75 | ecosystem: Environmental > Terrestrial > Soil > Wetlands > Peat | place: Sweden: Norrbotten County, Stordalen Mire...
TCCATCGGGTGGTCGAAGGTGCTGGCGTGGAAGACGAACAGCGAGTGGCCGGCCGTCGCGGAAAGGCTCAGCTCCATTCGCCCGTCGCCCACGCTGCCAGGAATGCTGAAAACCGGCGGCGCGAAGCTGGTGGCCACGCTCTGGCTGCTCCGGTCGCCTTGCAGCCGGAAGCGCACCAGTTGGGTATTTCCGCCCGCCAACTCACTCATATAGATGTGCTCGTCGCCGTCCCACTCGATCCAGGCCGGGGAACTTGGCCGCTGCGGGGTCAGATCGACCGGCCGCCCACCTGTTGTGGCGACAATCCATACATCGCCGCCGGTCGAGCCTTGGTCGCTCATCAGCCCACCGATGAAGGCGATGGCCTTCCCGTCCGGTGACCAGCGCGGCACCGCGATCTGCAATCCGTGCAGCGCTCCGGAGACTTCCGCGGGGGCCAGGATGGCAGTGGGGCTTTGGCCGAACGCCTGGGTATAGAGCTTGGCCACCCACCAGTTGTTTTCTCCCGGCGGATCGGCGGCTACGTAGGCCAGGCCTTTGGAATCGGGCCGCCAGTCGAACTCGTAGACGTGCAGGTTGGCCGGCGTCACCAGTGTGGGAGCGGCAGGTTTGGGCGCATCTACAGCGGCCACGGCCACCCGCTCAATCTCCACGCCGTCCTCTCCGATGACTCCGGCCGGCGGCTTCATCGCTGCCAGTGCGCCCGCGGGCCGCGATGCACCCTCCACATAGAGGAAAGCCACCCGGCTTCCATCCGGCGAAAACGCCGGCGCTTCTTCGTAGCCCTTCAGTTCAGTCAGCCGTTGCGCCGCGCTGCCGTCCAGGTGTGAAAGGTAAAGGTCGCTCTGCCCGCCCTTGGCGCAGTCGGAGAAAAAGGCCAGAGCATGGGAGTCGGGCGCCCACAAGATTTCGCCCTCGCGGCAGTGTTGGTCCGCTTTGGGCGCAGCCGTCACCCGCTCGCTCCTTTTCAAATCGTCCGTGGGCGCAAGGCGAATCTCCGCGCCATCCTGGGTCCACTCGATCCACGCCAGCCGCTTCCCATCCGGAGATACCGCAACCTGGCCAAAGGAGTGCCCCCGGTTCAATCCCTTCAGAACTTCTTCGACGTGCGCGCGCTCCTGCTGCTGCGCCGGGGTTCCTGGTGCCGCGGCGGCCAAAAGAGGGGCGGGGCCACCCAGTAGCAATGCTGTGCTGACGGCCAATGCGTTGCAAAGGAAGGTGCGAAGCGCGAGGCATGACATAGGAAAATGCTATCAGGCAAAATGAACCAGAGCGCACATCAGGCTGGGAAGCCAAACCCGGTTTGCCAGGGTTACGGCCAAGGCCCAACTCTGCTATGGTCGCTCAAAACAGCACACAGAGGCCCCCATTCGGGCCACGAATGAGGCAAGCCATGCCATGTGATCCAGACGAGTTACGACACGTTCCCCTTTTCGAGCTTCTCGACGACGATGAAGCACACGTCCTGGCGGCGCAGATTCAGATCCAGCGGTTTGCGCCCCGCCAGCGCATCTTCAAGACCGGCGACCCTGCCGAACACGGTTACGTGGTGATGTCGGGCAGGGCGCGCGTGTTTACCATCGACGACCAGCAGCAGGAGGTGCTGGTGGACGAGCCCACCCACGGGGTCTTTTTCGGCTTTGCATCCATGCTGCAGCGGACCGCTCACCAGACCACGGCCATGGCCCTTGAGGAAACGGTTTGCCTGGAGGTGGGCCGCGACGATATTGCCGAGTTGGTGGCCCGCAGGCCGGATGCGGGCATGGACATGCTCACCGTGCTCGCGCGCCAGTTCCACGCATCCCAGAAGCTGGTGCAAACCCGCGTCAGTCGCAACCCCAACGAAGTGATCGAGGAGCATTCCAACTTCGGCCAGCGCCTCGCGGATTCCGTGGCGCGCTTCGGTGGCTCGTGGACCTTCATCATCCTTTTCGGAATCGTCCTGGTGACTTACTCCGGCGTGAATACGGCGCTGCACAACCGGGCCTGGGACCCCTACCCGTTCATTCTTCTGAATCTCTTCCTCTCCATGCTGGCTGCCATTCAGGCTCCGGTGATCATGATGAGCCAGAACCGCCAGGACGTGAAAGACCGCGTGCGCAGCGAACTGGACTTCGATGTGAACTTGCGCGCGGAAACAGAAATTCAAGCGCTCTCCCACCGTATGAGCCTGCTTCTGGACAAGATAGAGGATGTGGAGAGCCTGGTGCGGGAATCGTCGCATCTGCAAGCTGAAACCGAGACGCAAAGCAACGCGGCAGAAACAGAGCGCGGATAAACTCGCCCGGTCAGGACTCCTTAGGCTGCCAAACAAATCGATCCGGTGGGAGGCGGTGGATTTAGCCCGCATAAAGCGAGCAAAATCGGCACGGTTTTATCCCTTCCTCGCACCCATTCGTGCTCAGGTATAATCTCTGCAATCCTGCCTGGTAGCCCTGAACTCCGAGTTGAGCTGATTGCTCTGCCCCGAGGGGAGTTGCCTGCGCATGGGTGGAGACCTCACTGGCCGAGGCTTTCGTCAGTCCATCGGATTTGTTCTTCCAGATGGCCTGGACTGCGGCAGTACGTCCTGGAAAAAGAGACCATGGAAAACGAAAAGCGACAGCACCCTCGCTTCGAATGCATCGGGGCCGCGTCCCTTCAAGTACTGGGCGAAACCGATCACCACCCCGGCAAAATCGAGAACCTCAGCGCGCTGGGATGCCTGATCGTGTTGAAGGACCCCCGGCCGATCTCCGTAGATACAAAGGTCGAACTCACGTTTGAGGTCAATCACCTGCCGTTTCGTCAGCAGGCCCACGTGCGCGCGAATCGTGCCGATCGGATGATCGGGTCCCAATTCGCTCCCATGATTCCCAGAAGGCGTCACCAGCTTGACGAGCTTTTGCAGGAACTGGACGAGCGGCAATCCAAAAAAGCGGGCGGACAATCGGTGCGGCCCCACCACACCTCCTGGGTCCGGGACAGCTTGCTTCGGCTGCTTGCCCTGCTGCTTCCCAGGCAAATGGTCCACGCTGCCGTGATGAATCTTGCCAGAGCCGCAGAAATTCGTCCCACCGCGGACGCTTGCAGATAATTACCTGCTGCGGATGCAAACTGGGAATTGGAAGTAAGGGAACAAGGGCCGGTTGCCCCAGGCGCTGGGAGAAGCAAGGACACCCACTGAAGATGGGTGCCCCAGGTGCCTCGCTGTTGGGCACCTTGGGAGAGCACAGACCTCGCCGTTGGAAAGCTCAAAAGACTCACTCCCTGGTCATGGTCCCCTCCCCGCGCACAGGTCAAAAGAAGCGGTTCAGAACGTCGGGGACTTGACCGTTCCGAACCCCCTTCGAGGGGGTACCTCCTGGGGGGCAAATTCACTTTTTCTTCGCTTTTTGTTTTGTAAAGTACTCAAATAAAACATCTTAATATTGCGCATTCGAAAGATTTGCACAGGCAAAACGCTCGGAAAGCACTGTTTTTAGTGCAGAATGAGGCCAAAAACGAGGCGAAATGGCCCCCAAAATGGCTTGGGGGCGCCCTTTTGCCCGCTTTTTAGCAGCCGCTCAATCCGCCGACGCCGCTTTGTGAATCGCCAGCAGCTTCTCCAGCAAAGGCTTCAGCAGCTTCAAATCCAGCGCATTCGCGCCGTCGGATTTGGCGTGGGCCGGGTCGTCGTGCACCTCAAGAAACAGCCCGTCGATCCCAGCGGCCACCGCAGCCCGCGCCAACAGGGGAATGAACTCCGGCTGGCCGCCGCTCACGCCATTGGCTGCCGAAGGCTGCTGCACCGAGTGGGTGCCGTCAAAAACCACCGGCGCCATCCGCCGCATCACCGGCAGCGAGCGGAAATCCACCACCAGAGTGTTATAGCCAAAGCTGGCCCCGCGCTCGGTCAGGAAGACGCGCTCATTGCCCGTGGAGCGCACCTTGTCCACCGGGTAAGTCATGTCCCACGGCGCCACGAACTGCCCCTTTTTGATGTTGACGGCGCGCCCGGTCTTGCCCGCCGCCACCAGCAGGTCGGTCTGGCGGCAGAGGAAGGCCGGAATCTGCAGCACGTCCACCGACTCGGCGGCCACCTCGCAATGCCCGGGCTCATGCACATCGGTCAGCACCGGCAGCCCTGTGTCTTTGGCCAGCCGGCCCAGGATGCGCGTGCCTTCCACCAAGCCGGGGCCGCGGAAGCTCGTCACGCTGGTGCGGTTGGCCTTGTCGTAGCTGGCCTTGAAGATGTAGGGGATGCCCAGGTCGCTGGTAATCCGCTGGATCGCCTCAGCCATCCGGCGCACATGGGCTTCTGACTCGATGACGCAAGGGCCGGCGATCAGAAAAAGACCGCCTCCGCCCACATGGACCGGACCGATTTCAAAGGAGTTGCTCACAACGCCGATTTTATCCTGCGCGGCGATTCCCGCGTGCTTCACCTCTCGCTGTCCAGCATCTGCATCTGCCCCGCGTCGTAGCGCGTTCCCGCCACGGCATCGGCAGGAACCAGCGTTTCGATCTCCGCCAGCTCTTCCGCGCTCAGTTCCACATGGAGCGCGCCCAGGCTTTCGGCCAGTTGCGTTCTGGTGCGCGCACCCACCACCGGCACAATGTAGCTTCCCTTGGCCAGCACCCACGCAATCGCCAACTGCGCCGGCCTCACTCCCTTGGCGTGTGCGATTTCAGCGAGTTTCTTCACCAGGGCCCGGTTCAGCGCCAGGTTCTGCCCTTTGAACCGCGGCAGGAAGGCGCGGAAATCCCCGTTCTCCGCCGGCTGCGAGCCGGTCAAAAGTCCGCGGGAAAGCGCTCCATAGGTGGTTGCGCCCATTCCCAGCTCTTCCAGCAGGGGAAAGATTTGCGCCTCCGGGCTGCGGCTCACCACGGAATACTCAATCTGCAGGTCCACGATGGGGTGCACCGCCGCCGCGCGCCGGATCGTCTCCGGACCCACCTCCGACAGCCCGATGTACCGCACGTACCCGGCCTTCACCATCTCGGCAATTGCCCCGATCGTCTCTTCGATGGGAACGTTGGGGTCCAGCCGCGCCGGCCGGTAGATGTCGATGTAGTCCGTTCCCAGCCGCTTCAGCGAGTAGGCCAGGGCGGTCTTCACGGCATTGGGACGCGCGTCGTAGCCCAGCCAGGCGCCGTTGGGCGCCCTCTGCGCGCCAAACTTCACGGAGAGCACCACTTTCTCCCGCAGAAAGCGCAGCGCCAGCCCGAGCAGCAGCTCGTTCGAGCCCATCCCGTAGAAATCGCCCGTATCCAGCAGGTTGATCCCAGCGTCGATGGCCGCGTGGATGGTCGCCAGGTTCTCCGATTCGTCCGTCGCGCCGTACACCCCGCTCATCCCCATGCAGCCCAGCGCCAGGGGAGAGACCTCGGGGCCACCCCGGCCCAACGCACGCCGTTCCGTAGCCGTTCTTCTCATGGTCCGGCTCCTTCACCGAGCATCCTAGGACGGTTGCCTCAATCAGGCAAGGGGTCTTCGGCGTCGCCTGCCAGCCGCCGGAGTTTCCGCTTCGAAAGTCCCTTATCTGGCTTCTATGACAACCGAATCTACTCTCATAACATGTTGAATCCATGATGAATAACTCGTCATAACATGCGGAATATCCACCGCCGTCCCGTTTTTATGCTTCCCTCGCGTACCCAATTCTGCCATACTTGATTGTGCCCACCTGGTACATCCAAACCAATCAGTTCTCATATGAGGTTGCATAGATGTCGGCAAAGTATGTCTTTGTGACGGGCGGAGTTGTGTCCAGTTTAGGTAAAGGTCTCGCGGCAGCTTCCATTGGCTGCCTGCTCGAGAGCCGCGGCCTGCGCGTCAACATGATGAAGTTCGATCCTTACCTGAACGTCGATCCCGGCACCATGTCGCCCTTCCAGCACGGTGAAGTCTTTGTCACCGACGACGGCGCGGAAACCGATCTCGACTTGGGCCACTACGAGCGTTTCACCCACGCGCCTCTCTCGCGCGACAACAATCTGACCACCGGTCGCATCTACGAGCAGATCATCCTCAAAGAGCGCCGCGGCGACTACCTGGGCAAGACCGTCCAGGTGATCCCCCACGTGACCAACGAGATCAAGGCCGCCATGCGCAAAGTCGCGGCCAACGGCGCGGACGTGACCATCGTCGAAATCGGCGGCACGGTCGGCGACATCGAGTCCTTGCCTTTCCTTGAGGCCATCCGCCAGATGCGCCAGGAACTGGGCCGCGAAAACACCGTCTTCGTTCACCTCACCCTGGTCCCCTGGATCGCCGCCGCACAGGAACTCAAGACCAAGCCCACCCAGCACTCCGTGAAGGAACTGCTCGGCATCGGCATCCAGGCCGACATTCTGCTCTGCCGCTCCGACCGTCCCCTGGGTCGCGAGATGAAGCAGAAAATCGCCGCCTTTTGCAACGTCGAGGAACCTGCTGTCATCGGCGCCTTGACCGTCCCTTCCATCTACGAAGTGCCGCTCGGCTTTCACGAAGAGGGCGTGGACGCCCTGGTCCTCAAGTACTTGCGCAAGGAAGCTCCGGAATCCGACCTCTCCCAATGGAAGGCCCTGATCGACCGCGTCCACAATCCAAAGGATGAAGTCGTCATCGGCATTGTGGGCAAGTATGTGGAGTACGAGGACAGTTACAAGTCCCTGAAGGAAGCTCTCACGCACGGAGCCATCTCGCAGAACCTCAAACTCAAAGTAAAGTGGGTCGAGGCCGAGAATCTCGAAACCAAAACTCCTGAGGATAGAAGTTACGAGTCGCAGTTGGAGGGATTCGACGGCATTCTGGTTCCCGGAGGCTTCGGCAAGCGTGGCATCGAGGGCATGTTGAACGCCATCCGCTACGCGCGCGAGAAGCAGGTCCCCTACTTCGGCATCTGTCTCGGCATGCAGACCGCGTGCATCGAATTTGCGCGCAATGTTTGCGGCCTCAAGGACGCGAACTCCAGCGAGTTCAACTCCGCCAGCGCACACCGCATCATCTACAAGCTGCGCGAACTGCTGGGTGTCGAAGAGATGGGCGGCACCATGCGTCTGGGCGCCTGGGACTGCGTTCTGCAGGAAGGCTCGCTGGCCTCGAAGGCCTATGGCGGCGCGAAGGAGATCAGTGAGCGCCATCGCCATCGTTACGAGTTCAATCGCGAGTACGAAGCTCTCTTGACCGGAGCCGGCCTGCACATCAGCGGCACCACGCCCGACGCGACTTACGTTGAGATCGTCGAACTCCCCGGCCACCCTTACTTCCTGGGCTGCCAGTTCCATCCCGAGTTCAAGTCCAAGCCCCTGGAGCCGCATCCTCTGTTCCGCGAGTTCATCACCGCCAGTTACAAGAACCGGCAAATCCGTCTCGCATCCGAGAAGACTGAGTTGGCTTCCTTGACTAACTCGGTGTCCGCTTAGGCCGTATCGACATATAGATGTAAGGAACCGGCTTCCCGCCCTTGCGCCAGTAACAAGGCGCAAGGGCCAGGCGCGGGGCTTACGCTCCGAGAGTCAGTCGGAAGTGGTCGAGACTCGGGTTCTCCCACATCTCCAGACAAAAAGCGCCTGAAGATGTGGAGCGCCCGCACCCAACAAAAGCAAGGCCGGATCAGAAACGAGCTACGCCTGCATATGGTTGGGATGGATGAGGAACAAACACGGGTAGAGCACCCGCCCTCAAACTTTTTGGAACGTCCGGTTTCGGCAAAAGTGCAAGTAGCTTAATGGCCGAGACACACTGAAGCTGGTGCTCTTCCAGTGCGTACTTGGCGCGCTCCATATCTACATTCTTCTGCGCGGCAAACTTTGTGGATAAACGAAAACATACAGAGGAACGAGCCATGACGTACTCGCTGAGCCCTGCCGCATAACCCTGTTCCAGGCTTCTGCAAATTGGACAATCCATATCTATACCTCCACGGCGTTGTGCCGGACCAACCGCGACTTGCATGCGGTCGTGGTTTAGAAAGAGCTTGAAATTCCGATCGAAGATATTTGCAAACCAAAGACAGAATGTTCCAGTGTAAAGTCTTGAAAAAAAGTAGGTTTGGTCGCCCATTGTCGGTACGGCTTGATCTTTAAGGAATCGGCTCTTCCTGCATGTTCTACCGGCCTGAAGGAATATCGGCTCTTGTTGTGACTCGGATAGAGACGATTGCTTGCAACGCATTTTTTGAGACGGTTCATCGGAGCCCCCGTCGTTCGGTTGCGTACTTGACTCGTGCTCGTCTGGGGCGATGCCCCAAGTAATGTGGGAGGCGAGAAGCGCGTGTTTCCTACTACTCCGAGCCTACTCTTACCAAAGTCCACGTGCCGGATGGCCAGGTTATATTCATCCTCTCGATGAAGAAACTTGTCCACTCCGGCATGTGGGTGGGTGAGAAAACGCACAAGTATGAGTGCGAAACCGGTCCAAATGCTGCGCAGCCAAATCCGGAAAATAGCGCACGTTCCGGGTCCACAACCTACCCTCAAATCGGCTGTTGACAAGCGTTTTTCGCCGGGCCTATTGTGTCTTCGCTTTGCACGAACGGAGGACTCGACACCATGGCGCACTTTGCACTTCAGCCCGCGGAAACGGAACTTCAGAAATTGGCGGAAAACTATTGGCAGAAGGCCGGCTCGCGAGAGCAGGAATTGGAAAAGGCCGCCTTTGAGGCCGGCGCGGCCATCCGCAGCGGAGACTACTCGCTGGCCAACCTGGAGGCGATTGTTCGTTGGAAGTCAGAACGCGTGGTTCACTATCTGATTGCCAACAGCGAGGCGCAAATCAAGAAGGTTCTGGCCGTGGCGGCCGCGCCGGGAACTCCCGTCAAGCAGGCGGTGGAGGCGCTCACTGAACTGCGCGGCGTCGACCTGTCCCTGGCCTCCGCGATCCTGGCGGCCATCGCTCCGGAGCGCTACAACGTATTGGATTTCCGTGCCTTGGAGGCTTTGGGACACGAGCGCCACAACGTCGAGTTTTACACCGAGTATGTTGACTTCTGCCACCGTCTCGCCGAGCGCGGATTGGTGAAGCCGCAGTCCGATCTTCCCGGCCCCACCGCCCTGCACGCCCTGGACCGTGCGCTCTGGGAGTGGTCGAGGGAGCGAACCGAGTAATCCTGCCGAGGAGCAACGGCTGGCGGCTCTTTGGAAAGGGCGCGGCTCCATCTGCGTTCAGGATGCACCAGAAATGGTGCAGCGCACCTCGCGCCCTTTTGAGCACTCGACTGTGGTCGTCCTCTCCTGACTCTCGGGGCAGGGAACTACATGCCGCCGCGGCTGGCCGGGGGAACGATGCCGTTCATGCGCAGATAGATCACGAGCTGTCCGTAGTGGTCCATGAGGTGGGAGACGCCGAAGGCCACCATGCCCGCGCGCGTGCCATGCTCGGTCATCACGAAGGCATTCTCTGCGGTGATGGAGTCGACATAGGCGTGCGCCTGGACGAACGAGTCCTTCAGCGCCTGCACGATCTCGGCTTTGGTCTTCAGTTTCTCAATATCGGCGCGATTATCCACCATCGGCTTGGTCGGGTCGTGGAAGAAATACCAGTTGGTTTCGGCAACGTGCTTGACCTGGTCGCCGAAGCTGCGCACGCCCTTGAACTCGCCCAGTGTGGGCGCGGGCGCAAAGTTGAATTTGTCTTCCGGCATGGCTTCAGCGGCACTCACGAATTGTTTCTCCATGATGCTGAGCACGCTTCCATAGGTTTGCGCGGGAGGCATGACGGTGCCGACCGCCGGTTTGGCCGGCGCAGGGGCTTGTGCGAGAGCAATCGAGGACGCTGCGGCTATCAGGCAACAGCACAGAATCCGACCGGCGATGTGCGTTGGGATATGCATGGGAGTTCTCCTCTGGGGCGGCATCTGCCGCGTGCAGGAAATTTACCAGACCGGCCCCGGCTTTCGACAGTAGGGCCGTGTGAATTCTCCGTTTGCTGCCGACAGCCGTCCGGAAAGGCCGGATTCCTCGTACAATTTAGGGTGAGGAGCCGCAACCATGCCCAGGGTCTATATGGATGCCAACGCAACAACCCCCTTATTGCCGGAGGTACTGGAGGCAATGCGTCCGTATTGGATGGAGCGATTCGGCAACCCTTCTTCGATCCACCTGAACGGCCAGCAGGCGCACACGGCCGTGGACCAGGCGCGCCAGACCATGTCGGAGTTCTTCAACTGCCATGAGGCCGAAGTGGTCTTCAATTCCGGCGGCACCGAGGGCGACAACACCGCGCTTTTCGGCCTGCTCCGTCCCGGCGACCACTTTATTACCACGTCGATTGAACACTCTGCGGTGCTGCAGCCGGCACGACTCCTGGCCGAGCGTGGCGTGGAAACGACCTTCATCGAGCCGCAACCCAGCGGCCTGATCGATTCGTCGGAGATTCTGCGGGCCATCCGGCCCAATACACGGCTGATCAGCGTGATGCTGGCCAACAATGAGACCGGCGTGCTCCAACCGATCGAGCAGATCGCCAAAATCGCCGCCGATGCCGGTGTTTTCTTCCATATCGACGCCGTGCAGGGCGCGGGCAAGGTGAAGTTCGACGTGCGCCGCTTCGGCTGTCACCTGCTTTCGATCAGCGCCCACAAGATGCATGGGCCCAAGGGCGTCGGCGCTCTGTTTGTGCGCCGGGGAACGCCGGTGGAGTCGCTACTGATTGGCGGAAGCCACGAGCGCCGCCATCGCGCCGGCACGTTGAATGTGCCCGGCATTGTGGGAATGGCCAAAGCTGCGGAGCTGGCCATGCATTCTCTGGAAGATGGAACCATGGACCGCGTGGCCCGGTTGCGCGACCGGTTGCAAGCCGGCGTTCTGCTCAGCTTCGCGACCGGTGTCAATGGCGCCTGGGACGGTGACCGGCCTGTTCCCCGCGTTGCCAACACCACCAATATCTGGTTCGACCAGCTGGAGGGCGAGGCGCTGGTCATCGCGCTCGACTTGAAAGGCATCGCCGTGTCGGGCGGTTCGGCCTGCCACTCTGGCGCGACTGAACCCAGCCATGTGTTGATGGCCATGGGGTTGGACAAAACCCGTGCCCGCGCCAGCCTGCGTTTCAGCCTGCTCAAGACGGTGACCGAGGCCGACGTGGACTACGTTTTGCAAGTCGTCCCGGAAGCTGTCGAACATCTGCGCGAGCTTTCTCCGGTGGTGGCAGGAACGCTAGGCTAAGTGATTCCGCATCAATAGTATCAATGTCCTGAGCCTGAAGTTCGTATCAGAAGTTCACTGTCATCTTGAACATCGCACTGTTATCTTGAGCGTAGTTTGGCCGGCTTTTTGGCCAAACGGAGTCGAAAGATCTGCGGTTGTTCCTCGGCCAACTTCGGATTCACCACACCAGGGCAGTTGCACCCATTAGGACGGCATCAGGAGCGCATACCGGGCCCAAGACCCTCTACTCCTGCGCTCTTTTCGTCCCAGCCACATCTAACCAAGAAGGAATGATGACCGAACCCACAACCATTGCCGTAGCCATGTCCGGAGGGGTCGACTCCTCGACGGTGGCGGCGATGCTCGTCCACGCCGGCGACGGCTCTGTCGCTCAGCGTAACTCCGTCGTGGGCCTGACCCTCCAGCTTTGGGATCAGACGCGCCTTGCCGGCCGCAACGGAATCCCCGACGCTCCCAAGGCCGGGCGCTGCTGCTCGCTCGACGATGTCTACGACGCCCGCCGCGTGGCCGAGCACCTGGGCATTCCCTATTACGTGGTCAGTCAGCAGGAGCGCTTCGAGCAGGATGTGGTCCGGCCCTTTGTGGCGGAATATCTGGCCGGCCGCACGCCCATCCCCTGTTCGCTCTGCAACAACCACCTGAAGTTCGACCAGCTACTCAAGACCGCGCGCTCCATCGGCGCCGACAGCATCGCCACCGGCCACTACGCGGTAAACGAGTTCGACCCCCAGCGCGGCCGCTGGATTCTGAAGCGCCCGGCAGACTTCGCCAAGGACCAGACCTACTTCCTCTTCGGCCTCACTCAGGAGCAGCTCGCGCGCACGCTCTTTCCGCTGGGCCGCATGACCAAGCCCGAGGTCCGAGAGGTTGCCCGGCAGCATGGTTTGTCGCTGGCTGAAAAGCCCGACTCGCAGGAGATTTGCTTCATCCCCGGCGGCGACTACAAGCAGTTCCTCACCGCGTATCTCGAGGAGCAGGGCGAGCGCCTGCCGGAAACGGCTGGAGAACTGGTCGCTTCCACCGGCGAGGTCTTGGGCCATCACGAGGGCATCTTCAACTTCACCGTGGGCCAGCGCAAGGGGCTGGGTGTCAGCTCGCCCACGCCGCTCTACGTCCTCCAGATCGATCCCGCCAACCATCGCGTGACCGTGGGCGCCGATGCCGAGCTGGCCACACGCGAATTGCGTGCCCGCCGGCTCAACTGGATCGCCATTCCCGCGCTGACCGCTCCCATGCGCGTGCAGATCAAGATCCGCCATCGGCACGAGCCCGCCTGGGCCACGTTGCAGCCGGCGGGTGCCGATGAGGTGGTCGCCACCTTCGACGAGCCGCAGCGCGCCGTCACGCCCGGCCAGTCCGCGGTCTTCTACGATGGCGTCGAAGTGGTGGGCGGCGGCTGGATCGTTTAGTGATCCGGCCCGTAAATACTGACGAAAGGGTGGGAGACGAGAGCACTAATTAAAGGCCGGATCAATAGAGCTGCTCCACTCCGATGTTCGCAATTGCCCTGTCATCAGCAGTTCTGCTCGCGGCACGTATTACGGCTGGAATGAACCCCCGCCAACTCGCTAATTCGCTATTTCCGCGAAGCGGAAGCTAACTCGCTGATCTTGTTCATAAAACTCTTCATGCGACCCCTTTGTTCATCTTGAACGTAGTTTGGCCCTCTTTTTTACCAAACGGCGTCGAAAGATCTGCGCCCTTTCTTCACCGGACTTCGGATTCACCACCCTCGCCTGGTTCGACCTCCATCTCGTCTAGGTGAAATGCCGGCCACCCCCTGCGAAATCTCCAGAAAAATGGCCGATATAGTCTGCGAACCATGTTCGTGAGCTCCCGCGGTGAAGAACCTGCGGGCCTGGGCCGCAGGCGAAAATCTGTAAACAGGCAGAAGCTCCGCGCCAAGAGGGACCTTGAACATATCCGCCAATCTGCCCGCAAGCGTCCCCTCGTGGAATGAGGGTGCAAACCAGCCCCTTGCCGCGGGACATGCCGTTGAGGTGGCTTCCCTGATTGAGGTTCAATCTCTGGTGACCGGCCCGGATGCAGCGTCCGATGCTGCGCCCGCGCGGGTACCGGATTCCGGCAGTGCCGCCGCGCAGGGGCAAGTCTCCGCGCAGGCCGCGGCGCCAGGTTTGCCGGTGCTTTCCGCAGGACCGATTGCTGCTCACGGATTGGCTGGCAAAGGCGGCTTGGCATTGCCCGAAGACTGGTTTGAATCGTCGGTGCCGGTGAAAAATATCTCCGCCCCGGGCATGATTGGAGCTTCTGGCTCTGCCCAACTGACCCATCCCAGCCTGAATCCCACCTCCCGGCTGGACGCCACCCGGTTGAGCGATGGGCTTTTCGCGGGTGCGATAGATCCCGGGCGGCCGATGAGAACCAATCAAGCTGACTTTGAAACTGTCCCGGTCCAAATCTTGTCGGCGGAAGCGGCAGCAGGTGCGGTGGCCGCGCATACCGTGCTTGGGGGTTATCGTCCCGAGGGTCCGCGCTTCCAGCAGGGCGATCAGCTCATGAATGAGATCCCGCTCCTCTTCGCGCCAGTTCCGGTCGAGCCGCAGCAGTCGTCCATTCAAATGCGCTTCAATGCCGTTTTGATCCGTGGACTGCTGATGTTGGGAGCCGTTCTGGCCGCACTTCTGGTGGTTACACCCAATTTGAATGACTTGCCTATTGTCGAATTGATGGAACGCGCCGCGGTGGTGCTGGCCGTCCTCGGGGTGCTTTACCTGATATTCCGCGGGGCGAGGTCGAGCCGGGGGTGAAGGTTGGCCTCGCCGCCTGCCTGGGCGAGATTTCGCGATAGGCAAGGCCAGGCTTTGCCGGTTTATACTGGCACGGCACGAAAATGTAAGGGGTACGTATCGATGAATGGGAAAACGTTTGCTCGCGCCGCCGCCCTGGCCGCCTCCACCCTCCTTGCCGCCGCCTCCCTCCACGCACAGGCCCCGGCCGTCCTCACCATTCACGTCGATCAGCCGGTCTCCAAGGTCAGCCCTACGCTCTATGGCCTCATGACCGAGGAGATCAACTACTCCTACGACGGCGGTCTCTACGCCGAAATGGTCCGCAATCGCACCTTCCGGAGCGATTGGAGCGGCGTGGGCCACTGGCTTCTGGTGGAAGACGGCAACGCCCAGGCCAAGATGGTGGCCGACGACAAGACCGGTCCCAGCGAAGCCCTGAAGAATAGTCTCCGCATCGACGTGAAGCAGGCAGACCCGCACAACCCGGCCGGCGTCCTGAACGAGGGCTACTGGGGCATGCCGCTGCGGCCCAATACCATCTATAAGGGCTCGTTCTACGCCAAGGCCGATTCCAGCGAACTGGGCGCGGTGACGGTGAGCCTGGTCAACAACGCCAGCGGCAAGGCAGCAGCCACGGCTACCGTTTCAGGCGTTTCAACGGAATGGAAGCAGTACGAGTTCACCCTGAAAACAGGGGCCATCGAAGCTTCGGCGGCCAACCACCTGGCCCTTACCGTGGGCCACGCCGGAACACTG
>Ga0224530_1001175_pt1 | contig 14522 bp, 25 predicted proteins | sample CBST75metaG_FD_179873 | JGI IMG/M metagenome (GOLD analysis project Ga0224530, IMG submission 179873) | Peat soil microbial communities from Stordalen Mire, Sweden - C.B.S.T75 | ecosystem: Environmental > Terrestrial > Soil > Wetlands > Peat | place: Sweden: Norrbotten County, Stordalen Mire...
CGGACGGCAATTACAGGCAGTTGAAAGGCCCGGAAGGGTTCCGGCAGTGCGACGCATTCAACGTTGCATGATGAGGTGAGGAAGACATGGCAGTTACAGGAATTCTAGGTAAAAAGATCGGCATGACGCAGGTCTTCGACGAAAAGGGCGATGTGCATCCTATTACAGTGTTGCAGGCTGGCCCTTGCGTGATTACGCAGTTGAAGAGTCTTGCCAAGGACGGCTACGAAGCCGCGCAGCTTGGGCTGGTGGAGTTTGTGAAGGCCAAGAATGTGACCAAGGCGCAGGCCGGGCACTTTGCCAAGACCGATGCGCCGGCGGTGAAGGTCATCAAGGAATTTGCGCTGGAGCTGGACGCCGATGGAGTTGTGGCGACCAAGGCGGGCGACCGGGTTCTGGTGGACATCTTCACGGATGCGAAGTTTGTGGATGTGATCGGCACCTCAAAGGGCCGTGGTTTTGCCGGCGTCGTGAAGCGCCACAAGTTTGGCGGCGGTCTGGCCAGCCATGGACACATGTTCCAGGTGCAGGGTTCGATCGGCGCATCCAGCTATCCGGCGCGTGTGTTTCCGGGGCAGCGCATGCCCGGCCACATGGGCGCGGAGCAGGTGACAGTGCGCAATCTGCGCATTCGCGGCATCGACCTGGAAGAGAACCTGCTGATGGTCGAGGGCGCGGTGCCCGGATCGCGCGAAGGCTATGTGATGATCACGAAGGCGAAGACTCCGCCGCGTGAGCGCCGTGGCTTTGCAGGATCGGATACGGTTGATCCGTTGAAGGCTTCGAAGAAGGCTGGCGGCAAGCGTAAGTAGGCACCCGCAGTGCGGCAGACGCGCCCAAGGGCGCAAGAGATTGAAGCCGGGGAAGCCCCCGGCAGAAGAAGAAGAAGATGGCACAAGTGGATGTATTGAATCTGAACGGAGAAAAAGTGGGCTCAATCGAGCTGGCAGACGCGGTGTTTGCGCCCGACCAGGTCAACGAGAGTCTGCTGTGGGAGGCGGTGAAGCACTATCGCGCTTCACTGCGCCAGGGCACGGCCGCCACCAAGAGCCGCACCGAGGTATCCGGTTCGGGCAAGAAGCTGTGGAAGCAGAAGGGCACGGGCCGGGCTCGTATTGGCTCAGTGCGTTCGGCTCTGTGGCGTCATGGCTACACGGTGCACGGACCTCAGCCGCGCAGCTACGATTACGCCTTTCCGCGCAAGAAGCTGCAGGGCGCATTGCGCTCGGCGCTGGCCGCCAAGCTGGCCGACGGCAAGCTGATTGTGGTGGACACTCTCGAGATCAAGGATGCCAAGACCAAGCTCTACCGCGCGGCGCTGGACAAGCTGGATGTGACGCGCACGGCACTGCTGGTGGAAAGCGGCAAGACGCTGACTCAGGCGTTGGTGCTGGGCGCCCGCAATCTGAAGGGTGTGGAGCTGGTTCTCAACAACGAAGTGCATCCCTACGATCTGCTGCGGTATGAGCGGGCAATCTTTTCCAAGGCCGCCATTGAGCAGTTGACCGAGGCTTTGGTAAAAACCGTGTCGAAGCGCAAGCACGCCGCGCAGACGGAGGCCGCGTAATGCCGACTCTTTATACCGTAATCCGCCGCCCGCTGATCACCGAAAAGGGGCTGGCAGTGAAAGAGACCGAAGGGACGCTGGTGTTTGATGTTGCGCCCGAGGCCACCAAGACAGAGGTCAAGCAGGCTGTCGAGTCGCTGTTCAAGGTGAAGGTTGCAGCGGTTCGGACGGCGAACGTGGTGGGCAAGGAACGCCGCCGCGGCAAGTTCACGGGTTTCCGTCCGGACTGGAAGAAGGCCTATGTCCGCCTGAAGGCCGGAGAGAAGCTGCCCGAGTATGTGAGCAACCTCTAGCAGGCTGCCTGGCCGGAGGGTTCGGCCGCATTGAAGGATTATCGGGGCCCGGCAACAGACAAGGGTTCCGGAGAAACGGGAAGCGAGGCGCTCAGACGAAGAGCGCGCGGGACCCGGACAGAGCTTAGGACAAGACGATGGCAATCAAGACATACAGACCGATTACGCCGACGCTGCGCTTCAAGACCTCGCAGGTAAACGACGACCTTACGACGGATAAGCCGCACAAGCCACTTCTGGCGGTCCATCAGCGTACGGGCGGCCGCCGCAACAAGGGCGACATGACCATGCGCCATCAGGGTGGCGGTCATAAGCAAAAGCTGCGCCTGATAGATTTCAAGCGCGAGAAGTACGGAGTGCCGGGACGCGTGGCGACGATCGAATACGATCCGACACGTTCGGCGCGCATTGCGCTGGTTCATTACGCGGACGGCGAAAAGCGCTACATTCTGCAGCCGGTAGGGCTGAAGGTGGGTGCGACAGTCACTTCGGGCCCCGAAGCCGACATTCTGGTGGGGAACGCGCTTCCACTCAAGAACATTCCATCCGGCACCACGGTGCACGCCATTGAGCTAAAGCCTGGCAAGGGCGCACAGATGGCACGTTCGGCTGGAACGCAGGCGCAATTGGTAGCCAAGGAGGGCGATTACGCCCTGCTGAAGCTGCCTTCGGGCGAAACCCGCAAGGTGTTGGTCGAGTGCATGGCGACCATTGGTCAAGTGGGCAATACGGACCACGAGAATGTATCCATCGGCAAGGCGGGACGCAACCGTTGGAAGGGCATTCGTCCAGCCAATCGCGGTGTTGTCATGAACCCGGTGGATCACCCGCACGGCGGCGGCGAGGGCAAGACTTCTGGCGGCCGTAATCCGGTGACCCCGTGGGGCCAGCCAACGCGCGGTTACAAGACACGCAACAACAAGCGGACCGACGCTTTCATCGTCAGCCGCCGGGCGAAGTAGAGGAGCGGAAGATTTATGGCACGTTCGATGAAGAAGGGCCCGTTTGTGGATGCGCATCTGACTGTGAAGATCGACGCGCTGAATCAGGCCAACGATAAGAAAGTGGTCAAGACCTGGTCGCGGCGTTCAACGATTTTTCCAGAGTTCGTGGGCCACACCATTGCCGTACACAACGGCAGGAAGTTTGTTCCGGTGTATGTGACTGAGAACATGGTGGGACATAAATTGGGCGAATTTGCGCCCACGCGCACCTTCAAGGGGCACACCGGAGGCAGCAAGCCTGCCGAGGTTGCCGCCAAGCCGGCGCGGTAGGTAAGAGATTCCGGTCGGGTGCGCGGGGACGCGCGCCAGGCGCGAAGAGATTGAGGAAGGTATACCAATGGCAGTCGAGACGAAGGAATACCGGGCCGAGGCCAAGTTCCAGCGTGTGTCGCCGCAGAAGGCGCGCCTGGTTCTGGATTTGATCAAGGGCCGGGGTGTTCAGGAGGCGCTGGAGACGGCAGCCTTCACCAAAAAGCGCATCGCCCCGGTGATTCACAAGCTGCTGACGTCGGCGGTGGACAACGCCAAGTACGTGGCTGGCGAGCAGGGAGTCGATCTTGATGTAGATAATCTCTATGTCAAGCTTGCCTTGGCCAATGACGGACCGCGCATGAAGCGCATCCGCCCCGCCCCCATGGGACGCGCCTTCCGCTACCAGCGCAGGTTGACGCACATTGTATTGGCCGTGGCGGAGCGCGCGGCAGCCAAGGGTCTGGTGACCAAGGTTGAGGAGCCGAAGGCTGACCAACCTGAGACACCGAAGGCCGCGCCCAAGACAGCAAAGGCGAAGGCTGGAGCACCGAAGTCGGCAAGGGCGAAGGCTGCAGTAACCAAGGCTGCGCCGAAGGTAACCAAGAAGAAGGCCGCAGAGCAGGCCTAGAGAGTTTTTGAGAGGAATAGCATGGGACAGAAAGTCCATCCTTACGGATTCCGGCTGGGAGTGAACAAGCCGTGGCGTTCGCGCTGGTTTTCGGAGCGCGATTATGACAAGCTCCTGGTCGAGGACTTCAAGCTGAAGGCGGAGTTGCGCGACAAGCTCAAGGCCGCCGGGGTCAGCTCGGTGGAGATCGAGCGGCCGGGCAACAAGCTGCGCTTTCTGATCCGCACCGCCCGGCCGGGCATCGTAATTGGCCGCAAGGGCGCGGAGATCGAGAAGCTCAAGACGGAGCTGGGCAAGCGGACCAACCGCGACGTGTTCATCGACATCATTGAGGTGAACAAGCCGGAGTTGGACGCGCAGCTGGTAAGCGAGAACATCGCACTTCAGTTGGAGAAGCGCGTCAGCTTCCGCCGGGCCATGAGGAAGAGCGTGGATTCGGCGCTGCGTTTCGGCTGCAAGGGTATCAAGGTGCGGGTTTCTGGCCGTTTGAACGGCAACGAAATTGCACGTTCGGAGTGGTATCTGCAGGGGCAGTTGCCGTTGCACACCCTCAGGGCTGATATCGACTACGGTTTTACCGAGGCGCATACGACCTACGGCGTGATCGGCGTAAAGACTTGGATCTATCGCGGCGACATTTTCGAGCAGAAGCATCGTCAGGCTCCTGTGATCGGCGCGACAGCGTTTTAGGGGCAGCTGTCAGTTGTCAGTTGTCAGTCTTTTATGTTCAGTTCTGAGACGGTTGGTTGCGGATTTTTTGTTGTGAGTGGCCGGGCAGCAGTATGGCAGCGGCAAACTGACAACTGATAACTGACAGCCGACAACTCGATTTGAGGGTTTCGTTATGTTGATGCCAAAGAAGGTGAAGTACCGCAAGCAGCAGAAGGGCAAGCGTCGCGGCAAGGCGTGGCGTGGTTCTTCTCTGTCGTTCGGGGAATTCGGATTGAAGGTGCTGGAGTGCGGCTACATCACCGACCGGCAGATTGAGGCCAGCCGTATCGCCATGACGCGTTTCATTAAGCGCGGCGGCAAGATTTGGCTGCGCTTGTTTCCGGACAAGCCGATAACCAAGAAGCCTGCAGAAGTCCGTATGGGCTCGGGCAAAGGCGCGCTGGACCACTGGGTTGCAGTGGTGCGGCCGGGCAAGATCCTCTTCGAGATGGAAGGGGTGGCTCCGGAGGTCGCCGAAGAGGCGATGCGCCTGGCGTCAAATAAGCTGCCGCTGAAGACGAAGTTCGTGATGCGGCCGGGCGCCGTAAGGGCAGAGGCCGCGGCCAAGTAGGCCGTGCGCGAAGAAGTTGAACGCATCGCGCACCCCGGAGAGGGTGGGCTGTGCGGCGGAGAGAGAAACAGATGGAACTCGCAAAGATTCGCAATTTGAGCGACGAAGAGCTGGCGCACCAGGAGAAGACGGCGGCAGAGCAGCTTTTCCGGCTTCGCTTTCAGGTCTCGCTGGGGCAGAACGACGGAGTGAAGAAGCTCCGCGAGCTGCGCAAGGAGATCGCGCAGATCAAGACCGTGGCCCGCGCGCGTGCGCTCAACATTGGCGGCGAAGCAGCCTCGGCCTCGGAAACCAAGAAGGGAGCCCGCTAAATGACGGCGACAGCAGAAGTGGAACAGGCGCCGGCCATCGGCGCGCGGCGCAACGAAAAGGTTGGCCAGGTAGTTTCGACCAAGATGCAGAAGACGATCGTGGTCGAAGTGGAGATGCGCAAGGCGCATCCGAAGTACAAGCGCATTGTGCGCACGACCAAGAAGTTCTATGCCCATGATGAGCAGAGTTCGGCTCGGTTGGGCGATGTGGTGCGCATTCGCGAGACTCGTCCGCTGAGTAAGTTGAAGCGGTGGTCTCTGGAAGAGATTGTCCGGCGCTCGGCGCTCGGCCAACTCGAAGATGCGGCGATTAACGCCGATGTCAAGGTTGCCAACTAGCGCGAGAGCGAGTAAGGAGAAAAACCCATGGCTGTGCAAATGAGAACCATGCTCGCGGTGGCCGACAACTCCGGCGCGCGCAAGCTGCAAGTGATTCTGCCCTTGGGGGGCGGATTGGGTAGGAAGGCCGGTCTCGGCGATATCGTGACCGCCGCTGTGAAGGAATCCGCGCCCGATGGAACGGTAAAGAAGGGCACGGTCGTGAAGGCGGTTATTGTCCGCACGCGCTTGGCACATCGTCGGAAGGACGGCAGCTACATTCGCTTCGATGAGAATGCAGCAGTGGTGATTGACGACAATCATGAGCCGGTGGGAACACGCGTTTTCGGGCCGGTGGCCAGGGAACTGCGCGATAAGAAGTTTCTGAAGATTGTTTCGCTGGCCCCGGAAGTTGTTTAGGAGCAGTCGACAGCTGGCAGCTAACAGCTAACAGCTCGAGTGCCGCAGATGGAAGCTGTTTTGGAGAAGAGATGCCGAGTTTAAATATTCATCGCAACGATACGGTCAAAGTTCTGACGGGCTCGGATCGCGGCAAGACGGGCCGTGTGCTGCGCGTCTTCCCGGACAAGAGCACTGTTCTGGTGGAGCATGTGCGGGTGGTCAAGAAGACGGTTTCCAGCAAGCAGGGAAAACGGACCAAGGGCGGAATCGCCGAGCAGGAATCGCCAGTCAACGTTTCGAATGTGGCGCTGGTATGCCCCAATTGCGGACCGGTTCGCGTGGGCCACAAGGTTGAAGGCGACACGCGGGTGCGGATTTGCAAGAAGTGTGGGCAGAATTTGCCCACGAAGAAGTAAGAGGGATCCCCAAGCTGGTCTGGCGCGATGCGCTGGAACGGCCAACCCCTTCCGCAACGGTATACGGCATTGAGCCACTCCGGGCGCCGGAAGAAAGAGAGTAGCAACATGACAGCAAGGCTGAAAGAGAAGTATTTCAAGGTGATCAAGCAGGCGCTCCAAAAGGAGCTCGGGCTTGAGAATCCGATGGCAGTGCCCGAGTTGGACAAGATCGTAATCAACATGGGACTGGGCGAAGCCACGCAGAACACCAAGCTGCTGGATCCGCTGGTTGCGGACTTGGCTGCGATCACGGGCCAGAAGCCAGTGACCACCAAAGCGAAGAAGTCGATTGCGGCCTTCAAGGTTCGTGAAGGTATGTCGATTGGCGCCATGGTGACGCTGCGCAACGAGAAGGCCTACGAGTTTCTGGACAGGCTGATTTCCACGGCGCTGCCGCGAGTTCGCGATTTCCACGGCGTGTCGACAAAAAGTTTTGACGGGCGTGGCAACTACACGCTTGGCCTGCGCGATCAGCTGATCTTTCCGGAGATCGACTACTCGAAGGTGGAAAAGCTGAAGGGCATGAATATTACCATCGTGACCACGGCGAAGGATGACAACCAGGCGCGCGCGCTTCTGCGTCACTTTGGAATGCCCTTCCGCCAGGGCGCGTAGGGCGGGATAAGAGGATTATGGCAACCACTGCAAAAAGGGTGAAGGACGCGCGGAAGCCGAAGTTCAGCAGCCGCAAGCACAATCGGTGCCAACTCTGCGGACGGCCGCGAGGATTTCTGCGCAAGTTCGGCATATGCCGTCTGTGCTTTCGGTCGTTGGCGCTGAAGGGCGAAATCCCCGGCGTCAGCAAGTCGAGCTGGTAAGAAAGCAGCTGTCAGCTAACAGTTGCCAGTGTTCAGTTGTCCGTGCGAAGACTGAAACCCTGGCTCAGAGTTAGATCGGCATTTACTGTTTACTGACCGCTGAACACAGTACTACGCATTCCCGCTGGTTTCCGCCGCGGCGGACGAACGGGGAATGAAGGAGAAGGAATGAGTCTGACCGACCCAGTAGCGGATTTTCTGGCGCGGATCCGGAATGCGATCCGGGCGCGTCATCAGAAGCTGGATGTTCCGGCTTCGAAGCTGAAGACAGAGATCGCCCGCATCCTCAAGGAGGAGGGGTATATCTCGAACTACAAGACCCAGGAAGAGGAAGGGAAGCCTGTTCTGCGCGTGTACCTGAAGTACAGCGGCCAGCAGCCGGCGATCCTCGACTTGGCGCGCATCTCGCGTCCGGGCTGCCGCGTGTATATTGCCCACGACGAGATCAAGCGCGTCCAGGGTGGTCTTGGCATCTCGATTATGACGACCCCCAAGGGTGTAATGACGGGCCGTCAGGCGCGCCGCGAAGGCGTAGGCGGCGAGCTGCTCTGCGAAGTTTGGTAGGCGCTCAGCGCGTTAGCGCTTGAAATGAACGATTTGAACGAGTGGGCATGAATGCCCGCCGGATGCAGTGGAACGACAGGGTGTTGGAAGGCTCTCTGTCGGGACTCGCAAGCCACGAGAAGGATTGAATCGATGTCGCGAATTGGAAGAAAGCCGATCCCGCTGCCCGCGGGCGTGAAGTATAAGGTCGAGGGCAACAAGGTAGTGGTCGAGGGCCCCAAGGGCAAGGTTACGGCACTGATTGCCGAGGGCATCTCTCTGGAAACCAAGGACGGCGTTCTCAATGTGGTTCGTGAGAGCGACAGATACGCTGCGGTGCATGGCCTGACGCGGGCGTTGGTTTTCAACGCGATTCACGGTGTGACCGAAGGCTGGAAGCGTGAGCTGGACATTGTGGGTATTGGCTACCGCGCAGAGCTGAAGGGCAAGGGCACGGTGGTGTTTACGCTGGGTTATTCGCATCAGATCGAGTTCCCGTTGCCTACAGGCATCGAGGTGGCGATCGATCCCAAGCAGTCACATCTGACCATCACCGGCATCGACCGGCAGAAGGTTGGGCAGGTCGCTGCTGATATGCGTTCGCTGCGCAAGCCTGATCCGTACAAGAACAAGGGCGTGCGCTACTCGGATGAGAAGTTGAAGAAGAAGGCTGGCAAGGCTGGCGCGAAGTAATCGAACAGCTGGCAGTTTACAGTAGATGCAGGGAACAAAAAGCTTGCTGATAGCTGGCAACTGAAAATTCAACCGAACGGGGCCGCAAGGCGGCTCCGCTAATAGGAACGAGAGACCAAATGATTACGCAGAACAAGAGAAACGAGATCCGCCAGCGCATCCACTCGCGCATTCGTCAGAAGCTGGCTGGTACGGCAGAGCGGCCGCGGTTGAATGTTTACCGCTCGCTGAGCCATATATACGCGCAGGTGATTGACGACCAGAAGGGCGAAACGCTGGCTTCGGCATCGACACTGGCTCTGAAGCTGAAGACTGGCGGGAACGTGGCCGCAGCCAAGGAGATCGGCAAGGCGGTGGCCGAGCAGGCCGTTGCGAAGGGCATCAAAAAGGTGGTTTTCGATCGCGGCGGTTACCTCTATCATGGCCGCATCAAGGCGCTGGCCGACGCTGCCCGCGAGGCAGGTCTGGAGTTCTAAGCCGCTCTGCGGTTTAGCGTTTGGATGAGCGTTTACAAAGGTTTCCGAGGGTGCGCATGAGATGCGCCCGGAAGGACAGACGAGAGAGCAATGACGATCTTGAAGAAAAAACTCGATGCCAACCAGTACAACCTGAAGGATCAGGTGGTTTCCATCAACCGCGTGACCAAGGTTGTGAAGGGCGGCAAGAACATGTCGTTTGCCGCGCTGGTGGTGGTGGGCGACCCCGCTTCGGGCGTGGTGGGCTACGGTTCGGGCAAGGCCAAGGAAGTTCCCCAGGCAATTCGCAAGGGAATTGAAGCGGCCAAGAAGAACCTGGTTAAGATCAACCTGACCGAGACGACGATTCCACATTTGGTGCTGGGCCGTTACGGCGCGGGGCAGGTTCTGTTGAAGCCGGCTCCTGAAGGCACGGGCGTGATCGCGGGCGGCGCTGTGCGCGCAGTGATGACCTCGGCTGGAGTGCAGAATGTGCTGACGAAGAGCCTGGGCACCGCCAACCCGCACAACGTTATCAAGGCAACGTTTGATGCGTTGGAGCAGTTGCGGGACAAGGCTGAAGTTGCCAGCATGCGCGGCAAGACCGTGGAGGAGATGTAAGCCATGGCAAAGACCAAGAAGATTCAGATTCAGTACTACCGTTCGCAGAACTCCACGCCGGCCAAGCAGAGGGCGGTTGTGAAGGGCTTGGGCTTTACGCGGCTGAACCAGATTGTCGAGCGTGAGGATACGGTTTCCATTCGCGGTATGGTGAAGGCCATTCCGCATCTGGTTCGCATCCTGGAGAACTAGTCGAACCACGGCAGTTATCTGCCTTTCGCTTGTTCCGGTTGAGTTGCAGTTCATCAGTCTGACACGAACAGTCAGTAGCCACATTAGCGCGAGTCGGCGGGAGTCCAATCCGGTCGGCGTTACAGCGAGGAAATCATGACAAAGAATCTTTCAAATTTGCGCGCGCCCAAGAAGGCAAACACCGGGCGCAAGCGCGTGGGCCGGGGCATGGGATCCGGTATGGGCAAAACCTCGACCCGTGGCCACAAGGGCCAGGGATCGCGTTCGGGCTTCAGCCTGATGCGCGGTTTTGAGGGCGGCCAGATGCCGTTGCATCGCCGTATGCCGAAGCATGGCTTCACGAACATCTTCCGCACTGAATACACGGTAGTGAACTTGGAGCGGATTGCCGCGCTGGGCGTGACCGAAATCGGGCTGGACGATTACAAGAAGCTAGGCCTGTCATCGAGCAAGAGGGCGCTGATCAAGATTCTCGGCGCTGGCGAGTTGACCACTGCGATTACCATTCAGGCGCACAAGTTCTCCAAGTCGGCTGTCGAGAAGATTGAAAAGGCGGGCGGCAAGGCCGTGGTTCTGGGCGGCCCCGTGGCTCCAGAAGCGGCGTAGCGCACGCAAAGTGCGACGCAGCTGGGCTCTCGCGGGTAAGATGGTGGGTGTCATAGATTCGAGTGGCGGCAAACGCCTGAAGCGGAAAACCAAAAATGCTTGAGAAGTTTCTCAATATCTTCCGGATTCCTGACCTGCGCAAGCGGGTACTGTTCATGTTGGGCATACTGGCCGTTTACCGGCTGGGCGCGTTCATTCCCACGCCGGGCGTGAATACCCACCAATTGGAACTGATGTTCAGCCAGCAGAATGGCTCGGCTCTGGGCTTGATGGATCTGTTCGGCGGCGGCAACCTGCGCCGCATGACGATTTTTGCTCTGGGCATCATGCCTTACATCACCGCCTCGATCATCTTCCAGCTACTGACTGTGGTGTATGAGCCGCTGGCTCGCATCCAGAAGGAAGGCGAACTGGGACGGCGCAAGATCACGCAGTGGACCCGGTACATGACTATCGTTCTGGGCGCGCTACAGTCGATCGGCATCGCTGCCATCCTTACCCGGCAGGGGCTGGTCTTGAATCCGGGCATCGGCTTCAGCTTGTTGACAGTACTGACGCTGACCGCTGGCACGGCCTTCATCATGTGGCTGGGCGAGCAGATTACCGATCGCGGCATTGGCAACGGCATGAGCCTGCTGATTTTTGCGGGCATCGTGTGCGGTCTTCCGCGCGGCGTGGCTGAGTTGGTGCAGAAGGTTCAGACCGACGCCTGGGGCTCGATGAGCTTCCTGGTGGTTATCCTGCTGGTGGCGGGTATGGCTGCCGTGGTGGCCTTCATCGTCTTTGTAGAGCGGAGCGAACGGCGCATTCCCATCCAGAGCGCGCGACGTATTATCGGCCGGCGCATGATGGGCGGCCAGTCTAGCCATCTGCCCTTGAAGGTTAACTCAGGCGGCGTGATGCCGGTCATCTTCGCCAGTTCCATTCTGTCTGCTCCAATGCTGTTCGGGCAGGTGGAGTGGGTGCAGAACAACAAGTTTCTGCAGCCGGTCATGCAGGCTCTTCAGCCCGGGTATCCCTGGTACGAGATACTGAGCATTCTGGGCATCATCTTCTTCGCCTATTTCTACGTGTCAATCATCATGAAGCCAGATGACATTGCCGACAACTTCCGCAAGTCGGGTTCGTTTATTCCCGGCATCCGGCCTGGTAAGCGTACTTCGGACTTCATCAACGACATTCTCACGCGCATTACGCTAGTGGGTGCGCTCTACCTGATCCTGGTTTCACTGGTACCAACGTTCCTGATTTCGGGCATTCGCTTGGACAAGCTGTGGCTCCTGGGCGCTTTCTTTGAGAGGCTGCCTACATGGGTGACGCACGGCATGGGGGTCAACTTCTACTTTGGCGGCACTTCACTGTTGATTGTTGTGGGTGTGGCCATGGACACAGTCAACCAGATCGAATCGCAGCTGATCATGCGGCATTATGACGGCTTTTCCCCGCGCTCCGGTCGCATTCGCGGAAGGAAAACCTGGTAATGTCTTCATCTGCAAGTGCAGTAGTAAATGGCCGGGCGGCGGACAAAAAAGCCGCTCCCGGCCCGATCCTTTTGTTGGGCGCACCGGGCGTGGGAAAGGGTACCCAGGCCAAGGAACTGGTGAAATTGTGGGGTATTCCGCAGATTTCAACCGGCGACCTGTTGCGCGGGAACGTGGCCAAGGGCACAGACCTGGGCAAAGCGGCCAAGGAGATTATGGGACGCGGTGGACTGGTTCCCGACTCCCTTGTGAACGATATGGTGGCAGCTCGGTTACAGGAGCCCGATGTCGCCAACGGCTACATTTTAGACGGTTTCCCGCGGACGCTGGGGCAGGCCGGGTGGTTGGACGAGCGGTTGGCTGCACTGGCCGGGTCGCTTCCCGTGGTTGCTGTCAGTATCAAGGTGAACTATAATCAGCTATTGCGCCGCATTACGGGGCGCCGGAATTGTCCTGTCTGCCAGACCATCTACAACGTCTACGTGAATCCTCCGAAGAAAGATGGATTCTGCGATGTGGATCATGCAGCGCTGGTTCTGCGAGCCGATGACACGGAAGAGGTTTTCAAGGAACGCATGCGTGCGTATGAAGCTTTGACCGCGCCTGTTGTCGAGCATTATCGGGGCTTGGGACGATTCGCGGAAGTGGATGGAGACGGCGCAATCGCTGAGATTGCGGCCGGAATAGTTACCGCCGTGGAGCGGTTGCGGAAATAGCGCAGCCGAGCGGCGTGTTTGCGTGTCGGAAGATAGTTGTCAGTCTTCAGTTGTGAGCTCGAGAGGGCGAAACCGGTAATCGAAGACTGATAGCTGAAAATTGAAAGCTGGCTAACAGGTTGGCAGTCATACTGAAGTCGCCGAAAGAGATCGAGAAGATGCGCCGCGCGGGCATCGCTACTCGCGAGATACTGGAAGTTCTGCGCAGTAGCATTAAGCCGGGCATGACGACTATGGACCTGGAAGAGATAGCCGCAGCCCGGATCAAGGAACAGGGAAGCAAGGCTGCTTTCAAGGGATATAGTGGTTATCCCTGTGTGTTGTGTGCCTCGGTAAACAGCGAAGTGGTGCACGGGATACCGTCGCCGAAGCGGATACTGAAGGACGGCGATATCGTTTCGCTCGACTTTGGAGTATTTGTGGATGGCTACTGTGGTGATTCGGCGATTACGGTGCCGGTGGGCACGGTGAGCGCCGAAACGGCAAAGCTGCTGAAGGCGACTGAAGCGTCGCTGCATGCGGCCATTGCCGTGGTGAGGCCGGGGGCGACCCTGGGAGATGTAGGCTCCGCGGTACAGACGTTGGTAGAGGCCGAGGGGTTCTCGGTGGTACGGGATTTTGTAGGGCACGGCATTGGGGTCCACATGCACGAGGATCCGCAGGTGCCGAATTATGGCACACCGGGCCGCGGCATGAAACTGCGCGCCGGAATGGTGATTGCCATCGAGCCGATGGTGAATGCTGGCGGACCGGATGTTGAAGTGCTGCGCGATGGCTGGACGACGATTACGACGGACGGCAGTATGAGCGCGCATTTTGAGCACACGGTGGCTGTGACCGCCAACGGGGCAAGAATTTTAACCGAGTAACAGGCTCGGATCAACAAGCCGGAGGCGGAAGAAAACACGGCCGGCAGAAGCAGGACACAGTTTGTCGAAGGAAGACGCGATTGAGGTAATGGCAGTAGTTATAGAGACGCTGCCCAATGCCATGTTCAAGGTCAAGCTCGAGAACAACCACGAGGTGTTGACTCATGTTTCAGGAAGGATGCGGAAGAACTTCATCCGTATCTTGCCAGGCGACCGTGTGGCCGTGGAACTGAGTCCCTACGATCTGAATCGTGGACGGATTGTGTACCGCTACAAGTGAGCTTTTATAACCCGCGTCAAAATTTCGAGCGTGGAGAAGGGCAGTAATCATGAAGGTCCGAGCATCAGTAAAAAAGATTTGCGATAAGTGCAAGGTGATCACGCGCCACGGTGTGGTTCGTGTGATCTGCGAGAACGCAAAGCACAAGCAGCGCCAGGGCTAAGGCCTTTGGCACCGGCGGAACCCTCTTACAGCCGTAAATGGCGAGGGGCTAGTTAGCCTGAGTTGAGGCTTGCGATGAACCCCAGGAGGCGCCCGCGTAACCAGTGCGAACCGGTTAAGGCCGGGGGCACACAACAGAAGCAGCAAAGGAATTCAAATGGCACGTATTGCTGGCGTCGATCTGCCCCGCGAAAAGCAGATACAGATTGCGCTTACATACATCTACGGGATCGGTGATCCGCGTGCGCGCAAGATTCTGGAGAAGGCGAATGTTGATCCCTTCAAGAAGGTCCAGGATCTGGGCGAGGACGAGGCGGGTCGCATCCGTCAGGTGATTGAAGACGAAGGGGATGTCGAGGGCGACCTGCGCAAGGACATTCAGATGCACATCAAGCGTCTGATCGACATTCAGAGCTATCGAGGCAACCGTCATCGGCGGGGGCTGCCAGTGCGCGGACAGCGCACCCATACCAACGCCCGCACCCGCAAGGGACCCCGTAAGGGCACTGTGGCGAGCAAGAAGAAAGCGACGGCGAAGACCTAATGGCGAAACCAGAGCAGAAGGCCGGCG
>Ga0224530_1001178_pt1 | contig 14476 bp, 9 predicted proteins | sample CBST75metaG_FD_179873 | JGI IMG/M metagenome (GOLD analysis project Ga0224530, IMG submission 179873) | Peat soil microbial communities from Stordalen Mire, Sweden - C.B.S.T75 | ecosystem: Environmental > Terrestrial > Soil > Wetlands > Peat | place: Sweden: Norrbotten County, Stordalen Mire...
ATGGCGGGCCTCGGAGGTACCGCTTAATCCATGTCGCTTGCTTCCCCTTGGTTGTTACATCATACAACGGTATTTGTGATGATTTTCTCGTCCGCCACCCTTGAGGCGGAAAATCTGCAAACCAACTTTCGGTGGCCGGCCGATGAGAGCGTAATCAGGCGATATGCCAATTAGGCTCAACGGGATACCGAATTGACTCTGTTCGACGCGAGATGAGCCGTTCATGACCGCGCTGGTCACAACGAAGGGGTGAAAGTCGAGACCGCCTCTGGGGTTGCGTAAAGCCGGACCGCTCCTGACGCATAGCCGATTCGGGAAGTGCCGATAAGCTCGCTGTGCATTTGTTCATTGATCCGGCCCTCTTATGTTGCAACGGAGAAGGAGAAAGAACAACCGCGGATCCTTCGACTCCGCTACGCTTCGCTCTGGATGACAGCACTGTGACAGTGCAATTGTTTGGGGCCGGATCAGGAAGATGTTGATTCTCAAAACGCAGCGGCCGCGCCCAAAAGGGCTCCGATATAGAAGCTTTGTCGAGGTTTGCGGAAGATGAATCGGCCAGTGCGGTATTCGATTAGGGACTCAGACCGGTCTGACGTTGGGGAGTGTTGCGTTACTTACCTTTGCTGGCCATGTGGCGCGCTGCGGCGGCCTGCAACGGCAAGTCCATCTTCGAGAATAACTTCCCCAGGGCCGTTCCCGCAGCTTCCAGAAAAGATTCAAATCATCTGAAATGCTGGGCGGAAGTGTCGATAGTAATATTACGCAGCATTACTTTAGTATTGCGGCCAAAATGCAGGCATCGTTGGAATTTGTTGTTTCTGCCTCTGAACCAAATGCAGAAAAGAAAGATGTTGAACCGCAGCGCTTGCGCGAAAGCGCGGGCCGGGCGGAGCTATGGAATCTTTTCGATGGCGGCGCCACGTTCCGATTGCGGCGATTTCAAAAGGAGCTGAACTTGTCATTAGTCCTGGTAGAAAGCGAAGCGACGAATGTGATTCGTCTTGAGGGTTCGATTGGCATCGACTCCGCAGCCGAGTTGAAAAAGCTCCTGATCCTGGCGCTGGAGTCGGGGAAAAAGGTGCGCGTTTCACTGGAGCGCGCCGCCGATTTGGATGTGACTGCGGTGCAGTTGCTCTGGGCAGTCTGGGGCCAGGCTAAAAGGTCGCAGGTCGAGCTCGCTCTCACGGAGGCTGCGCCGGAGGGGATCTCCATGGCACTCGCCGATGCGGGTTTCGAGAAGTTTCTTGTCTCCGAGAGTTGAATTCAAGCGAACCGGGTGAGGGGCTGCCATTGTGGATCAAGTAGATCGTTTCAAACAGAGCTTCCGCGAAGAAGCCCGCGAGATTCTCGTTGAACTGGAATCGGCGCTTCTGGAACTGAATGAGAATCGCGACGACCTGGAGTTGGTGGGTCGTGTTTTCCGCGCAATGCACACCCTCAAGGGCTCGGGGGCCATGTTCGGGTTTGACCGGCTGGCAGCGTTCACACACCACCTGGAGACGGCGTTCGACGAGGTGCGCAATGGGCGGCTCCTGATTACTTCCCAACTGATCGATCTTGCTCTGGCTGCACTCGATCAGATCAAGGCGATGCTGGAAGAGGACTCGGGCAGTGTGGTTGCGGACAGCAGCGTTTGTGCGGAAATCCTGGCGAGAGTGCGGGAGCTGACCGGCGCGACAGAAAAACATAAGGTCGAACGAGAGCAGGACGAGGCTCCTCTAGCAGAAGCAAAGGGCGCAGTGAGCGAGTGGAGAATCCGCTTTGCTCCGGGGCCCGAGTTGATGCAGAACGGTGCCGACCCGCTGTTGCTGTTGCGCGAACTGAAGCAGTTGGGGGAGATGCGCATCACGGCCAGCATGGCGGCGATGCCGCCGCTCGTCGAGTTGGAACCGGAGCGCTGCTACGTCAGTTGGGAGATGGTCCTGAGCACTGCGGGCGGGCAGGATGCGATCCGGGATGTGTTCATTTTTGTCGAGGATTGTTGCGAGCTGACGATCGAGCCGGTTTCAAGCATGATGCCGTGCGCGACGACCTGCACCGTGGAAGGGACTGCCACGCCGCTCGAAGAGCAGCGCGCTATATCTGGCGGACGCCGCACCTCCGACAAGGCCGACAACGCAAGCAGCCTGCGGGTTCCTGCCGCCAAGCTAGACCAGTATGTCGACCTGGTGGGCGAATTGGTTACGGTACAGGCGCGGGTAAGTGAAATCGCAATGCGGCGCGACGACGTGGAGATTACGGCGGTAGCGGAGGAGATCGAGCGGCTGACTTCGGCGTTGCGCGAGAACTCGATGACGATCCGCATGACGCCCATTCGAGGCACATTCGAGAAATTCCGCCGGCTGGTTCACGACCTGGCGCGGGATCTGGGCAAGGATGTCGAGTTGACCATCGAAGGCGCGGATACAGAGTTGGACAAGACGGTCATCGACCGGTTGAGCGATCCGCTGATGCACTTGATCCGCAACAGCATGGACCACGGCATAGAGCCGGCAGATGTCCGCGCTGCGTGTGAGAAGGTTGCCACCGCAAGCATCCGGCTTTCCGCTCGGTATGCAGGTGGAAGCGTGCTGATCGCGGTTTCAGACGACGGCGGTGGGATCGATGCCGAGGCGGTGCGCAGACGCGCGATTGAGAAGGGCCTGGTTTCTGCCGACCAGCAACTGACCGAGAAGGAGATCTTCGGCCTGATCCTGGAACCTGGTTTTTCCACGGCGAAACTGGTGACCGATCTTTCCGGCCGCGGAGTGGGGATGGACGTGGTGCGGCAGAGTGTCGAGGCCTTGCGCGGAACCATCGACGTGGCCAGCAAGCCGGGGCAGGGCACCAGTGTGACGCTGCGCTTGCCGCTGACTCTGGCCATTATCGACGGGCTTCTGGTGAGTGTGGGGGATGCATATTTTGTGTTGCCGCTGACCAACACGCTGGAGTGCATTGAGCTGACGCGCGAGGACATCGCGAAGGCGAACGGCAAGCATGTCGTCGAGATGCGCGGAGAGATCCTGCCTTATATCCGGCTGCGGGATTACTTCAATATCCACTCGGAACGGCCGGAGATCGAACAGATCATGGTGGTCGAGACCGAGGAGGGTCGCTACGGCTTTGTGGTGGATCAAGTGCTGGGGGATCACCAGACGGTCATCAAGAATCTGGGCCGGCTTTATCGGCATGTGCCGTTTGTATCTGGGGCCACCATTCTGGGCAACGGCACGGTGGCGCTGATTCTGGATCCTCATCGACTGGTGAGGGACGTACTACGCGCAGGGACGCAGGTGGGGCGCGGAAGTTCAGTTACGGGCATCGGGAGCAGGCAGCCGAAAGACGGTTGGCCCGCTCAAGCCAAGATTTCGTCGGCGCAGGAGAAAATGCCAGCGCTTGTCAACAACGATTGAGCCAGCCGAGCTTCGATCCTCAGGACCGGAGATCGACGAGAGTGCGAATTCAAGCAAAGCGCAACGGCCGGCTGTAGAGCGTGGCTACGCGAGGGGAGCAGGGACAATGAAATGGTTGAATGACATGAAGATCGGCGCCAAGCTGATCGGGGCTTTCATCATCGTGGGAGCCATTACCGCTGTTGTGGGCTCCATGGGGATTCGAAGCATGGGCGAGATTGCCGAGTTGGCAGCCTCATCGTACGCAAACGAGACTGTCGCAATTGCGTACCTCAAGCAGGCAGATGTGCAACTTGTGCATATGGATAGAGCTGAGAAGAACCTGCTGCTTTCCACCACGGCGGAAGAACGCGATCTTTACAAAGGCCGCATTGAGTCAGACGTAATGCAAATCAACCAATACGTCGAGAAGGCCAAGCCCTTGGTTCACACCGACGAGGGTAAGGTACTGCTAGCCAAATTCGACCAAGCCTGGAAAGAGGACCAAGAAACCGCTAACCAGACCCTTGCTCTGGGCATGAAGGAAGATCTCCAGCCAAAGCGAGCGTCGGTGGAATTCTCTTTTGGTCTTGGACGCCAGAAGGCGGACGCTGCTGAAGGTGCACTGACCCAGTTGGTGACGGTGAAAGAGGACAACGCAAAGAAGGCGGCAGAGACGGCAGATCAGAGATACCACAGCAGCCGCACGCTTATGCTTCTGCTCGTTGTGGGCGGCGTCCTGGTTGGTCTGGGACTGGGAGTGTTTATTGCGCGCAGCATCGCGAATCCGCTGACGAAACTGGCGGAGTCGGCAAAGCAAATCGCGCTGGGCGATGTAAATCACGAGGTCGAGTATCGTTCGGGCGATGAGGTGGGTTCCCTTGCTGACTCCTTCCGAGCCCTGGTGGGGTACATCCGGAATGTGTCGGGAGCGCTCGAGAAGGTGGCGATGGGCGACATGAGTGTAAGGCTTGAAGCCCAATCCGATCGCGACGTTCTCACACAGAGCTACCAGAGTACCGTGGATGCTATCAACGCGCTGGTGGGAGACGCTGGAATGTTGTCCAAGGCGGCGGTGCAAGGAAAACTGGAGATACGCGCCGATGCCAGCAAACATCAAGGCGACTACCGCGTGATCGTGGAGGGTGTGAACGAGACGCTGGATACGGTGGTGGACAAGGTGAACTGGTACGAATCCATCCTCGACGCGGTCCCATTCCCGATTCATGTGATTGATTCGAATATGAAGTGGGTGTTCCTGAATAAGGCGTTCGAAAAACTGATGGTTGACCGCCGTTATGTGCGCGACCGGAAGGAAGCGGTCGGGCTGCCTTGTTCGACGGCCAATGCCAACATCTGCAATACCGAAAAATGCGGCATCATGCAGCTCAAGAAGGGCACGACGGAGAGTTTCTTCGATTGGGACGACCTGCGCTGCAAGCAGGACACTTCCAAGCTGGTCGATATCAAAGGCCGGCATATCGGGTTTGTCGAAGTGGTCACGGACCTTTCTGCAACGCTGAGCACCAAGGATTATACGGCCAGTGAAGTGGATCGTCTGGCTACCAATCTGGTGCAATTGTCGCAAGGCGATCTGAATTTCGAGTTGAAGACGCAGGAGGCGAACAAGTACACCGGCGAGGTCAAGCAGCAATTCGACAAGATCAACGCCAGCGTGGCGCAGCTAAAGGGTGCGATAGGCAATCTGGTAACCGACACGGGCATGTTGACCACAGAGGCGGTGGCGGAGCGATTCGACACCAGGGCCGACGCGTCGCGGCATGTGGGCGACTTCAGGAACGTTGTCGACGGTGTGAATCGCACTCTGGATGTAGTTGTAGACAAGCTGAGTTGGTACCAGTCCATTCTCGACGCCGTTCCTTTCCCTGTTCATGTGATCGACACGGACATGAAATGGGTGTTTCTGAATAAGGCATTTGAGAAGCTCATGGTCGACGGAAGGCAAATCCGCGATCGGAAGGATGGAGTCGGACGGCCTTGCTCGACAGCGGGCGCGAGTATCTGCAACACCGATAAATGCGGCATCATGCAGCTCAAGAAGGGCACGCCGGAGAGCTTTTTCGACTGGGGTGAACTACGCTGCAAACAGGACACCTCCAATCTGGTCAACATCAAGGGTCAGAATATAGGGTTTGTGGAAGTTGTTACGGACCTTTCCTCAACGCTGAGCACCAAGGACTATACGGCCAGTGAAGTGGAACGTCTGGCTTCCAATCTTGTGCAACTGGCGCAGGGCGATCTGAACTTCGAGTTGAAGACGCAAGAGGCGAACAAGTACACCGGCGAGGTAAGGAAGCAATTCGAGAAGATCAATGTCAGTCTGACGCATTTGAAGAGTGCCATTGGCGCGCTTGTAGACGATGCGAGCATGCTGGCGAATGCTGCAGTAGAGGGCAAGCTGGCCACGCGCGCCGACGCCACAAAGCACCAGGGCGAATACCGCAAGGTCGTGCAGGGTGTGAACGACATGATGGACGCGGTGGTCGAACCGATCACCATGGCCGCCAGCAAAGTTGAAAGGATCAGCAAGGGAGACATTCCCCCTGTGACAGCCAACACCCGGAAAGGCGACTTTATCGCCCTTCACGACAACCTGAACGCGTTAATCGTGTCCATGAACGACATCACCTCGGCTGCCGAAGAGGTTGCGAACGGCAACCTGACGGTGGAACTTCGGGAGCGTTCAGAGCACGACAAGCTGATGCAGGCGCTGGGGGGTATGGTCAGCGGACTTACGCGGACAGTTTCCGATATCCGCTCGATTGCAGGCGAGGTGTCGACTGCCAGCCAGTCCATTTCGACGGCCTCGATCCAGGTATCGAAGGGCGCCAGTTCCCAGGCTGCGGCGGCCGAGGAAGCTTCTTCTTCGATGGAGGAGATGGTATCCAACATCAAGCAAAATGCCGACAACGCGCAGCAGACTGACAAGATTGCGACCAAGTCGGCCAACGACGCACAAGCAAGCGGCAAATCGGTGCTGGAGGCGGTGACTGCGATGAAGGAGATTGCCAGCAAAATCTCCATCATCGAGGAGATTGCCCGCCAGACCAACCTGCTTGCCCTGAATGCGGCCATCGAAGCGGCGCGCGCCGGGGAGCATGGCAAGGGCTTCGCGGTGGTGGCGGCAGAAGTACGTAAATTGGCCGAGCGCAGTCAGAGGGCGGCCGCTGAAATCAACCAACTCTCGGCCACCACGGTCAAGGTATCGGAGACAGCCGGCGAGATGCTCGGCAAACTGGTTCCTGATATCCAGCGGACGTCGGAGTTGGTAGAGGAGATCACCGCTGCCAGCAAGGAACAGGACACCGGCGCCCAGCAGATCAACAAGGCCCTGCAACAACTGGAGAAGGTGATTCAACAGAACGCATCGGCTTCTGAGGAGATGGCTTCCACCACCGAGGAGTTGACCGGGCAGGCCGATCAGCTGGTCAGTGCGCTTTCCTTCTTCCGGACCCGGGAAAACAGTCATGCGCCGTCGCGAAAATCTGGTGATGCAAATCCGGCCAGGTCGGCGGGCATTGCATCGGAGACGACTGCAAAGCCCAACGGCCACGTCACGGGATCTGAAGTGAAGATGACGGAGAAGGTTGGAGTCAGCCTCCGCCTCCAGGACAAGCACGATGATGCGGACGGGGAATTTGAGCGGTACTAACCGGTCGAGCGCGGACTGCACAGCGATCCGCGCCTCGTCTTCAGGATGCGAGAGGAGTTGACCCATGAGCGTTAGCGAAATTACGGAGACCCGGCAGTATCTCACTTTCAAGCTCGGCAACGAGATCTTTGCCATCGATGTGGCAAAGGTGAGAGAAGTGCTTGACCTCACGACCATCACGCGAATTCCCAAAACGCCGGAATTCATGGCAGGCGTGATCAATCTCCGGGGCAGCGTTGTCCCGGTGGTTGACCTGCGGCTGTGCTTCGAGATGTCGAAGACCGAGAGCACGCGCAACACCTGCATCGTGGTGGTGGAAGTACTGCAGGAGAACGAATCGATCATTATCGGCGCGCTTGCCGACTCGGTGGAGGAAGTGATCGACCTGGAACCGGAGCAGATTCAGCCGGCGCCGCGCATTGGCACCCAGATCCGGACTGACTTTATCAAGGGGATGGGAAAGCGCGACAACCAATTCATCATGATTCTGAATATTGACCGCGTCTTCTCGGCCGAGGATCTGGCCGCAGTCCGCGTGCAGGAGTCCAACAAGCCGCTCGTAGAGGCGGTCGTCTAACGGAGGGAACAGGGTGCGTGACGCGCCCCGTTCATGCTATGAATACACTCGAAGAAGGCCTCTCCAACCGGGACTATGCAAGGCTCTGCAAGCTGGTTTATGCAGAGGCCGGCATTCACCTGGGCACCGGGAGAAAGACCATGCTTGAGGCCCGGATCAAGCGCCGCCTGCGGGAACTCGATCTTGATTCCTATGCCCACTACTGCGACTACCTGTTCGGGCATAAGGGATTGAAGGAGGAGATCGTTCCCCTGATCGACGTGGTGACGACCAACAAGACAGACTTCTTTCGTGAGCCAGGGCATTTCAAGTTTCTGGCCGAGAAGGCAATCCCCGAGATGGTGGCGCGCAACGGAAACCAGCTGCTGGTTTGGAGCGCAGGCTGCTCAACTGGCGAGGAGCCGTACACGCTGGCGATGGTGCTGAGCGAATATGCGCAGGCTCATCCCGGGTTTCGCTTCAGGGTACTGGCCACCGACATTTCCACGATCGTGCTGGAGAAGGCCAAGATGGGGATCTATACGGACGAAGTGGTAAGCCCGGTACCGGCGGCACTGAAGTGCAAGTACTTCATGCGCAGCCGGGATCGGGACTCCGATCGCGTACGTGTGGTGCCGGAGTTGCGGCAGTTGGTGGAGTTTCGCCGGTTGAATTTCATGGAAGAAAACTACCGGATGGCGGAAAAAGCCGACGCGATCTTCTGCCGCAATGTGATTATCTATTTCGACCGGCCCACGCAGGAGCGGATATTGAGCAAGCTCTCTTATCAACTGGTTCCGCGTGGGTACATGTTCGTGGGCCACGCGGAGACTCTGCACGATATGAATCTCCCTTTGACGCCCGTAGCCCCCGCTCTCTACAGGAGGGTCGATGCCTAAACCTGACACGGCACTGCCCGATGTGTATGTGCAGCCGGAAGAATCGCGCCTGATGTGGGAGCCGGCAATCATGCGGAGGCTTCACCGCTCTTCGGGGGCTCCGCGACGAGGGATTCGGCGTAACCGCCTCCAGCCTCGGCGGTACATCCGGCGTCAACATGCAGGTTCATGCCGGGACAAGAGAAGTGTTGCTACGACGATTGCCTTGATGAAGACAGGGAATAGGGAACAAGGGATGGAAAACATCATGTGGAAGGGTTGTCATTGTGAGTAAACAAAAGATTCGCGTACTGATCGTTGACGACTCCGCCGTGGTTCGCCAAACACTGAGCGAGGTGCTTTCTTCCGATCCGGAGATTGAAGTGATGGCGACCGCAAGCGACCCTTTTGTAGCGGCCGATCGGATTGCGGAAGAAGTGCCCGACGTCATCACGCTTGATATCGAAATGCCGCGCATGGACGGGCTTACCTTCCTCAAGAAGATCATGAGTCAACATCCGATCCCGGTGGTGATCTGCTCAAGCCTCGCCGAGAAAGGCGCGCAGAGCACCTTCAGGGCGCTCGAATACGGTGCGGTCGATATTGTGACCAAGCCTCGGCTAGGCGCGCGGCAGTTTCTTGAAGACTCGCGTATCACCCTATGCGAGGCGGTCAAAGCTGCGGCGGGTTCGAGGGTGCGCATCCTCGGGCCGAGCCACACCGTCGAGCCCAAACTCACCGCCGACGCAATTCTTCCGGCGGCCACGCGCGCCATGGCCGAGACCACCGAGAAGGTAGTGGTGGTCGGCGCTTCGACCGGAGGCACGGAGGCGCTGAAGACCCTGTTGGAGACGCTCCCAGCCGATACTCCGGGCATCGTGATCGTGCAACACATGCCGGAGCTGTTCACGCGAGCTTTCGCCAACCGGCTCGATGGCCTGTGCGCCATCACCGTGAAGGAAGCGGAAATGAACGATACGGTGATTCGCGGCCGAGCGCTGATAGCCCCGGGCAATCATCACCTGCTGCTCAAGCGCAGCGGCGCGCGTTATTACGTGGAGATCAAGGAGGGCCCGCTGGTGTGCCGGCACCGTCCGTCGGTCGATGTGCTTTTCCGTTCAGCCGCCCGCTATGCGGGACAGAATGCCGTAGGAGTCATTCTTACCGGAATGGGCGATGATGGCGCCAGGGGAATGCTGGAGATGAAGCAGGCTGGAGCGAAGACGATTGCACAGGACGAAGCCAGTTGCGTGGTATTCGGCATGCCCAAAGAGGCGATCAAGCTAGGAGCTGCCGATAAGATACTACCGCTGCAGGCAATCGCCGGGGCGATGCTGAATTGCGCGCGATAGGGAATCAACCTTGTGGACGCAGAAGAGACCATGTTCGCTAATGGAAACAATGCATTGAAGGCAGACAGCTTTTTCAGTACATACGGAGGTCGAGATGGCGGCGACCGGAGAGTCCAAGTCGATGAGCGGAAGAACCAGCACGACGGCTGCTTGCAATCTTGCGAAATCGGGAGACGATCTCCTATGGCTTCTCCGCACCGCCGAGGATGCGATCAATGGGCTTGTGGTTGCCTTTCAGGATCTTGCCGGACACACCGATACGACACTGAAGTTGACGGCAGCCATCGTCGAGCGCGTGCAGGACGAAAGCGTTGTCTCTGTGCTGCCGAGCGTGCGTGCGCTGGGCGTTGCGGCAAAACTGTTTCTGGGAGAGAGGCTGCAGGCAACCACCGGAATCCTCGAGACGGTGACGGCGGAGATGGCGCTTCTAAGTAAGTTATCAGCAGTGACGGAGGGGCAAGGAAAAATCGCACTCGATATCAACATGCTGACCGTACACACAAAGATAGAGGTGGCCCATCTCGGCTCGGTGGGCGCCGGGTTTGAGTATCTTGCGCACGAACTTGCCGATTTTTCACACTCGCTTACCGAAAACACCAAGGAACTGGCCAGTCACACGGACAAGCGCAAGGACGCAGCCGAGAACACACAGCACATGCTCTCTGTGGAACTTCCGCAACTGAGGAAAGAGTTGACCCGCGTGGAAGTCAATCTGCGCGATGATTTGGCGCAGTTGGAAGCTGGTCTGACAGAACTCTCCAGGATGCCGGAACAATTCAGGGTTTCTGCCGAAGACATTGCCCGACAGATCGCCGGAGTGGTTGTTGCGGTTCAGGGGTACGATATTACTCGCCAACAGGTCGAACATGTGCAGGAGGCGTTGGAAGTCATTTCGCAAAGATTTCTCAAGACGGATGGCTCCACGGAGGGTGTCTCTCAAGAAACAGCGCATGCACACGCCGGCCTTGTCATCCAGATTCATCAACTCCACGCCATCCGGGCCACGATCGCGGAATGGAAATCGCAAATCATGACGTGCATGGATGGCATCTTCAGAATAAGCGCTTCGGATATTGTCGGGATTGGTCCCCTGGTGCTTGAGCAAGAGCGGTCGATGTCATCGCAGCTTTCGCACATCGAAATGCTCGAACGCGAGTGCCAGGCCTATGGCGAGAGAATCCGATCGACTCTTGAGGGAATCACGAATCTGTCGCAATTGTTCACAGAGCATCTGCGGGAGTCTGAAGCCGCTCGCAACCGGCTTCGTCTGCTCACCTTCAATTCCGTGATTGAAGCATCCCGCCTGGGTGCGCGTGCCGATACCATCTGCGTGATCGCAGACGGCATCGCAGAAGTCTCGGCTGAATGGGGCATGATCGCGGAGCATTCCGGGAGCACACTGGAGGAGATTCTGGAGTTGTCAGAGCGCATCAATGAGGTGATGGCGACGTTCTCGGGAGCCAGCGACGAGCAACTGAATAGGACCCAGGAACAAACGGGGGCGGGTCTCGAGAGTCTTCGCGAAGCCTCAGGTTTCGCGGCGTCGCAGGGGCAGAAGATAGGACAGACGATTGAGACAATGCGGGCCGGGAGTGGCGAGATCGGGAAGATCGGCGATCAGTTGGACGCTTGCTTCGGACGCATCGACGAGGTGTTGTCAGAGGTTGAGAAAGTAAAGAGCCAACTGGAAGCCGACTATCCGGATGTGAAAGAAGAATACGATTCCGAGGAAATTGAAAGGCTGTTTTCCGCGACCTACACAACGCAAGCGGAACGCGACGTGCTTCGTACTGCAATCTACGGCACGGCGCCCTCAATTGCGCAATCAAGCTCGATCGGGAACGACGTGGAATTGTTTTGATAAAGGTCCTGGGACGGCCAGGCATCAGGATTCTGACACGAAGGAGATAGTGACTGGCGATGAGACGAATTCTAACAGTGGACGATTCAGCTAGCATGAGGCAGATGGTCAGTTTTACTCTGCGCAAAGCCGGCTATGAAGTAACCGAGGCGGTCGATGGCAAGGACGGTCTGGACAAGGTGGCTGGCGAAAAATTCGATCTGATTATCACCGATTTGAATATGCCCAACGTGGACGGCATTCAGATGATTACCGGTGTTCGCAAGACGCCGGGATATTCCTTTGTCCCGATCCTGATGCTTTCTACAGAGTCGCAGGCGGAGAAAAAGAATGAGGGACGCAAGGCAGGCGCGACGGGTTGGATTGTCAAGCCGTTCAACGCCGAGCAGCTGGTTGCTGTGGTTCAGAAACTTGTCAAGTAGGATGGTGCAGGCTGCCAGCGGCGCGGAGTGCGCTTGGCGGCCTCCTGTCGGCGTGGCAGAGATTCTGGCCGCAGACGCTCGTGGCACGCGCCAATGGCGGTGGACTACGCATATTCCGCACGCCATTTGACCGCTTGGTGCTGCAGATGATCGACTGGTTCAAGCCATGAATGAACCAGCGCATATTTCTCAATTTACCCTTGACGATTACGAGAGATTCTTTGCCGATCGCCATCGGCTCCAGGACGTGGTGGCAAAGTGGGCCAAGTCCCGGCCGGAAGCTCCTGCCCTGGTCAGTGCGGAGGACGGCCGCACCGTCACGTGGAAGGAATTTGACCGCGTGACTGCGGCGATGGCGAAAGAATTATTGCGCCTGAATTTTGCCAAGGGCGACTTTCTGGTCACGATGCTGCCCATGTCCGTGGATCACATTTTGCTGGAGTACGGCTGCTTCAAAATCGGCGTGATCGTCGCCCCGCTGGATTTGCGGCTCTCCTCCGCCGAGGTGATTCGAGCACTGGAAATTCTCAGGCCGCGCGGGTTCGCCGGGCTGGGCGTGAAGGCACCGTTCGATTTTCGCGGACTATGGCGCGATGTACAGGCGCAGTGCAAGTGGATCGAGCATTCCATCGTGCTGGATTCCGATGAGGGCATTGCTGGCACGCGATCTTTTGCTACGATATCCGAGCCGGCATGGCGTGCCGTGACGGAGCCAGTCCCTGAGACGGCTGAAGACGCTGCCTCATCTTCAGAAAATACAACTTGCGTGACCGAAGAGGATGGCGCACTGGTGATCTTTACCACCGGCTCGACCGGTTCGCCCAAACCGGCCCTGCTTTCGCACCGCAACATCACGGTCCAGAATATGTGCCTGTGCGGCGCATTTTTTGGAGGAGATCGCGGCACGCGCACGCTGGTCAATTTGCCGCCGTCACACGTCGGAGGCCAGACGGAGGCGCTGATGAGCACTCTGTTCGGGGGCGGCACGGTGGTGCTGCAAGAGGTCTTCGACGCCAGCGGTTCGTTGCGCGCCATTGCCCGGCACGGTGTCGAGATTCTGGGCCAGATTCCGGCCATGTTCAACCTCGAGTGGATGTTGAAAGACTACGACCGCCACGATCTCTCCAGCCTGAAGTTCGCGGCCTATGGAGGCAATGCGGTGTCGCGGCCGTTCGTAAGCCAGCTTGCCACCATGTCGCCCGTGATCGGCACTGGGTTGGGACTCACCGAGACGGCTGGATTCTGCACTTATATCCAGGCGGATGCGGAAGGCAGGGAGACGATTCTGGCCGGACTGGGCGCGGAGATGGCGATCTATCCGTGTACGATTCGCCAAGCCATGCGCGCCGACGGCAACGCCGGCGATGAACTGCGATCGGGTGAGATTGGCCATGTGTGCTTCCGCGGGCCGCAGACCTTTCTGGGGTACGTCAACGATGCCGCGGCGACCGCCAGCGCGATTTCTGGCGACGGCTTTTTATATACCGGAGATCTGGGCTTCAAAGACGCCGCAGGCCTGCATCTGAGCGGGCGCGATAAATGGGTGATCAAGTCGTTTGGGTACCAAATCTTCCCGGGCGATGTGGAAGCGCACGTTTGCCGCCTGACGGAGAAGGTTGCCAACTGTGTCGTGGTCGGCGTGGCGCACGAAGTGGTTTCAGAAGCCGTGGTGGCCGTGGTGGAGAAGCGGGCCGGGGTTGAACTGAGCCGGCAAGAGTTGGACCGGCACGCGCGATCGTTGCCCTCCTATATGCGGCCACGCCATTGGATTGTGCTCTCGCCCGGCCAGATACCGCTGAACCGGGTGGTCAAGCCGGACTACCTGCGCGTCCGGGAGATGGCTCGGGAGGAGATCGCGCAGTTGCGCGCCTCTGGCGAGTGGGACAGCGATTATCTCAAGAGCGGACAAAAGGAAGCGAGTTGACATGTTTGCGACACAAAAGGCTCTCGCTCTTTCAGAGTTCAGGAATAGTGCGGGCTCGTGTGTCAAGTCATCCGTAACTCTCCCCAATCGAGATTCACCAGCTTATCCGTTTCATCCCGTTATGACTGAGCCTCCCATAAACTGAGCATAGCTGCCAAACTCGATGTAGATGCCCATTCTGCGAAGCGCTCGAACTGAATTTGGCAAGCCTCCTGAGATTTGCCGCGCGGCGCCAGGTTTTTTGATCCTTAATTCACCGAAATCGTCACGCTAGTCGAAGTATGTGCACCCGTGACCACGTCAGTGGCCGTAACCACGATTGTGTAACTTTGCGGAGTCGAAGAAACCAAAGTGTATCCGCCGCCGCACCCGCCCAAAGCCGTTACCATCGCAACTGCCGCAAATGCGAAGAGGATCAAGCAGCGTGGCTCCCTTA
>Ga0224530_1001185_pt1 | contig 14445 bp, 10 predicted proteins | sample CBST75metaG_FD_179873 | JGI IMG/M metagenome (GOLD analysis project Ga0224530, IMG submission 179873) | Peat soil microbial communities from Stordalen Mire, Sweden - C.B.S.T75 | ecosystem: Environmental > Terrestrial > Soil > Wetlands > Peat | place: Sweden: Norrbotten County, Stordalen Mire...
GGCCGCGCTCGCAATCCACCATCGCCGTCCACTCGTCGAACAGGAGATTCGGATCTAAACCGGTGGAGCGGAAATCGATCTGCGCTGATTTGACCTGGCCCAAAAACGCCTCCGCAATGGCCAAGCCATGCACACCGAGGTCTTGAAAGGGATAAGAGCCTTTGCGGTACTGGGGCGGCAGCTTGCCGCCTCCCGGCCAGGGTGCGTAATCGGAGCTGCGATGAAAGTCGACGGAAAGAACCGTGCCGATGACGCCGCGGCGAACGATTTCCACGCCACGCTGCACAATTGGGTCCATTCTGCCGGAGTGAACCACACCCAGAGTGCGCCCACTGGAACTGGCGGCGGCCATCATTTGCTCGCACTGTTCCGGTGTCTCCGCCATCGGCTTTTCAACCAGCACGTGCACGCCTGCGTGCAGCGCTTGGATGCTGAGCGCCGCGTGAGAAACCGGCGGCGTGAGTACGTGAACCACATCCACGCCAGAAGCCAGTAACTCCTCGACGCTTCCATAAGCGTTGGGCAGGCCGAATCTCTTGGCGACAGCTTTCGCCTTATCCAGATCGAGGTCGGCAATCCCTACAACCTGAACCGACGGAAGCGACTTCAGGGCGCGAAGATGATGCGCACTAACATAGCCCGCGCCGATAATTCCAACTCTGAACTTATTCATAGTGGAAGAAACACACCTCAAAACCTGGCAGAAACTCGCGCTGGGCTGAGCTTCATGGAGCGATTATACTGCGAGGTGGTAGCGCTTTCAGCCTCCCAGTCATTTTCTTCCTGATTGACAGTTTGCGGATAACGGCGCCGCCGGAGTGGAGACCGATGGAATTCATTTATTTTGGCAATGACTGGTTCGCTGAGAATCGTACCAGCAGCCACCACATCGCCAGGCTGCTGGGCGCCAGGTTCCCGATGCTGTATGTCGAGGTGCCCGGGCTGCGCGCGCCCAAGGTGAACACTCGCGATTTGAGCAAGCTGCTGAAGAAGCTCCGCATGACCTTCCAGCCGCCGCAATTGGTCGCTCCGCACTTCTGGCGCATGACGCTGCCGCAAATTCCGTTTCGCCGATTCGCAGTTGTCCGTGCTGTGAACCGGAGTTTCTCGCAAATGCTTATTCGCAGAGCCATCCGCAGGCTCGGCTTCAACGATGCAGTCGCCTGGTTTCACGTGCCGCATCCAGGGTTTCTGGCCAAACACCTGGGAGAAAAGCTAACTGTCTTTTATTGCATCGATGAATACTCAAAGCTACCCGACGTAGACGGAATCGCCGTGCAGAAGATGGACGACGAACTCACGGCGGCGGCCGACATTGTCTTCGCCTGCAATCAGAAGCTGGTTGATACTCATCGATCACTCAACGCCAACATCCATCTTTCTCCGCATGGCGTGGATACAGAGCTGTTTGCACTGGCCAATTCGCCAGACACACAGATCCCCGAGGAAGCGAAAAGCCTATCTCGGCCCATCATTGGCTTTTGGGGACTCCTCGATCAATGGGTGGACCTCACGATCCTGGAAGAAATAGCCCGCGCTCGACCAAGCTGGACAATCCTGCTCATCGGACGCGCTGTCGTGGATGCGCCTACGCTTAGACGGATGCCGAACGTAGTTTTTGCGGGATCGAAACCATATTCGCAACTGCCCAACTGGGCCAAGGCTATCGACGTGTGCATACTGCCGTTCACGCAGACCTCGTTGATGGTGCAGTCGAGTCCTTTGAAACTGCGCGAGTATCTGGCTGCCGGAAAGCCAACTGTCGCCGTTCCCCTCCCCGAGGCAAAGCTGCTCGGCAAAGCCCTGCTGACCGCTACGGACGGACCTGGATTTGTCCGCACCATTGAGGAAGCGCTCGCCGCAAACACGCCCGAACTGGTCGCGCTTCGCCAGAAATCCGTAGAAACTAACACCTGGGACGCAACGGTAGCGAATGTGCTGGAGAAGTTGCAAGCAGAGCTATCCCAGCGGGGAAGCAAATGAATCTTTGCACAAGTTGATGTTTTGAAAGGGCACGGCATTAGCCGTGCCGCAAAATGTCCAATTCAACCCGGGGTTTAGCCCCTGAGAACTAATCTTCCGTCCGAATTAGGTCTTCAACAACTTCCGAATAGTGCGATATTTTGCGTCTCTGAAAAGCGCCCTGTTAGCGCGCCTGCCGAGTAAGAATCTCGGCGATTCGTTCGGACGCCTTGCCGTCCCATAGCGGGGGTCGGCCCGCCTGCTTGTGCTCGCCGTTCAGTGCTTCATAAAACTTTTTCCGGAATAATTCCCAATCATGCCCTATCAAGACATTCGTACCAAGAGTCACAGTGATTGGGCGCTCGGTGTTTTCGCGCAATGTCAGGCATGGGGTTCCAAGATATGTGGTTTCCTCTTGTATTCCGCCTGAGTCCGTGATGACAACCTTGGCATTCTTCTGAAGCGCAAGAAACTCGAGGTAACCCAGCGGTTCAATGGCATGGAGATTCGGGTTACACTGTTCCAACTGTGCCGACCATTTCTGGCGCGTCCTCGGGTGGACCGGGAAAATCAGGGGAAGTTCGCGGCTCAAGCTGTCAAGCACCCGCAGCATCGGTAAAAAAATGGACTCGTCATCGACATTCGATGGGCGATGAAGTGTTACTAATCCAAAAGAGCCCAGGGATAACTCTGTCTTGAGCTTTGGAAATAGCTCGTCCGCCTTCGGCAAGAATCGAATCAGCGTATCGATCATTACGTTGCCGACAAGGAACACCTTCTCCTTGGCAATGCCCTCGCGGGCAAGGTTTTCATCGCCATCGACCGACGGAGTAAAGAGAATGTCAGCGAGTTGATCGGTAACCAGGCGGTTGAGCTCTTCCGGCATCGAGCGGTCGAACGAGCGCAGGCCCGACTCGACATGTCCCACGCGAATGCCGAGCTTAGAGCACACCAGCGCGGCAGCAACGGTGGAATTCACGTCCCCATAAACCAGCACAATATCCGGCTTGTGCGCCAGGACAACCGGCTCAAATCGGCTCATGATCATGGCCGTCTGCTGCGCGTGAGATCCAGAGCCAACATTCAGGCTTTCGTCTGGATTCGGAATCTCCAATGTTTTGAAGAACACATCCGACATGAGTGCGTCATAGTGCTGGCCCGTATGCACCAGCTTCTGCTCATGCCCTCTGCTGCCCAGCGCACGGTATACGGGAGCCGCCTTCATAAAGTTTGGCCGCGCACCAACTACGTGCATAACTTTCATTCTGAATTCCCTTCACAGTTACCTTAACATCGCCCCGGGATTTGGGAAAAAACTAATGCGCGCAGATAAAAGATGCCGAAGAAGACCAACGAAAACCATTTCTCAGGCTTTAGAAACCGTCGCATCAGAAATAGATTTGCGGCCATGAATCAGTGCGTCGGCAGCCTGGTACATCTGCCAGGCCGTCGTCCAGTGAATCTCAATCCCTCTTCGGTCCGCTTCTTCCGCGAGCCAGCCGAAGAGGTTGCCGAGACCACCGTCGAGCAGCGGATCGGAATTCCTCTCCTGCGCGCCGTGTGTATAGAGCTTCAAAAAAAGATCGTCGCCGATGGTGGGCGCAAGGCCGAACCACCTGCGTACCCGCGCGTGCGTAGGCATATCGTAACCGGCAAGTTCCCCGGTTTCCAGGCGCGGCAGCAGCCGTTCGCCGAAGCGCAAGCCGACTGGACCAGTCATCATTAGCAGGTCGCCCTGCCTGCCGCCGCCGACTGTGGCCTCTATCCCGTGATCAAAGGACTTCGGGCGATTGCTGGAGTTGTTCGTGCACCAGTAAATCTGGTTGACAACGTGCCCCTGGGTTGGCGAAGGAAGAGAGGGCATGGTGAAATCGGCGTAGCAGCCGAGATCACGCAGCAGTGCGATCTCTCCGTTGAGGCCACACCACTTGCCATCCGGGCGCGAGTTATCAAGCGCCCAGTTGCCATGGATAAAGCCGAAAACAGTGCGGCCATCTTGCTGGTGAAGCAGGCCATGGTCATCCGTCAAACGACGACAGAATTCAGTAACTTTCCGGATGAAAGAGTCGCGCTCTTCGTTGTCGTGATGCAGATGCACTTCGACGTCGCCGACGCCGATACGGACCATCTCCGCGATACCGTCAAGAATATCGCGCCGGTACTCTTCCTGCGGGTAAAAGAAGCTGTATTGCGGGCGCTGCCCCGCGGCGTCTCCGGGGGCGTCGCCGGCAATCCGCGGCCACTTGTCGCGCCACCGTGCAACGCGCCCAAGCGCTGTCTGAACCGATGCGCCCATCCCCAGCGGCTCATAGTGATCGGTGATAGCAACCCAGGCACGCTTCGGCCTCACAGGCCGCATACTCTTCCGCAGGCGGTCTCTCAGATACGGCACAAGCCAGATTTCCGCGTGTCGAGGGAGCTTCATGGAAATGATTTTTCCTTTGTCCGCATTGGACGCCGCGGCGGATGCGCTGCAATCAAAGCAACCTGTTCAAAGTATCGGGTATACTTCCTTTCTCTGTCAAAAACTCCGCGAACAACTCTTGCGGCAATTCAAGCGCGACAAGACACGGTCACCACAACCTTTGCAGGTACCTAACTTCCGGACCATAGATATTGATGGATTTGGCGCAGCGAATTGCGCTATCCTCCTTGCAGGGGAACTTATGTCATCTTTATCCGACTCGTCGCATCAGCGGACGGTTTTCCCAGAGACTGCGGGAGCGCTGCACACAAGCCGGTTTCTCACTCGTACCGCCGTGTATGGATGGCTGGTTTTCGCTGTTCTGCTCTTTCTCGTGCAGACCCTCCCTTACCTGTCTTATCGCTGGGTTGCAGACGAAAGCTGGTATTCAGCGCCGGCCTATTCCATTGCGCACGGTAACGGAATCGCAAATCCCGCCATGGGCCCCAATGAGCTCGAAAATCATTTTGATGCACGGCCGCCGGGAACTGCGATTGTGATAGCCGCCGCCTTCCGGCTCTTCGGAGTAGGTCCAATAACTGCCCGCCTGGGGTCAATCCTAGCCGGGCTGATGGTCATCTTCTTCACCTATCGTCTGGCGCGCGATGTCATCGGGGAAGAGGGCGCCCTGGTTGCCACCTTTCTTGTTGCAACCGATAACCTGATTGTGCTCACTTCCTGCTCGGCACGGCCTGAAGCTCTTACAACGATGGCGATACTAGCCTCGCTGCTGGCCATGAAACAATACGCCCGGAAGGGCCACGTCGGATGGGCTCTGCTGAGCGGCCTGCTGATCGGGTTGGGAACCGCCTTCCACATCACACTGTTGGGGTACATCGTTTCCATCGGCATCCTGGCTATTGTTCTGGATCGCTGGCGCGGCAGATTCCCGCTGCGGGGGGCAATCGGCTACGGAGTTGGATACGGCCTCGGCCTCGCGCCCTTCGTCGCCTGGATATTAACTGCTCCCTTGGGCCTCGCCGGCTTCAGGCATGAATATCTGGGCAAAGCCGAGTATCTATCGCTATGGACGAAATTCCTGGAAGAGGGCCTACGTTACTCCGACCTGCTCGGCCTCAACATGCTCCACGGACACGGACTGGAATCCATTCCCGTCAGGCTTCCCATACCGCTCTTTTTCCTCGCGGCCAGCTTTCTTCTCTGGAAGCTGCGCCGCCGTTGGTTCTACCTTGAACTACTCCTGCTCACCCCGACTGTATTCTGGCTCATTTATGTAGTAAACAAGACTTCGCGCTATTGCGCGCTTCTTGCGCCGGTTTTTGCGCTTGCTATTGGCGCCGCGGTTGCCGCCACCAGCTCCAACAGAAAGCTGCATCGCGCCGTTCTCTTCCTATCCTGCCTGGTTGTCGTGGCTCAGATTGCGGGGAACTTTGTCCTGCTGCATAACGCCCGCAGAGCGGATTATGACAAGGTGACGGCGGAATTGCGCAGCGTGATTCCCCCCGGTCAAACTGTTTATGGAGCTATCGATTTCTGGCTCGCGCTCCACGACCATCCCTTCATCTACTACGAGCGTACCGATCCTTGGATGGCGGCTAACCAATATCACGCCCGTTACTTCATCACGGGCGACCGTGTAATGGTCAATGGTTTACCTTGGGACAGGGCATCCTACACTAAGCTAAATCAGCGCATGGCGGAGTTTACTTCCCAAAGTAAATTGGTTGGACACTTTCCCGAACCATTCTACGGTGATCTGAAGGTCTACGAGCTCCAAGCGCCCTGAGCCTTCACTCACGGATTCCTCCGCCCCAGTCTGAGGTTAGGAAAATACGAGTACGTTCGATGACCGCCCTCAGGTGATTCGAAAGAAACGAATATTGCCATAAGCGGCTAAGAGATAAGTTCGCTTATTCACCAAGAAGAAGGGCGGAACTGCACACCCACAGAGCCAGAACACGTCCTAAAGACTCTTTTCAATAATAAATCGAGGCCGGCCCTTAGCTTCGGAGTAAACTTTCGCAATGTACTGCCCGATAACTCCAAGGCATAAAAGCTGTATTCCCCCAAGCAAATAGAGCGGAATCACAATAGGCGCCCAGCCAGGAAGCGCGCCTGGATTTAAAAATTTTATGACTAACGCCCATGCGGCCATGCCAAAACTGAAAAGAGAAACGAGCACGCCAAGAACGGTAATGATCTTCAAGGGCATCTCTGTAAATGAGGTGATGCCATTCAAGGCCATGGATACCATTTTGGTGACAGTGTATTTTGTTTCTCCGGCGTAACGCTCAAGCTGGTCATAGTAGACCAAAGCAGAGGGAAAACCAAGCTGCGGGATCAACCCTCTTAGCAGCAGGTCAGTTTCTTTACAACCGCGCAACTCTTCCACCACGCGCCGGCTCAGTAGACGATAATCGGCGTGATTGAAGATTAGTTTCACGCCCATTGCTTGAAGAAGCCGATAATAAGATTCAGCAGTGGTTCGCTTGAAAAAACTATCCGTCTTGCGGTTACGCCGAATACCGTAGACAACCTCGGCGCCGCCCATATATGCGCGCACCATGTCTTCTATCGCCGCCGGATCGTGCTGGAGATCGGCATCCATACTGATTAGCACATCGCCCGGAGCAGTGAGCAGTCCCGCGAGAACCGCACTCTGTTGACCAAAGTTCCGAGACAGCTTTAACCCGTGGATGCAGGAGTGTTCGCTTGCGAGCCGCTCGATGGCACTCCATGTGCCGTCAACCGATCCATCATCGACAAAATAGATCGACGGTTCGACGATCAACGTCCGTCGAGTGAGTTCATCGAGCAATGCCACAAGGCGACTCACCGTTACAGGCAATACTTGCTCTTCGTTGTGACATGGGACCACAATGGTCAGCCTTGGGCAAGAAGCACGTTGAGCCGTTTGAGTCATAGAACCTCCTACTGCCATGGCTTGGATCTGAGGTTAAGCAACCCTTGCCGCCAATTTGGAAGTCCGTTATTATTGCACCAAGAGCTATATGCAATAAGAACGTTGTGCTTTATCTTGGCTACCCACATAAAATTTTATAGCATGATAGCAAATAACCGGTCAAGTAGGTAATTTAAGTTGGACCATGCCTTTGAGGGTATGCATATCACGTTGGCGCTAGCTCTGTCTCGGAAGCGGGCCCTCATAGTGCCGCACTCCGGGCCGGTCCCAGATCCGTAGACATTTCAATGCCTCATTTTCCGCAGGCAATACGCGCGCTGGACAAGGCTTTCATATTTCCACTAATATTAGCGGAGGGTTATTGAACCCTTTTGCGTCATTCCTCGGAAAAATCCAGGAGATGTATGATGAGAGTCGATGCCGACTTCAGTAGAAACAACTTGGATTGTCTTCGCTTGATTTTGGCGTTATCAGTTGTTCTTGCGCATCTCCACGTATTGTCAGGACTTTCCGCCTTTTCTGCCTTTGACAGGTATATCCCTGGCTTGTTCGCAGTTAGAGCATTCTTTGTAGTCAGTGGATTGCTAATCTATCGTAGTTATACCCGGTCATCTTCCTTTGGATCGTATCTGGACAAACGAGTCAGGCGCATTTATCCAGCCTACTTTACTATTGTTGTTCTAGCTGCCATTGCGCTCTGTCCATTGAGTACTCTGCCTGTGTCGCAATACTTTGGGGCAGGCTTCTGGAAATATCTGGGCGCGAATCTTCTGTTTCTCAACTTTCTCGCGCCCACATTGCCGGGAGTTTTCGCATCGAATATTACACCTCCTGTAAACGGAGCGCTATGGACGCTCAAGATTGAGGTCGCCTTCTATTTATTTGTTCCAGTTATACACTATTTATGCAGCCGCTTCGGATCCCGAAAGGTTATTGGGACGATTTTCGGTCTTTCCTGCATCTGGAAGTTCGGATTTGCGTGGCTTGCTTCCCAGGGCGGTTCACCGGCCCTATTTACCCTGGAAAAATCACGCAGCATTTATTCTCAATTGGACTTGCAGCTTCCTGGGCAACTAATTTATTTTTGCGCAGGCATTTTGATTCTGCTCTATTTCGATAAGTTACGGCTCCATTTCAGAAGCATTGCTGTCATTACGGTATGTCTGTTTCTTCTCGACCATTGGTTCATGAGGGGAACGCTCGACGTTTTGTGGATATCTGGCTTGGTCTTTGTTTTCGGCTTCTGTCGCTACTTCGGCAACTTTGCAAAATTCGGCGATTTCTCTTATGGCGTCTATATTGTGCATTTTCCTATATTGCAGACACTGATTGCGCTCGGGCTCGCAAGGCTGAATCTAGCTCTTTTTCTCGTTGTCAGCCTGCTACTTATCGGACTGGCTAGCTTTCTAATGTGGAATCTGGTCGAGAGCAAATTTTTGAAGAGCAGCTCCCATTACCGCCAAGTATCCCTCAGGGAACATACGGAGGCTTAGATTGCCGAGCGTGCTGGCGGAACCTCGAGTTCCACCCTTGTTAACGTGACTGTTGCCAATTTGCTAGAATTGGGGTTAGATTCCCCGTTTTGGATGGGGCTTTTTCAACTCTGGACAAACATTTCATTGGGTTAGTTGCAGCTGCTCAGATTATTCTGATTTAGACTGTTAACTACTCTCAGGCCATTCACAATGGGATTTATCTTAGCCGTTTTTTATCTCGTCGTTTCGTACCTCACGCCGGGCGCCTTGTTCGGCCAGCTAGCGGTTTTCCGCATTGAGCTGATTCTTGCGGCAGTTGTCTTTTTGATCTCATTGCCCGCGCTGACGAAATCATTCATTCTGAAGTCGCCACAGTCACTGGCTTTAATCGGGTTGGCGCTTGCGGTCTTTATGTCTGTGCTTGTCGCAGTGCGTTGGCCAGGAGGAGCCGTACATGCGTTTCTAGGATTCATCCCCTGCGCTTTTGCCTACTTTCTTGTGTGCCTGCATTGCGACTCGAAGAAGAAGTTGCAGGTTCTCGTCCTTATGCTTCTGTTCGTCTGCCTGTTCGTGATTGCGCATGGGTGCATCGATCTGAGCCACGGAATTCCTGAAGGCGCTCATCATCTAACAGATGACGCGTATCGCGCCATGTTGAATAGATGGAAGATTGAGCACCCATATCTGCTTCCAATGCCTAACGCCCAAGAAGAGTCTGTTTACCGGTTGAGGGGGTTGGGAGAGATTAACGATCCAAATGACTTTGGCCAGTTGATTGTCTGCGTAATTCCGCTGGTGTTCATCTTCTGGCGCCCAAAGAAGGCGCCGCGGAACTTTGTACTGGTGCTGCTGCCGGTGTGCGCGCTGCTGTACGGACTGTTTCTGACACAATCGCGCGGCGCCTTGCTGGCCTTGGTGGCAATGATCATTGTGGCGTCGCGGCGTCGCATTGGGACGCTGCCTGCGCTGCTGATTGCCGGTGGAGTGTTCGCGGCGGCGATGGCTTTGCACTTCACGGGAGGGCGGGGTATCTCTGTCGATGCAGGCGTGGACCGCACGGTTCTTTGGGGCGAAAGCCTGCAACTGCTGAAGTCTCATCCGATGTTCGGGGTGGGCTTTGGTGGGTTGAGCGATTATACCGACTCCCATCTTACCGCGCACAACTCGGTCGCTGTCTGCGCGGCAGAGCTTGGCGTGTTTGGGTTGTTCTTCTGGAGTATGTTCCTGTTTCCCATGGTCAGGGACGCTCTGGCCGCTGCTTCGCCGGCGAAGGTGAGTGAAGGAGAGCCGATCGAGCCCGAGAAAGGGCTCTTCCCACAGGCGACGAGGACGATTGAGGTAATCGACAAGGCGGAGATCAACCGCCTGGGGCGGTTGCTGGTTTTGTCGCTCACGGGCTTTCTGGTGGCAGCATGTTTTCTCTCGCGGGCTTTTGTGTTGACGTTTTTCCTTTTGGGCGGCATGGTTGAGGTGGTTTATCAGATGGCCCTGCGAAGAGGGATGATCGCTCCCCGCCTGCGTTTGGCACGCTTGCTTCCTTATGCCAGCGGCTTGGCAATCTTGCTGGTGATCGGGCTGTACATCACGCTCCGAATTATGAACGGGATGCACTGATGCAGACGTTCGAGCTGCTTGCTATCATCCAAGTCAGGAACAGAGGCTAGGCCAGTACCGCGCTGTCGGAGGTCCGGGCAACCTGTATGAAGATTGCGCACTTCATTGACAGCATGGAGGTAGGCGGCGCTGAAACGCTCGTCTCTCAGATGTGCCGTATGCAGCGAGAGCAGGGCCACGACCCGTGCGTCTATGCGGTGGCGACTCTTGGCCCGCTCGGGGAACGGATGCGAGCGGAAGGCTTCGCCGTACAGGCGAACGTGGGCCGGCACTTGCACGATGCCGCGCGGAATTTCTTCCACATCTTCAAAGAGTCGCATCCCGATGTAGTCCATCTTCATAACCCGACGCCGACCGTGTATGCGGCCATGGCTGCCCGGATGGCGGGCGTGGCAAGCATTGTTTCGACACGGCACAGCCTCGTTGCCCCGCCGCGCAGGCTGGCCGAGGAGTTGAAATACGCTTTTGCGGCCACCTGTTGCGACTGGATTGCGGGCATCTGCGATGCAACCACAAACAATCTGAAGAGCCTTCACAGCGTTCCGGCGCGAAAGATTGTGCGCATTTACAATGGCGCAGTCCCGCTCAAGCGAGTCGCGCTAGAACAGTGTCCGCCGAAGCGCGGCTTTACGCTGGTTTACGTTGGCCGGCTTGAGACCGTGAAAAACCATGCGCTGCTGCTGAATGCCTTTTACGCCGCGCTTCAGTCCAAGCCGGGTTTGCGGCTTTGGATGGTGGGCGATGGCAGCGAGCGCAAGACGCTGGAGAGTCTGGCTACGGAACTTGGCATCACTGCGCAAGTGACATTCTGGGGACAGCAGCTCAACGTGGCGCCGTTCTTTTCCGCGGCTGATGCTTTCATCATGTCGTCGAAATCGGAAGGACTGCCCATGTCGCTTCTACAGGCTTTTTCGCTTGGATTGCCGGCAATCGTGACAGATGTGGGTGGAATGGCTGAAGTTGTACGGCTGGCGAAGGCTGGATTTACTGTTTCTGCGACAGATGCCGCAGAGATGGCCCTGGCGATTCTGCGAATGGCAGGCAGCGAAGCGGAACGAAAGCAATTCTCGCAGAACGCGGAATCCACATTCCATGCGCGCTTTACCTTACAAACAATGGTTGATGCCTATATGGACCTTTATAAGAACACTCCGCGAGCCAGGCGAGCAGCTACTACCTGAGCGCAGGACTATGTCCAGGAAGGGGCTTTCTTCCGCCCCTTCCGTTCTGTCAACTCCATCCAACTCCAAGATGAATCGTGCGAAAACAGTGTTATCTCCGCATCACCGATTCTTGACGCAGTCATCGGTCAGCCGGATTGGAGCTCCCATATCGACGACTTCAAAGTCGGTTACCTTCAGATCCAGCAGATCATGAGGGCCGAAATCCATGTCAGCGTACTTTGCTCGAGTATCTTTGTCGTTTTGTGCCGTGAGGGCGATATTGCCCCCGTCCGAAAGGAACATACCGTATTTCTGCATGGCGCGCGCAACAACTTGCGCAGCGGGCGTCAGTTTAGACATGTCAAACGATGCCTTCAGACGAAAGCGGGCACCTATCGGGGGAGCGTCAATCGGCCCGCGCGGAGCACCCGCATGCGTGGCTGGATGTACAAAGACGTGCGCGCGAATCCGTGGATTGGGAAGAATGAAGCGGATGGCGTGGTTGATTCTTCCCGTGGCGAGTTCGTCGGCATTGAAGAGCAGCGGAGCAATCGGGAGGCCGGCGGAGTCGGCGCTGGTGCACTGATCGCCGCGTCCTGACTGCGGATACACGCGGTTCAGATCCCAAACCGCGAGAAAGTTTGCCGAAAGAACACCCTGTGCGTAGTTAGCCTGGTAGGCTTCGTAGAGTTTTCCGTGGCTACGATCGGCGATGATGAGATGGCAATCGTCATCACTGGAAGGACATTGATAGCCAGGCTGCGCTTCCAGGCCGCCTCCGGCGGGAAGGGGAACGGTGGAAACCACGTCGGAATCATTGGTGTAGAAATCAGGGCCCTTGCGAAAAGGAACTTGCGGAGTTGTGGCGTCGGCCTGGATGACCCGGAGACTGAAGTCTACCTGCATCCTATTGTTGTTTCCCCAACCGCCCGCACCCGCGAGCCAGCTGATGATGGCAGAGGATTGAGGATCGAGAGGCGCATGACTCACATCCTGTGTCCAGGCGGAGCCTGGGGGAAAGTAGGCCGCGGGCGCGACGATATGGTCCATCTTCGCCGCCTTCACCTTGACGATGTGGTTGTGAAGACCGTAGCCGGTCACCATGGCTCCGATTCCCAGTATGGAAATGAACAGCACCCTCAAGTGATTCATAACGGTTTGATGCTCCTCTCACAATGGTTAATCCTTCAAAAGAATTCTACGCCCGGCGATTTCCCGCTGCAGGCGCTAAGGGTTTCGGCGGCGTGGAGTTCGCTGTTTCAGGAGTTGTAGTCCGCTCTTCCGGCTCTTGAAGAGTCCATATCTTCCAAAGCGGGCCGCGCGTGAAGAGAAATCGGTAAAGCCCGGCGACGGCGGCCGCCTGGAGTACCAACAGCGCGCTGGCCGGAGCCGCGAAACGATGCAGCACGGGAATCCTGTAGCGCAGACCGGTAACGGCAACGGTCCAGCAAAATATTTGGAAGGTGGCGAATGCCGCGTAGAGGAGTGATCCGCCCGAAAGCGCCAATGTGGAGATAAGCAGCAGAACTAGCAGGTAAGGCACTACGAGGCGCATGACCTTGTGCGAGACAAGTCGAAAGAGAACTGGATTCCGCGGAGTCAGCATCCACGGCGCAAGGCGGAAGAGCTGGAAGTTACCGGCCAGCGTGCGAACCTTGCGATGAAACTCCGCTTCAATTTTCGGTGGCCACGTGTCGTAGACGTAGGCATGCGCATCGAGAACTGAACGGTAGCCCGCACGGATGATCGAAAGCGGCTGGAACATATCATCCAGAATGATTCCCGCCGGCTGCGGCACGGCGAGTTCGCGCCGAATCGCATAGAAGCCGCCATAGACGCCGACCGGTGAACCACAGATAGACTCGCAGGTCCGAATCCACTTTTCATAGCGCCAATAGCCCCCGCTGACAGCCGCAGAGGCGTCGTCGTGGGCTTCGCTGCGCAGAATGAGTTCGCCGGCCACGCAGCCAATCTTCGGGTCGGCGAAGTTGCTGACCAGTTGCTGAATCGCGCCAGGAGCAATCTCCGGCCGGATGTCGACGAAGAGGATTACATCCGCTGTGGCCTTCGCAACGCCGGCATTGAGAGCAACCGCCTTGCCCCGGTGCTCATCAAGGATGATGGTGGTGAGACGCGGATGACGCTCGCGAGCCAGCAATTCCGCCGTGCCGTCGGTTGAGCCGTCAGAAACGATGATGATCTCTTTGATGTTGGGGTAGTCAAGACCAAGCAGGTGCTCAATCTTGCGCGGAAGCAGGGCTGCGCCGTTATGCACTGCGAGCACGACACTCACGCTGGGCGAAATCGGCTTCACCGCCCAAGGCTGTGGCCGCAGCCGCGCGAGCATCCACATCACCACGGGGTATCCCACGTAGGTATAGAGGATGCCGAACATCGACAACCAGAAAACGGTTCTCATTGGGCGCCCCGGCGCAGAAGAATTGTCTTGATTGTCTCAAACATGATGAGCAGGTCGAGACCGATTGACTGGTGCTTCACGTAGTAGAGATCGTATTCGAGCTTCCGCTTGGTCTCCTCCAGGCTTGCGCCGTAACGATAGCGCACCTGCGCCCAACCGGTAATCCCGGGGCGAATCATGTGCCGCAGATCGTAGAAAGGAATCTCATGACTAAGCCACTGCACGAACTCGGGGCGCTCCGGACGGGGACCGACAAAGGCCATGTCTCCACGCAGGACGTTCCAGAGTTGCGGAATCTCGTCGAGCCGCGTGCTTCGCATGAACCTGCCAATCGGAGTAACACGCGGATCGTCCTTGGCTGCCCACACCGCTCCCTGCGCCTCGGCATCCTTCCGCATGGTGCGGAATTTGTATACGGTGAACAAGCGCCCACGCTGTCCGACACGGCTCTGACTGAAAAAGAT
>Ga0224530_1001188_pt1 | contig 14423 bp, 16 predicted proteins | sample CBST75metaG_FD_179873 | JGI IMG/M metagenome (GOLD analysis project Ga0224530, IMG submission 179873) | Peat soil microbial communities from Stordalen Mire, Sweden - C.B.S.T75 | ecosystem: Environmental > Terrestrial > Soil > Wetlands > Peat | place: Sweden: Norrbotten County, Stordalen Mire...
CCTGTGGCTGGTTATTTATGCGCTGCGACGTAGAAGCTGCGGCATCGAAGCCACGCAGACGGGCGACACAACCTACGGTGCGGCTCCAGTAGCTACCCGCAGCTTCTACGTCGCAGCGCATAAATAACCAGCCACAGGAGCGGGGGCGCGCTTCGCGCGCCCCCCGCCGGACTGCAACCGGTGGATTGACAAACTGCCTCTCTGAGAACTTCGCGTTGTCTCACCAAGGTTCCGTCCGGACCCGACGAGGACTGAAGTTTTGAGTTAAAATATTTCCCATGTTACTGTAGACCATCGAAGCAGTGATTGAACCAAGCCCTTGCATTGTCGGGGGAGATGAGTTTGAGAGCTTCTTCTATGGCTTGGTAGAGGGCCTCTTGCGAGTTGAGGTTGTCCATTACCACAACATCGCCTGGTTTCAGCGTTGGGCACAGTATCTGCTTGACGTCGGCCAGGAAAATGTCCGCGTCAGTAGCTTCCTCGATGGTCATGGTGGCGACCATGCCGCGAAGGCTCATCGCTCCTAGGATGGTCATGATTTTCCAGTGACTACCGGGCGTCGACTCATGAATGCGCTTGCCTCCAAGAGTACGTGCATGCAGCCTCGTCATCGAGGTAGTAATACCGCTCTCGTCAAGGAAAATCAGTTGTTCCGGCGCGACCGTGTAGATCTTGGCGACGAACTCTTCGCGGCGCTTGAGGTTGGCTTCTGTGTTGCGCTCCGTGGCATGGAGCGACTTTTTTTAAGACGCAGACCCAACTTCTGCAGCAGATGCCAAACTCGTCCCCGACTCAGGACCACCCCGGCCTCGAGGTGCAGTTTAGCCTGTAATTCCACCAGTCCGGCCCGGGGCTTATGCCCGGCTTATACGGCACACGCTCGGCCTGACCACTGTGCTTGCGCTGCGCGGAAATCTTCTTTGCCCAGCCAACACTCACTCGAAAGCGGGACGCCAACTCGGGAACAAACCGATCTTTCGGGAACTGGCAGAGCATTTCCGCGAACATGAACTGAGAAAGGAATCCGGCGTCAGCGTCAAGGCGCCGGAAACCGTCGAAACAAATGAGATTCTTCTAGGCCATTGGATACTACCCCGATGGGAAGAGAAGACCGCTGCAGATGATGATGATCCAGCGGGAACTCCACACTCCCGATACCCGCCTCGAATGGACGCTTGCATTGCTGCAGGGCGCGACTGCCTTGAGACCCGAAGAGGCGTTCGGATTGAAATGGCAGGACATCGACTGACAGAAATGGCAAATCAACATTCGCAAGGGGTGGTCGAAGGGCAGGGAGATTGCCGGCAAGAACGACGGCATGACGCAAGTAGCAATGCATCCGGCTCTCAGCAAGGCACTGAAGTCCTGGCGCAAGGAATCTCTCTACCATCGCGAGTCGGATTGGGTCTTCGCGTCTAACAAGACAAAAGGGAAGACTCCTGGTCAGCGGGCATGGCAGGACAGGATTATCTTCGGCCGGCTGCGGTCAAGGCGGGGGTGATTTCCGCCAGGTACCGCAGCCGTTTTGGGTAGCACAACCTGCGCCACTCACTGGACACGTTTTTTGCCGCCAACGAAATCAGTCTGCCGATCATCCAGAGCATGATGAGGCATGCAAAGCCAACAACAACAGCAATTTACACGCATCGTGTCAACGCAGCGCAGATGCGGCATAAGGCAAATACCTTGAGGCCATCAACGTCTGGTCCGCTGTGGCGTAGTTAGCCTCGGGTTGACGGAGTGTCCGAGGAAGGGTCTGAAACCTGCTAAGCCATTGAAAAGAATTGGTGGACCTGGTCGGGATCGAACCGACGACCTCTTCCATGCCATTACGGACCGTTTTGCTAACCCCTGTATTTACAAGGCTCTGGTCGCTCCAGAAAGCCCTGTAAGCGCCCCTGGAACAGGTTATTGTTCCCACACTGTTCCTAGATTCTGCTTATTGTTCCCACGCCAATCGGCTATTTAGAATCATGATGTTAGCCACTCTGAGAATCGAACCTGCGATTGGTTCGGGTCATCGGTTCGGGTCTCATAGAGGCAGTCCTCCGACTCCTAAATCGTATGCAAAATCCTTGGTTTTGTGTTGATTTTCGTCTATGATTTGGGGATGGCTTCGCTCGACCAATATCTCGATGAACAGCTTGCCCGTGGCCGAGCCTACTTCTCCCGAGAAGAAGCGTTGGACAGGCTCAAACTAGCCCCAGAAGCCTTCTCCGCCGCGCTGACCCGGCTCATCAAGAAACGGCGGCTGGCGAATCCACGGCATGGTTTCTATCTGATCCTGCGGCCGGAAGACCAGATCAGCGGTGCCCCGGACCCGGTGCGCTGGATCGATCCCTTGATGAAGTATCAGGGTATCGACTATCGAATTTCATTGCTCCGTGCCGCGGCGTTTCATGGTTCCTCACACCAGGCGGCAATGGTCTTTCAGGTGATTGTCCCAAAGCAGCTCCGGGCCTTCGAGATAGGCCGTCATCGCCTCCAATTTATCTACCAGGTTCCAGCCGCATTCGCTAAAGCCAACCTTTCCGAGTGGCTGGATTCGATGAAAAGCGACACCGGCTTCGCCAGGGTGGCAGGCATCGAACTGACCCTGCTGGATTGCGCTCGTTACTTTCGCAAGGCCACCGGTATCAATGGCGTTGCGCAGGTCGTCAAAGACATCGGCGCGAAGGCAGATCCGCGCAAGCTGACTAAAGCCGCGGCAGCCTACGAGAATTCCTCCGTCCGGCGCCTTGGCTATCTGCTCGACCGCGCCGGCCATGCCCGTCAGTCCCATGCTTTGGAGCCCTTTGTTAAGAAGGCGAAAGTGGCGTTACCCCTCAACCCATCCATCAAACCACTTATCAGCTCTCTTGCCGATCCATCCGAGAAAGATTCCAAGTGGATGCTCATGATCAATGAACCAGTGGAGATCGACTTTTGATTCCAACCTCCTATCTGCAAGAGTGGAGCGCGCAGGCTCCGTGGCCCGATTTACAACAGGTCGAACAAGACCTCATTATCTGTCGCGCTTTATGCGATCTGTTTAACTCGCCTGCTCTAGCAGACAAGATTACCTTTCGGGGCGGGACGGCCATTAACAAGCTATTGTTCAAGCAGCCGCTACGCTATTCGGAAGACATTGACCTAGTACAAACGCAGTCCGAACCGATCGGCGCTACTGTTGATGCTATCCGTGAGGCGCTGTCCTGGCTGGGTAAATGTAGTCGTGAACAGGCAGGTCACTCGATCCATCTGGTCTTCAGGTTCACGCCGGAGTCCGCCCCGGACGCCAAGCTGAAGCTCAAGGTCGAGATCAATACCCGCGAGCATGGCAGCCTGCTGGGTATCAGGCGGTACCCATTCGCGGTAGAAAGCAGTTGGTATCAGGGAAAGACCAATGTCGCTTCCTTCGAGCCTGAAGAGCTATTCGGCACCAAGTTGCGAGCGCTGTTACAGCGCCGCAAGAATCGGGATCTGTTCGATCTCAATGAAGGACTCAAGCAGCTTGAGATGACCCCGGACAAGCTCATCGCCTGCTTCGAGCACTACCTGAAACTGGAAGGCAAGCCGATTACTCGCGCGGCTGCTGAACAGCGGATGCTGGAAAAGTTGACGCGCAGTTTGACGGAAGACATTAGGCCACTGCTTTCGGCTGGTGTCCGCTTTAACGATGACGATGCGATGAACGCATTTGAAAAAGTCTGGATTGAGCTAATTATCAAAATCAAGGGGGATGCGTGGAAGCTGACGGACAAAGCCATTAAAGAGCTACGCCAAAAGCGATATCCAGACCTGCTGGGTAAGAGGGTGATCCGATAGTCGTTTCTCCCACGCTGATTCCGATTCTGTTTGATCCCCCAAATTTACGAGAACGACGTCCTCTAAAGATCAGCCGTTCGCATCTTTGAGCACTAAAAAACACAGGGAAATTCGCGGATTTTCGTTTTCAGCAGCCTTGCAATTTGGGCACGCAATCCACACGTGCATTAACTCAGATGGCCTATAGACGATGGTTGCAGGCGTGGCTTGATTACAAAGATGATGTGGTTGCGAAGGCCTGCAACGCTCCGAATTTGCTTGTTATCCCCTTCAGTCGCTCGATGGCAGCATAGCTCAGAGCGGGAGCTTATTCAGTATTCCCTTCTTTGAGCTCCCTACGCGTTAAATCAGCTTCAGCTCCATGTAGACATCGGCCCTGGCATAGGGAGAAGGTGTCAACTTGCTCGGATCGAGACGCCGAAATCCAAGGGATTCATAAAGCCGGATCGCAGGCGCCAAACTATGGTTGGTTTCGAGGTAAAGTCTGCGCGCCTGCATGCGTTTGGCCTCTTCGATCGCTGCACCTAAAAGTCGGCGTCCGATCCCGTTCCCTTGATGTCCGGGCGCGACAGCCATCTTGGCCACCTCGAATTCGTCATCGCCCATCGGCAGAAGTGCGCAGCATCCGACACTTTTATCGCCAACAATCGCAAGAAGAATCTGCCCGCCTCGTTCAAGGATGGCTTTCTGCGGGTCGGCGAACATTGCTTCGTCCTTTGCCTCTACCTCGAAGTAGCGCCTGATCCATTGCTCATTGAGTGTGCGAAACGTGACCTCATCGCCTGCCTGGAACGAACGAATGAGTACATCCTCTGTGCTCAAAGCTGGACTACGCAAAGACATCCTCTTGTTCCTCCTGCTTCGATTCTGTATCTGCGGACTCGACCCGGTACATGGTTGCATTCGTCTCCGCCAGCAATGTGTTTTCCGGGTCTTCCATGCGTACCTCCGCATGCGTTTCAAAGAGTCGCCGCCTCTTTCGCACGACCCACGCCCTCACGACCACGTCAGCTCCCACAGGAACCGGCTTGTGGAACCTCGTCTCCGCTCGCGCGGTCACCGCCGGCTGATTCTGGTAGTAGAGTGCCCAGCCAAGCGCTTCGTCCATCAGGGCAAAGGTCACGCCACCGTGCAGGATTCCATTCCATCCGCCGTGTTCGGGACGGGCGCGGTAGTGCGCTACGCTTCCATAAGGGCCGTCGGGTTGAAACGGAACCTGCAATCCGAGCGGGTTGTCAGGTCCGCACACATAACACTTCGAATCCTTCGTCGCGAGCATCCGCTAACCTCTGACTTCACGTTATGATCAATAGCGTAAATATGTCCAATATCCGAATCATTGAGATTGAGATGCGAAACATATGAATGGTCAGATCGAACTCCGTCATTTCCGGTATTTCCTTGCCGTGGCCGAAACACTGCATTTCGGAAAGGCGGCTGCGCAGCTTGGCATGGCGCAACCTCCTTTGAGCCAGCAGATCAAAATACTGGAGAAAATCGTGGGCTATCGCCTATTCGACAGGACCACTCGCGGGGTTCGCTTGACTGCCGTGGGGCAGTACCTGATGGAGCGCGCTCGCAAAACACTAGAACGGGTCGATCAGGACGTCGATATGGCGCGCCGCCTCGGTAATGGGCAGGAGGGCGTTCTTTCTGTCGGTTTCTCGGGTTCAATCATGTTTACCCGGCTGCCGTTCGTAATCGAACGCTACAGACGGTTATATCCGAAGGTCGAATTGCAATTGCAAGAACTCGTGACTGCGGAACAGGTGTGCGCCTTGAAAGAGGGGGCACTGGATCTTGGATTCCTGCGCGATGGAGAGCCGGACAGTACAATTACGATCGAACCCCTGCTCAGCGAGCGGTTCGTGGTCATCCTGCCAAAACAGCATCCTCTCGCCACCAAAACATCGTTGCGCCCCTCCGATCTGCGAGAAGAACCGTTCGTGTTCTACGCGAGAAAGATGGGATCCCTGGCGTTCGATCGCATGATCGCATGCTGCGAAGCGGATGGTTTCCATCCCAGAATCGTCCAAGACACGCCGCAGTGGCCCACGGCCGTTCGCTTGATCGCTGCCGGACTTGGCGTCTCCATCGCGCCGGCATGCGTTTCAAGCCTCGCCATGCCCAACGTTGTCTATAAGCGGCTGCGGTCGACGCACAGAACGTCCATCGACATTGGTATTCGTCGCGATTTTCATTCCCCGGTGGCAGAGGCATTTCTTACAATCATTCGCCAGCAGTTCTCGGGAGAAAAGTAGGTCGCTGGAACGCTGAGATTTTCGCGCGGGGCAGCACGATGTCCTCTGCCGAACCCTACACTGGCGATAGTGTCCGCATGCATGGACTCAACCGGGCTATTAGCGATTGCTGCAAGGATGGCTTGATTGCAAAGACGTTATGGTGGCAAAGGCCTGCAACGCTCCGAATTTGCTTGACGTACCGTTCAGCCGCTCGATGGTGGCATAGTCATTAGAATGATCGACTGAGCCTCTACTGTGACAATCTCAATCGTGAATATAAGCTATGGACAAATGCACCGGAAGCTGAAAAATGGCGTGAACGCCTCCTGCAGACCCTTTCTTCCTCCGATAGGGCGTTTAAGCAACCCGCCCTATCGGATGTCCGCGGCACTGGTGTTTGCACGTCCTGTGCCTACTGCCTGTTCTTGAGGGCCTTCCGTTCGATAGCCGCTGCGAAATAGGGCGTCTCTTCGGCGTTATGGGCATCGACGGCAGACTGGAATGCGGTGCGCGCCTGCTCATAGGGAATCCGGTGTGCGTCCAGGAACTGGTCATACTTTTCGGTCGTATAAACCCACACGTTGTTGACGAACTCCGAATGATTGCCGTCGACCGGGGTGGCAATCAGCTCCCAGATCACCTTCGCCGTTGTGTACTCGCGGCCGATCAGCAGGTCAGATGTAGAGACGACACGGCAATGCAGCTTCTCCGAGACGTCTTCCACATAGTGCTCCACGATCAGCGCACCGCCCACGTCCTCAACATTGATGGACATGCGCTTGCCGTCCGGAGCATGTGTGAAGCCCGCCGAAAGATGCGATTTCGATACGGGAGTGCAGTTGTTGTACTCGAGTTCATCCACGTTGAAAAGCCAGTCCGTGATGTCGATGGCGTTCACGGGCGCGTCGATCTTCGATTTCGCTGTGCTCTGTGCAAGAATGCGCGGTGTGAATTTCTCTGAAGCGGTTGCCTGATTGCTCATAATCCTTCTCCTTTTTACGCTGACCGCTTCGTTACCTTCCGGTTATGAAGCAGTCGGCGGCAATGTGATCGAATGCCCTCAGGCATTACGATCTGTTTGCTTATAGGATTTCGGAACGTGACATGCCGGATTGCCCGGTTAGCCGGACTCCTTGCCTAATCCTCCAGACAAGTGTTTTTCTATATCTGGATCGCATTTTTCGGAAGGAATCGATGCCTCGCGAACTGGCTTCTCTCATTGCAGCAAACACAAATCAGGATGGCGTCTTTTCGACCGCCGTGCCCGGGCTTTATCTCTACCGTCACTCGCGCCCCACTGTGTCAGTGCAGGGCGTAATGGCTCCCGCGCTGGCCATCGTTGCGCAGGGCGCCAAAAGTGTCACGCTGGGTAACGAGTCGTACCTCTACAACGCCGATCATTATCTGGTTGTGTCTGTCGATCTTCCGCTCACCGGCAATGTCACATCCGCGTCTCGTGCTGTGCCATATCTCGGCATCCGCTATGATCTCGACGTCGGCCGCATCGCTTCTCTGCGTGTGGAGGGAAAACTGGGCAGCACCAAGGCCGCGAGCGAGCGCGGCATCTACGTAAGCCGCATGACACCGGGCTTGGCCGACGCGGTGCTTCGCCTCATGCGCCTGCTCAAGGCGCCGGACGATGTCGAAGTGCTTGCTCCATTGCTGCATCAGGAGATTCTTTACCGCCTGCTGCGCGGTGATCAAGGCGCCATCCTCGAAAGGATTGCCCAAACAGACAGTCACAGCCAGCGCATCATGCGTGCAGTCAACTGGCTTAAGGTGAACTTCAGCCAGCCGTTTTCCATCGATACCGTCGCGAATGTGGCGAACATGAGCCCCTCGGCCCTCCACAAGCATTTCCGCAGGCTGACCAGCATGAGCCCACTGCAATTCCAAAAGCAGCTTCGTCTACAGGAGGCGCGGCGCCTTCTGCTTGCCCAGGCTATGGACGCGGCTTCCGCAGCCTATGAGGTGGGTTATGTGAGCCCCTCGCAGTTCAGTCGGGAATATACCCGTCTCTTTGGCATGCCCCCGCTTCGCGACATCGAGCACCTGCGCAGCCAGCCGCAAACTGCGGCTGCTCTCTGATGCTGTTCTAATCGGAATCACAGCGCAAGCAACAGGATCAAGATGTCACGATGCCTTCCGACACTTATCAGAGGCTCGATAGTGTCTTGGCGAGACTCCGACGACCCGCTTGAATGCATGACTGAATGCGCTTTCCGACGTGTAGCCAAGAGACTGGGCAAGCGTTGAAATGGGAGTGCTCTCGTCACGCAGTGCGCGTGCGGCCAGACGCATGCGCCATTCTGTCAGGTAGCTTATGCGCACAGGAATCCACTGGCGCACACGATAAGCGCGAAGGCGACCTGTGGCAATCCGTCTTTCTTGAGTGCCCGAAAGAACTGCGGACCGACACTGTAGCCGACTGCGAAAAGAAACATGAGGAAGAACGTCGACTCCACGACAGGCGCAACGGTGATGTGAAGTTGACCTACCAGGAGCCCCGCGATCAGTGTGCTGGTGACCGCGCCCAGGCTGAACGAGCGGAACTTGAGGCTGCCAAACCAGAACCCGATTGCCAGCGTGAGGAAGATGGCAATCTCCGGGTAAGTGCGGAGCGTATCGATGAGAGAAGACCACAGGATATACATCGCAATCTCCAACAAGCGTGAGGTGCGGCGCGGAAGCGAGAGAGCGGCGACCCTCCCAGTTCCGCGCAAACGGGGTTATCGCGCGTTGGTGTAGCGCGGGACGTAGATCTGCTGCTCGATCCAGGCGCGCACGTCGTTGGGCCTTTCGACCTGTGCAAGGCCTGAGTCGAACATGAATTCGGCAATGCGTGTCGCCGTTGTGATTTCGGTCTGAAGAATGTTCGACTGCGCCGGGAAGAGCAGCCCCTTGCTTCCTTTCATGAGTTGGATTGCGTCTTGACGCGCATGAGGAAGGCCGATGTCGCTGCGAACTCTGGGAAAGTGTGTCTGCACGCTGACCAGTTCGCCGTGCCCGTCTGCCTTTCTACACACTCATTCTCGGAGCTTTTGCGATTGGCAGAAACCCTATTTCGAGGCACTGGAAGACTGAATGGAGGCAGGCAAATTCGAAGGAAGAGTGAAACGAGTTCACTCTTTTGAGGCAAGGATGAGGCTCGATTGACGAACTGGACAGTGCAGACGCTAGAGTTCGATAATGCCGCGCTTCAACCCGATCATGGCGGCATGGGTGCGGTCGTTGGCGCTGAGCTTTGAAAGGATGTTTTTGACCCGGCTCTTAACGGTTTCTTCGGTAATCGCGAGTTGAACGGCAATCTGCTTGTTCGCATTGCCGGCTGCGATCAGGCGCAACACGCTGACTTCGGCCGGCGTCAACGTATCGTCAACGGCATGCTCGGCAAGCTGAAACGAAGCTTCTGGAGACAGGGTCTTCTTACCCGCATGCACGGCGCAAATCGTCTCCAGCAGCTCCTTGTGCAGGGTGTTCTTCAGCAGATAGGCCTGCGCGCCGGCTTTCAGCGCGCTGATGATCTGCACATCGCCTTCGTATGTGGTGAGCACGATGATTCTGGCGGAGGGAAACTCTTTGCGAATGGCGACGATAGCGGAAACACCGTTCATCTCCGCCATGCGCAAGTCCATCAGGGTGATGTCGGGTTGGGTAGAACGGAACTTTTCGACGGCCTCTTGTCCATTGGCAGCCTCCGCCACCAGCGCCATATCCGCCTGCGTGGCAATCAATCCGGCAATGCCTTGCCGCACGATGGGATGATCGTCAACAGCCATAATACGAATTGGAAGGGCTTCCGCGCTCATCTTCTGTTCGCTTTCTCTCAGGATACAATCCACGACCACCAGGAGCGGCGCGCGGAATCCATATAAGCCGAGTTCGCCGGAACAGCCAACAAGACCTCGGTACCGGCAGCAAGCTCGCTCCAGATGTCCAGATCTCCCCTGACAAGTTTGGCGCGCTCACGCATACCGTGCAAGCCATAGTGCCCAGGGCGTCCCGGCCCGCTCAACACGTTCGGATCGATGCCGATCCCGTTGTCGTGGATACGGATTTTGAATTGAAGCTGGTTATAGCGGATCTCCACTTTGACCAGATTCGCATGTGCATGTTGGAAGGCATTGCGGAGCGCCTCGGCCGCAACCCGATAGGCTTCGTTCTGCACGACGGGATGCAGCTTACGCGGCTCTCCTTCCACCACGACCTGGAATGCCGTCGCAGTTTGGAGGCCGACATTGCCCGCGAGTTCTTCTCCGAGCGCGCGAATGGCCCCTCCGAAATTCCCTTTATCAAGCGGCGACTTGCGCATTGCCTGTACGGCGTCGCGGGCCTCTGTAACCGCATCGGCGGCCTGATCGATCGCGCTGTCCAGTGTCTGTTTGACCGCACCCTCCTGCAGTTGGGTGGAAACAGTTTGAAACCGCAACAGCAGCCCCTGGAAACTCTGCAGCAGAGTGTCGTGAAGCTCACGTGCAATGCGCGTCCGCTCGCGAATGCGTTCTTCTAGACGCACCTGAAACAGCGTCTCCGCCTCCAGCACTGCAGCACGCACGTACTTCTGCATCTCTCTGGCTACAGCTCCGGCAACCAGACCGCTAGCCAGGATCAGAATTCCGTATATGATAACGGCGCTCTGCTCAACGGTTGAGTGCGCCGCGCCGTGCCAGTCGATTCTCCAGCCCCGATAGTAGGCGGCCATAAAGTAACCGCATGCTGCGACACCCCCTCCCATGCAACTGAGACTTGGATTGAACCTGAGGATGGACAGCATCAGCAAGGGAAAGTAAGTCAGGATAAATGGCGAAGCCAGAGGGGCCCAGATATCGGGTAAGCGAGGACCGATCAACGTCGCGAGCGCCAGTGCCGGCATACATAATTCGAGCAGGACGTTGAATCCCCACACCGCTTGTGGAAGGTCTTTTCCTGTCACCAGACTGTGCTGCACGGCGATCAACGCCAGCAGTTCATAGAGCCCGAAAATGGGAATCGCAAACAATCCCCAATGAGGAAGAAGTGAGCCCAGGACAAAGACGCGGACCGCATAAACGGCTTCGAAGAAGGCCACAAATCCGAGGACACAAACTATTCTGAACCGCTCACTCTTCAAAAGGGTCAGCTGAAGATTTGCGAATTGCGGATAGGCTTCTTCCATCGTTCCCAATATAGATCAGAGACCATTTGGTGCTTGGTCTTGTGTTACCAGCCCTTTTCTGCCGGGTAATCTGCCACTATCAGTCACGAACAAAACCCCGGAGCGTGCGGAGCCAAAGATAAGCCCACGGGATTTGCAGGTTGCGAGATTGCCGGATATGGATCATATTCCACTATCTCTGCGCGAATCTGCCGCGAGCATAGTCCAAGAGGCAATTCGAGTATGGATGGTTGCAGGGCTGGCCTGATTACAGAGACGTTATGGTTGCAAAGGCCTGCAACGCTCCGAATTTGCTTGTCATCCCGTTCAATCGCTCGATGGCAGCCTAACCCTCAGAATCGCAAGCCTTTACTTTCAGCGCAATAGAAGAACTTTGGTTGTGATTTCCCGCGATTACGGCCAACGCTTGACGTAGGAGACGTTAGAGATCAACGATGTGGATTTTACCTGCTGGATCAAGAGGCCTATAGCGTTCGTTCAGATAGGCTGCATTCACGAAACGCGTGGTTCCGTTCTCGAACGTTCCAGCCCCACCGTGAATGTGACCAAATAGATGCACCCTGGGTTTCTTCTCCACGACGGCATTGAGCAATTCCTCGCATCCGAGATGTGCTTCGCCGGGCGCAGTCTGATCGAGGATTCCGAAGGGTGGGCCATGCGTAATGAGAACGTCGAGGTCATCGGGGATCAGATTCCAGTATCGCTGTGCGGATGTGCCGCGAGGATACATGAAAGCCCAATTCATAAACTCAGGGGTGTACGGTGAAGCCCAGAACGTGATGTTGTCAATCGTAATCCCCGTGTTTTCCAAGTAGATCGCATTGGTCAGAAGCGCTCTCGCTTGCTGTGGCGCGGCTTCGAAATATCTGTCGTGATTTCCGCCGCAGACTACGCGGTGCTTGAAGGGCTGCTCGCTGAGCCATTGGTTGAACGACAGAATCTCCTGTACGTCGTACCCAGAGTTCATAAAGTCGCCAGCATGAACCAGAACGTCTCCGTCAGGTAGGCCCTCAATTCTGTTGTGGAGACCATGGGTATCGGAAATTACTACAAGGCGCACCGTGTCACCCTCCCTTCTAAAGATAGGATCACAAGTCCATCTGATGCTGCCCGACAAACATTCCCTAGCGGGAATATCTTAGGACACTGGAGTGTTCGCAATACTCAATGTTCCCGTTCGGGAGTATTCCGGTTGCTCGCAGCCTTGTATTGCGGTAATATTCCCGTACGGTAATTTCATCCTTGGAGGACTCGTGCGGTACACACCAAAACTGGTTGGATCTCTGATTCGGCAGACGCGCAAGCATCTGGGAGTTACTCAGAAGGATCTCGCGCTGACCTCAGGGACGGGACTCCGGTTTGTTATTGATCTGGAGAAAGGCAAAGAGACCTGCGAGATCGGGAAAGCGCTCACAGTTTTGCAGACGCTGGGAATCAAGCTGACGTTGACTCCGCCCGGAACGGCAAAGGAGGAGTAAGGCATGGCGAAGACACTCGATGTTTATTTGCACAAGGACTTCGTCGGTCACCTCATCCAGAATGAGGGCGGGCAGATGGTGTTCAATTACGCCGAAAGCTGGCTGGAAAAACCTGGCGCCTGCCCCCTCTCTCAGTCCTTGCCATTGCGGAAAGAACGCTTCACGCGCAAAGAGTGCAGGGGCTTCTTCGCCGGCATTCTGCCCGAGGAGAGTAAGCGCGACATCATTGCCCGCAATTTGGGCATCAGCGCACGTAACGATTACGCCATGCTGGAGCGGATTGGCGGTGAATGCGCCGGAGCAGTCATCTTTGTTCCTGCTGGTGAGCCTTTGCCCGAACGCAACTACGACTACCGTAAGCTCTCCACGGCAGAACTGATTGCGATCCTCAAAGAGCTGCCGAGGCGTCCGCTGCTCGCAGGAGAAAGAGGCGTGCGACTCTCGCTCGCAGGGGCACAGGACAAGGTCGCCGTCCGAATCGAGAAGGACGGCGTCAGTCTTCCGCTGGGCGGTGCGCCCAGCACACACATTCTGAAACCGGCAATCGATCGATTCGAAGGTGTTGTATTCAACGAAGCACTCTCGATGGAACTCGCCGCGGCGATTGGCTTGCCCACAGCGCCGGTCGAGACTCGAACGGTCGAAGACATGACGTTTCTCCTTGTCGAGCGCTACGACCGCATTCATCGGCAGGTGACGGGCGATGAGCCCGTTGTCGAACGGGTTCATCAGGAAGATTTCTGCCAGGCCCAGAGCGTCGTTCCCGAGACAAAATACCAGAAAGAAGGTGGTCCGTCGCTTAAAGATTGTTTCAACCTGTTGCGGGCGGTTTCAAGTGCGCCAGTCATTGACCTGGCGCGGCTGCTCGATGGAGTGATCTTCAATTACCTGGTTGGGAACAACGATGCCCACGGCAAGAATTTCTCTCTCGTGTATCCAGGTGCGGGAACAGGAGACCTTCAGGTTCGGCTTGCCCCGCTCTATGACGTCGTAAGCACGATCTACTATCCGGAACTCAGCCCGGAAATGGCCATGAAGATCGGCGGGGAGTATTCATCCGAACGAGTCACTCCACGAAACTTCGAGAAGCTTGCAGAAGAAGCCGGGCTGGCGAAGCCGCTGGTGCGGCGCCGCGTAGTGGAACTGGCAGATGCGATTCTCGCCACTCTTCCCAAGTTTGAGGTCCGTAGTCCGGTTGCAGAAGGTGTAGTGGCGCTCATCCAAAAACGCTCGGAAAATGCTCGCACAAGCTTCCGCAGTTGATCCTGCTCACCTGTTCTACTCAGTGAGACTGGTGCTCTCAAGACCGCCAGTCTCAGATCCCGATTTCCTGATCGTAGTCTGCCAACTCAGAAAGAACAGCTCGACGTTCGGCCTGCAAGTTCGATTCCCGTGCCGCCGCTTTCGCCTTCATTACTGTCGCAATTTCGTCAAAGTGCCAGGGGCGAAAGTCATGGGTATCCACGCCCACGTCAAGCGAAAGAGATAGAGGCTCGTCGGGCAGGTTGCCGTGCGAGTGCCCATACAGATGCCATGCACCTTGCGCATGATGTGGCCAGACCCTCATCGCATAATGACAAAGCACGATCCTTTGCTTAACAACATTGATCTCTGAGAGCGTCTCCCACGACGCGAAAAGATGCTGGAGCTTTCGCACTGTTTTGTCGTGATTGCCTTCAGTGAAGTGGATAGTCCTGCACGCCAGCCGCTTCCGATAGGCGGTTATTTGTTCTGCCTTTC
>Ga0224530_1001191_pt1 | contig 14407 bp, 7 predicted proteins | sample CBST75metaG_FD_179873 | JGI IMG/M metagenome (GOLD analysis project Ga0224530, IMG submission 179873) | Peat soil microbial communities from Stordalen Mire, Sweden - C.B.S.T75 | ecosystem: Environmental > Terrestrial > Soil > Wetlands > Peat | place: Sweden: Norrbotten County, Stordalen Mire...
CAACTCAGTCGGGGCCGCGTTAGCGTCCCCGCTCAAGCCGCTTTGAGCGGCTCACCTAAGAAAGCCTCCGGCTTTGCCGGAGGTTCTTACTGGCTGGTTTACCGATGCCATGCCCGACCTGAACCAGCACAAAGGCCGCACTGCGCGAAAAGGGATATGCTAGGCTTTCAGGCGCGCGCGGCAAGACTTGTCGCTTCCACATGAAATGCGGGCGACACGCTCTATCGCAGATGTCTGCGAATTACTTCAAACGGCCTTATCGAAGCTGCCCTGGCAAGTGGCCAACAAGAGTCATGTGCCTGCGGCTGACCATTGAGCTTTGCCCCATCAACCCGTCTGCTGAACCAATTGTCCTCTTTATTTGCTAAGGCGAGCCGCTCTTCTGTGCGGATGGAGTTTTGACGAACTTCAGTACAACGTCGATTGCATCCGGCGCATTTTCGATGTATAAAATATTTATGTCGCTGTTCCATGCACAGCTTGCCTGTTGTCGCTCGTAGTTTCGCCAGAAACTGATGGAGTGACGCGCGGTAGTTGAAATCCGCGAATGCATGTAAAAGCAGTTCTGAAGCCTCCAAATCTTATCTACCTTTTTCCACACATACCTGCGATGCGTGTGTTCGCCATAACATCTCCATCGCTCGCAGCCGCGACATCGTTTGAAACTGGAGTATCCAGTTCACAGGTCTCTGATCTGAAAGGACGCGAAGAATGAAAAGTTTGCCTCTTGTACTGGCATTGTATGCAAGCATCGCTTTTGGCCTCGAGAACGGCCAGACAGTATTACGCGGCTACCTGCCGGAACACGCAGCAACCGAAGTTCAGTGGGAGCAGAAATTTCGCGCCCTGCCCGATGCGGCCCGCATTCGGGAATATGCTCGGCACTTGTCGGCACGCCCTCATCATGTGGGCTCGCCCTACGACAAGGAAAATGCCGAGTGGCTGGCCGAGCAGTTGCGCTCTTATGGCCTCGATGCCAAGATCGAAACCTTTGATACGCTGTTTCCGACGCCCAAAGTACGCAAGCTCGAGTTGCTGGGAGCGAACAAATATGTGGCGAAGCTTGAAGAAAAAGCTTTGAAGGAAGATCCAACTACAGCGCAGAAGTCCGAGCAACTGCCGACCTACCTGGCATATGCGCGAGACGGAGATGTGACGGGGCCTGTTGTCTATGCAAACTACGGGACACCTGAGGACTATAAGGTGCTTGAAGAGCGCGGCATCTCAGTGAAGGGTGCGATTGTGCTGGTCCGCTACGGCGCGAACTTCCGCAGCGTCAAACCGCGCGTGGCTGCCGAGCACGGCGCGATTGGCGTTCTGCTCTTCTCAGACCCGCAAGACGATGGCTACGCGCGCGGCGACACCTATCCGAAGGGTCCGACGCGGCCAGCCGACGGTGTGCAGCGCGGAACTGTCAACGACTCGCCCATCCAGGTCGGCGATCCGCAAACGCCTGGCTATGGCGCGGTTCCCGGAGCCAAGCTGGTTCCGCTCGATCAACTTACGGTGCTGACGAAGATCCCGGCGTTGCCCATCTCCTATGAAGATGCTCTGCCTTTTCTGCAGGCCATCGAAGGAGAAATCGCGCCGGAGTCCTGGCGCGGAGCACTTCCGGTGCCTTACAAAACTGGCGTCAGCACAGCACCGGCGCACTTGGTTCTAGCCTCGAATTGGGATCGCAAGCCGCTCTACGACGTGATCGTAAAAATTTCCGGCGCGGAGTTTCCTGACCAGTGGGTAATTCGCGGTAATCATCACGATGCCTGGGTCAATGGCACGGCAGATCCGGTCTCGGGTACGAGTCCTGAACTGGAAGAAGGACGCGCGTTGGGCGAATTGCTCAAACAGGGATGGCGCCCGAAGCGCACTATCATTTACGCCATTTGGGACGGCGAAGAAGAAGGGCTGCTCGGTTCAACTGAATGGGTGGAGACGCACGCCGACGAATTGCGCCAGCACGCTGTTGCCTACCTCAATACGGACGGTAACGGACGCGGATATTTCCACGCGTCTGGATCGCACTCGCTTGAACATGCCGTCAATGAGGTCGCCAAAGATATCGTCGATCCGGAGACACAGCTTTCGGTTTGGAAGCGCGAGCAGTTAGTGGACATCTCGCGGGCTAAGCCCGATCAACGTGTGGAACTGCGTACGCGTCCCGACTTGCGCATCGGTGCGCTCGGAACCGGCTCCGATTACACGGCCTTCCTCGACCATCTGGGCATTGCTAGTCTCAATCTCGGATATGGCGGCGAGGATGAAGGTGGCCAATACCATTCAATTTACGATGATTTCTACTGGTACACGCACTTTGAAGACACGAACTTTGCCTATGGGCGCATCCTTGCACAAACAGTAGGCAGCCTGGTTTTGCGGCTGGCCGATGCTGATGTGATTCCCTTCAAATACGGCAACTTTGCAGATACGGTTTCTGGCTACGTCGGCGAAGTGAAAAAATTGGCGGAGATTCAGCGCGCCGAGCTCAAGGAACACAATACGGAAATTACCGAAGGCGTCTATACGGCGCTGCACGATCCCAAGAAGCATCGCGAAGCGCCCAAGAGCGAGGCATTGCCGCCATATTTCAACTTTGCTCCGCTCGAGCAGGCCTCGGACAATTTGAATGCGGCGGCTGCCGCTTTCGACAAAGCCTACGAGCGCTACGTGGCGAGCGGACGCACCGGCGTCAATGAGCAATTGCTCTTAGTGGATCGTGCGCAGATTGACGAAAAGGGCCTACCGGGACGTCCCTGGTATCAAAACCTGATCTACGCACCCGGTTTGTATAGCGGCTATGGCGTCAAAACCCTTCCTCAGGTTCGCGAGGACATCGAGCTCAAGCAATGGAGCGATATGGATGCCGCGATTGTGCGCACCTCCAGCGCCATTGAGCGCGAAGTGGATCAATTGAAGAAGGCCACACAGATTCTCGACAACAAATAGGCTCGATTTCCCGGCAGGCCAAATGCATCTCGAAATGGCCTGCCGGGTTTTCAAAGTGCGATGAAATGTTCAGTGGCCATGAATCAGTGGGCCGTATTGGAAAAGGACAACGATGACAAGTGTTCGAAAACCTTTACAGAATGTCCTTCGCGCCATAGCGATCGCGTGGACGATGGCCGTAAAGCGAAGTCTTGCGTAATGAGATTCTTTCCATTATCTTTCGTTCGAGAATCTTGACTTAACGAAATTTTCCTGTAGATTGGAATTAAGCCAGCTCAACACGATGAGAAAACAATTCACAATGCGCGTGCTCGCGATGCCCCAACTCTCCGCTGTGGGCGCGCGCTGTTGTTGTTGCTGACTCCCACCGTAGTTTTATCAATTCCGGTTCACTTCTGCTTATAGCGCGCTTCGGGTGCATCTCAGCCGAGGGCTTAATCGCATCCAGCACGGCTCTTTGGCGCATGAGATTGCAGAACCACCCGATGCTTATAAGCAAGACCCCCAAGCAAGCGCTATCGCAGTGTCCGGTACACCTACACACGCATGTGCGCTGGACAGTCCACTTTTCTACTTAATGAAGAAACAGAGCGAGATGACGATCCGAAACTACAAAAACTCTGATGGAATACACACGAACAAGCAGTCCGCATTCGTTCGATGTTGAATCCGGCATTGGATTCGATGCGATGGAAAGGCTTGGATTTTTGCGCGCAGAACGCATGATTGACCTGCGCGCAACTCCAAAAACGTTTTCATTGAACGCTATGACTCGAACTCAGCGGAAAGGACTTGTTCACGATGAAAAGGAAAATACTTGTAGCTATCGGCCTGGCCGTTAGCCTTCTTGCAATACTGAATCCAGCCAGTGCGCAGAATATTTCGGCAACGCTTCGCGGCACGGTGCGCGATCGCCAGGGTTCAGTAATATACGGTGCAAACATTACTGTGCTCAATCCGGCAACTGGATCAAAACATATTGCGGTGACGAACAAATCCGGTGATTATGTGGTGCCGCAGCTTCCGGCCGCGACTTATGTGGTGCAAATTCAGGCGACCGGATTTCAGCCGAATAATTTTACCGGTGTAGTACTGAACGTACAGCAAGAAGCGCGCATCGATGCAACGCTGAACGTGGGATCGGTGACCGAGGAGGTGGAAGTAACCTCTACGGGTACGGGCATCTTGCTGCAATCGGAGAATTCGGTCAATGGAACTCTGATCGACAGCCAAAAACTACAGCAGTTGCCAAGCAATAGCCGTAACTTTTGGCAACTGGCGCAACTGAATCCCAACGTCGCTCCGACCGCCCAGGGTGACTCGCTCGCCAATCGCGGCGGCTTTGTCGTGGCGGGCATTATTTCATCGAATAATAATTATTTGCTGGATGGTTCGGACGATACTGACTGGACAACAGGGCAGCCGACGGTGCGGCCATCGCTCGATGCCATTCAGGAGTTCCGCGTTATATCGGGCGAGGCTCCGGCAGAGTTCGGGCGCAAGAACGGAGGTCAGATCGTTCTGACGACGCGTTCGGGAACGAACAATTTCCATGGCAGTGCCTATGTCTTCTATCGCAACGCCAAGATCAATGCGCCGCAGTACAACTTCACAACCAGTGCGCTTCCTTCGCCTTCCGGGCAGACGAAGCAGTTTGGTGGTTCACTCGGCGGACCGATCCGCAAAGAGAAAACATTCTTCTTCGCCGCGTTCGAAGCGCAGCGCCAGTCGGCCGATCCAGCCGTCAGCGGCACATCGCCGTTCGACGTTTGGAAAGGTAGCACGTACACTTCGGATGGCAACGCGCTGTTTACCTCGAAGATCCTTGATCCCACGACCGGCCTGGCATTTTCCACCAACGGCGCGGGACAATATGTGGTGCCTGCAGCACGCATCTCTTCGGCCAGCAAGTTGCTGCTGAAATATTTTCCGACCGCAACGACGCAGAGTTCTGGCGCGGTTGGTGTATTCGCCAATCATAAGCTGAACATTGCCGACGAGAACCAGGGCAGTTTCCGCGTCGATCACGCGCTTACGCAGCACGACTTGCTGAGCGGCACTTACACATTGCTTCAAGGCCACGACGCCGGCACCATCGGCGACATTATGGTTGCCAACAGTGTGGTGCCTGGTTTTGGCGGGGACGGTTATCACACCTATCAACACGGATCGATCTCGGAGCTTCACACATTCAGCCCGACACTGCTGAACGAATTCCGCATCGGTTTCAACCGCATGGACGCCAACTATGGCAACCAGGATCAGTCGGAGGGCGATGTGGTCGCGGCCTTGGGACTGCCGCAGGGCGGCAATTACATGCAGTTATCAACGAACGGCAATGCCGGCGTTCCGGCAGTCTCGATCACCGGCATCAGCTCGATCGGCACAAGCAACAATCCGCAGTGGCGCGGCGACAATATCGTGCAAGGCGCCGATGCTGTCACCTGGATCGCAGGCAACCACACCTTCAAGGCCGGGCTGGATATTCTGCGATTCTTCAAAGACGCCATCTTCGAGACCACCGGCCGCGGCTCGTTCTCTTTTGGCGGGCAGTATACGGGTGGACTCGGCAATAGGCAGAATGCCTTTGCCGACTTCTTGCTCGGTTACATTACCTCCGATGCCTACGGTGCCGGCAACATCAATTGGAATCCGGGGCAACTAACCGGCGCGGCCTTTATTCAGGATGAGTGGAAGCTGAGCCGCTCCCTCACGCTCAACTACGGCCTTCGCTGGGAATACACGGGGACAGTGCGCGACAACCTGATCGACCGCTTCGATGCGGCGAACAACCAGATTCTGGCCGGCAGCGGTCCGATCTATACGCTCGACAACACGACTGGATTGTTGCAACAGACGGAAACCGGGCCGGTCTTTCACGACCTTTGGGCTGCGCCGAAAAAGAACTTTGCGCCGCGCGTGGGCTTTGCCTACCGACTCTTCGGCCAGCAGGAGACCGTATTGCGTGGTGGCTACGGCCTCTACTACGGAATTCCTCAGATGCAAACCTGGTATCCGGCGACGGGGCTTGGAACACCCTTCACGCTTACCAAATCCTTTACGGCTCCCACGCCTGGCTCGAATGGCATTACAACCAATCCCTATCTCTGGGGCGCGACGGCCTTTGGAACCGCGGGGACGCAGACTTTGAACAGCATTTCAATCTATTCCGCGAATCCGAAGATTAGGACTTTGTATACCGAGCAGTACAGCCTGGGCATACAACACAACTATCCGAAGGTTGCGCTCGTTGAGGTGAACTACCAGGGATCGCATACAGTTCACAACGTCAGCACGCAGAATATCAACCTGCCCTCGCTGGCGACGCGTCAGGCTAACCCCGCAGTGGCGGTAAACTCGCTGCGCCCGTACAACAGCATCGGCTCAAACTCCCGGTGGGCTGGAATCAGCTACTACAGCGATGGATTCTCCGCCAACTACAATAGCCTTCTGCTGCGCGCCGAGCGCCGGCTGAAGAGCGGCTTGAACTTCCAGTCCTACCTGGTGTGGAGCAAGTCGCTCGAAGTTTCCAGCCAGCAGAATCCCTATGAATTCGCATCGAACAACGGACCCTCCTCGTTTGATCAGAAGCTCCGCTCGGTAACCACCGGCCAATACGATCTTCCCTTGGGTCGGGGCCACCGCTTGCTGGGCAATCTAAACCCGATTGCAAACAGCATCGTCAACAACTGGCAAGCGGCCACGATTGTTACCTTCCAGAGCGGACGGCCGATCAGCACCAGCACAACCGATGTGCTGGCTTCCTACACGGGCACCAGTGATCGTGCCTTCGTGGTTTCCGGCGTGGATCCGAATGCGGGCACGGACGGCAATACCGGCAATAAGACGCATACCTGGAACAACTGGTTCAACACCGCGGCGTACCGCTCCAACGATCCGCAAAACGGAACAAACTATACGAAATATTCCGCTACTGGATATGTGTTTAACTACGGTACGGCAAGTTACAACAGCGTACGCGGTCCCGGTCTCCAGGACGTGGACTTCACGCTCATCAAGCGCATCCGTTTTGCTGATCAGCAGTCGGTGGAATTCCGCGCCGATACCTTCAACGTTCTTAATCACCCCAACTTCACCAATCCGTCTGCCGCCTATGGCGGCTCGACGGGAACCGGCATTACGCAAGGCACGACCGCAGTGATTACCTCGACAGTCAATGCTTCGGTGCCCACGGCAACCGGCGGTCCCCGTCTGTTCCAGTTCGCATTGCGCTATGCCTTCTAAGCAAACACGGAAAAGGCCGGACACCATTACTGCGTCCGGCCTTTTTTGTGGACTGTTTTACGTGATGTGAAGATTGTCTGGTGAGCAAGAGTTCCGCTGGTGCGCAGGTTACGAAACTGTTTCGAGGGCTTGTGCCAGATCGCATTCGAGATCCTCGACATGCTCGAGACCGACGCTCAAACGTATCAGGCCGTCGGTGATGCCGCGCGGAACGCGAATCTCGGCCGGGATGCTGGAGTGCGTCATCGTGGCCGGGTGGCAGCAGAGCGACTCGACGCCGCCCAGGCTCTCTGCCAAGGAAAACACCTTTAATTTCGTGCAGAAGCTGCGTGCGGCGTGGAGCCCTCCAACGAGGTCCAGAGAGATCATGCCGCCGAAATCGCGCATCTGCCGGCGCGCCACCTCATACGTCGGGTGTGATGGTAGGCCGGGATAGTAGACCTTCTGCACCGATTTATGCGCCGAGAGAAATTCCGCCAACCTGCGCGCACTTTGGCTGTGCCGCTCCATACGCACGGCCAGCGTCTTGATGCCGCGCTGGACGAGATAGCAATCCAGTGGTCCAGGCACGGCGCCACGTGCATTCTGCAAAAAGCGGATGCGTTCGAGCGCATCTTGGTTGCGGGCAATCACGGCGCCGCCGATCACGTCGGAATGGCCTCCGAGATATTTCGTCGTGCTGTGCACAACCAGATCCGCGCCCAGAGAGATAGGCTGTTGCAGATATGGCGAGGCAAAGGTATTGTCGACGGCCGTAACGAGATGGTAGCTTTTGGCGAGTTTGCTCAGGGCCTCAATATCGAGCGTTTGCAGCAGCGGGTTCGTCGGCGACTCGAACCAAAGCATGCGCGGCCGTCGCAAAGAGACCACAGCCCGCTCGAAATCGACAACAGAAGCCGAAGCGGCAAAGGCGACTTCGATTCCTAATGGGCGGAATACTTTATCGAGCAAGCGGAATGTGCCGCCGTAAAGATCGTCGGAGGCAACGACGCCATCTCCTGGCGCCAGCGTATCGAGAACGGCGGAACAGGCTGCGGAGCCCGAGGCAAAGGCGGCAGCAGCTTCGCCGCCTTCGAGAGCCGCCAAAACGGTTTCAAGCGAGGCCCGCGTCGGATTGTTGCTGCGCGCATAGTCATAGCCGAGGTTTTCTCCCGGCGCCTGTTGCGTGTACGTGCTTGAGATATAGAGCGGAGGAATCGTTGCTCCGGTAGAAGGATCTGGAGATTGGCCCTCGTGAATCGCTCTGGTTTCAAAGTGCAAACTCATGCATCCTCCTTTGAAGATTCAATGCGCGCATAGTATTCCATCAGATCGGCACGCGTAATCAGTCCCACTAGCTGGCCATCGCGCGTCACTGTGACGGCGGAGATACCCGAGAGCAGAAGCCTATAAATCTCTTCGAGCAGAACGCCAGCGTCCAACTGCGGCAAGGGCCGCGCCATGATCTCGCGCAATTGCAATTGCGGAGACAATTGTCCGCTGTGCTGCGCATGCACAATCGTAATTTCCTGGATCGCGCCAACCATGCGCCCATTTTCAACAATCGGCAATTGCGAAATGCCGTACTCGTGAAAGATTTCCGCGGCACGCTGCAAAGAATCAGTGGGCAGAAGATAAATCAGCTTGCCCTCGCGGCCGAGTAAGTAGAGCAGATCGCCGGCGGTTGTCTTTTCAGGTACAACTTCGAGAAAGCCATTTTGCGCCATCCACAGATCGTCATACATCTTACCGATGTAGTTACGGCCAGTATCGGGGCAGATGACGGCAATGACGTCGTCCGGTGTGCAACGCAGCGCATATTTGAAGGCCGCCGCAAGCGCCGTGCCGCTGGAGCCGCCGAGCAGTATGCCCTCTTCGCGGGCCACCTTGCGCGCGGTCAAAAACGATTCTGCGTCGCTGACGCGGATCCACTCGTCGATAACTTGCGCATTGAGCGTGCTGGGAACAAAATCTTCGCCGATGCCTTCAACCTTCCAGGGGCCGGGTGTTCCTCCACTCAAAATCGAACCTTCAATATCGGCGCCGATGACGCGAAGCCGCGGGTTGCAATCTTTCAGATAGCGGCCGGTTCCGCTGATAGTGCCACCTGTTCCGGCGGCAGCGACCAATACATTCACGCGCCCTTGTGTCTGCTCCCAAATTTCCGGGCCAGTCGAATCGTAGTGTGCGCGCGGATTGGAAAGATTATTAAACTGACCGGCACGCCAGGCGCCCTCGATTTCGCGCGCCAGGCGGTTGGCCACGCCACTGTAACTTTCCGGCGAATCTGGCGGCACATTCGTAGGCGTGATGACTACCTCTGCACCGTAAGCGCGCAACAAACGGACTTTGTCGTCGCTCATTTTGTCGGGGAGTACAAAGATGCAGCGATAGCCGCGCACAGCGCTGACCAGCGCGAGTCCAACCCCGGTATTGCCAGCGGTGGCTTCGATGATGGTGCCACCGGGTTTGAGCAGCCCGTCGCGCTCGGCATTTTCAACCATGCGCAGCGCGACGCGGTCTTTGATGCTGCCTCCAGGATTGAAAGATTCCACTTTGGCGAAAATAGCCGGGGCAAGCTGCGCCGCCGATCGATGCAGGCGCACCAGCGGTGTGTTGCCAATTGTATCCAGAATGCTATCGGTCACAGAGATATTCTGTTCGGGAGCTTCGAGTACGGTCATTGATTTCTCCATGGATTTTGATCTTTTGTATAACAAAGGAGAAGGCGATCGGGTTGCGATGCGTCTGAAATGCCGCACCGAAGCAACGCCGTTAAACGTTGCTTCAGTGCGGCGAGAGTGGCCGGGATGTTGGTTGCGTGCTTATTTTCCATGCGAAGCAGCGTTGGCCACGGTGTTCGAATCCGGCTCGGTGGACCAATAGAGTGCGTTAAAAAGCAAAGGGAAAGTCGCGTGTGTCTGGGCACGGTGCTGAGGCCGGATGCCGAAGAGAACGACCTTGCCGGGATGCAGATTGACAGCTACGACAGCCGCTTGCCCAAGTTGATACTCTTCGCCACGCAGCCAGCCGGAGGCGCGCACATCCACATTGGGATAGCGAGCCACGACTTCGACCTGCTGCGAAGAAAACCCTTCGGTGAGTTGGAATAAAGGCGAGTTGATATAAAAGCCATAGGTGGTGGGCGCTACGCCATAACCAACCGGATGCGTCGTATCAACTTGCAGGTTGACGATCGTTCCTGGTGCAAAATGCTGCGTGGGTTGCAGGGAAGCCTTCACGTCCTTGATGGGCAGAGGCAGGCGGCCGAGCAACAGGTCCGAGGCATCGCCGAGTGAAAGGACCGTACCACCATCGTGGAGGAACTGTACGATAGCCTTCCAGCCGTCGTCGCCGATGCCGCCCTTGTATTCGCCGGGCGTGGTCTTCGCGTCGCGGCCTTCGATGATCTCCTTGGCGCGCTGGTCGGGAAGCAGCAGAACGTCGAAGCGGTCATGCAGTTTGCCGGCTTTCACATCGTCATTGTGCAGGGTAGAGTACGGAAATTCGTAGTGCTCAAGAACCCAACGCGTCCATCCTTCGTCGATATTCGCGGTCCACGATTGATAGAGGCCGATGCGTGGCAGGTGCACGGCAACACCCGCATCGATGTGCGGCGTCTGCGCCGATGCCGTAATCTGGTAGTCTTTTGCCGCGTCATGCAGGGCATCCGCTCCAGCGTTGACGACAGCGTATGCTTGGCCGCTCGCTACGTCGCGGGCCAGGCTGACGTGCGCTCCAGCCTTGAGCAGCCGATTGATCAGACGTGCATCGTCGGCGCCCGTGTAATCAAGAATCCATCCGCTTTTGGTGCGAGCAGCGGCGACCTTGGGCTTGGGCGCTTCAGAAATCTTTTCAAGGCTCAGATCGGCAGGTAGCGGCGATTTGGCATAGACGGTGTTCACGCCAAATTGCAGGCCTAGAGACCAGGCTGATACATCCTGAGGTGCTTCGGCCGGTGTTCCAGGCGCACGATGGACCTCCGGATAGGTCTGGCGTTCAAGCAGATCCTTGACGTAGCGGCCAAAGACCTGGCCGAAGGGAATCACATAACTTCCCGCCTCATATTTCACGCCATCCTGCGAGAACTCCTTGTCGGCGCGATAGACTTCGACGCCGCCGATCAGCAGTTTATCGACAAGCTGGGAAACTTCGTTGGCGTCGTGCTGCCCGTCGGCAGGCAGGATGGCGGCATATGCCTTTTCGGTGCCAAAGCCGATGTTGCCCTCTTTGCCGGCTTCGATGGTCCGCTCATTGATGCCGTAGATTTCCTCGAGCAACTGCGGGCGGCTGTTGGCCGCCGTATCGAGTAAAGCTAGCGAAGCAATCAATTCGTAATTGACGATATCTTTCAAGCGCCACACGCCGCCGAGCCAGGGGCGCGGATAATCGAGCCGAGATGTAATGTCGCGCGGCGCCGGCAGTGGATCGTTTTCTGTGCCCAGCGGGCGCTGCTCGCCAAAGCCAAAGGGGCGGTCGCGGGAAGCTTCGAGCGAACGGCCTCCGGAGGACGATTGCGACGAGGCCAGGTCCTTCTTCAGATCGGCTTTCTTCTGGTAGACAGGCGACGCGATGCGGGCGCTGGCGACTTCGGTGAGCAAACCAACCTGATTGTGCCACCAGCCAGTCCAGGCCATAGCACCGGGCCAGAAGGCCGTATACGAAGAGTTATACGTAATGCCGTCTTTGCCGGCCAACTCCAGCGCGGCAGCCTGCTGTTGTCCGTAGACCGTGGTTAAACGGTAGATCAGCGGATCGACATTCGGGTTGATGGGATCGGTGGCCGGCATGGTGAAGATGCGCGAGCCTTCGCTGCCCGACTGATGCTCGTCGAGCCAGATGGCCGGGAACCAGTCGTGCCAAAGCACTTCGGCGATCAGACGGCTTTCACGTTGCGAGAACAGATACTCGTCGCGGTTGTTGTCGTGGCCAATATAAGGATGCCAAAGAAAAGGTGTTTGTGCGCCTTCATAGGGTGTGCCGAGATATTTGTTGTACCAGTCGACGACCAGTTGCTGTCCGTCGGGATTCAGCGAGGGAACGAGAAGCAGAATTACGTTGTCGAGAATTTTGCGGACGCGCGGAGAATCGTCCGTGGCGAGCTTGTAGAGCAGCTCAATCGACTCCTGCGAGCTGCCAATCTCGGTCGAGTGAAGGTTGTTGGTAATGAGCACGACGGCTTTGCCCGATTGCAGGATGGCTTCTCGCTCCTCGGCCTTCGGCGCTCCACCCTGGAAGTAGAGCTTGCGCTCAAGCTGCTTGTAGTGGTCGAGGTTGGCAATGGTCTCAGGCGAAGAGACTTCTGCCAGGATGAACGGTTTGCCAAGCGTGGTGGAACCGACGTTGCGTACGCGCACGCGGCCTGACTTGGCGGCGACCGCGTTGAAATATTCTACGATCTTGTCGTAACGGGCAAGTTTGTTATCGTCGCCGATCTTGAATCCGAAAAACTGCTGCGGACTCGGAACCTGGGCAGAGAGGATCGACGGCAATAGGGCGAGAGCTAGGACTGCGAAAGAAATCGAACGGAGCGTAGACTTCATGGTGCACCTTTCCTGAGTGTATGCATCGTCAAAGACACATATGCGATGTGTCGTATACGACTACCTAAACATGAAAGATTGAGGGCTGAAAGAAGAAAACGGTCTACATACAACAACCGCAGAGCTGGCGCTCGATGCGGAAAGCAACGAATAGGCGAGGAGCCGTGTTGGAGATGCGATTCATACTACTTAAATTGCATCATAGAGAATTCTATCGGCAGAGTCAATTTTGGTTTTGACCTTGGATCGCAGATTGACTCTCTGCAAGCAGAGAGATGAATCACTCCTTCCAAACCTTAAGCCGGTTCCGGAATTTCGGACAGCGGAATGAGTGAAAGGGTTGTTCCCCGAGAGCCATTAAGATGGCAGAAATGAGGAGCAACGATGTCACGACGCCCACGCCGGCCCCACACAGCAAGCTTTAAAGCGAAGGTGGCCTTGGCTGCTCTGAAGGGGGACAAGACCTTGGCTGAACTGGCGCAGCAGTTCGATGTCCACCCCAACCAGATCACGGACTCGAAGACACAGCTCACTGAGGGAGCTGCGGGAGTCTTTGGCGAAAACAAGTCTGAGAAACAGGCGAAGGTAGATGTGACCCGAATGCAGGCCAAGATCGGCGAGTTGGCACTGCGAACGATTTTTTAGACAAAATAGAATGCCAACAAGTCGCTATGTTTCAATCAATTATCAGTAAAATCAGAAGCACACCCAACGTGCTGGCGGTGGATGGAGTCTTCTGCGAACCCGTCTCTGGACCAAGTTCCCTGCTAACAGGGAAAAATACAGGGAAATTCACGATTTCGCCCCGAAAGTCTAATGGAAGAATTCCTCCATATTACTGAATAAACGCACTTATTCGTCGTTATCCGAAATTCAAGACTCATATCGAACAGGGAATTATCACCCACGTATCAGGGAAATGCATTTTCCTGATACCGGCTATCTAGGTCACCTCAACCCTAGAATTCTGAACATCAGATGTTTCAGCATCTCAGTGACCTGTCCACCTTGAATCGCGGCAACTTCATCCGCAAGACCAACCGCCGCGTCGGGATTGTCCAACGAAGCGCAGGAAATCGCCTCAATGAATAAACCGGACATTCGAGACCATGAAGCCGATTAGGCCGAGTTGACCGTTTCAAAAAGTAAGGGTTGCGATACACAGGAGAATCCGGGGAGAACCAGACGACAACCCGGAAGTCGATCAGTTCGGTCAATGCAACGGCGTTTTCGGGGATTAATCCTGCTGGCCGAACTGACAATATTCGATTTTGTGGTGTCGCGTTTGTGGTGTCGCGGGAGGGGCATTCCATCCGACGCCGGTCGGTCTCACAGTCCATAGCAGGATATTGCTTAAGTAGTAACTGACGAATTGGCGACCAACCGGATAGATCCGTACGAGCGCATACTTGCCGGGCACGCGCGCCACAACACTCACTCCGCCAAAACCGTAGCCGCGGGCCTCGGTGGCGGCAAACCGGCGACGCCCCCGTTCGTCCAAAATTGGGGACACGGCTTCATAACGACGCCGAATCTCGCCAGTAGACCCGGCCATGTGCAAACGCCATCACCAGGGCCGACGCATCTTAATAGCTATATGCAGGACCGAGAGAGTCGTTTGAGATGGGGATATGTCGAGTCCCCTGAGATATTTTTCGGAGTTGACGGACCCGCGGGTCGAACGGACGCGGCGTCAT
>Ga0224530_1001195_pt1 | contig 14391 bp, 8 predicted proteins | sample CBST75metaG_FD_179873 | JGI IMG/M metagenome (GOLD analysis project Ga0224530, IMG submission 179873) | Peat soil microbial communities from Stordalen Mire, Sweden - C.B.S.T75 | ecosystem: Environmental > Terrestrial > Soil > Wetlands > Peat | place: Sweden: Norrbotten County, Stordalen Mire...
GAAGTGCAGCCTGCCAATCGGGATCGGCCGGCTGCACTTCAAACTCGACCGTGTTCGATCGCAATGGGATGATCGTGTTGTTCCAGGTCGCCGGGTCGCTTGCCTTACCGAGTTTCAACCGGTTGCCGACGATGGTCAGGCGATACGAGCCGGAGGGCAGTGACTTCCACTCGTTCAGGTCCAAATCCATAGTGAACGGCTGACGAGCCGGGTCCTGGTCGGAGAAACTCCCGCCGCCAAATATGCCCCGCAACGAATGAAAGTAGTCATCGAGCGGATCAGTGCCGCGTTCGGGATCGAGACAGAAGATCTCCGCACCCGACAAGCGGCCGCTGCGATCATAATTTCGGTTGTTCACAAGGTACTTATCGCCGCTGTCGGCCGTGTACTCGGCGGTGAGGGCGATGATCTCGCCTTGGTGGAATACTGTCTGGCCGTTCTTCAGAAGCAAGTGGAGCAACGCATCACCGGGCGGGCTGGGTATCCCGGCACACTGGCTGGCCTGTCCGCTGGTATGAGTTGCAGAGCACAATGCGAGAAGTACGCCCAGAACGGCGGACACAGCCCAAGAACGGTGAGAGACAACGGAGCGCTTTTTCAAAGGCATCTCCCTGGAGCTATCATTCTGTCTGCACAAGTGTAAGGGACGCACAGAATGCTAGGTGAGCTCAAGTATTTGACCACAGCAAGAAGCGAAGGTCACAAGCCTCGCTGTAACCTCGGTCGGCGCATTATTGCGGAGTTTTGACTCTCGGCGTCGGGGGCGAGAGTCCAGTTCAGGTTGTATTGCTGTCGCCCCAGAACTTACCACCCAGTAAACAGTCAAGCCACAGGCTGCCTGCTCTGTAATATTCTGCTTGGCGCCGCCGCCAACTAGGCACATATTCTATCCCGGCCCCTGCGGCGTATTTCGGGAGTAATCCGAGACTGGGGGGTCGTGCAGTTCCAGGTGCCCAAAAGCGAGGCACCTGGGACACCCACCCTCTTTGTGTGGTATGCAGGCCGGGGACCTGGGCCACCGGTCCGCAAAACTTTGTCAGGAGCAATCATCTTTCGTCTTTGGAGCGATCAAAGCATCTGGTTGACTTAATTGGTGCGGTATTGCCCAGCAAATAAGTAGTGATTTTCTCTCTTCGTCTGTGGTAGGCTGCTGACGCTGGAGTCCTGTCTCCGGCCGGAACTAACGCCACCTGAACGCCACCTGCTAGATAAATCCCATATTGGAATCCATAGCAACTTCCCCTAATCCCGTCCCATCAGGAGCGCGCATATGTCTACTACGCATCGCAGCCTCAACTGTCTCGCAATGTCTGTCGCGGGGGTCGCATCCATCTTTCTCTCGCTTGCTAACGCCCAGCAATCCGAGCCAGCCATCAGCCTTGTGCGGCCTCTCTCCGCTGAAACCTCCGCTGCCACTTCCTTGGCGAGCGCAAACAAACCGGCTCTGAACTACCGCGAATTCGCCAGCGCCAAAGCGGGAACAGAATCCGCGTCGGAAGTGTTTACCTTCCGATTCAACCGGGCAACAAAAATCTCTAGCATCTCCGCCAGCGCCGACTTCCACGTCGCCGGAGGGTCCTGCGTCGAAGGTCGCATGTATTCGGTCGGCAATGTGTGTTCGGTTGAGGTGAATTTCACGCCGCATGCTCCGTGGCGCTGGGGTGCGCTGCCGGCTCAACTTCTCGAGCCGCTGCTCATAGACATTCCAGCCCTGTTCCTGCTCTTTTGGCTGATGCGCCGCCTCGGCGCCTCGCGAATGGCAGCTCGCTTTCTTCTTGCACCGCTGTTCACTATCGTCGCGGGCATGGCTCTGGAACCATCATTTCCGCCCGTGCGCGCCTGCTTCGGCATAGCGCTCTTGGCGGGAAGCGCAGGATGGCTCGTCTTCGCTCCGGCTGAAGAACCCGATACGAAGAAAATCGCCTCGCTGAATGTGCATACTGCTGACACTCCTCGGCGACCGCAAACTCGGACCTGACAAGTTCGGCCCGTATTTCGCCTCTGCCCGCGCAAATCCTGCACGAGACGCAAATTCATTCACCAGCGTTGCCAACTGAATCCTGCACCTGAACGGCGTTTACCATTATCTAGCCTAGTCGGCGATCCGACGCGGCGCCGCCTTATACGACCGGAATCCGCAAAACACGAGGCCAGGATCGAGATGAAGCGTAGAGTATACTTTTTCCGATCACTGGGGTGCGGTTCCGGTCGACCAATCAAATGAATACTCCGTCTATCTGCGTGGTGCTGCTCTTATGCATGCCGGGAATTGCAGGCGCGCAAGAGAGTCAGGTTTCGCCGTCTAAGCCGGCGATCTCCCCATCCAGTTGCGTGCTTCACCCTGCCCAAGGGCTGATCAAGCTGGACCTGACGGTGAGGGATAAAGCTGGAAAGCCCGTACCGGGGCTCAAGCCGCAAGACGTTACGTTACTCGACAATGGGCAGCCGGAGAAACTCGTTAGCTTTCAGGCGTTCGACGGGATCACAAATAAGCCTGATCCTCCGGTGGAGATCATTCTCGTGCTCGATGCGCTGGACCTGTCGCCCATTCAGTTTGCAGGGGCGGAGCGGGAAGTTGAGACCTTCATCCACCAGAACCAACTTCATCTTGTCCATCCGGTCGTCGTCTATCGGATCTCCGATGCCGGACTCTCGGTGGTGCCGGAAGATTTGCTGGCCCGCGGACTCATGCGTGAAGAGTCATCTCGAGTGAATTGGCGAGTACCAGGCCACCTTGGAAGCGATGGCTGGGGAACCGTTGGCATCGGCGCCTCGGGAACCATCAGCCTTCACGCGCCGGCGCCCTCCGACGCCGTAGGGCGCAATTTGCCGAATGCTCTGGTAGCGCTCGGTTCCATCGCCATCGAGGAGCGCCGGCGGCCTGGGAGGAAGCTGATGTTCTGGCTTGGCCCTGGCTGGCAGTCTCATCGAGCCGCGGGTAGTGGGCTTTTTGGCATTATCACCGAGCTCTCAACGAGGCTGCGCGAGGCCCGTATCCAAATTTGGGGCGTTCCGGAGTGGCGAGTCTTTGGCGCGGACGACCTTCCCTATCAGGATTCTCTTCGCGGCGTAACGTCGGGCGAGAAGGTCGTCTTCGACAACCTGGCTCTGCAAGTTATCGCAGCGCAAAGTGGCGGCGGCGAGCTGAATCTGCAAAACGACCTGACGGACTTGATCGAGAAACAAGTCGAAGAAGCAGACAATTCTTATACGCTGACGTTCGATCCGCCGCGCACTCGTGTGGTCGACGAGTATCACGATTTGAAGGTGCAGGTGGTAAAGCCGGGCCTGACGGCCAGTACCAACACCGGCTACTACGACGAGCCGACTTTCTACGATCAGCCTTCTTCCCAAATCAACCGCGTTCCGGTCGCAGAGTTGGAGCAGGTGCTAAGTGAGGGGCGAAGCAACTCTGACTTTGATATCGAGCGGCAACTCTCTGGTATGGAGCTGACTGAGAGGATCAGCAGCGCGCGGCTCGTCACGCTCAAGGCCGCACTCCGCGGCGAGAAAGCGCGGCGGGCGTTGGTTGCGCTGGCCGATCAATCGGTTTTTCTTGCTCCCCCTACAGGCGACATTCTGTCGATGGCGCCGCCAGACACGTCGGTGCAGCAGCAGATGATCGCGCGCAGCATAGACTACCTCACCAAGACGATCCGCAACCTGCCGAATTTCCTCGCGGTACGGACGACTACCCGCTATGAAGAGCCTGCAACGAACGATGCGCAAACCTTGCCAGCGTGGAAGACCCTGTCCGGCGATCAGTCGTTGCATGAGGCGGAGACATCCAAGACCACAGTGCTGGTCCGTAATGGGAGAGAGATCGCGGCGAGCAAGCCCGCGAACGGAAAAACACCCAAGCCCATAGAGCGGACGTTGGATTCCAGTGGCGCCTTCGGTCCGATCCTGAACATTGTGCTCGGGACCGCAGTTGGAGCTCCCGGCAGGCTTACCTGGCGCCGCTGGGAAAATAGCGCAAGCGCCACCCAAGCGGTATTCGGCTACGATGCCCCAGCGGATCTGGCTCGTTTCCAGTGTGGCTTCAGTTGTATCGCGCAGGACGACCGGTCAGATCCGGTCGCGGTAGTTACTGGGGCCCATGGGGAGATCGCTATTGATCCGGGGAGCGGTGCGATTCTTCGTCTGACTGTGGAAGCGAATCTTGAACCGCGTCTGCCTCTCGACAGGTCCGGCATTATGGTCGAGTACAGTCCGGTGACGATCGGCGGGATCACCTACATCTGCCCATCAAGAAGTGTCTCTCTCGCAAGGCAGCGGATGGTGGTCGCGATCGACGAATGGGGCGAGAGCTTCAAAGTCTATGGACACTTCGAAACGGTCCTGAACGATATGGCGTTTGAGAAGTATCACCTCTTCCGCTCGGAGTCGCATATACTTCCAGACTTCACGCCCGCGACCGAAAAGCAATAGCGGAATTGCAGCCTCTTTGTCAACCTCACAACTTTCGAGGCCAGCGCTCTGAGAATCGGTCCGGTGGGTCCCAGCCATGACGCGAACCCGGAAGAGCTGCCCGCTCCCGGGATTGGGAACGATATGTCGCCCAGCGATGCGGAACCTACGAAGATCCCGGCGGGTCCGGCTCGATTCCGATCCGATCATTGACGGCGTTGTGGAAGCGCTGTTTGCCTCCAAGGTATCGCTCGGTTGTTTGCACGGAGACATGACCCAGCAGGAATTGTATCTGCTCCAGCTCGCCACCTGCCTGATGACAAAGGCGGGCACAGGTCCTACGGAGATCATGCGGCGCTAGCGCTGGAATCTCACAGATCTTTGCTTTCTCCTTCACCACACCCCAGATGACCTTAGGGCTGAAGCCGCAACCCCAGACACGGCCGGCTTTGTTGATCGACGGGAGCAGAGTGCCATCCGCGATTCCGGACACCGTCATCCATGCATCAATCCCAGCTTTGACCCAGTCCGGAACTGGGATGGTGCGTATATGGCCACCCTTGCCAACAAGATCGGTAATGACCCAATGCTCCTCTCTTTGCTGGATATCTTCAACCGTCAACGCAGTCAGTTCGGCACGCCGCAGACCGCAGCCCAAGAAAATGGCGAGCGTCGCATAGTCTCGCTTGCCGCGGAGACCGTTACTGTCTACAGTCCGCAGAAGACGCTTACCTTGGTCCGCGGAAAACCAATTGCCTACGGGCATGCCCAGTCGTTTGGTGCCCTTCACACGGCGAATCCTTGCCGCCAGATCGGCGCTTAGAAGTCCGCAATCAGCTGCTTCATAAGCAAGCCTACGGACTGCCGCGAGCCGCAAATTGATGGTCGCGGATGCATAATGCTGCTGTTCGAGAGAGATCCTGTACCGGGTGACTACGGTCTTGTTGAAGGCTAACCTCGGTTCCGAACAGTACCAATCGATGAATTCTCTGATCGCGTGATCGTAGGTTCGCTGTGAACTTGGTGAAGTCAGGCCGTTCAGAACGGCAGATTTCGACTGCTCGAGATCCGGGAGCTTGAGGACGGATTTCGGAGCACGTTTACGCTTTATCTTGCTCTCTGCCATAGAAACGGCCTCCTGTCGCCGTGGCAAACAGCATGATCCAATTCTCAATTTCGCACCCTACGGCGCTACCCAATACTAATCGGTACCAGAACCTTAGTTGCGGACCTACGCTTCCGATCTGGCAATCACTCATTTGCTTTTTGACGCGCTGCGTTTGGGGTTCGCCCTGCGCCGAGTTCTACAGCCCTTCCAAAGTCCAAAAGTTCGCTGCAATTTTATTTTGCAATTCTACGCAGCCATATTTCGTACGGTTTGAAACACAAGTCAACAAAGTACAGCAGATCACCTGGAAAATCACCGAACTTGCTTATGTGGACCACGGCCGTATCGGCGAGCCGACAGCAGTTTCAGTGCAAAAGCACCGCGTCCGAAGTGAATAACAGGCGCTACTCATCACAACCGGGCTGCAAATCAGCCGGGTTGTGCCAAGAGTGATAGAGTTTTCCCGATCCTGGCGCATTAGAGAGTGTAGGCAAAATCAGGAGCCGCTGGAAATTTATCTGGCGGAGATTCTTCCCCCCCAAGAATTTGCCCAACTCAGAATTGCAAAGGATACACTCCTATGACTCTGCAAGCAGCACTTCGTCGCATCCCTGACCTGACGCACAAAATAGCTGCCTTGTTGGGTGGCGTTGTGCTGTGTGCCGCAAGTACTCACCTGACAGCACAGACACCAAGTTTTGCGTTCGCAACGGCGCAAATTCTTCCCCCAACTCAAGCGTCTCAAGACACCTTCGACTCTGTCGCGGTAGACCATGCCGGTAACCTGTTCCTGGCAAGTATCAGCCGGGGTTCGGTTGTAGAGCTTCCCGCAGGCAGCAACCAGTTAGCCCCAGTGAATGTGAAGGGCGTCAGCAATCCGCTGGGGATCGCGGTGGATGGAGCCGGAAACCTGTATATCGCAAATGATTCGACGACTTCTGGCGGGCTATCGACCAGTTCTATTATCAAGTTCACGCCGGGTGGAGCGCAGAGCACAATCGCGTCGGGATGGATAAGTCCCGTAGCGATTGCAGCCGATCTGGCTGGCGATGTGTTTGTGGTGGATGCAAATGCGAATCTGACGAATGTTTCCGGCGTATTCGAGGTAGCAGCAGGGGCCAGCACGCGCACTCAGTTGAACATCAGCGGACTGAGTTCACCCAATGGAATTGCGGTTGATCCGGCGCAAAATGTGTATGTCACCGACTATGGCCAGGGCTCGATCATCAAGCTGTCTGCCAATCGCACCGCGCAAACCACTCTGGTCACCGGCATCAGTTCCGCATGGGGAATCGCGACCGACCTGGCCGGAAATGTCTTCTACGACAACGGCACAGAGGTCGACGAGATTCCGGCAGGCAGTACGACTCCGATTACGGCGTACAGATGGCAGAACGCGGCGGTCGATAATGATCCTTATGTCGCGCCGACGGTAGGCATTGCAGTAGATATGAACGGAAACCTGCTGTTCACAGCGGTGAATGGCAGCAATTCAAACTATTTTGTAGCGAAGACGCAGCGCGTTTCGGTGGATTTCGGATCGGCGGAGATTTGCGTTCCGGGTTGGACGTCGGTGTCCGCGTGCAACGCGACGCAAACGTTGTGGTTGTATACCGCCGGAGCGGTTACGCCGACTGTCCGGTTCATGTCGGGCGGTGTGGTGAATAAGGATTTCGTAGCAAGCTACGCCCCCAATGCATGCACACCGACAGCACTGAGCGCCGGGTATGGATGCCCAGTGGACGTGACGTTTTCGCCAAAATATAGCGGGGCGCGCAGCGCGGTGATGCAGGTCTTGGACGCGAGCGGGAAGGTGCAGTCGAGCACACGAGTCTATGGAATGGGCATTGGGCCACAAGTCGTTTTCAGCCTTCCCGTGCAGACTACGGTGGGCACGGGGAACAGTTTCATGGCCATTGCTGTGGATGGCGCAGGCAACGTGTTTGCCGCAAACCAACCGGGACACAATGTTGTGGAATTCCCAGCCGGCGGCGGGTCCTCGAAGACGATCGGTAGCGGTTTTGTGAATCCAGTTGCTGTGGCCGTTGACGCCCCAGGCAACGTCTACGTCGCAGACTCAGATGGCAACCAGGTGGTGAAGGTGGCGCCCAATGGAACGCAGACCAGCCTGGGGAAGAACATAACGAATCCGCTCGGTGTAGCGCTGGACAACGCGGGCAATGTCTACATTGCGGACGAGGCCAATAACCGTGTCGTAAAGGTGTCGCCGATTGGCGGCTATCAGTCTCTTGTGGCTGGAAACTGGACGCTCCCGCAATCGGTAACTGTGGACAGTGAGGGGAATGTGTATGCCATCGATGGGCCGGGTGTCACCGATCCGAAGGTGTGGAAGCTGGCCATCAACACTGGCGTCTCGACCGTTCTCGGAAGCGGCTTCATCAAACCCTGCGGTCTGGCGGTGGATGCAGCCGGTAATGTGTACGTGGGTGACTCAGATATCAATGCTGTGGTAGAAATTCCGGCGAGCGGGGCGTCGCAGGTAAATCTTGGAACGGGCATTCTGAATCCTTGCGGCGTGGCTCTGGACGCAGGCGGAAACGTGTTTGTGGCGGACTACGGGAACGGCCGCATCCTGGAAATCGCTCGGGCGCACGTCCCGTCATTGAGCTTTGCATCGACGCAGGTGGGCACAACGAGCAGTGACAGTCCCAAGTCGGTACAGATTGAAAACGTGGGCAATGTGCCTCTGGTGGCTGCCGGCGGATTGACCAACGGCACGAATTTTGCTCAAGTGGCTTACACGGGAGCAGGCACAGACTGCACCGAGGTCTTCTGGCTCGAACCGGGATTCAATTGCGAACTCAGCTTCAGCTTTACGCCCACCCTCGCCGGGACTCTGGCCAGTTCAGACCTGCTCGCTTTCAACGCAAATCCTGACTCAGCCCCGATCGGGCTGAATGGCACAGGCACGGATGTGGCGACAACAATTACCAACGTCGGCGGATCGGGCCAAACGGCAGCATACGGAGCCGAGTTTGCAGCACCTTTGCAGGTGCTTGTGCAGAACGCCTCAGGGGCCGGAGTGGCAAACGCGAAGGTGACTTTCTCGGGCGTTGGAATCAAATTCGCCTCATCGACAGTGCGGACCAATGCCAGCGGGTACGCCACCGTCATGGCGAGCGCAGCCAGGGTCGGTAAACTCGCTGCGACCGCAAAGGTCGCCGGCGTCACCACGTCCGCTACCTTCACCGAAACCGGCACCAAGGCCACTTTGACCGTGACTCCCACGACATTCGCCTGGGACTTGAACCAGGGCTTCACGCTCACGCAATATAGCATCACAGGACTCGTCAATGGCGACAAGGTCACCGGCGTACCGGTCTTGACGACCACGGCGAAAAAGGGTTCGCCGGTTGGCTACTATCCGATCAGCGCGAATATCGGGACACTGGTTGCGCCGTCAAGCTACACAGTTGTTCTCGGAACCGGTCAATTGGTCATTGATATTCCGAGGACAATTGCCGCCTACTACGGTTCGGGTCAGTCTTCTCCCAAAGGCACGCCATTTGCCTACCCGCTGAAAGTGACTGTGTCCGGAGCACTGAGTGCGAACCTGGGGGGTGTTCCGATCACTTATACGTCCACGCAGATGACATTCTCGAGTAATACCGTAACCACTACCACCTCGGGCATTGCCGGGGTGACCGCGACACCAACCGCCGTGGGGAGCCTGATTGCAACGGCGACAGTCGCCGGAACCACACTCAGCACGACCTTTAATGAAACGGGAACCGCGGCCGCAGCGGCTATCGCGATCTCTATCGGAAATGGCCAGACGACCTTCCATGGCAGCAACTTCGCCCAGCCATTCAACGTGCGAGGGACCGACCGTTTCGGTAGTTCATCGAACAATGTGACCGGCATGTATCTGAGCCCGCTCCCCATGGTCACTGATACGGTCACCGGGCTTGTCAACGGGGATAATCTCACCGTTGTGTCGGAGGACCCGGTGGAGACCATACCGGCAACGATCGTGTCACCTCAAGAAACATATCCAATTGATAACGCGCAAGGCATCCATACCTCGTCGCATTAGGCGTTCACTGACTTCGCGTAAGGAACGCTGACAATTACGCGCGTCGGAGCTCAGTACAATAGGCACTGCAAGCAGCATGGCCCTTGCGTCAGAGGCAAGGGCCATGCTGCTTTTGCGATGAACTTTGAGGAGCAATGCAGCCGGCATCCTGCATGGGCTGCAATTTGCAGGTCCGCCTATGCAACCCCGGGGTATGATAGTGGGCAAGTACGGCCATGCCCACACTTTTGACATCCCGAGACTGGATTCGCCTGCAGGAGATCTTCGATGCCGCCGTGGAATTGCACGGTGAGGCGCGCTCGAACTATCTCGACGGGGCGTGCGCGGAGACTGCGGATCTGCGCCCTCGGGTGGAATTGCTGATCGCTTCGTTTGAGGCTGACACAAAGCTCGGCGGGCTGGTTGAAGCGGCCGCGAGTCGAGCGCTGAACGTTGCGCTACCCGCCTTGGGCGGACGCGTGGGGCCGTATCGAATCACTGCGATTCTGGGTCGGGGCGGCATGGGGGTGGTCTATCGAGCCACTCGCGACGACGCCGAATATGAGAAAGATGTGGCCATCAAGGTGGCCGCACTTAGTTCGTTGACCAGCGACTTTCGGGAACGGTTTCTACGCGAACGCCAGATACTGGCCAACCTCGACCACCCGCACATCGCGCGCCTTCTTGACGGGGGCACGACAACCGACGGGCTTCCGTTTGTCGTAATGGAGTACGTGCCCGGCAAGCCAATCGACGCCTTCTGCGCCGATGCGGCGCTCGACCGCCGCTCCCGCGTCCGACTTATGGTCACCGTGGCGAGGGCGGTGGACTATGCGCACCAGCACTTGGTGGTTCACCGCGACCTCAAGCCGGACAACATCCTCGTTTCCGCCGGAGGTGAACCCAAGTTGCTGGACTTTGGCATTGCCAAGGCTCTTGACCTGGAGGCGAAGGGTATTCTCGGTGCGCAGACGATCGACGGCACTCGGTTGATGACGCCCGACTACGCAAGCCCGGAACAGGTGCGCGGGCAGGCCATTACCACGGCGACAGATGTCTACCAGCTTGGGATTCTTCTCTTCCAGTTGCTCACCGGTTCGCGGCCTTTCAAACCGACAGCCAGCATGGGGGAGTTGGAGCGGGCGATCTGCGAGTCTATTCCGCCAAAACCAAACCTGGATGCGGACCTTGATCGCATACTGCTTCACTCGCTGGAAAAGGAGCCCACGCGCCGTTACACCTCAGCCGGTGCCCTGGCAGATGATCTTGAGCGGTATCTCAACGGTTATCCCGTCCACGCCCGTTCGTCCTCTTGGACTTATTTGACCGCCAAATTCGCTCGCCGGCACCGTCTCGGCGTGGCTGCGGCGAGCCTGTTCCTCCTGTTGCTGGCGAGCTTTGGTGTTGGTATGGCTATTCTCGCCCGCCTCGCCTCTCAGCAGGCTCGCATTGCCAACCAGACCACAGCTTTTCTGCTTGGCCTTTTCGAAGCCAACGACCCGGAGCAGGGCCGTGGCGACAAGATCACGGCCCGTGAATTGTTGGACAAGGGCGCGGCCCATCTCAACGACAGCGCGGACCAGGACCCCGTTATTCAGGTACGCCTGCTGGACAGCATGGGGACCATTTACAACGCCCTTGGGGCATCGGACAAGGCGAAGGAGATGCTCGAGAAGTCTCTGCGCCTTCGCCTCGAACGTCTCCCGAAAGACGATGTCGCCGAGTCCGACACCTTGGCTCGCCTAGCCGACGTTGAAACCGATCTGAGCCACTACGACCAGGCAATCCAGTTGAATCAACGCGCCCTGGCCGCCTATCGCCGCCGCTTCGGAAACAAGCTTGGAGGCGAGGACGAACGTATCCCCATTCGTCTGGCAAGGATCAGTTCCGACTACTGGGAGCAGGACAAGATGCCGCAGGCGGAAGCGTATGAGCGCGAAGCGTTGGAACTTAGTACCCGCCTGGTCGGGCGCCATGATCCGCGCACGCTGGAGATGATTGGAGATTTGGGGACCATCGTCGACCTTGAGGGGAAGGCGATCGAAGCAGAGCCTTACTACAACGAGTTTCTTTCCGCAGAGCAGGCGCTCAGTCCTCAGAATCTCCCCAACCTCGGCCTGGCCTGGAATTACAACGGCTGGCTTCACTACCGTTTGGGCAGGTTTGCCGAGTCCGAGCAGGAGATGCGCAACGCACTCGCTCTCCGCATTCGGGCCTACGGGGAAAAGCATCCGGTCACAGCCGGCGCAAAGACGAGCCTAGCCTACATCCTGCTTGATCGCAACAAAGCGGACGAAGCGCTTACCCTCGCCACCGAGGCCAAAGAAACCGTGGTCAATCTCTATGGACCGACTCACCGCGAAACCGCCTTCGCGGAAGATTCCCTCGGTCTCGCCCTGCTGGCCAAGGGGCGCACCGCCGCGGCGCGGCAACAATTTGAGTCCGCGCTCAATGCCCGCCTCATCCTGCTCCCACCCAACCACATGCAAATTGGCAAGACCTGGATGTTCCTGGCAATGGTCGATTTTGCCGCCGCGGACCTTCCGCTGGCTGCGGAGGAGAGCCGCAAATCGATCGAGATCATGCAGCGGGCTTACGGCCCCCACGGGCATCCCCAATTGGCCGAATTTGACGCCGTAATGCTTGAGATTCTGGCAGCGCAGCACAAGCTGCCGGAGGCCGAGGAGTTCGGTAAACAGTCGGTGGCCAGGTTCCGCCAGATTCTCCCGCCCAGGAATCCTCGCCTCGCGGCAATTCTGTCCGGCCTCTCCTGGGCACTCTACCGCGATGGCAAGCTCGATCAGGCGGTGCCACTACTCCGCGAGGCCTTGTCCATTGATACCGAGACGTATGGTCCTACCCAGTATCAGACCGCCCAGGTGGGCATCCGCCTTGCCGCTTGCCTGTTTGCCTCAGGACGGCGGCAAGAAGCCCAAGTGCTTGTGCGCAAATACCGCGCCCCATTGCTCGCCTCCCTCGATGGGACCTACCATGAAGAGCGTGAATGGCTGAAAGCGCATCATTCACTCGTTAACGCGACATAGGTCCAGTAACTAGGAGAAGTTTCTCACCATGGCGGAGTCAATCTCACAAATAACCCGGCTGTTGCATGCCTGCCGCTCTGGCGACTCCGATGCCATGGACCAGCTTATGCCCTTGGTGTACGAGCAACTTCGTTCGTTAGCGGCGCACTATATGCGGCGGGAGCGCACCGAACATACGCTTCAGGCTACGGCCCTGGTTCACGAGGCATATCTCAAAATGTTCGACGCAACGACCGACTGGGAAGATCGCGCTCATTTTCTGGCCATTGCCGCCATTACCATGAGACGTGTTCTGGTGGAACACGCACGATCCAGCAAGCGAATGAAACGAGGCAACGGTGCGGAAAGAATTGAGTTAGACGATCAGCTTCTGATTCAACCGCCTATGAATCTCGACATTTTGTCGTTGGACTTTGCCTTGTCGCGGCTGACGGAGCAGGACTCGCGCAAGGGGCGCCTTATCGAACTGACATACTTTGGCGGAATGAACGCCGAAGAAGCGGCCCTTGTCCTGGGCGTTTCGACCGCCACGGTTAACCGTGATTTGAAATTGGCAAAAGCCTGGCTAAGGAACAAAATAGACAGTTCACAAGCACGCTCAGAATCGTGAAATGGCAGATAACGCCGTATCTCCGTGGAAACACAACCAAGCCAGCAAAGCCTTATCGGCCGTTCGATCGGTGAAGCTTGCTTGCAGCGTCGTGTCTCGGTTTACCTGCCCTATTCCTTGGCCGCAATCCGAACGCTCGAAGCGACAGAGCTAGGCTCACTCAACTTGCTAGGCATGAAAACGACGGAAGATATTTCGCTGAATACGATACTCGATGGTCTGGCACCCACGCTTCGATAGCAAATTACTACACGTTTGGCTTCGAAAAATAGTGCGTCAGATCTTGTGGTCGATGGGCGATCCGCCGATGATGACATCGGTAAAGCTGGCGTGGCTAATGTTGGAAGCGACCGACTGGGGCCAGTGGCAGCCGAACGTGCGCATTGAGAACCCGTCTTGCCGATGAAGTTGTCGCTATTCAGACGCTTTGCGCGTTCAGTCAGGTAACGCTTCTCGATTCTTACCGTTCAAGTTTCGATCAAAGGAAAACATGCGATGGCCTACACGCAGAATCCTGAAGCAGGGTACCAGTTGTGTACTACCCGACGTTCGCCACAGTCTTTCCCTGGGCTACTCCCGGAATGTCGCCATCGCGAACGTTTTCCGAGGCTGCCCGTGCGCGATAGTTGCTATTTAATAGCTACTGGCTCACGGCAAATCGAGACGCCATAACTCTGCCATTTCCGTCCATTAAGGTTACTTTTGGCTCGTGTTGATCAACGCGACTTATTACTTACTTATGTGTTATTACACGATACATAGCTAATACTTTGGCGACCTTCTCCTCATAATTCCGTCATCAATAGAGTGTCAACCACGGAGTTATACAGATCGGCATCGCTTTTCCATTTCCGGACAGGCTGCATGTACCACCGATGAACGACCTCTGTGACCTTCAGAGATAAATGGCGGGGTTTCTTCGGCGCTATATGGCGAATTCTTTCGGTAGAGCACAAATATCCCTCTATATAGTTACGGCACCCGATAGATGGTTTTCCGTCTAACTTTTTCAAGGGCTTGCATGGGTTTTATGCCAAGGCAGAAATGAACTAGTGAAACCGGCTTCGGCGCTCTCGAGAATTGGCCCGGGTTTGCTCGCCAAAAGTGAACCATCATCTTGTTTCAGGCGTCGTGGCGGTCAACCTTCTTCGAAGTAAGATGAGGACCGTTTGGCCAAGTTTGG
>Ga0224530_1001204_pt1 | contig 14319 bp, 9 predicted proteins | sample CBST75metaG_FD_179873 | JGI IMG/M metagenome (GOLD analysis project Ga0224530, IMG submission 179873) | Peat soil microbial communities from Stordalen Mire, Sweden - C.B.S.T75 | ecosystem: Environmental > Terrestrial > Soil > Wetlands > Peat | place: Sweden: Norrbotten County, Stordalen Mire...
CGACCGGTCGTGTCCATTTGAATCGATCATGGACACATACGGTCCTATCACTCATGAAACCCCGCCTATCGTCCAGACGGCCAGAACGTCACGCTTACGCCTTCCTGGTGGCTTGCGCTTTTTCTTTCGCCGTGAACTCCTGCTTGACCTTGGCCGTGATCGCGGCCACGTCCACCTTGTAGAACTCGGCGGCTTCGCGCAGGGCTTTCGCGGATTCGTTGGGGCTGTGTGCCGATTGTAGTATGGTGATTGCCACCAATACCCGGCCAAGGGTGCTCTCATCGGCCTTGCGAAGAAAGGACGCGAGCAATTTTGCCGGGGCGTCTTCGGCTCCGTTGGCCTTGCCGATGCCGTGAAGCCGAAAAATGATCGCCAGACGGCGTTCGTCCAAGACGGCGGCAAGGCGTTCGGCGATAAAGAGCAGGTCGCGCTTCATCAGCCGGACGGGAACCGCGTCGCTGGTTGCTTTCAGGACGCGAAGGCCGGTCGCCTGGGCGATGGCCTCTTCGCGGCGGCGCTTCTCCTGCTCTGCCTTGAATGCCGCGTCGGTCACGGTCCGTTGCTTGCTGGCGTGGTGAATGGGGCAATCAGGATTCGCGCACACCTTGTGAATGGTGCCGATGTCGCTGCCTTCGGTGATGATGGCATCGGTAGCAAACTTGCACACTTTGAACTCCGGGCGCTGGGCATCTTCCTTCTTTTGGGGCTTGTCGTCGCGGATTGCGGTGTACTTGTTGCGCGGCAAAACTGGACTGCCTTCCTTTTGCCCGCCGTAGGCCGTGCTGATCTGCACTAGGTTGGGCTTGGCTGCGACGGTCTTCGCCACGTGCGCCGCAAGTTTTGCGTTGTAGCAGCGGGGATCGGTGCATTGGTCGCCCTGCTTGCCGAGGTCGTCGCCGAAAAGCAGCTTGTTGTGGCCGGTGCGCTTGGGGCAGTCGGCGCAACTGCCCGCCGTGGGAACAAGCTGCGCGTCGCGCTTATCGAAGGGTGCATCTTTGAGAATGAGCAGAACATTCGTCTCAATCCAGAATTGCAGATTGCGCACGGGCAGAAGAATGCGCGTAGGTGTTGCTCCCCCGCTGTTGTATGCTTCCTTGAAGCAAGCCGAGAGGGCCTGCTCTTGCTGGTCGGCGGGCAGCTTCGCCAGTAGCAGCGCATGGCCCACGCCGATTTCGTTGGCGTAGAAAGCATCGACCGCAGCGGGCACAAGGTCAACCAATTTCAACCTTGAGGCCACAAACGAAGGGTGCTTGCCAACCTTGGCCGCGATCTGTTCGATGCTGTACTTCGGCTCCTCCAGCGCCAAAAGCCGTGCGAAGCCTTCGGCCTCTTCCATTGGGTGAATCTCGGCGCGAATCAGGTTCTCGACAAGCTGCGCCTCCAATACTTCGGCGTCGTCCATCTGCTTGATGCGCACCGGCACGGTGACGGCTTCGGCCATCCGCGCGGCGCGGTAACGCCGCGCACCGGCCACGATCTCAAAGCCGTTTTCAGTGAGTGGCCGGACAAGCAAGGGCGACAGTACACCCTGGCTGCGAATGCTGGCGGCGAGTTCTCGAAGACTCACATCGTCAAAGACGCGACGGGGATTGGTCTTCGATTCGCTAAGCAAAGCGAGCGGAAGCTCGCGGTATTCGGTGGCATTGATAACGGTCGTTTCCATGGTTCATTGCTCCTTTCGAGCGGTTGAAGTGTGAAGGCGCGCGGAGCGGCGACACGTCGGGCGTGGTCCGCTCCGCAGGGAGCGGACTAGCCTCGAATCAACTTGTCCGTGAAGGCTTCAAGAAAACCCTGTGCGCGAAGATTTCGGTCCCACTGCCGCGCAAAGGTTTCATGCTGCCGGTGGAGGTCGGGCACAAACACATAGTTCTCGCCGTCCCGGTAGCGCGAATACTGCTCGACGCCGAGATAGTCATTCCGAAAATAGAAACTCGATAATGACAAGCCGCAGAGCGGCAGTTTCGACAACTCGAAACACATCTCCGGGGCGCGCATCAGGTCGCCGTTCTGTTCGCCGTAGTGCGCGATGGAGATTGCGGGCAGTCCGGTTGGCCCCAACTCCGGCGTGGCTTCGATAACAAGCGCCATGTAGGGCGGATTCTCGATCTTGAGGTAGAGCGTGGGCCGGTAATCTCCGACCAGTTCAAGAATGCGAAGAATGGTTTTCATTACGCTACCTCCGCCATTTCGTCCTGCGACTCTGCTGCTGTGACCGAAGAGGCCGTCAGTCTGCCGCTCGGCTCTCCGGTGATGGCGTCGAGAATGACCGCTGAGGTCCGCTGGATGACTTCAAGGCTTTCAGCCAGAAGCGCCGCGTTTCCGGCGTACATCTGGATGTAGTCCGAAGAGGCTCGGCCCATCTCAAGGCCGATAGCTTGGCCAACGATGAAAGCCACGGCCTCGGCTTCTGTCTCGCGCACGGTGGCGGTAGTCTTGGTGCGCCGCTCTGTTTTGTGAAGATATTCGTGCGCTAACTCGTGGACCAAAGTCACGACTTCCTCGGCTGGCGACTGGCCGGGCAGAATGGCAATCTTTCCGCCATAGCTGACGCCAAGAGCGGGCGCGATGTTTTCGTTGTATTTGAGGGCGATATTCTGCGAATCGAGAAATGCAATCAGTCGTTCGCGGTGTTCGCCCACTTCGCCGGTAATGTTGTGCTCGAATTCGGGCAGGTCCGCGCCTTCGGTCTGCGCCACATCGAAGACGTAAACCGCGCGAAAGCCAATCAGCATGGGCGTGGGCTTGCCGTTGTCGTCCTGTGTGCGGTTGCGGTCGGCGTCGTCTCTCTTGCGGCGGTGTCCAACCATCGGGGCGAGAATCTGGATACCCTTTTCGCCGCGCTTCACAAACCGGCCCAACTCCTTCCACGTGTGGAACCCGGCGACTCTGGTCGCTGTTGGGCGTTGTCTCGCAATGCTGAGAATGTTCCCGAAAGAATAGGCATGGAAACGGGCCATTGCCGCGAGATACGCGGTCAATGTCTCGCTTTTGCCTGCTTCAAGCTGCTGGAGCAGGTAATCCACGGCCTGTTTGATGAGTTGCTGCGTGGGGTTGTCGCGCTGTGTTGTGCGCTGCTGGTAAGGGGATTCACTGCGGAGCGCCGCATTGTTGCTGTGCGGCGCGGTGGTGGTGTTACTGTTGGCGTAAGTCATGATGTTCGCTCTCCTGTGCTGCCCGCGTGGGGCGAGATTCTGAAGGAGGGCATCTGCATCAAACCAAATTTCTTTTGTTGAGCGCCCCCGCTTCATGTCTTGCGCGGCGGGCAGGGGCGCGGAGGGTTCTGTCAAGGGCGCGGCTTTTCGCGTTTATCGAAGCGCAGCGGAGACCCTTGACGGGTTCCGACCGCCTCTGCCATAAAGCCGCATGAAGCGGGGGCACTTAACGAAAGAAGAAATTAGGTTCTCTTCCGAATGGACTTGGGGAGGGGCGTTGCGGGGAAGGAACGGCCCCGCTGAGGTGGGTATTGGAAGACGCGGAACGCGGCTGAAAATAGGGAGGATCCTTCCTCCCAAGCAGCTCAACATTGCACAATGGAAGTGGAGAATTATATGCCCCTAAGATTGGAAGAAGTCCGCGGTCTTGTATTACAGGCTCTAAAACAGCCGGGATGGAATCAGGTTGTCAATCTGGAAATAGCGGTTGGAAATCTAAAGGCCCAAATGCAAGGCATCTCTCAGAATCAGCGCGGTTTCTCGACCGATGGAAGAGCGCACTTGGAACATGGCGAATATGCGCTTATTCACGAGATCATTTGGAGTTTCATCATTCAAGGAATTCTGATTCCAGGCTGTGACGACAATAATCCGAACTGGCCGTTCTTACGCCTCACCGCTTACGGCCAAATTTGTATTGAAGCACATCAGATTCTTCCCCATGATCCTGATGGCTATCTCCGCGATTTTCAAAGAGCCGTTCCATCTCCTGATGCCGTGATTCAGGAGTACCTTACCGAAGCCCTGCAATGTTTTCTCCGCGACCTCAATCGTGCATCTGCTGTCATGCTCGGAGCTGCCAGTGAGAGGGCGATTCTGTTGCTCATAGATAGTTATGCGGAATCGATTGCCGACCCGAACAAGAGAGCGCAGGTAAAGGGGCAGATTGAAAAGGCACCGTCCATCTTCCGCAAGTATGAGGTGTTCGAGAAAGGCTTTACAAATATCAAGCCACAGATGCCAAAGCCGCTTACGGAGAATGCGGATTCGTTGCTGCGCGGCGTTTTCGACTTGATCCGCAATAGCCGCAATGACGCGGGGCACCCTGCATCCGGAATGCTGGTATCACGGGACAGCAACTATTCACACCTGCGGCTCTTCATTCCTTATTGCCAACGCATTTATGAGTTGATCGCCTGGTTTGCAGTCAACCCGACATAAAATTGCCTTCTGCATGAGTGCCAGATGTTTCAAGTTCCATCATTACTCTTCGACAAAACGACTCTGGAAAGCCTCAGTCTGAATGAGGCAGTTTCGCTGTCTTCGTCGTCGTTACTTTCGGCGATCGCGGATCGCCTTCACCCAGGCTTCTAAGGCCTGAATGTCTTTCTTGAGTTCGGCGGGGCTTGGAACAGGCGCGCGTGCCGCCGCCGCCTTATCGTGACCCGGTAACCACGTCGAGCACTTCGTCATTGCCGTCTCAACCGTTTTACAGTCCGCATCTGTAATATCAGAGAGTGGCGTTAACCGTTGCGTCTGAACGCTCGACCTGTATCGTTCTACGACGCCGCCCAAGAGAACCTCTTCCAGCGCGCGTTCCCACGCTTCACGCAACATGCCGTAAAGATACTTTGCTTCGTGTTCGTAGGCATCTTCATTGCCGTCACGACTGAGTTTCTCTGCCGCTTGATAACATTTGTTGAGATAGCCGATTTTCCCCTTTACCGGCATCGCAACCCACGGTAATTCATCCACGCATATGCCCGCGCCCTTCGACTGCCGACGCACATGCTAGTCAAGCGGCACAATGTTGCCTTCTTCGGCATATTGTTTCAGCGCCAGCAAAAAGACGACATCGTGTGTGAATACGATAACCTGCCTGTGCTTCGATTCCTCCACAAGTCGCCTTGCGACGTTGTTGCGCCATTCAAAGTCGAGCGAGGAAACCGGGTCGTCGAAAACGATTGCGGACGGGTCATCGGCGGTGCTGAGTTCGGCGAAAAAAGCCGCAATCGAGATGCAACGTTGTTCGCCCTCGCTTACGACTTTCGGAACATCGATGCCGGGGTTACGTGTCAGCATCAGCTTGTGATAAAAAACGCCTTCCGAACCGCCCACCTCTTTCAATTCAACTTCGACGTGGTTGAATTTGAGATTATCCACTAATTCGGTCTTGAAGCTCTGTTTCAATTTCTCCGAAACAACAGCCTTCGTGACCTGAGAACTTTTCGCCGTGATGGCCGTGGGCTTCGTTTCATCGATGCACTGGCCGTAAGCAGCAATTTTCTTCTTCTTCTCAATCTCGTCAAGGATGGTCTGTTCGTGCTTGCCAAGCGCATCCCGCGCGCGCAGTTCCTGTGCTTCGTCCGTCAGCTTCTTGCGCGTCTCCGTGTTTGCGCTCTCGCGCAGAGACTTAATGCGCGCGTCGATCTCGGCGGCGACGGATTGCGCCTCGCCCGATGCCGGTACGAGCGGCGGACAGTCTTGGAGCAAGTCTTTGTCTTCTGTCAGCGCGGTTGCGACGGCGGAGCAGCGCTTCTCGTTCTGCGCGATTGCGGCGCTGATAGCCTCCGCTTTGGACTCGTGTTCCAATCGCAGTTCTTTAATCGATTCCTGAACCGCGTTCGTGGTGGTCTTGAGGGAAGTGAAAGCATTGCGCCTGCGGGCGAAGTCATCTCGGATCTGGCGCAGTTCTTTTTCCGTGGTCGAAGCGATGAAATCCTCAAACTGCTTGAGCCTGTGCGCGGCGGCGTGGTCGAGGTCTTGCTGACAGAGGACGCATTTCGCACCGTCTTCCGTGACCGGAAACGCCTTTCCCGGATAAGTGTATTGCTCGGAAAGGGCTCGTGACGACTCCCACATGGTCTTCCACGGTTCGCTCCCCGTGCCGGAGAGCAAACCCTGCGGAAACGTCGCCTCACGCAATCGCTTCGCTTCCTCGCTTTTGCGGCGGCCCTCCGTCCTGACATCAAATACGGATGCGACCTCTGCATCCGACAAAGCAGTCTCCATTGCTTTGAGATGTTCGCCAAGAGCGCGCACGCGACCGGCGCGGACAGTGAGTTGGGCAATCAGCTTATTGGGGTCATTGGCCTGCAAGTCTTGCAAGGATTTTTCAAGGAATCCAAGCCGCGTTTTTTCCTCATCTGATAACCGCGTAACGGCTTGAACCGCTTCCGGTTTGGTAAGTGAAGTAATGCTTCCGACGAGTTTCGCCGCCGCCGTTCCTACGGGAATCAGAGGGATAATGGGTGCAAGCGCATTAGTATTCAATGCGCGCTGCTCTGACTCCAGCCGTGTGCGGACGGCCCGACACGCCTTCACCAGTTTGTCGAACAAGTCTAGTCCGAAAGGAAGAAACGCAACGTCCGTTCTCTCGTTGAGGTATACGGCGGCGCATTGCGAATCAAAAATGCTGACGCGGGAAATGTATTCATCCGCATCGCCGCCCACCCATTCGCGGAGAGTCGTCTCATCGCCAACCTTATATTTGATATTCACAACCGGCCTGGGCGGGGCCGTGCCAGACACGACATTTCCTAGAATCGTTTCCCGCCCGCGCGCGCGGCACGCTTGCTTGAGGATGCGAATGTAGCCGGTTTTTCCCGCGCCATTGTCGCCGTAGACAACGGTGAGGCCGGGGTCGAACTTGAGGGTTTGATCTTCCGCAAGCGCGTTTACGCCCTGGTGGTGAAATATTGAAGCAAGCGATACCGCCACTGCCGTTCCCCCTGCGGTGGGGACATGCTCTGTTGCAAGCAACTTCGCTTCCGGCTTTTCGACCAGGCCGTGATCGCCCTTGCAGATTTCAGTGAGGGCGCGAATGTCGTCGTCGGACAGTTCGCCAGTTGCAACCAAACGACGTAGCGCGTCGCGTTGCCATGTCGGGCGTTCTGCTGACCAGGCAAGAATTTCTTGTAGGACGTTCACCATCGTCTATCCCACTTTCCTCAACCCCTTGAGCACGGCGCGAAAGCTGGCGAGGCCAGCTTCAAGATTCTCGATGATCTCCTCGGCCAGAGTGTCGGGCTCGGGAAGATTGTCGAGGTCGGTCAGGCCCTTATCCTTGAGCCAAAATAAATCCAAGCTCGTCTTGTCGCGAGCAATGAGTTCATCGTAGGTGTATTTGCGCCAGCGGCCTTCAGGATTGCTATCCGCATTCCACGTCGCCTTGCGTTTGTGCCGATTCTTTGGGCGGTAGCATTCGATGAACTCGGCCAGATGCTCGAAGCGCATCGGCTTCTGTTTCAGAGTGTGGTGGATGTTGGTGCGATAGTCGTAGTACCAGACTTTCTTGGTCCACGGGGCTTTGCTGGCCTCGTGGTTATCGAAGAAGAGTACGTTGGCCTTCACGCCCTGTGCATAAAATATGCCGGTTGGCAGGCGCAAGATCGTATGAAGTTCGGCGGTCTTGAGCAGGTTTTGCCGGACCGTCTCGCCCGCTCCGCCCTCGAAGAGCACATTGTCCGGCACCACCACGGCGGCGCAGCCCGTGGTCTTGAGCATCGTGCGGATGTGCTGCACAAAATTCAATTGCTTGTTGGAAGTGGTTGCCCAAAAGTCCTGCCGGTTATAGGTCAGGTCGTCCGTTTCTTCTTCGCCCTCTTCGTTGGTAAAGCTCATGGAGCTTTTCTTACCAAACGGAGGATTGGCCAGCACGTAATCGAAGCTCTGGCTGGAGGGGGCCACCAGCGAGTCATTCGGAGAGATCAGCACATCGCCGTCAATCTCCCCGATATTGTGCAAGAACATATTCATCAGGCATAGGCGGCGGGTGTTGGCGACAATTTCGTTTCCAAAGAATGTCTTATATTTGAGCTTTGTCTTTTGTGCCTTGTCGAGTTCGTAATTGTGCGTCAGAAAGTCGTAAGCCGCAAGGAAGAAGCCGCCTGTACCGCAAGCAGGATCGGCAATCGTTTTGCCCGGCTCCGGCCGCACGCACTCTACCATCGCGCGGATCAATGAGCGCGGAGTGAAGTACTGTCCTGCGCCGGATTTCGCGTCTTCTGCGTTTTTTTCAAGCAGGCCTTCGTAAATGTCGCCTTTTACATCGGCTCCCATCACCACCCACTGCACTTCGTCGATCATGTCGATCAGGCGGTAGAGCTTGGCCGGGTCCTGAATCTTGTTCTGCGACTTGGTGAAGATTTGGCCCAGTACGTCCTTGCGTTTGCCAAGTTCACGCAGCAACTCGATGTAGTGGCCCTCTAGCTGCGCGCCGCGCTTGGCTCTCAGGCTCGGCCAGGTGTACTTTTCCGGGATACCGACACTGCGGTTGTAGGGCGGCTTGGAATACTCGTCGGCCATCTTGAGAAAGATCAGATAGGTCAACTGCTCCAGATAGTCGCCGTAGCTCACGCCGTCATCACGCAGCGTATTGCAGAAGCTCCAAACCTTTGTGACGATGGGTGCTGTCGAGGGGGTCATGCTGTTGCTCTCTTTCCGGTCTTTCTGTGTCCGGTTATCTTTGTCTTGCGCCCAGGCTTCTTGGCATCCGCCTTCTTGCGCTCGGCGCGGATGCGCTCCAGGAGCACCGATGCTGGTTCGTCCGCGGGGTCCTGCGCCACAAGCTGGCCGGAAAAAGCCTGCTTCAGGATCGATTGGCGAAGAGCGCTGGCTCTTGCAAACTGATCATCAATTTCCGAAAGCATGTAATCACAGACGGAGAGCTTCTCCTCGACCAACCGAATGATTTCGGACTGTTCCTGCAACGGGAGAAGCGGAATAGGAAAGCCACCGAGTACGCCCTTATTGATCGAGGCTAAGTTTGTGGTCTGTTTACCTTCGGTATTGAAATAGTCCTGTCCGAAAGTATTTCCCCAATATGAAATGAATTTCGCGTGCTTCTCTGAGGCGAGATATAAACTGGCACGGAAGACATGGTTTTGCGTGATGCAGGAGGTGATTTGGTCTTCCCATATCCAACCACGCCCCAACTTATCGCGGTCGCCGCCCTCGTTAAACAAGACATCCCATTTCTTCAGAACAAGCTGCACCAGTTGTGTCTTTTCAACTTTTATAACCTTTATCTGCGCAAGGTCCAATTTGCCGCGCTGCACGTTGGCGACCCGCAGATACGGCACTTCGACAGGGTCTTCGAGAACACGGTCTTTGCTTACCGACATCCCTGAGCCGATCTGCGCTATCGTGTCTAGCCTCACGTATCTCCATGATGGATGAATATCGGGCAAGCGCTTGAGGTCCAGATCAGATAGTGGCAGAACTTTCGCTGGATTCTCCGGCCTGGATGGACGCTTACCCTTTTCGCCACCCTTCGTCCACTCCCTTACGGCTATTTCCCACTTGTGTGACTGCTCTGCACAATACAAGGTCCGTGCTTTATTCAACTGCTCAAGCAGCGAGTTTCCTGAGGAGGTGGCTACACCCGCGTGTTTACGCCATTTCTCCGTGAGTTTGCCCGAGAAAGCATGTTGGAGGACGGATTGGCGGTAGACCTTGAGCTGTTCGCGGGCGGTGGTCAGGGCCTCGACGCCTTTGTCGAGTTCGGAGAACAGTTCCTCAATCTTGGCAACGATGCGCCGCTGTTCCCGGCTCGGCGGTACCGGAATTTGTTGGGCGGAAATATAAGTTGTGGTGACACGGCGTTGTCCAACGGCACCACTCATTTTGTGCTCTGCTGCGTACCTAAATCCCTGTGAAGACACGAAGTAGTAAATGTACTTTGCGCTTATTCCTGAGAACGGCCGCAGAACATGAAACTCAGTGGAGCCAAATCCGTAGCCGTTCTTTAGCGCAGGAGCCACAGCCATTTTTCCGTTTTCCATGCATGGCGTGATTTTTGCGAATAGCACGTCTCCTTCAAGGAAGGGGGTGAAGCCCTTCTTCACCTCAGATAATGGGCGGGTCTTACTCACGGTGATTCGCCCGGTAAGTTGCTCAACAGCGGGCATTGGCACGAAAGAAACTTCAAGGTCATCGGCGATCTCAGACTTATCTAAGGTCGGATTGACCGCTGCAATTTCAGAGATTCTTGCGTGTACCCATGAACTTGGCAGTGGAATATTGCTCATGCCGCCAACGCCTCATTCATTTCTTTCAGCACATTGTCCATCTCCGCGCCGAAGAGTTGATACATCTTGCCCAGCCCGCCTTTGGCGTCGAAGGGGGCCAAATCGAGGTCTTCGCGGTCGATGTGAACTGAGGTTGCGATGTGGTCGCGGATCATATGCATCCATTCAAGCTGTTCGCCGGTGAACTTTTCGCCCGCGCCGCTGTGTCGCTGCATGATCCAGGTCTGGAAGTTGCGCTTCACGGTCTCGCCATAGGGCGCTATCTTTGCATCCAGCCCGCAGACGCGGCGGATCAGAGCAACCAGCGCGGTCAACTCATTGGCCGGCTGCGCGCCCTTGTACTCATCCAGCATGGCATAGGCACGCCAGACGCGGACGGGTGCGAGTTTGGGCCGGTCGGTGCGCAGGGTGTGCATCAGGCTCTGAATCATCGCGTAGGTAATCTCCGAGCGCCGTGCGGGCTGCGAGAAGAAGATAGTCAGCGCCTCGATCTGGTCGCGATGCTCGGCAAGGTAGGCGGCAAACTCCTGGGTAAGGTTCTTGGCGTTCTGCTTTGCGTCGCCATCCCACGCTGCCTCCAGAACGTTATCCAGTTTCTCGTGGTCGATGGTCTGCTCTTTTTCCCGGCGGATTGTGTCAATCAAGTCAATGAGCGGCCCGGTGAAGACGTTTGCCGCCTGCCCCACGAGCCGGTCGCGGGTGCGGTCGCACTGGTTGTCTGTTGGCTCCTCGCATTTGAATTCAATTTTTGCCGCCTCCTCGATGCGGTCGGCGTCAATGGCGTTGAGCAAACCGCTGACAATCTCCGTGAGGCGCGTACCGCCTGCAAGCTCGGCGATGCGCTTGTGGTCGTCCTCTTCCAACTCCCTGTCGAGCCGGGCGAGGCGACCGGCCAGCGAGCTGACGGTATCGTCGTCGCGCACGCCCATCATGACCCCGGTGGCCAGATCCTTGAGCGAGACGCCGGGCTTGGTGATGAGCGGCTGGCTGGCCGTCTTGACGGACCGGGTGACGCCCACGGCATCGACAATGACGTAATGCGTTTTCGCCTTGGCGGAGGGCGTGACCTTCTTGAGATCGTCGGCCTCAATGACGCGCGTGCCGCGTCCCTTCATTTGCTCAAAGTAGTTGCGGCTGCGCACATCGCGCATGAAGAGCAGGCATTCGAGCGGACGCACATCGGTGCCGGTGGCGATCATGTCCACGGTGACGGCGATGCGCGGGTTGTAGTTGTTGCGGAACTGCGCAAGAACGGATTTCGGGTCTTCGGTGGACTGGTAGGTGATCTTCTTGCAGAAGTCGTTGCCCTGGTCGAACTCCTCACGGACGATCTGGATGATGTCGTCGGCGTGGCTGTCGGTCTTTGCGAAAATGAGTGTCTTGGGCACCTCGTCGCGGCTCGGGAATATCTCAGGCAGCTTGTCCCGGAAGGTACGGACGATGGTCCGAATCTGGTCGGGAATGACGACAGCGCGGTCAAGCTGCGCGGCGGCGAATTGCTCGTCATCGTCCTGCCGTTCCCAGCGTTTCTTGCGGGTCAGCCGCTCCCGCTTTTCAATCTGCTGCTCGGCCCGGATTGTGGTGCCCTGCTGGGTGACTTCCGTATCGATGCGGTAGACCTCGTTGCCCACGTTCACGCCGTCGGCAACTGCCCGTTCATGGCTGTATTCGCTGACGATGTTCTTTTTGAAAAAACCATAGGTGCGCGCGTCTGGCGTGGCGGTAAGGCCGATGAGGAAAGCATCGAAGTATTCGATGACCTGCCGCCAGATGTTGTAAATCGAACGGTGGCACTCGTCGATGATGATGAAGTCGAAATACTCCGGCGGGTACTTCGCGTTGTAGACCACGGGCAGCGGCTGCTTGGGGCGGACGAGGCGTTCTGCCGGGTTCTCATCCTCCGCGCTTTCGTCGAGCGGTTCATCCTTGAGGATGGAATACATGCGCTGAATGGTGCTGATGCAGACTTGGCTACTGCCCGCGATATAGGAGTTCTTCAGTAGCTGAACATTGTAAAGCTCGGTGAACTTGCGATTTTCGTCGTTCGGCAGGTAAGACATGAACTCTTGCTCGGCCTGCTGGCCGAGGTTGCGCGTGTCCACCAGAAAGAGGATGCGCTTGGCGTCCGCGTGCTTGAGCAGGCGATAGACAGAGGAGATCGCTGTGAAGGTCTTGCCGGAGCCTGTGGCCATCTGCATGAGCGCGCGCGGGCGGTCAGCCTTGAAGGAGTTTTCCAGGTTTTTGATCGCCGTGATCTGGCAGGCGCGAAAGCCTGCCGGGTCGAGCGGTGGGATATTCTGCAACCGGGCACGAAGCGATTGGGGCTTGGAAAGCCATTCCGCCATAGTCTCCGGGCGGTGGAAGGTGAACACCTCGCGCGAGCGGGGTTGCGGATCGCGCCCGTCTGTAAAGCGGGTGATGACGCCCGTGCTCTGGTAGACGAAGGGCAGCGGCTCCCGGTTATTAACCCATTTCAGGTTGGCGGCGGCATAGCCTCCGGCCTGCTCTTCAACAACCGTTATCCTGTGACCCCAGTCTTCTGGCTTGGCCTCGATAACGCCCACAGCGCGGCGATCCACGAAAAGCACATAATCGGCGGGACCGATGTCGGTGGGGTATTCGCGCACCGCGATCCCCTGCGCGGCATTGAAGTCGATCTTGCTTTTGTCCTGAACACGCCAGCCTGCTTCGGCCAGTTTCGCGTCGATCTGGTCGCGGACAATCTGTTCCGGATTCTGATTGATGGACGTTTGAGGCATATTTTCGATCAATTCGTAGGCGAAGTACCGAGCGTGGCCAGGCGTTTGCCCCACACGCCCTACAAGACGCAGAAAAATGATAAGTTATGCCTTCTATCCTGCGATTGGGGCAGAAAGGAGGCATAACTAAAACCTTCAGAATCAAAGAAACCACGTCGCTCATCATGATAAATGACGGCAGCAACTCAAGCGGTAGTCGAGGGAGAAAAACGGCTTCATGGAACATGGAGAGGTATTATTCGCTGCTTCCTGGGAGTAATCTGCGCTGTTCCAGTTCCCGGCGAGAGCGCTCCAGTTCATCTGCGATGGTTTTTTCGTCGGGCAAAACGGTCTGGTACTCGGCGGCAAGAATCTTGTTGGGCAGGTTGTCGAGGGCATAATGCGCCTCGGCTGCCCCCTTCTCGGCGCAGAGGATCAGGCCGACAGGCGGGTTTTCGCCGGGTTTTGTCCAGTGTTCGCGGGCGTAGTTGAGGTAGAGGTGCATTTGACCAGCGTCAGCGTAGCTAAATTTACCAATCTTCAGGTCGGCCAGGAGCAGACACCGCAGGCGGCGATGGAAGAAAACAAGATCGACGCGAAACCAGTTGTCGTCGAGACGAAGCCGACGTTGGCGGCCAACAAAGGCGAAATCGTCGCCCAATTCCAGCAGGAAATCGGTGAGATGCCGGATGAGCGCATCTTCCAAATCCGACTCGGAATACTCGTCCTTGAGGTCCAGGAATTCCAGTACGAACGGGTCTTTGATGGCTTCTTCGGGCGTGATTGCATCGGATGATTCAGGAGTTTGCGCCTTCTCCATCATCGCGGCTTTGTTCCGGGAAAGGGCGATGCGCTCGTAGAACTGGCTGCCGATCTGGCGGTCGAGTTGGCGGACAGACCAGCCCGAGCGAAGGGCTTCCGACTCGTAGAATGTTCGGGCCTCTGGATTCTTGACGGAGAGCAGCCGGACATATGCGGACCAGGGCAGGGCGAAACGAGCGGCCAGAGCTGTGGGTGAGGTAGGGTGTTTCTCTATGTCATTGATAGAAATGCCGGTTGCAAATTCTCCAGACAGTGTCTGGAGAATTTGCGCTTCAGGCCAGGCAAGGTAAAACGCCCTCATTTGCCATAGATTAGTCCGTTTGAAACCACGGCCAAACTGCCCTGTGAGATCGGTGGCCAGTTGTTCAATGAGTTGTTCGCCGTATTCGGCGCGTTCCTCCCCGCCCTGTTCGAGCGTCACGATGCGCCGCCCGATCTCCCAGTAGGTCGCCGTCATGATCGAATTGACATTGCGGGCGGCGGCGGATCGGGCTGCCTTGAGCAGCTCGACGATTCCAGTGCGGATATGTTCGTAGTTCTCGGGCATAGTCGTCAGGTTGGTCATCGAAATCCTCC
>Ga0224530_1001205_pt1 | contig 14318 bp, 9 predicted proteins | sample CBST75metaG_FD_179873 | JGI IMG/M metagenome (GOLD analysis project Ga0224530, IMG submission 179873) | Peat soil microbial communities from Stordalen Mire, Sweden - C.B.S.T75 | ecosystem: Environmental > Terrestrial > Soil > Wetlands > Peat | place: Sweden: Norrbotten County, Stordalen Mire...
GATGACGCCGCGTCCGTTCGACCCGCGGGTCCGTCAACTCCGAAAAATATCTCAGGGGACTCGACATATCCCCATCTCAAACGACTCTCTCGGTCCTGCATATAGCTATTAAGATGCGTCGGCCCTGCACCAGCCCTTATTCTGATGGCGAATATTCCTGTTTTCATGCGATATTAAAAATAAGCATATTTCCCCTGGTGCAAGTACCGCCTGGGCGAGGCGTCAGGCCGGCAATTCCGCCCTCTTTCAGTTCCCCCTGAAGGTTGATTCCGTAGGCTTGTTCACATTGATGTTGTCCTTGCCTTCTTTGGCGGAAGTTCCCCGCAAGGCGAGCGGCGGGTAGGTGTAATGGAAAGGGCATGGAACTATGGTTCTCGATATTCGACCCTTCTGGCTCATCGGAGCACTAGGCGCCAGTGGTTGCGGTTTGCTGGTGCTATTGGTAAGAAGGGAGCACCCGGCCTATCTGAACCGTGTGCTGTCGCTATGGGGCGTCGCGAACCTCTGCCTTGGGGTGAGCTACATCCTCCGGTTGGGGCGCTCCTGGGATGGGCAATTCGCCTTCTATGTCCTCGGCAGTACGCTGATTGCTGTATGTCTCAGCTTGGAGTATTGGGCGCTGCGCGAACTCAAGCGGCAACCGTCATCGATTGGTTGGATTGCTGTGCCGCCGTTGCTGATGTTTGCGGTTTGCACCTGGTTTACCTTCATCCAGCGAAACATTTCCATCGAACTTATCCTTTTCAACTTCATCGATATGACCATGATGGTCCTCATCGTCTGGTCTCTCTTTCGGGCGGAGGACGGCCAAAGGCCATTCGCCGATGTTGTCACGGCTTCCGTTTATGCCGTGCTTGCCATCGCAACTTGCGGCGTGATCCTCGACTTCTTCAGACCCGGTAATTTCAGCCCCGAGTACAACTTCGATTGTCCGCGCGCGGTCTTCAGCGGCGTTGCCGCGATCGTCTCCGAGGGGATTATCTTTCCTTTGTTCCTGTTGATGGTGTCAGAACGGCTAAACCGCGACCTCGTGCTGAAAGTCATGCTTGATCCGTTGACTGGCCTTTATAACCGTCGAGCACTCGAGGAAATCGCCTTCCGCGAAATCTCCGGAGCCGCTCGAGCCGGGCTGGGTCTTTCTGTTGTCATGTTCGATATCGACCATTTAAAACAGGTTAACGACCAGTATGGGCACGCGGCGGGCGATGCACTGCTCAAGGCTGCCGCAGCTACGCTCCGCCATACCCTGCGCGATGAGGATTTCCTCTGCCGATGGGGAGGCGACGAGTTTTGCGCCCTGCTTCCCAGGGCCAGCCGTGAGCAGGCGCAGAATGCGGCCGAGCGCGTGATCCAGGCTTTTGAAGAACTCGATTTCTCGTATAGAGGAACCGCGATTCCGGCCTCGGTTAGCATCGGCATCGCGACGGATGAAAGCCACCCGGATGATTTCTCTTCCTTCTTTGAGCGGGCAGATGCTGCGCTCTATCGCGCCAAGGAGGAGGGCCGTAATAATTTTGCTTTTGCCTTGGATGACAACCCGGTGAAGGATGGAAGCTCGCTTCGTTGAAGGTGCCACGGCTATAGAATTTTGGGAATTGCAGTAGGCCGAAAGCACACCGCCAAGTGCTTTTTTCTCAAGAAAAAGGCACCCTGCACGCCCTCATAAAGTCTACATATATTCCCAAAATGCTCTCGCTGGCCCTCCACCCGCCGCATGATTTACCCTCAGAGTCGGTATGAAACCTAGCCGCTCACTTCTCGTTCCCGCTCTGGCCGTGGCTTTTACTGCCGCAGCCTACGCCCAAACCTCCTCAACGCCGGCTGAGGCTCTGCCCGACGCGCCTCAGGCTACCGCCGCCGCCATGACCCACCCCAACGGCCCCACCGTGGTCATGGACACTTCCATGGGCCGTATCACCTGCCATTTCTTTCAAAGCCAGGCGCCCAAAGCAGTGGCCAACTTCATCGCCCTCGCCGAGGGCACGAAAGATTGGACCGACCCCGCCACCAATAAGAAGCAGCATAACAAGCGGCTCTATGACGGCACCATCTTCCATCGCGTCATCCCTGAGTTCATGATTCAGGGTGGTGATCCGGCCGGCACGGGCATGGGCGATCCCGGCTATCAATTTGAAGATGAGTTCGATCCGAATCTGAACTTCGACGTTCCCGGTCGCTTGGCTATGGCCAACTCCGGCCCCAACACCAACGGTAGCCAATTCTTCATCACCGAGGTGCCCACCGAGCACCTCAACCAGCGTCACACCATCTTCGGCCAGTGCGACGAGTCCAGCGTCCTGGTGGTCAAGACCATTGCCCGTGTCGAGCGTGACGGACAAGACAAGCCGGTGACGCCCGTCGGGCTGAAAAAGGTGACCATCGTGCGCGAGGGCCAGCCGTTGCCTCCAGACCCGAACGCCGCGCCGCCTGCAAAGCGAATCAACGTGTCAGCGGGTGTGGCGCAAGGGATGCTCCTTAAGAAAACCCCACTGGCATATCCCCAGAAAGCTAAAGACGCACGGATTTCTGGCACTGTCGTACTACAAGCTTTGATTGGCGCTGATGGTCGAATTGTGAATCTGAGCGTGATCAGTGGCCCTGAGGCACTCCAGGAGGCAGCCTTGAGTGCGGTTAAGAACTGGGAATACAAGCCTTTTCAGATTAATGGCGAGCCGGTTGAAGTCGGTACAACGATCAATGTGATTTTTGTACTCCCCAATTAGAGATAACAGCTTTGCTGGGTGCCCATATCCGGATTTTCAGATATGAGAATCACAGAACCTACACACCGAATTCAGGAGCTTTTTATGTCACTTGCAACAGGAACCTACGTCGTCTTCTCCACCACGGAAGGCAAGATCACCGTCCGCCTTTTTGAGGCTGATGCGCCCATCACCGTCAAGAACTTCATCGATCTCGCCGAAGGCAAACGCGAGTGGACCCACCCCTCCACCCACAAAAAGTCCACTGACAAGCTCTTCGATGGCACCATCTTCCATCGCGTCATTCCCGACTTCATGATCCAGGGCGGCGATCCCACTGGCACCGGCATGGGCGGACCCGGCTACCGCTTCCAGGACGAGACCAAGGGCTCGCCTCACAAGTTCGACAAGCCCGGCAAGCTGGCCATGGCCAACAGCGGCCCTGGAACCAACGGCTGCCAGTTCTTCATCACCGTGGCTGCCACGCCCTGGCTCACCGGCAACCACACCATCTTCGGTGAAGTCGTCGAGGGTCAGGAGATCGTCACAAAAATCTCCCTTGTCCCCCGCGGCGGCCAGGACAAGCCCAAGACCCCCGTTGTCCTCGAATCCGTCGTCATCGAGCGTGTCGCATAATTTTATTTTCCTCACATCAGTTTCGGTGCCCATCCTTTCGCTTTTTTCTGGCAAAAGGATGGGATACCGCAAACTCGACTGGCGTTATTTAGCCTGGAGCCTCGATGAAACGGAATCAAGAAGCCTGTATCTTCTCCGCTATTTTTACGCTTCTATGCTTTTTATTCTTAGCCGGTGCGGCCCTTGCGCAGAGTCCCCAGCAAGCCAAAGCAACCGTCCCCGCTCTCCTCGTCAGCGATATTCACTTCGATCCGTTTTGGGACCCGGCCAAACTTCCACAACTCGCCGCCGCGCCGGTGAGCCAGTGGAGGGCCATCCTCGCCGCAGCGCCTTCGCCCGATCGCGAGCAGCGTTTTCAGTCGTTGCAGCAGGGCTGTCACGTTCGCGGAGCTGACACTTCTTTTGCGCTCTTCGATTCCAGTTTGAAGGTCATGCGCAAACCTGCCGCCGGCGCAAAATTTGTCACCCTCAGCGGCGATCTCCTCGCTCATGACTTTCAATGCAAGTACAGCGCACTCTTTCCTAACTCCGCGCCGGGGGCCTACGGCGCATTCGTTGAAAAGACTTTGGACTATGTAACAGGGGAGTTAGACGGAGCCTTCCCCGGCGTGCCCGTCTATGTAGCTCTAGGAAACAATGACTCCGACTGCGGCGACTACCGGCTCGATGCCCACAGCGAGTTTCTTGCAGTTACCGGCAAGGAAGTAACCAAAGATTTCCCTGCATCCGAGCGCCAGTCCGCGGAAGAGAGCTTCGCGGCCGGCGGCTACTATAGCGTTTCTCTGCCCGCGCCCATCGAGAATGCGCGCCTACTGGTTCTGAACGATCTTTTCATGTCCAGTAACTACGCCACCTGCGCGGGTAAATCCGATCCTGGCGCGGCAGCCGCGCAGCTTGCCTGGCTTCGTCAGCAACTTACTGAGGCCCGCGCCAACAAGAGGAAGATATGGGTCATGGGCCACATTCCGCCCGGAGTCGATCTCTACGCAACAGCCAGGAGGATGAGCGATCCTTGCGGTGGCCAGAACCCTGTCATGTTTCTTTCTTCTGAGAAGTTGGCAGACACGCTCGCCGAGTTTGATGATGTCGTCGAGTTAGCCATCTTCGCTCACACGCACATGGATGAGCTGCGCTTTTTGAAGCAGGATGGTCAAGGGGCGGCAAAAGGGAAGGGAATCGCGGTCAAGATGGTCTCATCCATCTCTCCCATCAATGGAAATAACCCCTCCTTTACCGTGGCCCAGCTTGATCCCTCATCGGCCGCGCTGGTGGACTACAAGGTCTTTGCCGCGTCGAGCCAGACCGGCGTCGATGCCCAGTGGAGAGAGGAATATGATTTTGCACGAAGCTACCACGAAGCGGCATTTTCTTCCTCGTCCGTGAGTGGGCTTGTCGCGGGTTTTGCGTCGGACCCCGGCGCAAAGACTCAGGCCAGCCAGAACTATATAAAAGATTTCTCCACGGGTAACCTTTCACTCGTGCTTCAGTTATTCTGGCCGCAGTATGTTTGCACGCTGTCGAATTACAGCGCGCAACAATTCAAATCATGCGCCTGTCCCGCCGCGCAATGAATGGGCCTGGCCTGGCGACACGCTGAATCCCTTCACTCCGCCTTGCCGCATAGTCCCAGAATGGCTGCGCCGAAGCGTTCCACCTTGGCGGGGCCCATCCCGCTAATCTCCAGTAATTGCTTCGGGTTGGCCGGACGCGCTTGTGCGATGGCCGTAAGAGATCGGTCGAGCAGAATCAGGTAAGCCGGAACTCCCAGCCGTTTTGCCTCCGCCGCGCGCCACTCCTTGATCCGCGCCGCCAGAGCTTTTCCCTCCGCTGACAATTGTGCGGGCTCTGTCTCCGCCGCCTTCTTGCTCATCGCCTTCGATGAGCCGGTCCTTGCGGTTGCTTTTGTCTTCTTCGACCGCGCCGGAGCAGTAGCTCCGCCAAACTCCTTCACCACTCCATCGCTGATCAGCAACTCGACCGGCCGGGTTGCCCTCATTTCCAAACCAGCTTCGGTCAGCCGCACCTTGCGGAAGCGGATCGTCTCGCCGTCTTTTTCAAACTCGGCTTCTTCAATCTCGATCAGCCCGGCCCGCACCATCGCATCCAGCAGCGCGCTGAATTCGTTTCGGCTCATCCGGCCCGCGGGATCAAGGTTCCGCTGCAGCGTTCCGGTAGCCTTCGAGTCCACGGTCCGCAACTCATCGACAATCGCCTGCACCAGTTCCCGCTCATTCGCCGTCGGCCGCCGGAAGAGCCGCAGCACCGCGCCCGCCGGATCGCACACATCGCAGATCCCGCACGTCCGGCTCGCGTCCTCCTCGTCGCCAAAGTGCCGCACCAGCGCCGCCATCCGGCACTCGGTCGATGTGGTGAACCGCAGCACTTTCTCGAACTGCTCCGCGCGGAACTGCGCCTGCACCGTATAAGTTTTTTTCCAGCCCGTGCCGCCCATCGTCACGTTGCCGCCAAAATCCACCCGCGCGCCACCGTGAATCTCCAGCTTTTCCAGAGCCTTGTCGAACTCCTCTTCGCCCAGTTTCGACCGGGCGCGCAGCTCTTCAACGGGTTGAGGGTCTTCTTTGAGAGCCCGGAAAACCTGCTGCAAATGGTCCGCTGGCGGATAGTCGCGGTTCAGAAAAAAGTCGCGCATCCGCTGGTCGGCATAGCTGTGCATCAGGTAGGTCCGGCTCAGCGCGCCGTCGCGACCCGCGCGGCCAATCTCCTGGTAGTAGCCTTCCAGCGTTGCTGGCAGCCCGGCGTGAATCACCGTGCGAATGTCGGCCTTGTCGATTCCCATGCCGAAGGCAATAGTGGCCACCACCACCTCCAGTTCGCCAGCCTGAAAAGCAGTCTGCACATGCTCTCGCGTTGCCGGGTCTAGCCCCGCGTGATACGCCGCCGCGGGGATGCGGAGCGCAAGCTCCTCGGCCAACTGTTCCGCCTGTTTTCGAGAGGTGGCATACACGATGGCCGGCCGCCGCGCAGGGTCAGCCAGCAGCCCGCAAATCGCTCCCGGCCGCTCAGGCGTCGGAAGCTCCACCACCTCAATCGCCAGATTGTTGCGCCGGAAGCCGTGAATGAATTTGGCTGGCTTGATCATCCCCAGCTGCGTCAGGATGTCGGCCTGCACTGAGGGCGTGGCCGTGGCCGTCAGCGCCAGCACCGGCGCGGGCCTCAGCGCCGGAAGGTATTTCCCGATCATCCGGTAGTCTGGCCTGAAGTCATGGCCCCACTGCGAGATGCAATGCGCCTCGTCGATGGCAATCAGCGCCGGCTTGCGCTTGGCCAGCATCTCGCCAAAGCCAGGAACCCGCAGCCGTTCCGGCGCAATGAACAGGAATTGCAGCGTCCCCTGCAAGTAGTCCACGCAGGTCTGCCGCGCCACGCTTCGGTCCAGCCCGGAGTGAATCCGCCCCACCCGCAAACCGAGCCCTTTGAGCTTGGCCGCCTGATCTTCCATCAGCGCAATCAGCGGCGAAATCACCAGCGCCGTTCCCCCCAGCGCAATCGCCGGCAACTGGTAGCAGAGCGACTTGCCAAAGCCGGTCGGCATCACCAGCAGCAGGTCGCGCCCCGCAATCGCCGCGCGGCAAACCGCCTCCTGGTTGGCCCTGAAGCCGGAAAACCCAAAGACCGAGCGCAGCAGCGCGGCAAGTTCAGCCGGCTTGGCCTGTGCATCCGAATTGGCTGGAGTCGTCAAAAGAAGAAGGCCCGAGGCGAAAGGAATCTAGCGCAAAATGTGGTCGGCGCCTCTTCCAACTTTACAGGAGACGGCACAGGAGTTCTGTGTTCCAGAGTCGGTGTGTGCCCAGGCCCAAATTCTCTAACTTGAAAGGATCGCCGCGCCAACGCTCGCTTGCCGAAAATAGCCTCGCCACCTGTGCAAAAACCGGTCAAAATTCCTAGAAAACCCAGAAATTCGCATCACATTTTGGGCATTCCAAAAGAACCCGAATTCCGGCCTCCCTTATCCACAAAAACCGCTCCCCGCACCGTTGACCCTGCCCTCCATGCTCCGTAGAGTCTGTAATTGGAGGGCAAGATTCTCCCCGCGCCTGGTTGTTTGCGGCGGGTTGTCCATTCGGAACCAAACATAGTGCAGTCATCCCCTTAACCACCCGGAGAAAAAATGCTGAAACTAAAGAAGATCCATATCCTCGGCTTCAAAAGCTTTTGTGACCGCACGGAGTTGGCCGTGACGGGCACGGGGATTGCTGTGGTGGTGGGGCCGAACGGGTGCGGCAAGTCGAACATTCTGGATGCGGTCACTTGGGTGCTGGGTGAGCAGAGCGCTAAAACCTTGCGTGGCACGCATATGCAGGATGTGATCTTTGCCGGAACCCGCGACCGCAAATCGCTGGGCATGGCCGAGGTGACCATCACCATGGTCGATCCAGAGGCTTACGAGGGCCCGATTCCCGTCGAGCCGCAGGTGCTGGTGGACCACGAAAGCCCTACCGACTGGGACGAGGACGAGGCGCGCCGTCAGCGAGCCGCTGAAGCCGAGGAGATCATCGCCAGTCAGCAGCCGGGCCAAATACCCGATGAGGATGGTGCGGAAGTCCCATCGCAGGTGGCCACCGGCGATGGCCCGCAGGCGGTGGTGCTCAAGATTCGCCGCCGCAAGTTCCAACGCACGCCGCAAAAAGGCGAGATCGTGATCACCCGGCGATTGTTCCGCACCGGCGAGAGCGAGTACCTGCTGAATGGCAAGCTTTGCCGGCTGCGCGACATTCAGGACATCTTCATGGGAACCGGCCTGGGGCCGGAGAGCTACGCGATCATCGGACAGGAGCGGGTGGGGCAACTGCTCAGCTCCAAGCCATACGAGCGGCGAGCCATCATCGAAGAGGCGGCCGGGATTACGCGCTTCAAGAATAAAAAGCGACTGGCCGAGCTGCGCCTGGAGAGCGCCAAGCAGAATCTGGCGCGCGTGGACGACATTTTTGAAGAAGTCACACGGCAAATGAACAGCCTCAAGCGGCAGGCGTCGAAGGCCGAGCGGTTTGCCGCCGTCCGCGACGAGCTGCGCGGTCGTTTGCGCGTCGTATTGGCCAGCCGCATGGCGCTGATGGACGCTGATCAGGCAAGGCTGGGGCAGGAGATCGCCGCTCTCACGGAGCGGATCAACGGCTCGGCCGCGGGGATCGAGGAGCAGGAAGGCAGCCAGCACGCGCTCACCGAGCGCGGATACCAGTTGGATAGCGAGGGCCAGGAGGCGCAGAATCGCGCCAACACGGCGGCTGTCGAAATGGAGCGGGCCGCGGCGCGGGAGCGCGCTAACGCCGAGCGGGTCAGCGAGCTGGAGACGCGCATCGCTGCGGCTGGCGTCGAACTGGAGCAGACACGAACGCAGTTGGCCGGCATTGCCGAGGAGCGGACACAGCAGCACAGCTTTTTGGAGACAGCGGCGGGCGAGGTCAAGGCCTTTCGCCAGCAGGTGGAGGTGCGTCAGCAAGAGGCGCGCACGGCGGCGGAAGAGGTCTTTGCTGCGGAGAGGGAACTGGAGTCTGGCCGCCGCCACGCCATGCACCTGCTGACCCTGGCCGGCAACGCGCGCAACCACACGGCTCAGAGTGAAGAGAGTTTGGCGGCCCTGGAGCGCGAGGCCGAGCGTCTTGGAACCGAGATGGGCCAGGCGCGGGGCGAGCTTGAAAACCTGGGTGCGCAGAGTGGAGAGGCCGGGCTGCGCTTCGAATCCGCGTCTGAGGCGCTCAAGAGGCTGGAGAGCGAGATTGCGGCGCTGCGCGAGGCTCTACAAGCCCGCCGCGCCGAGGAAAATGCAATGCGCGCGCGCGCCAACCAGTTGCGCGGCGAACAGGCTACTGTGGCCGGGCGCCGCGATGCTTTGCAATCGTTGATTCGCAACCACGGCTACTCCACCGACACAGTACGCCGGTTGCTGAAGCCGGGTGCGCTGGGTGAGGGCATGTCGCCGATGGGAACACTGGCCGATTTTCTTGAGGTCAGCGGTGAGTACGAGGGCGTGGTGGATGAGTTCCTGCGCGAGGAGCTGAATTATGTGGTGGTGGAGAGTTGGGTGGCTGCCGAACAAGGCGTCAAGCTGCTCAAGTCCGGCGTCGATGGCCGCGCAACATTCCTGATCCACCCTGTAGAGCAAGGCGGGCTTTTTAAGGAGGAGGACGAGACAATCAGCGGTCCCGGCCTGACTCCGCTGAAGGATTCGATTCGGGTACTGAACGGTTTTGGGCGGTCGCTGGAGTCGATTCTTCCCAAGCTCAAGTACGGCTACCTGGTTGAAGACTCTACCGAGGCGCTGCGTCTGGCTGCGCGATACACCTACGCTTTTTTCCTGACGCCGGGGGGCGAGTGCTTCCACAACGCGACGGTGACTGGCGGCAAACCGGCCAGCGAAGGTCCGCTGGCGCTCAAGCGCGAGCTGCGCGAGGCTCAAGGCCGCTTGGACAAGCTGGAGATTGGACTCACGCAAGCTGAGGCGGAAGCCGCGACGTTAATTCAGGCTATCGAAGAGCTAGCCGCGCAGCTGGAGGCGCGCAGCGAGGAGCGGCGTCTGGCCGAGCGCGACGCTGCTGACCAGGGCGCGGCGCTCAAGCAGATGGAAGTCGAGACCCAGCGTGTTGAGCGGCGGCTCGAGGAGTGGACGTCGCAAGCCGCCCGCAACCACGAAGCATGCGAGGCCAAGCGGAAAGCGATCGACGAAAAGCGCGAGGAGGCTCAGCGCCTCGAGGCGGAGCGCACCGCGGCTGAGGCGGCTCTCGACGAGTTGCAGGCTAAACTGGCCTTGCTGCGCGGCAAACGCGAGGGCTTGCAGCAGGAGGCGGCGCAGGTGACTGCGGAACTGGCTGGCCTGGAGGAGCGCCGGCGCGGCGCCGAGGCTGCTTTCCAGCGCATAGATCGGCTTTTTGCCGACTTGCAACGCCGCGTCCAGTCAATTGAGCAACAGCGCACTGCGGCCACAGCGGAGCGTGAGCAGCGCATTCGCGAGAGCGCTGAGTTGGCCCAACGTGAGCAGGCATTGGCCGCCGCGCGCACTGAGTCGCTGGCCCTCTCGCGGACGCTGGTTGCCCAGGCACAGGCCCTGCGCCAGCAATTGGCAGCCATGGAAACGCAGCTCAAGAGTGGGAGGGCATCTCTGGATCAGTTGCGCGAAGACCGCGCCAGCCGATCCAGCGAAGTGGCCAAGCTCGGCTCCGACCTAGAGCATCTTGAGGCAAGTTGCCTGGCCGAAGTGAACGTCGAGGCGGCTGCGCTGCGTGCCGACGAGGGAGTTGTGCGTCTGGCAGGCGAAGAGTTGACCGCCGAAGAAGAAAGCTGTCACGGATTGCGTCAGCGCATCGAGCAGATGGGGCCGGTGAATATGATGGCCCTCGACGAGTACAAGGAGACCGCCGAGCGCCACGGTTTCCTGGATACCCAGCGCACGGACCTGATGGAGTCGATCGAGAACACCCAGCAGACCATCAAGGAGATCGATCAGATTTCGCACACCAGGTTCGACGAAGCCTTTGCCCGGATCAACGAGAACTTCGCCAAGGTCTTCGCGCGGCTCTTCCATGGTGGGCAGGCCTTCCTGCGGCTCACTGACGTGGAGAATCAGGCCGAGAGCGGACTGGATATCGTGGCTTCGCCGCCGGGCAAAAAGCTGCAAAATGTGCTGCTGCTCTCCGGTGGAGAAAAGTCTCTCACCGCGCTGGCCTTGCTGGTGTCCATCTTCCAGTTCAAGCCCAGCCCCTTCTGTGCGCTCGACGAAGTGGACGCTTCGCTGGACGAGACCAACGTCGGCCGGTTCGCTGACCTGATGTACGCCTTGAGCAAGGACACGCAGTTCCTGGTGGTTACCCACTCCAAGCGCATGATGCAGTCGGCTGACATGATCTACGGCGTGACCATGCAGGAGCCTGGGGTTTCCAAGGTGGTAAGCGTGCGCTTGGGCGGCGGCCGTGAGCAGCAACGGGCTACGGCATAGAGCTGATTGGCTGATTGCAGAGCGTCTTGGGAAGGCCCCTCCGGCGAGGCCGAATGGCTCCACAATCCAGCCTCTTGGCAGGATTGTGTCGCCAGATGCGGAAGTAGCGCACTTGGCTGGTCTACAATGATCAAGTAGCAATCAAATGGTCATTCTTGTGATCTAAATACAGCCTCGGCTCCAAAGATTGCGACCGGCGTAGCCGACCGTAACTCCAAAGACGGCCTACAGTGCGCTATAGCGGTTCTCCAATTTGTGCAAGGGGGAAGCACAATCGCTGAGTGGCTTTTTCCTTAAGGGAAAGCTACCTTGCACTACGCCGGAAACGCCACAAGAATTGGAGAACCGCTCTAGGTTATAGTCTGCACTTGATGGCGGAATTACCGCAGTCGGATCATCTGTGTTTAAACAAGGACCGCGCGTCAGATGCGGCGAACCGTATCCGCAAGGCGCAGGCGTAGAGAAAATCATCGGCGTGGGAGCTGTATATAGGGAAGTAGCAGAGAACGAGGTGCTATGGGACTGAATGGATACGATGTTGCGGTGATTGCACTGTACTTGGCCTGCGTTACCGCCTTCGGGATGCACTTCAAGAAGAAGCAGAACACCATCAAGGGCTACTTCTTGGCCGAAAAGACGATTCCATGGTGGGCTATCTCCCTGTCCATCGTAGCGGCGGAGACCAGTACGCTGACCATCATCAGCGTGCCTGGAATGGCCTACGAGCAGGATTTCCGCTTCATTCAGTTGGTGATCGGCTACATGATCGGGCGCGTCATCATTAGCCTGCTGCTGATTCCGCATTACTTCAAAGGCGACCTGGTAACTGCCTATCAACTCATCGAGAGGCGCTTTGGGCAGAGGCTGCGTTCGCTGACCGCTGGCTTGTTTTTGCTGACGCGTGCCGCCTCGGAAGGCGTTCGAGTCTTCGCCGTTGCCATTGTGGTGGCCATTGCGCTCTCCGGGTTTCTGCACGGCTACAGCGCCTTGGGACGCGATGTTACGGCGATTGCCATCGTCACAATTCTCACCCTGCTCTACACCTTCAAAGGCGGTATGTCGACCGTAATCTGGACCGATGTTGTGCAGTTGACGGTCTACTTGACAGGAACAGTGATTGGCGTCGTGACCATCGTGCACCTGATTCCGGGCGGGTGGCACGCGGCCTACACCATGGCTGCGGACGCGGGCAAGTTCCATATGTTCGAATTCGGCTGGAACTTTTACGCCAAATACACCTTCTGGTCTGGTGTGATCGGCGGCGCCTTCCTGACGACTGCCAGTCACGGCACCGACCAGTTGATCGTGATGCGGTTGCTTGCATCGCGGAACGAGCGGAGCGCCAAGCTGGCGCTGCTGGCCAGCGGGGTTTTGGTGCTTTTCCAGTTTTCGCTCTTCCTGCTGATCGGCGCGCTGCTCTTCGTTCTGTACAAGTTGTTTCCGCTGGCCACGGGTTTTGCGCGCCCTGATGCCATCTATCCCACTTTTGTCGTCACGCGTCTGCCGCACGGAATCAGCGGCCTGCTGATCTCGGCAATCCTCGCCGCGGCCATGGCCAATCTGAGCGCTGCGCTCTATTCGCTTTCCTCCACAACCATCATCGATTTCTACTCCAGATTCAATCCTGGAGTTAGCGAGAAGCGCCGGATGTTTCTCTCGCGCATGGCAACGATTGGCTGGGGTATCGTGCTGTTTGGGCTGGCAATTGTGGTCCGGCAGAGTGGCGGGAAGGTGCTGGAGATCGGCTTGTCCATCGCCTCGGTGGCTTATGGATCGCTGCTCGGAGTCTTCATGCTGGGCGTTCTCACCCGCAGAGCCTCCGAGAGCGGCGCCATGGCCGGAATGCTGTGCGGCTTTATCCTGAACATCTATTTGTGGCAGTTCACCCCGGTTCCATACACTTGGTACGTTCCCCTGGGAAGTATTTTCACCTTTGTCGTCGGATATGGCGCGAGTTTCTATTTTCGCCGGACCATGCCGGTTGAACCGGTAGCTGAAGTTAAAGCATAGGAGAGTCAATGGTATTGAGTGGGTTGAATACGGAACGGCAGAACCGCGCCTCCTCCGATCTGGACAAAATGAGCGCGCTGGAGATTGCCTCTCTGATGAACCGCGAGGATGCCAAGGTTTTGAGTGCCATCCGTAAAGCGCTTCCGGCCATCGCCAAGGCCATCGACGTAGTCCGAGATCGCCTTGCGCGGGGTGGCCGTCTGATCTACGTCGGCAGCGGCACCAGCGGCAGAATCGGCGCGCTGGATGCCTCCGAGTGCCCGCCCACCTTCGGCACCGATCCCGCCATGATCCAGTACGTGATGGCCGGCGGCGAACGCGCGCTGGCCAACGCCACTGAAGCCAGCGAGGATTCGCTGGAACTGGGCACGAGCGACATGGCCGCCCGCAAGCCCGGCAAGAAAGATGTAGTCGTGGGACTGGCCGCCAGCGGGCGTACGCCTTACACCGTTGCGGCCTTGAAATACGCCGGTAAGAAAGGCGCCGCCACCATCGCCATCATCTGCAACACTGGCTCGGAGTTGGCCAGCGTCGCGCAGATTGCCATCGAGGCCGAGGTTGGCCCCGAAGTATTAACCGGATCGACCCGCCTCAAGGCTGGTACGGCGGAAAAGCTTATCTGCAATATGTTGACCACTGGCGCCATGGCTCGCCTGGGCTATGTCTACGGAAACTTGATGGTCAACCTGCACCTCAAGAATGAAAAGCTCATCGAGCGCGGAATTTCCATCGTGCAGCGCGTTGCCAAGGTGAACCGGGATGTTGCTCTCGCCACCCTCGAGGCAGCCGATATGAAGGTTGCCGTGGCTCTGGTGATGTTGTGCGCCAAGGTAACCAAGCCGGAGGCCATCCGCCGCCTCAAGCGCGCCCAGGGCAGCATTCGCATGGCGATTGATGCTTAGAGCGGAACCACAGTAGCTATATCCCGGAGCAGGCGCGAAGGGATAGGTTTGAAGAGGCGATTTCCGCGAAGCGAACAGGATGGCAGAGCCCATATCGGACGATTTGCGCGGTCGGATTCT
>Ga0224530_1001220_pt1 | contig 14181 bp, 8 predicted proteins | sample CBST75metaG_FD_179873 | JGI IMG/M metagenome (GOLD analysis project Ga0224530, IMG submission 179873) | Peat soil microbial communities from Stordalen Mire, Sweden - C.B.S.T75 | ecosystem: Environmental > Terrestrial > Soil > Wetlands > Peat | place: Sweden: Norrbotten County, Stordalen Mire...
GGCTGCATTGCGCCGCGCGGTGCTGGCGGCGATGAACGCTGCCTCGACCTCAACGGCGGAGCTTGCGCGGCTCAACTGGCGCTTGGGCATCGCCTACGCGGAGGCGGTGACAGCGACAATCAAGCGCCATGAAGTGAAGCTGGATCTGATTGGTTGCCACGGTCAGACGCTCTATCATCAGCCGCGCCCTGCGGCCTACGCGGGACGGCGCTTCAACTGCACCTGGCAGGCGGGCGAGGCGCAGGTGATTGCCGCCGCGATCGGCATCCCAGTGGTCTCGAACTTCCGTCCCGCTGACATGCTGGCCGGCGGCCAGGGAGCGCCGCTGGTTCCGCTGCTGGACTACGCGCTGTTTGCCGATGCCAAGCGCGGGCGCGTGCTGCAAAACATCGGCGGCATCGCCAACCTGACAGCGATTCCCGCCGCAGCTGCGCCGGATCGAGTGATCGCTTTCGACAGCGGCCCCGGCAATATGGTCGTCGACGCACTGGCTCTTGAGCTTTTTAGCAAGCCGTTCGACCGCAACGGAGCTTTCGCCGCACAGGGCGCGGTGCTTGCGCCGGTGCTCACCGCGGCGCTGCGCAATCCCTATTTTCAACTCAAGCCGCCGCGCACCGCGGGCCGTGAGCAGTTTGGCCGCGAATATGCCGCCAAGTTTATTGCGGCCTGCCAGCGCCATAGCAAGAAACCAGAGGACGCATTGGCCACTGCAACCGCGCTGACCGCCGAGACCATTGCGCGGAGCTACAAGCAATTCGTTCTGGCAAAGATGAAAGCTGGTCAAAGCGGAGTCGATTACATCGTCTCCGGCGGCGGGGCGCGCAATCATACCTTGATGGCCATGCTGGCGCAGCGGCTGAAGCCGCTGGGTTGCGAACTGGCCGCGAGCGTTGACTTCGGCTTGCCCGTGGAAGCCAAGGAGGCCGCGGCCTTTGCTCTGCTGGCGTGGCAAACCTGGCATCGCCTGCCGGGTAATGTGCCCGCGGCAACCGGCGCTGCGCGGCCCGTGATTCTGGGCCAGGTGACCTATGCGTAAGCGTTTGTTGACGCATGGTTTCCCTGGTCTCAGAAGCGAACCCCTTCGGCAAGCTCAGGGCAGGCTCTGGAGCGCCCGCATTTGTTTGCTGGCGCTGACTGCGCTGGTTGCGTTGGCCGGCTGCCACTCAGCGCCCAGGGATCGCGACACGGTGGTCTTTCTCATCGAAAGCAGTCCGGCAAACCTCGATCCGCGCGTCGGCACCGACGGACAATCGGAACATATCGACGAATTGCTCTTCGATGGGCTGGTGGCCCGCGATGTGAGCTTTCACTTCATCCCCGCATTGGCCGAGCGCTGGGAGCAGCCAAATCCGCTGACGCTCATCTTTCATCTGCGCGGCGGCGTGCGCTTCCACGACGGGCGCCCGTTGGCGGCGCGCGATGTGTTGTGGACGATCAATTCGATGCTCTCGGGCGCGGTGATTTCGCCCAAAGCCGCAGCCTACGCCGCCGTAGACACATTGGAAGCTCCCGACGAGCGCACCGTCGTTTTTCATTTGAAACACGCCGACAATTTTCTGCTCACCAACCTTTCCACGGGCGCATTCGGCATTGTTCCTGAGGGCAGCGGGCGCGACTTCTGGCAGCACCCGGTAGGTACCGGGCCGTTTCGCTTCGTGAGCCAGCAGATCGACCAAGACGTGGTCGTCGAGCGCAATCCATTGAGTTGGACCGCAGTGCCGAAGATCGCCCGGGTGCGCTTCGCCGTGGTGCCCGATGCCATTACGGAATCGCTCGAACTCGAAAAGGGCTCCGGCGACGTGGCCATCAATTCCCTGCCCATGGATTCGCTGCCTGTGCTGGCGACGCGGCCCAACCTGAAAGTGGAAGATGTTCCGGGAACGCAAGTTCAGTACCTGGCCTTCAACCTCCGCGATCCGCTACTCAAAGATGCGCGCGTGCGCCAAGCCATTGCCTGCGCCATCGACCGCAGTCTGATTATCAGGACGCTGATGCTGGGCCATGCGCAGCCCGCCGAGAGCCTGCTGCCAGCCAGCCACTGGGCTTGGAGCGGCGATGTTGCCCGCTACGACTACGATCCGGCTCGGGCGGCGCGCCTGCTGGATGAAGCCGGCCATGCGCCGGACGCGAATGGCATCCGCTTTCACCTGGCCATGAAGACCAGCAACGACGAGGGGATCCGCCTGCTGGCGGCCGTGCTGCAACAGCAACTGGCCAAGGTGGGGATTGCGCTCGACCTGCGCAGCTACGAGTACGCCACGTTTTACTCCGACGTAACGCGCGGAGCCTTCCAGATGTACTCGCTGCGCTGGATTGGCGGCAACGAGCAGCCGGACATCTTCAGCTACGCATTCTCAACCGCGCGCTTTTCTCCCAAAGGCGCCAACCGCAGCCACTACTCGAATGCACAGCTCGACGCACTGCTCGACGACGCGGCCCAGAGCGAAGACGCGGCCCGGCGCCGCGCGGATTACGCGGAAGCGCAGCAGATTCTGGCCCGCGATCTGCCGGCCATCAATCTCTGGTACCGGGATACGATTGTGGTGCATAACCGGAGGCTGACCCGCGTGGTTCCCACGCCTTCGGGAAGTTATACTTTTCTTGAAACAGCGGAATTGGTGGATTGAGGCTCAACCTAAGCAACCTTTTTTGCATCTCATCTAGGATGCCTTCCACGCCTTGCGCCAGTCTGCTACGCACAGCTTCCATGTTAAGGTTCTCTTAAGGTTACTGAAGTGGCAACTTGAGCGGAATCAATCTATTTTGCCCGTTTCATGGGCGTTTACGGAATATCCGGCACATGATGGAACACATCAATCAACCTTTTGGCGGATTGGTTCGTCTACGGAATAGAAATGATTTTCCCGCCCCGGTTGCCGGCACAATTTGGCCCGAGGAGAAATGGCTTATGACAAGCAAGATCAAGATTCAGCTTCCCGCTTCGATGGTATGCATAGCGCTGTCGATTGCGTTTCTGGTTGCAGCAGCGCTGGCCGCACCCATGGCTGGCGCGCAAACGCCTTCCCTTGTCCGCGGCACGGTCACCACGATCAACGGCAGCGCGCTTACGCTGAAGACCGACGCGGGAGCCGAGCTCCAGGTCGAAGTTCCGGCAACGGCATCGATCAAGCAGGTCGCCCCTGGGCAAAAGGATCTGAGTTCCGCTGAGACCATCAAGTTCAGCGACCTGGCTACGGGAGACCGTGTGCTGGTATGGCCCGATCCGAACGCAACCGGCTCGCTGGCGCAAGCGCTTCGGATTGTCGCCATCAAACAAGCCGACCTGGCTGAGAAGCAAGCGAAGGATCGCGAAGATTGGCAACTGCGCAGCGTGGGCGGACTGGTAAAGAGCGTCGATGCCGCAGCCGGAGTCATTATGGTGACCAGCGGCTTTGGAGCCACGGCTCGGACGATCACTGTCAAGACCACTGACGCAACCGTGCTCAAGCGGTATGCTCCGGCTTCAGTGAGTTACGATGCCGCTCAAACCGAGCCGATCGACACGATTCACTCGGGCGACCAATTGCGAGCGCGCGGAGCAAAGAATGCCGACAACACGGAGATCGCCGCGGATGAAGTGGTTACAGGCACATTCCGCAACATTTCCGGAACGATTCTGTCGTTGGATAAGGCCACTTCGACGCTGATTCTAAAGGACCTGACCACCAAGAAACCTGTCACCATCCACATCACGGCGGACGTGCAGATGCGTCGGCTGCAGGATACGATGGCGCGGATGCTGGCGGCGCGGCTGAAAGGCGGGGCCGCGACTGGCGGCTCCAGCGGCGCACGGAGCGGATACGCCGGTGGAGCGGGCTCCCAGCGCGGCGCTGGCGGCTCGGGACAATGGAGCGCCGCAGGCGCAGCCGGCCAAGGCCCTGGCGGCGGCGACACGCAGCAGATGCTTAGCCGCGCTCCCGCGATTCAATTCGCCGATCTCAAAAAAGGCGACGCAGTAATGCTGGTTGCGACCGACGGCACAACGGATGTTACCGCAATCACGCTGCTGGCAGGCGTTGAGCCATTGCTCGAATCTCCCGCAGCCAGTCAAAACCTGCTCAGCAACTGGAGTATGAGCTCCGGCAGTGAAGCGGCAGCACAGTAGGCATGCACACTCATTCATGGAAAACAAGCGAGGAAAAAGTGTACTCACAATTGCATAGCGTCAAACATTTTCTGTTTGCCTTGGTCTTCGGCTTAGCTGCTGGACTGGCGGCTCAGGCCCAAGCGCCCGCGGTGCAAACGCCCGCGGTACAGACGCCAGCGCCAGCAGCCGTCACTCCGGCGTCGGCTGCCAGTGTGCGCGGACACATCGCCGATCCAACCGGCGCCATGATCCCGGGCGCAAAGATCGTCATCACAACCTCGACAGGAACCCCGGTGACCACGGTGACCGCCGACCCAAACGGCGTCTATACGGTGAATGGGTTGGCGCCGGGCAGCTACATTGTGCAGGCCACTTTTTCAGGCTTCGCTCCCTTTGCTTCACCGGCCATTCAGCTCTCGGCCGGGCAGGCGAAGAGGATTGATATCGCAATGGCCATGGCAGTGGAGCAGCAGAGCGTGACCGTCACCGACGAGTCGCCTACGGTAAGCGTGGAAGCCGGCGGCAATGCCAGCGCTATGGTCATCAAGGGCAAGGATCTCGATGCTCTCTCCGACGATCCCGATGAGTTGTCAAACGAATTGACGGCCTTGGCCGGTCCTTCGGCCGGTCCCAACGGCGGCCAGATTTATATCGACGGCTTTACCGGCGGGCAACTGCCCCCCAAGTCGGCCATCCGCGAAATCCGCATCAATCAGAACCCCTACTCCGCGGAGTTCGACCGCCTCGGCTACGGGCGCATCGAGATTCTCACCAAGCCCGGCACCGACAAGATGCACGGACAGTTCTTTGTGCAGGGGAACGACAGCGCCTTCAACACCGGCAACCCGTTCACTACGGTCCTCCCCGCGTATCACAGCTACCAGTACAACGGCACGGTGAGCGGCTCGTTGTCCAAGACGGCTTCATTCTTCTTCAGCGCGGAAAGACGCGTCAACCAGAATGACAGCGTCTATAGCGCGCAGACCGAAATTCTCGATCCCTCAACGGGCCTTTATGAGCCGGGCATCGTTTCGGGCAGTCTCTTCAGCCCCTCTTCTCACACCAACATCACGCCTCGAATCGATCTTCAGTTTGGACAGAAAAACACGCTGACGATTCGTTACCAGTTCTTCCGCAATACTCAAAGCGGCGGAATCGGCTCGACATCGTTACCCACTACGTCCAGCTCTTCGTCCTCGACTGAAAACACCGTCCAAATCAGCAATTCGTACATTATTAACGATCACATCGTCAACGAGACCCGCTTCCAATATCTCCGCGATATATCTGCCTCGACGCCCGTAAGCACCGCACCTGGCGTTTCAGTGCCAGGCTCCTTCTCGGGCGGCGGCGCGGGCACGGTGTCCAACGATCATACGGATCACCTGGAACTGCAAAACCTGACCACCATGTCCAAGGGCGCGCAAGCCATCAAGTTCGGCATGCGGCTGCGCGAAAACCGCGACGCCAACTCCTCGAACGGGGGCTTCAACGGCAGCTTCAGCTTCGCCTCGCTCCAGGCATACCAGACGATGCTGAACGGCCTTGCCGCAAATGAGAGCTTCGCACAGATTGCCGCGGCTGGCGGATTGCCTAACAGGCTGAACTACACCACCGGCCCCATAGCTTACAAAGATGACGTCTTTGACGCCGCGCTCTTCCTGCAGGACGACTGGAAATTCAACCCCTTCCTGACCCTCTCCGGCGGCATGCGCTGGGAGACGCAGAACCACATCTCCGACAAGGACGACTGGGCGCCGCGCGTGGCGTTTGCCTATGCCCTTGACGGACACAAGAACAAGAAGCAGGCCAAGACCGTGTTGCGCGCCGGCTATGGCGTCTTCTACGATCGCTTCGGCTTGGGCAGCGTGCTGTCGCTCAAGCGCAACAGCGGCGGACCGGACAGCCAGGTCTCAACCAGCATCGCGAACCCCACCTGCTTCAACGCCACCAGCCTCAGCGACATCAACCTCTCCACCTGCGGCACAGGCATCGCCTCTACGCCCACGATTCAGGAGATCGCGCCCCACTATCACTCGCCCTACGCCCAGCAGATTGGCTCCAGCCTGGAACGCCAGGTAACGAAAACTACGACGCTTACCCTCACCTATATGCACTCGTTCGGCGTACACCAGATGGCCACGCGCGACGAGAATGCATTTTTGCCGGGGACGTTTGTTTATGGCAGCCCGACCTTGACCGGCGTGCGGCCCAATCCCTCCCTGGGCATCGTGGATGAATACTATCCCGAGGCCGTCTACAAACAGAACCAGGTGATCGTGAACATCAACGCGAGGTTTACGCCCAACTTCAGCGTGATGGGCTTCTATAACCTCGCATGGGCAAACTCCGACACCGGTACGGCTTCAGACTCCTACAATCTGAGCCAGGACTACGGCCGCGCCGCCTTTACCGCGCGCAACAATATCTTCCTGATGGCCAACTACACCGGGCCTTGGGGAATTCGCTTCAATCCCACCCTGAATGCACAGGGTGGCAGGCCCTTCAACATCACCACCGGCAACGACCTGACCGGCGACAACTATTTCAACGATCGTCCAGAACTCGCGAGTGCGTCTGAATGCGAATCCACTCCCACGCAATATGTGCAAACTTCCTATGGATGCTTTAACACGGCGCCTACCGGGAGCTACACGCCAATCGCAGTCAACATGGGCAACGGCCCGGCCGCAGTGGCTGTGGGCCTGCGCGTCAGCCGCTCGTTCGGCATCGGTCCCAAGCTCGTATCTGCCACAGCTAGCCAGGACAACGGCGGCGGACCGCCTCCAGGAGGCGGTGGCCCGCCCATGGGTGGCGGCGGCGGTGGTGGCCGTGGTGGTCCTGGCGGTGGCGGCTTTGGCGGCGGCTTTGGTGGTCCTGGCGGCGGCCGTGGCGGCAACGCTGCCTCAAACCGCAGGTACTCACTGAACTTCAGCGCACAGGCAATGAACCTGTTCAACGACATCGACTACGGCTCGCCAAGCGGAACAGTGATCCCCGAATCAGATCGCTTTGGCAAGTCCACCAGCCTCGCAGGCGGAATGTTTTCCTCAGGCTCGGCAGCACGGCGCATCTTCATTCAGGCCGTGTTCTCCTTCTGATCTACTACGCAGCAAAACAACAGCGGGCCGGAGCAATACGCTCCGGCCCGCTGTTGTTTGTTGATCCAAAATTACCTAGCCGCTTGAACCTGGGCAGGCTGACCATCGGTTGCGAAGGCATCGGTGAGCGAGATGACCTTCAACTGGGCCTTCAGCGCATCGAGAGAAGCCGCGCTGCTGGCCGTGATCTCCACTGTCTCACCCGGCAGCAGGTCAAAGTAGTTGTCTGAGAGCTTGACGTCGAGATTGCCGAAGGAGAGATAGACGCTGCGCGCTAGTACGGGAGAAGATACCCGAATCTTGTAATTGCCGCTTCCGCTGGCGGTTTCCACTTTCAGCGCGGCCGGTTTCAGATGAATCTCCTTAACCGGCGCCAGGTAGGCCAGGTTGCGCGATATCTCCGCTCCGCCCTGGATCACCTCCGCCACCACAAACACGCGCGACGTGTCTGCCGCGCCCGCTTCGGTGAGTTTCTTCAGCGGCCAGTCGAGATAAACCTTGCTGGTGAGCGGCGCCACATCCACGTGGTCCGTTTTATCCAGCAGCACCTTGCCGCCGAAGTCCATCAGCCGCACCCGCAACGTGGCCGGCTTCACTTCGGTCTTGTCAGAGACGATATAAACCTTCAGCGCGCCGTCCTCAACATGCGGAGAAACCAGAATCGGCGCATAGAAGCGGCGCGCATAATACTGCAACGCCTTCCAGCGTCCGTAGTAGTCGATCGACGACCACGAAGCCACCGGCCAGCAGTCGTTCAACTGCCAGAAGATGGAGCCCATGGTCTCCGGACGGCTGCGGCGGAAGTGCTCGGCGCCGATCTTGATCCCCTCGGCCTGCAGCACCTGGCTCACGTAGAGGAAGCTGGCAAAGTCTTTCGGCTCGGAATAATCCTTGAGCAGATAGTCGTGGATGATCGAATTGCCTTCATCGTTTTTCTGGTGGCCGAGCATCACAGGCGTAAAGATATTTGCGCGATCCTCAGGTTGCGTGAATGCTTCCACCGTCCTCATCTCAGGGAACGATTGAAAGCCGTATTCCGTCACAAAGCGCGGATGGTGCGTTTCATAAGTCGAGAACGGCACACGCCCGTGCCATACGTCCCAGATGTGCGCGTCCCCGCTCTGGTAGTGGTCGCTCAAGGCTTCATAGTCGGCGCTGGGCGAACTGGGCCAGTAGGGCGTTTCCGCGTTGAGCCGCGCCACCACTCTTGGCAAAATGCCGCTGAATTCAGTGAGGTAATCCTGCCATATCTGGCGCTTTACCTCCGCCGGCAAACCGGGGCGCGGAGACCAGTCATAGGCGCTCTCGGTCTCGTTGTTGCCGCACCACACCACGATGCTGGGGTGATTGCGCAGGCGGCGCACCTGGTCCTCGGCTTCTGCTTCAATGTCGAGTTTGAAGTCATACGTGCCCGGCTGCCAGTCGTTGCCAAACATGAAGTCCTGCCACACCATGATGCCCAGTTCGTCGCAGATTGAGTAGAACTCCTCGGTCTCGTAGTAGCCGCCACCCCAGTGGCGAATCATGTTCATGTTGGCGTCGCGCGCCGATTCCAGAATGCGGCGATAGTCCGCCGTGGTCACGCGATTGGGAAAGCTGTCGAAGGGAATCACGTCCGCGCCCTTGGCGAAGACCGGAATCCCGTTGACCACCAGTTCGAATGACCGTCCCCACTTGTCCAACTGGCGGTGAAGCACAATGGAGCGGAGGCCGGCCTTCGCCTTGTGCTCCTCGCCGACTCCCGCGCCAGTGCCAACCTGCGCGGTGAATTCATACAGCGGCTGGTCACCATAGCCGGCCGGGTACCAGAGCTTGGGCTGGCGAATCTCGACGGGCAGATCGATCACGTTGCGCCCGGCATGAAGGCTGACCGTCTCAATCTCCGTCACCGGCTTGCCGTTGCTGGAGTATTGCACGCTCACTTTGGCCGGACCGGCGCTTGCGGCTTCCACTTCGACCTCCGCATCCACATGCGCCACTTCCCTGCTCACGTCGCGCTGGCGGAGGGCAAAGTCCGCAATGCGAACCTTGTCCCAGGCCTCCAGCCGCACAGGCCGCCAGATGCCGCTGGTCACAAACCGGGGCCCCCAATCCCAGCCGTATTCATAGGCCGCCTTGCGGATATAGGTCTTTTTCGCGGTCTGGGTCTTCGGCTGCCATGGGTCGCCGACCGCTACCTCGTCGGCCGCCTTGATGGGCGATGGAAAGACCACCCGCAGCAGATTCTTGCCCGCGTGCAGATTTCCCTTCACCGGCACGCGCCAAACGCGGAAGCTGTTGTTGGCGCTGAGCACCTGGGTTCCGTTCAGGTAGACCTCGGCGGCGGCATCCAGACCGTCGAAGACCAGGTCCACATTGGAGCGCGCCAGCAAGGCCGGAGTCGCGTCGAAGTTCAGCCGGTACTCCCAGTTCTCATTCTCGATCCATTGCAACTTCGATTCGTTGTCGCGGACGAACGGATCGGGAATCTTCTTGTTGGCCAGCAAATCCAGGTGAACGTCGCCGGGGACGGTAGCCGGCAGCCAGCCGTTCTCCGCCTCCTGCCCACCCGCCGCAATCTGCCTGCCAGCCCCGATCAAGCTCCTGAACCGCATTCCGCGCCGGTTTGGCCTGCGCTTGCGCCACTCGGTTATTCATGGCCGATGCCGCTATCAAGACGCAGCCCACCACTCCCCAGGCAATTACTCTTCGCATTGCACTCCCCCATGCCTTTCACTAAACCGCTTTGGCGACCGTGAAAGCAAACTCTAGAAATTGCCGATAAGGTTATCATGAACGTATTCTTCGGGCCTTTCAGCGCTAAGATATGGAACATCGAGTCGATTCACCTTCGCGCAGGTTGTACCATTACTTGAGCTTCTGTTCGTCCATTGAGGCCAGAACGTGCAACGCAAACCCACGATGAGCGATGTGGCCCGCCTGGCAGGCGTGGGCACCATGACTGTCTCCCGCGTCCTGAACGGTTCCGCCAACGTATCAGCGGGGGCAACTCAGCGCGTTCGCACGGCGATCGATCAACTCAACTACCGGCCGAACGAGCTGGCGCGCGCCCTGCGCGGGCAGCGCAGCCGTTCCATCGGGCTCATCTTGCCCTACCTCTATGACCCGTTCTTTGCCATGTGCGCCCATGCCGTCAGCACGGTGGCCAAGCAGCACGGCTACTCGGTCATTATGACCACTTCCAATGAGAATCCTGACACCGAATACGACGAGGCCGCGCAGATGTTGCAGCGCCACGTCGAGGGCCTGGTCGTGATTCCCGCCAACCTCGGACAGACGCGGCTCGACCGAACCCTGCTTGGCAAGACCCAACTGGTCGCCTTCGACCGTCCGCTTTCCGATCCCGGCTTCGACACCGTGCTGGTGCAGAACCAGTCCGGCTCCAAGCGCATGGTGCAGCACCTCATTGGGCACGGCCACAGCGCCATCGCCTTCATGGGCCTCAGCCGCAGCCTGTTTACCATCAATGCGCGCTTCCTGGGCTACCGCAAGGCTATGGTCGAGGCCGGGCTGCGGGTTGACGCCCACTTCCAGTGCGAGACCCCCGAATCCACCCTTCAAGCCGTGCAGGCCTGCCAGAACTCAAAAACTCCACCCACGGCCTACTTCACATCCAACACACTGGCCACGCGCTATGTTTTCGCAGCGCTGCTCCAACTGGGGGTGCGGATTCCCGCGGACGCCGCGCTGGCCGGCTTCGACGACTTTGAACTGGCGGACCTCACCTCGCCGCCGCTCACGGTGGTCCGGCAGCCTGCCGAAGAGATGGGCCGCGTCGCCGCCAACCAGCTTTTCGAGCGGCTTGACCGGAGCGAGACGCCGCGGACCGGCAAGCGCATCGTGCTCCCCGTCGAGATTGTGCTGCGCCGCTCCTGCGGCTGCAAGCACAAGACCGCCGTGGTGATGCAATAAGGCGCTCGCCCCGCGCGGCGACTCACTATTCGCGCTTTAGCACGGCCCGGTAAAGCGTCTCCCACTCATCGGCCTTGGCATCCATGTTGAACATGCTTGAAATGCGCTCCCGCGCCGCGCGGCCCAGCGCGTGCCGTTCTTCGGGCAGCCATCGCATCAACTCCAGCATGGCCCCGGCCAGCGCATCCGGGCTTTTCGCCGGCACAATCAGCCCGGCGTCGCCCATCAGTTCCCTCACGCCGCCCGCATCGGTGGCCGCAACCGGCTTTTCCATGGCCATCGCCTCGCCCACGGCCAGGGGCATTCCCTCCCACGCCGAGGCCAGCACAAATCCGTCGGCGGCGTCCAGCAGGGCGGGCAGGTCGCGGCGCAAGCCGAGCCAGCAGACTTGATCGCTCACCCCCAACCGCACCGCCAAGCCATTGATCCGGTCAAACTCCGCGCCGTCTGCCGCCCCGGCAACCCACAACCTGGCCTCTGGGCGAACAACTCGCACCTGCGCAAAGGCCCGCAACAGGTTTGGATAGTCCTTGGCGGGCGCCATGCGGCTGGCCGCCAGCCAGATGAACTCCCCGTTCACGCCCATGCCGGTTCTCATGCGGGCGCGGCGCTCTGCATCCGGAGCAAACTCCGCGCTATCGATTCCGTTCGAGAGAACCACGCACTTTTGCCGGGACACGGCCTTGAGACGAACAAAACGGCCTGCCGCCGCCTCGCTGACCGCAGTGGTGCGGCAGCTCAAACCGTCGGTCAGCCGGTAAGCCAGCATGCGCGGCCAGCCGCCTTCATATACGTTGTGAACGGTGGAGAGAACCGTGATGGAGGGAACGAAGACCTTGAGTAGCCGGGCCGCCAGGTTGGCATGAAAGCTGTGGCTGTGAACCAGATCGGGGCGGAAATCGCTAAGAAAGCGGCGTCCCTTTGCCATGGCGGCCAGCATGCCCATGGGCGTTTTGCGCATTTCCAGGTGCAAGACGGGGAGCGCAGTGGGCCACTCCTCGGCCAGACGCGGCCTCAAAACCAGCAGGGCAACCGTATGACCGCGCTCGGCCATGCGCCCGGCCAGCGCCAGTGCTTGCCGTTCCGCTCCGCCCATGCCGAGCGAAGTGAGCACGTAGACGATCCGCATTTCCACCCGCATTCCTGCAACAGTTTTTGTGGAACGATGATACCGCGCCGGCATACCCCCTCGCAGTTTTGGTTGAACTGCCATTCTTGAAACCTTCAACCCGGCGGCCAAGTTTATTTGCTTCAAAAGAATCCTTGTGCGCAAAACACTATTGGGCTGTACAATCTCCACGAGGAGACCCATGGCCGGAGATATTCAACTTACTTGCAGCGATTGCGGGCAGGACTTCACCTTCACCGCTGCCGATCAGGCGTTCTTTCAGGAACGTGGTTATTCGACCCCTAAGCGTTGCAAAAATTGCCGTCAGGCAAAAAAGAACGATCAGGGAGGCTCCGGCTACCGTTCGGCTCCGGCACAGGGAACACCTGTGATTTGCTCCGGTTGCGGCCAGCCTACAACAGTGCCTTTTGAACCTCGTGGCGACCGCCCGGTGTTTTGCCGGGATTGCTACCAGGCGCGCAAGGGCAGCGGCGGCGGCGCCGCCGGAAGTTCGCGAGGACGCGGCCGTTAATGGCTCACAATCGGTCCGATGCCCGCTTCCAGCATCGAACCGCAGTTTCTTCAAGCAGGTTCAAGCAAAGCACCCCGGCGGCGGCTGATTAGCCTCTGGCATTCTTTGCCGACTGGTGTTTTGTCTTTTTCCGCATCGCTCGCGCCCCACCCTTCGTGATCGCGCGAAGGATGGGGTGCTTGTGTCTTTGGAACTGCGGAAATTCCTAAGTCCGAATCTCCTTCTTGGGTCAACACAGAAATTGGCGGGCGCACCCCGGCAGCCAACGGCGCACAAATCAAGAAACAGCAAAAAGGGTACGGATAGATGAATCGCATCATCAGAGCCATTTACAAGCGTCTTGGAATCATCCACCTCGGCAGGCGCAAAGTTCGCGATCTAATTGATTTCATTCAGGATCGCCAGATCGATGTTGTCATCGATGTGGGTGGAAATATTGGCCAGTTCGCTGAATCTCTGCGTGCCGAAGGATATCGGGGCAAGATCGTCTCCTTTGAGCCTGTCGAGTCGGTCTTCAACGAGCTTTCAAAGAAGGCGGCAGCCGATGGCAACTGGGAGGCCCATCATTGCGGTTTGGGCGCAACTCCAGGAGAAGCCGTCATCCACGTGGCTGAACTCACCGTCTTCAGTTCGATCCTGCCATCGAGCGACGCCGCGGCCCTCCACGACAGCCGGACCGCAATCGAACGCACCGAAACCATCCGCATCGATACCCTCGACCGGGTTGCGGCTGCGCTGACCGGAAACATCCTGCTCAAGATCGACACCCAGGGCTATGAGAAACAAGTGATCGAGGGCGGCCGGCAGACACTATCCAAGGTCAAGGGCATCTTGATGGAGCTGCCCATCATTCACGTTTACGAGGGCGAATGGCAGTTCCATGAAGCGGTGAAGTTCATGTCCGATGCCGGCTTCGTTCCCGCGCAAATTCAGCCTGTCGGCTATCACGGCAAAGACAAGGTGTCGCTGGTTGAGGTTGATTGCCTGTTCCGTCCGCGGGGCCTGGTGGATGGGCCGCAGAGCACGAACATGAATTGCTGATCCGGCATGAATAGATTGCAATTTGCTCCCGTCTTTTCCGCACTTTTTGCGGAAAAAGCGGAAAGGCAAATGACATTCACTTCGTTCCGAATCAATAAACACCCCGGCAAATCCGGGGTGTTCCCGTTTGGAATAAGGATGGGGAACAATTCGGAGTTTTCCTAGGTCTCTGACCGATTGAAGTTGTACCAACGCTGAGTGCCCCACCCTCGGCGCGCCTCTGTTTTTGCGCCTAGGGTGGGATACCACAGCACTACATCACAACGCACAAAATCACGCGGTCAAAGACCTAGGGTCTGTCATCAAACTAGCCACAGGATCGCCGAGGCGAAGTAGATGGCGGCAAGGAAGTTGCGCGCGGTTTTGTCATAGCGGGTGGCGATGGCACGGAATTGTTTAA
>Ga0224530_1001225_pt1 | contig 14148 bp, 6 predicted proteins | sample CBST75metaG_FD_179873 | JGI IMG/M metagenome (GOLD analysis project Ga0224530, IMG submission 179873) | Peat soil microbial communities from Stordalen Mire, Sweden - C.B.S.T75 | ecosystem: Environmental > Terrestrial > Soil > Wetlands > Peat | place: Sweden: Norrbotten County, Stordalen Mire...
TTTCGATCCACGCTTCCTCCCCACACTCGGTCACCCTCATGCAGTTGCGCTTCACTTCGTTTACTGTGACCAGCTTACGACGGGACTCGCACCCGTAAGAACGCGCCCATGCTGGGCGCACCCAAAAGAAGAGACGGCGACGAATCGCCGTCTCTCTCGGTTGGGTGAGTGTGGTTGAAGTTAGAAGCTGAAACGCCCGCTCACTTCCACTGTGCGCCCGCCGACTGAAGTCGAACTGAGTGTAGCAGTGCCTGTGAACGGATTGCCTGCTGAGTTCCCGGTGAGACCGAAGCCGCCGTTGCTTCCCGTGCCGATGGCGCTGAAGCTGGGGTGATTGAACACGTTCGTCGCATCGCAACGAAGCTGGAATTTAACCTTTTGCCAGATCGCGAACTCCTTCCCTCCTGAAAGGGTGAATTCGTTGATTCCAGGCCCGTTCACCGGATTCCGCTGGGCATTTCCGAAGGCTCCGGGAGCGGGCAGCGAGAAGGCCGCTTCATTGAACCAGTTACTCCAGCTCTTGCCTCCCGAAGGTGTAAGGCTAGCCCCGGAGACCCGGTTCGGATATTGCGTTGACCCGCCTGCCTGGTTGTAGAGGTTGCCGTTGTTAGAGATAGTCGGCTGGAACGGATTCCCTGCCAACTCGAGCACGGTGGCCGCGATCTGCCAGCCGCCTAACACTTCGTCCGCAATGAAATTATTGTTCAGGAAAGTCTTGCCCTTGCCGAATGGCAGTTGATAAACGACATAGCCCTTGAAGGCCTGGCGCTGATCGAAGTTGGAGTTGCCGTAGTTGAGCGACGTATAGTTTGGCGTCACGTTGGTACCATTTGACGCTATGCCGCTGGCGTGCTGCCAACCCTGGAACCCGGCGTGGCTTCCCCATCCTGAGGAGTCCATATCGTCAAGCATGTGCGACCAGGTGTAGTTGAAGCTGAAGCTCAAACCATGGCTCATGCGCTTGGTGAACGAAGCTTGCAACGAGTCGTAGTTCGAAGCCGCGTTGTAAAGATTACCCTGGATGTTCGTGAAGTTTTTATACGGGCGAAGTGACTGGTCGTTGGACGACAATTCACTCTCAGGAACTGCGTTCAGGTCGGTTGGCATGATGAGGTCGTACGCGTGGCTTCCTACATAGAAAAGGGTAACCACATAGTCCGTGCTCAATTCCCGCTCTACGCCAAGGTTCCATTGCATTGCCTTGGGAGTCGGGGTGTGGTACTCGGTGTAGGCGGGCGCGCTCGAGCCGTTGAACCTTCCTGGAGAGGTAGAAGCTGCCGAATAAGGCAATGGCCCTACGGTTCCACCACCCAATGGGAAGAGTGTGCCGGTTCCGCTGAACTTGGTTACCGGATAGATGCCGTTCGACTCATCGGTGTAACTCCCCGAGGATGAAACGGATGAGCCCATTCCGGAGGCATAGTTATCCAGGCTGAAGTTGTAGGAGTAGAGTCCCCACCCGCCACGGATCGTGGTCTTGTTCAATGGCTGCCATGAAAATCCGACACGCGGCATGATGGTGGAAAAGACATTGGCTTCCATCGCTGTGCGCCCGTTGGCATGGGTCTCCCCATACCACATGGCTCCCGGCGTGCCGTCGGTGTTCGCCACCGTCGGGTCGAAGCTGGCTTCGTTCCCTTTCACCTCGTTATAACCGTGACTGATCTCATAGCGCAGCCCGATATTGACGGTGATGTTTTTACGCACCTTCCAATCGTCCTGAGCAAACATCTGCGGCTTCTTCATGCGCGCGCCGAACTCAGGAGATACTTGTGCATTCCACTTTTGCGCATAGCCGAGCAGGAAGTCGGCGTACGATGAACCCGTGGTGGCAACGGGACACGCAACGCCCACTGCGACGGTCTTCCCGCAAATGGTTTGGGCCGCGTCTTGCGGCAACCATTGTTGGGTATATTGGCCGCTATAGTTCAGTTGCCCAGCGTTAATGTTGCCCCACCCCGTAGAGTCGTCGCGATAAAACGCCATTTCGCCGCCGAAGTGGAGGACGTGATTGCCGTGAATCATGGTCACCACATCCGATGGATCGAAGGTCATCTCCTTGTACGATGCGTTGGTTGCAGGAGCTATGCCGTAGTAATTGGAGATGTTGACCGTGGGCAGAACATTGGCCTCGGAAAATTGCCAACCAATCTTTGTCGGATAGTTCTGCCCTGTGGTGGAGTCGAGGAAGAAGTTCAATTGGTCGGTGTAACCCATACGGGCTTCGTTGATGACCCTGGGGCTGATGTTCCAGACATCGGCCACCGAGGCGTTGTTGTTGTCCACATCGCCGAACTGGCAGGCGATCGGGCACGCGGTCACCGCGTTGTCGCTGGGTTCCCCTTCGTCGCCCTGGCTATCGACGAGCGTCAGCCGGTTATTGGGGTTAATGTCGTAGTCCAGGCGTCCGAAATATCTCCGCCAGGGGCGAGGCACCAGATAGCTGTCATGCCAGTTGTTCTGGAGGAAGTCTGCCTTCGGGGTTCCTGTCACTAATTCGCCGACATTATTCGCGGCGGTCGGATAGAACTTTTGGAAGGCCTGCGAGACCTTGTCCTGCAGCCCGGCCGGAATTGCATTCCCGTTTGCGGCACCGTATTCGGTCGCGAAAGACGTCCTGATCGGATAGGGATTTCCCGCAGCATCGGTACCGATGGTCTGCGTCGTCGGATCGTACAGTTGGTAGTAATTGATGCCGTCGCCGTTGTTGGAGTTAAAGTTGCCGGCCAAGAGGCCCGCAGTAGGAAGTGTGTTGAAGCCGGAGCTATTGCTATTGTTGTCGATTCGGTCGTAACCGAAGAAGAAGAACGCTTTATTCTTGAACCGGCCAACCGGGATCGGTCCGCTGAAGGTGCCGCCATAGTCGTTGTAGCGGAGGAACGGAACCGCCTGCTTACGAGTCAGCACGCTCCCAAATTCAAAAGGAGCCGCATTGAAGTCGTCGTTCATGAGGTACTCGTAAGCGCTGCCATGGAACTTAGCGTTCCCGCCCTTGGTCACCTGGTTGATGACCAATCCGCCCACACCATACTGCGCTGAGAACGAAGAAAGGGAGATCTGGACTTCCGCCAGGTCGTCGAAGGTCAAGGGGTTGGCATTCTGGCTGTGATCGAGCGTAGCGGACGAGCCGTCGCTCAGCACGTTCGAAAACGGCATGTTGCCGTTGGAAGAGGGCTCTTGGCCGGGGCTGGCACTGCCTTGCTGCCCGCCTGCAGTACCGGCTATGCCCGGCAGCAGAGTAATGAAGTTTTCCCAACTGTTGCCGCTATTGTTCGCGGTGCCCACCTGGGGAAGCTGATCCATCGTCTGCGCTTCCAGAGTCGCGGTTTGGTCGCCGCTCGTGGTGTTCAACAGTGGAACGTCCGTTTCGACCGTTATGTTTACTGACACCTCGCCGACTTTCAATTGCGCGTCGACATTGGTAAGGCCTACATCGACGGTGACGGGACCGCGCACCAGGGTCTCAAATCCCGTCTTCTTGAAGGTGAGCTTGTAGCGGCCCGCGATAATCGAGGATGTGTCATACAACCCGTCCTGGTTGGTGACAAAATCCTTCGCGACATCGGTCTCCACGTTTAAAACCGTAACCGCAACTCCAGCGACTCTCGCGCCGCTGGCGTCCGTGACGGTCCCTCTAATATCGCCAGAGCTTACGGCCTGACTGAAACATACCCCGCTTCCAAGGATCAGAAGGAGGGGCAGGATCCAACGCATTCCATTTTTCATGAACTGCCTCCTGAATTGTTTGCTACTCCGCGTGCTCCGGCTCCTTAGCCTGTGAGAGCACGCAGAAAGTGCCGATCACTCCCCGGAAGCCAATCCACCAGCCGCTGCCGGTTTCGCATGCAATCCGTCGCTTAAAGGGAGCCACTATCCTGAGGACAACCGTTTGTTTTCAGGACGTCGAATAGTCAATCTCGCATGCGGAAGAAATTTAATCACGAGGCAAAAACTCTTGTCAAGCCATAAATAGTTCTATTTCTCCCTAGACAATCGTCTTGTTTGCCCCTAAAACCGTCTGGTGGCTGCGTAAGCTCCACACCATGGCATACTTGCCCGGGTTTCCTGAGAGCGGCCTATAAACGGCCACGATTGCTAAGACAATCAGTGTGTTTTGCAGTATTCTCCCCCCTATGGCAGGACAACCGGGAGATTTTGGGCGCGCCATCCATGAAAATCGGCACTCGGACTGAATTTTTACGGCAGACCGCCGCGCTCGCGACTATGGCGAAACCGGAGCAGTTGTACCCGGGTGCAATCCCGCTCTGTGTATCCTTCCTCAAAAAACCGCCTCGGAGACTCCCTGCAAGGGCGCGTTCACTCTGTTTTCGCTTTACTGAAATTGGAACCAGTTCACATTCGCGATACTGCCGGTTGTTCCCCCTCCGCCAAACACGACATACAAATCATGCACTCCTGAAGCCCCTGAAACAGAGGCGGTGACGGTCTGCCAGGTTTGCCATCCGCCGGTCACCGGCAGCGTCGCGGTGGCAATGGGAGTCCCAGTCATGTTGTCAAGATAAAACGTGGCCGTTCCGCCGTTGCCGGCGCTGGCCGTGTGCACGTTCAATTCGCTGACAGAGGAGCCGAAATCGATATTTTTGTATACCGCGTAGGCTCCAATCGAGATATAACCCAGATCGTATTCGCCGCTGGAGTCGCCGGTGGTCTCCGTCTCCAGGCCGCTCTCGCTGCTGAAGCTGGAGGCCTGAATCTGCGCCGTTGCGGCGGTTGCGGGTGTGCTGCTCTGCGTTCCGCTCCACGTAAACGTGGCGGCCGCTAGAGCCGGAAGCGTGTAGGTGAACGACTGCGCACCCCACTGCACCTGAAAGCTCTGGCTGGCGCTGGAATTGTTGAACGCGATCAACGCCGTCGTGCCATCTGGATTCAGGAAGGCGACGCTGGCGATAGCGGGAGTGTTACTGGAGTAGATGCGCACAGCGCCTGGCAAGACGTGCTTGCTGTAGTGGCCCAGCGTGTAATACTCAATGTCCTTGATGACCGCTCCCGTCGCGCTGTTGACTGTCACAATAGGCGTGCAGTCATTGCATCCGCCCAGGCCGGAGACATCTTCCGTGAGGTTCGGTCCAAGAGATTGATCCAGCGCCAGGCTCCATTTCACATAGGATTTCCCGAAGTTGCGCAGCACCTGCGTTATCTCGAGAAAGTCGGAGGTGAACTGATCGGCGACCCAAGTGCCCCCGGAGTGCTCGGTCTGCCAATTGCCAAGCGCTGGGAATCCATGCTGAAGAAGCTGCTGCGCGCCCGGAGCACCCCCATACCCATGCCAGGCTGTGCCGGCCATCTGTGTCAACTGCGTCGTCGTCAGGCCTCCCAGAACATACTCTGGATATGACGGAACATCCCAGTTGTGGTCATAAGCGAAGACCTTCGTGGTGAGGTTGTTGGCAGACAGCGCGGGCAGGACGTAGCCTTGCAGCAACGCCAACTGCACGCCCTCGCTCATTCCCATGCTTGGATATGCCGTGGTGATATTCAGCGGTTCATTCTGCAGCGAGATGTAATCGATGGGAACTCCTGCCGCCTGGTATGCCTGAATGTATTTGACAAAGTAGTTTGCGAAGGCCTTCTCATTTGCGCTAGTCATCAGCAGCGTTCCGCCCAGCATCGAGACTGGGCTCATCGAGGCGGGATCCTTCATCCATCCCGGCGGACTCCAGGGATTGGCCATCAGTTTCATCTGGGGGTTCAGCGTCTTGGCTTCCAGAATCATCGGCAGGATGTCCACCTGATCGTGCGCAATGGAGAAATTCGCCAGCGAGAGGTCAGTCTGTCCCACGGGCTGGTCGTCGAATGAATAGACGGAGCGCGCAATGTCCGTGCCGCCCATGGGAATACGCATGAAGCTGAGGCCGATCCCGTTGCCGTTCCGTGTGAACAGTTCGTTCATGGTGCTTGTCAGTTCGCCTTTTTGCGCCACTTCGTTCAGCAGATAGGCCGCCGAATCCGTAAATGCCGCGCCAAAGCCTTCAATGGTCTGATACTGCTGCGCCGCATCGACGGCGATGGTTGTCGTTCCCGCATCCGCCGCGCTGGGGGCGAAGCTGACGTCGGGTTGAACTGCCATTAGCTGGCTTTGGTCATGCGTACTGAGAACCACCGAGACCCCGGAAGTCGTGCCTGGAATCGTGTACGTGCCCGTGGCGATGGCACTGGTCGAGTAGCCGGAAGCAACGGCAACCGCCTCAATGGTCGTCGTAGCCGAAACTGCGATGGGCGCCAACGGCGAATAGAGAGTCGACGCGGTCGTTGGCGTCGTTCCGTTGGTCGTGTAGTAGATCGAGGCTCCCGTCGTGGTGTCGGACAAAGTCACGCTTTGGGCCGAGGTGTATGTTCCGGTAGCGGGAAGGAAGGTTGGAGTTGTGGCGGCCGGCAGGTTGATGGTGTATGTGCCCGTGGCGACGGCGCTGGTTGAGTAGCCGGGAGCAACGGCAATCGCCTCAATGGTCGTGGTGACCGATACTGCGATGGGCGCGGACGGCGAATAGAGAGTCGACGCGGTCGTTGGCGTCGTTCCGTTGGTCGTGTAGTAGATCGAGGCTCCCGTCGTGGTGTCGGACAAAGTCACGCTCTGCGCCACAGTATAGGTTTCCGGAGCCGGACTGAAAACTGGCGTCTTGGCTGTTTGCTCCTGAGGCTGAACGCCTCCTGAACCACTTCCACAACCGCTAACCGCTACAAAAACCGCTGCCAGAACAATTGCGAGAATATCTCTACCCATGGCCACAACCCTTCCATTTCTCCGCGTCCAACCCCGCAGCCGCGCCCCCAACCGTCGCCGACAAACAGCGCCCTACCGGCGAACTACCGGCAACTCCTTACACTGTTCGCATCTTCCGCATGACGCTCTCTGTCCACTTCTTGCGCGCCTGAGACGTTCCCAACTGTGATTCGGCGATACATCCACGCAAAAGAAAAACAATCGTTTGCCTTAAAGAAATCAGTCATTTCCGGCTCAACAGCCGCAACTCATTAAAGTCTCGCGGGACGTATCATGTCAAAACGAAACAATCCATAATCCCATAGACGAACGTTTGTCTCGCAGACTAACCGGCCTCGCTCACGGGGCGGAAGGCCCCCGGCCACGGGCCCGAAGTCCTTCCATGTTTTGCAACAAACTCTGCTACTTATTGCCCCTCGACTCAGAAATCGAGCAGGATGCAGAGGTTTCGCCCTATATTCGCTGCTACCGGAGCGCTTAGGCGGGCGGCGTTTTCAGGCCGAGTGCCTGCAGATATCCGGGGTTCACCCGGCAATTCCGCAACCGAACCTTCTGGAGCAGTTCCTGGAGCGCAGCGCGCGAGTGTTCCAGCGAGGGGCGCGCCGCAATCTGCTTCTCCGAGTCCCCGGTCGAGCCGCGCGTCTTGGCAAAGGCCACTATATCGTCCCAATAGACGGGCTTCTGCCAGGAGACGAAGGCCGACGCTTTATCCATCTTCTTGTATGGCCAGAACGCCCACCCAACTTCGTCCTTCTCCAGAACGGCGGTGAAGTCGTGAATCCACTCATCCTTGCTCTCGCCGGACTCACCCAGCCAGATGGGCACGTTGTAACGAGAGCGAAAGTCGAGATACGGCTGAATCTCCGCTTCCGTGGGCGGGCTCCAATACTTGTGAAACGTGTACATGACATTGCTGTCAAAGGGTGCGCCGAAGACAGTGAAGTTGGTGTCCCACTGCGCTCCGCCCAGGATGATGACGTGATGGACATCCACCTGCCGGATCTCGGCGGTGATTCTCTTGTAGAGCGGCTCCAGCGCCGGGTTATACTTCCGCAACTGCGGAAAGTGAGGAATCGGTTCGTTCAGCAGGTCATAGCCGAGCACCGTCGGATTGTCACGATAATGTTGGGCAATCCGCTTCCAGATGCGAATTGTAAGTTCCTGATCCTCCGCCGACTCAAAGAGCCAGGGATAACCCCAGCTATCGTCGATGTTGCTTCCCGTCTGGCCGCCAGGAGCGCAATGCATATCTAGGATGACATATAGCCCATACTTTTTCGCCCAGCCCACGACGCGATCCAGCCGCTGAAAGCCCTCCTCGTTGCCGGGGGTAAAAAACTTATAGTGCAGCGGGATGCGGATGGAGTTCAGGCCAGCCTCGTGCAGAAACCGCATGTCGTCCTCGGTAACATACGCATCCCGGTATGTCTGCCAGAACTTTTCAGCCTCCTGGGGACCGATCAGTTCATTGACGAGGCCCTCAATCTCGCGAGTAGACTGTGGGCCGCCTTCCAGGCCGAACATATAGCCTTCCGGCTCCAGCCAATTGCCCAGGTTCGTGCCGCGCAACTGCAGGCGCTTGCCATCCGGGGAGACCAGGTACTTGCCGTCGGCGTGAACGAACCCAGACTGAGCAGACACTGCGGAACAAACCGCGAGGACAAGAAGAACAAGCCATTTGCATTTCATAGTTGAACCCGAGCCGGAGAATATCACGGCATTATTTTACAAGTCAATCGATTGTTTGCGGTAGATTCGCAGACTCGTCTCCGGCTGTCGGAGACTTGCCGAACGCAGCACAATCATCAACAAAGCCGCTGCGAAGGGCACAATGAGCCCATACCTCAGCGATCCGTAGTGCGCCGAGAGCAGTCCGGTCAGCCACGGGACGAGTGCGGACCCCAGCCCCGCTACAGCAAAGATCCATCCGCGCGGAGTGCGCTCAAGGATGAAGGAAAGCAAGAGCGGGTAGAGCGGACCGATGCTCAGGCCGGCCAGCCCTGAGCCAACCCGGATCGTCGTGGTTTGCTGCGTCAGAATGAGCAAGGCGATAGATGCAGCCACACCGCAGAGGGTGGCGCCGAGAACCCTTGTTGCACCCTTAACGAACCCACGACCTCTGTCAATTCGACCTCTGCTTTTCCACCCAGATCTCATGAAGTCTTCACACTTCTCTGCCATTCTGATCCCATAGCGGGCCAAGTTGTCCCTAGATAATTAATTGAAACTCATTGACGATAAGTTGTTTTGATTTAGACACTTTCCGAAGATATGGTGCCCTCGACTCATTCAACATGCCTTGGACCGCTTCGACCAATACAAAATCGACTACGGTCCAAATCAGGCTTGTCTCCTGCCCGGAGGAGTTCTTGCCGAACCACATCGCAGTACGACAATCCATTTAAGCTATAGTTGCCCACATTATTGAGCAAAATACTAAATATTTTTCATTTCCCCCTTGCGCGGCTTTGATTTGTGGACTAAAGTTTTTTCGACGCTCACAGGTAACCTGCCCGTGGTTCCTGAAGTGCTAATTGTCGTTCTGAATTGCTAATTTGCTGGCCTAAATTCCCTGATTTCAGTTCCGAGGCGCTAACAGCAAATCCAAAAGATTGAAGGGGTTGGGTTGAAAAGTGGGTTCACGCGGCGTCCTTACCCAACCGGGCAATGGCCCCCGCTGGCAGCAGAGCTGACCTCCAGCGCGGGAAAGATGAGAAGTTGGAAACAAGCCTCCGACCAAGGAACGTCCCTTCGTTCCTTCCCAACCAGACCGGCCCAAGCCGGTCCAGTGCTCCCCCTGGAGGAGCCATCAAAGGAGTCGATATGAATCACAGATTCTATTCAGTCCTGGCAATGTGCTTTGCGTTGGTACTGCTAATCGTTTGTCCAAGCAATGCTTCGGCAGCAGTCACACTGAGCCCATCGAGCTACAACTTTGGCAGTACGGCGCCGAACACGGGCACTGCCTGGGCAACCTTCACGTTGGCGAATAGCGGTAGCTCTGCCGTGAGCATCAGCAGCGCGACGGTCAGTGGCCCCTTCGTCATCTCCAGCAATTGCGGATCGTCGGTGGCGGCCAGCAGTTCCTGCCCCATCTACGTGTATTTCTCCCCGACCGCGTCAGGTTCGTTTACAGGCACCTTGACAGTGGCCGACAGCGCCGGTAGCCAAACCTCGGCTCTGAGCGGTACAGGCACAGGCGGCGCCAGCTGCACCACCGTTCCTGGTGCGTTTACTCTCAGCGATTCCAGCATCACCAGCAGTGGCGTAACGCTGTCGTGGACCACTCCGAGTGAAGGCACGAACTGCACGCTGACCGGCTACACGGTTCATGTAGGATCAAGCTCATACTCTGTAGCTGCGGGAACCGCGAGCTACACTGCGACCGGCCTGACGGCTAACACGACGTATAGCGCCTATGTTGTCGCCACGAATGGCGATGGCGCCACAAACAGCAATACACTGAATGTGACAACGCTGAATTCCTCCTGCGCATCCGCGCCCGCGGCTCCAACGAGCCTGTCTGCTTCTGGAACCAGCAGCTCAGGCACTACGCTGAACTGGACCGCCTCGACGGTTGGCACCGGCTGCACGGTTTCGACTTATACGATTACCGGCGGCCCGTCCACAGTAACGAGCACCTCGACCAGCGCGACAATCGGCGGACTTGCGGCAAGCACCGCGTATACCTTCTCGGTGACTGCTACGGATTCCTACGGCACCGGCTCCGCCGCGACGGTAAGTGTAACCACCTCTCCAGCATCGCTAACCACCTGCGCGGCGGCATGGATCGCAACGACGGCCTACACGACGGGCCAGGTCGCCAGTGTGAATGGCAACAACTATACTGCAGCCTATTGGACGCAAGGGAATAATCCGACGACACCGGGCAACAGCGGCGCCGCCGGATCCGGAGATCCCTGGAGCCTTCCAACTGCTTGCAGCAGCAATGTCTGCACAACCGCTCCTGGCGCGTTCACCCTTTCCGCTTCGGGAACAACGAACACCGGTACGAATTTAGCGTGGACCGTTCCGACCGAAGGCACGAGCTGCACGCTCACCGGCTACGAAGTGTATCAGGGCGGAGCGGCAAAGGCTGCGGTCGCTGCCGGAACAACAACTTATGCGGTGACAGGATTGACAGCTGGCACTGCGTATAACTTCGATATCGCGGCGACGAATAGCGACGGCACCACGGATAGCAACACATTACCCGTAACCACTACAGGCACGAATCCCTGCACCGCTGCTCCGGGTGTGCCCACTGGCCTGACAGGCTCTTCATCGAGCAGCACTACCGTCTCGCTGAGCTGGACCGCCTCGACGATTCCAACCGGCTGCACACTTACGAATTACACGATTTCGGGCGGCCCGTCTTCGGTGACGAGCACCGGAACCAGTACTACCGTAAGTGGACTTACGCCAAACACCTCGTATACCTTCACAGTCAAAGCTACGGATTCCTTTGGAACTTCGGCCGCAAGCTCCGGCGTGACCGTGAAAACTCTCAACGGTCCCAGCAGCTACTTTGTTGGCGGATGGTACGAGGAGTGGGGCACCTACTACGCCAACTACAACGTCTCCGACCTGCAGAACTCCGGAATGGTTCCGGCGCTGACGCACGTGATCTACGCCTTCGCCAAGCCATCGTCGACCGGCTGCGTGCTGGCTGATACGTATGCTGACTACCAGAAGGCTGTTCCTCTGCTCACTGGCGCACCGGCGCTGCCCACGGGCCTCGCAGGCAACTTCGGCGGCCTGTGGCAGCTCAAACAGCTTTATCCCAATCTGAAGATTCTGATCTCGATCGGCGGATGGAATCCCCCCACATACAACCAGGCCTTTGCGGCCGCGTCCGCTACGGCAGCCAGCCGCCAGGCCTTTGTCAGCTCGTGCATCAGCACGTTCATCAACGGTAACATCGCCTCAGGACTGACGGTGTCGAATCTCTTCGACGGCTTCGACATCGACTGGGAGTTCCCGAACGCGTCGGAGTCGGCCGGATTTACCGCGCTGATGACCGAGTTCCGCAACGAGCTGACCACCTTGTCGGGAACCACGGGCAAGACCTATCAGTTGGTTGCCGATCTGGCCGCTGGTGCGTCCACTCCGGGCGCGGGCGTGGACTCGGGCAACGATGGAGGCTATGACACCATCGACATTCCTGGTCTCTCGGCACAGTTGGATTACCTGAATGTCGACGGCTATAACTATGCAGGCGATTGGTCCTTGGCCACCGACGAGGCCTCACCGCTTTATGATGATTCCCTTGATACCGCGAACGCGCTGTATCCAAACGACTCCATTGATTACACCGTGAAGTACTACCTCGGCAAGGGCGCTCCGGCGGCCAAGTACACAATGGGTATGCCGCTCTATGGTGTGGGTTGGACGGGTGGCCTGACCTCCACGAACAGCGGCATGTACCAGACCGCGACCGAACTTGCTCCAGTTCCCAATGTTAACGGCGTTGGAAACTGCTCTTCGGGCAACAATCAGACTTCTCCCGTGGCAGGTTGCGACTACCTGTTGACGAACGGAATGGCGACCTATCGTACGCTTGAGAACCTTCTGAACAACGGGTTCACTGCCAGCTACGATTCAACAAGAGTTGATGCCAATATGTTCAACTCGTCCACCGCTACCGCCTGGAGCTATGACAATCCAACGTCTATCGCTGCAAAGGTTGCGTACATCAAGGCCAATGGTCTTGGCGGCGCCTATGTCTGGGCAGTGAAAGACGACGATTCCAGCGGCTCCTTGACCAAGGCTCTGGGGAATGGCCTCAATTAGTCGAGACCTGCACTTGAATTGAACATGGAATAAAGGCAGGCAGGCTTAAAGCCGAAGCCGATAACGGCGAAGAAGAACACCGCCTGACCTTCAACCGACCAATCCAATTGACAAGGCGGGGTCTGCAACCACAGGTTCCGCCATTTTTATGTTCACCTACAGTCTGATGTCATAGGGACGATCGCTTCTGCGATGATTCCATGGTTTTGGCAGGGGACCAGGGCCAGAGGAGCGAATTGAATGAAGTGATTCTGTTCTTGCGGAGGCTATGCAGCGTGTTTCGGGCTCTTCCTCCAGGAACATAGTTCGCTGGTTCCCGCTGCGCTGCCCGTTATCCGAAGGCGGATAGCAGAACGGTGCTCGCTGTCAAAGGTTCGCTGCGCTGCGGCATAGAACGCCGCGACCTTGGCTTCTGTGCTCCGTTTTGCGCGCATGTCGCAACTGACGCCTCCGCCGGAAACCAGCTTATGAAAGCTTTACCGTCTCATGAAGACGAATGCAACCAACGCCGGAGCACTTCTTGGGAGGGACCATCATGAAGTGGAGGAACTACCAGAATTCGACGGCGAGGATGTGGGGTGGGCCAGGGTGGCCGTCGATGACCTCGGCCTCAATGACGGCCTCCATATTCATAGCAGGCCAATTGCTGAGAGGGCGGATTGTCGCTGCAACGGCCATATCACAAATGAAATTCCTGGATAGCCTCACTGCGGCTTCTGGAATCGGCTGGCGTCTGGTTGAAGCATTTCACTTGGACGAATATGTCGGTTTGCCAATGACTCATCCGGGAAGTTTTCGGAAGATGTTGCTGGAGCAGTTGATTCATAAGACAGAAATCGTCAACTATCACTTGCTGGACGGAGACGGTGACGCCTTGGCGGCGGTGCGGACGGTCAGCGCCGCTGTTTCCTCGGCGCCCATTGATGCAGCCATCATCGGCATCGGCGAGAATGCGCATCTGGCCTTCAATGATCCCCCGGCCGATTTCGAGGCAGAGGAACCCTATTTGATCGTCAATCTTGACGAGGCCTGCCGCCGGCAGCAGGTGGGAGAGGCGTGGTTCGCCGATATATCCCAGGTTCCAAAGCAGGCAATCGCCATGTCGGTGCGCCAGATACTCAAGGCAAGAGAACTGATTGCCGTGATGCCAGATTTGCGCAAGGCGGCGGCGGTGAAGGCTAGCGTGGAGGAAGTTGTGAGTCAGATGGCGCCTGCGTCCATCTTGCGTACCCATGCGAACACGACAATCTATCTGGATGAAGCCCCGGTCTCGTTGTTGACGGCAGATGCACGGTCGATTGCATAAAGCATCTTCACTCATTGAGTCTGTAATTGACGAATCGAGGATAACGATTCCTGACGGTTCCATGAAAACGAATGAAGCAGCGCCCGCGAGTGCCTCCAGGAGTCGCGCAATCCCGTCGTGGCAAAAGGGATCGAGCTTCGAAGCGGGCTGATTGCGGAGTGAATGCCATTTATCGCCGCCGACTTACTGAACCCCGCGTAATACAGTGACACTACGGATCAAAAAAAGAGTCCCGCGTGGTGCAGGAAAGAAAATGGCAGCGTGGATTTGCGCACTCGATTCATACCGCTCGACACGCCCTCTTCGG
>Ga0224530_1001226_pt1 | contig 14143 bp, 12 predicted proteins | sample CBST75metaG_FD_179873 | JGI IMG/M metagenome (GOLD analysis project Ga0224530, IMG submission 179873) | Peat soil microbial communities from Stordalen Mire, Sweden - C.B.S.T75 | ecosystem: Environmental > Terrestrial > Soil > Wetlands > Peat | place: Sweden: Norrbotten County, Stordalen Mire...
CCCCCCCCAAGTTTCTGTGAAACTGTGAAACTGTGAAACTGGCTGCATCAGCCGATGGCCTCAGCCTCAGCATTTGAGCCCTCGAATCGCAAAAAACAGCATGTCTACGCGTTTTTCGTAATCGCCCGGATCGCCATTCCCAGCAACGCCAGCACTGCCGCACCCCAGAATGCCGGCACGAATCCGCGCACGGTGAATCCGCGCACAATGCTCGATGCCAGCAGAAGCATCAGCCCGTTGATCACCAGTAGAAACAGACCCAGCGTGATGATACTGAACGGAAAGGTGACGATCTTCAGTATCATTCCAAACGTCGCATTCAGCAGCCCGATTACCAGCGACGCAATCAGCGCGGGCCACAATCCATCCACATGAATTCCCGGCACAATCTGCGAAACAACCAGCAACGCAATTGCGCTCAACAACCATTGAACCAGCAGTCCCATCGTTACTCTCCTCGGAGCGTTTTTGCGGCCACGCGCATCCGTTCTGTCATCCATCTCCGTATACTCTGTATAACATGGCTTTTACGCGCATCTCCGTCTTTCTCCTATTTGTCGTCCCCGCAGTTCTGGCGCAGCAGTCGGCTAATCCGCCGCTGCCTGAGATTCACCAGCTTATGCGCGAGGTGCATGAACACCAGAAGCAGCTTGAAAAGGTGCGCGAAAATTACACCTACAGTTCTCTCCAGACCACGCAGGACGTTGACTCCAGCGGCCATGTCAAAAAAACTGAAACCGAGGAGAGCGAGAGCTTCTACGTCAACGGTCACCTGATCCAGCGCACCGTGAAGAAAAACGGCCAGCCGCTCAACGATCACGACCAGCAGAAGGAAACCGAACGCGTCACCAAGCTGGTCGAAAAAGCTGAAAAAACGCCGTCCGGCAAGCCGCTCGAAGGGTCGTCCATCACCGTTAGTCGATTGTTTGAAATCATGGATTTCCGCAATCCTCGCCGACAGGTCTTTCGCGGCCGCTCAACCATTGTCTTCGACTTTGTTGGTCGGAAAGACGCAAAGACTCACGGTTTGGCCGAGGACATCTCAAAAAAGCTGCAAGGAACAGTCTGGGTTGATGAGGCCGATCACCAGATGGCGCATGTGGAGGTCAACTTCAATGACAATTTTCGTGTTGCCGGCGGCCTTTTCGCCAGCATCCAGAAGGGCTCCAACCTTCGTTTCGATCAAGCGCCTGTAAGCCATGGTTTGTGGCTTCCCGCCGGCGGCGAAAGCACCATGCAGGCCCGTCTTCTCATGGTCAAGAGCCTCCGCCGTCATTCCACTGAGTGCGACTACGACTTCAAGCGTTTCCGCGTAGAGACCCAGCAGCCCAAAGACGCTCGGGTCGTGCCGGAAAAGAAGCCTTGAGCTTACATCGCTCTCGCGTCCAGCAGTTCTGGGCAGAGCTATCATGAGGAGTCGGAATGCAAGGTTCCGGTGTCGCCGCCGCCTTGTGAACTCGCCATTTTCACGAGGACATCTTATGTCGATTCGTACGTTTCACTCTGTTGTGCTGCTCTCGGCCGCGCTGCTCGTCACCGCTTCGCCCATGCTCCGTGCCGAAGAAGGCATGTGGACCTTTGACAACCCACCGCTGAAGCAGCTCCAGGCCAAGTATGGCTTCACGCCGACGCAGGCCTGGCTCGATCACATCCGCCTTTCCAGCGTTCGTCTCAACGACGGCGGCTCGGGCTCGTTTGTCAGTCCTGACGGCTTGCTGCTCACCAACCATCATGTGGCCCGCGGCCAGTTGCAGAAGGCTTCCACAGCCGAGCACGACTATATCCGCGATGGCTTCTATGCCGCCAAGCCTGAGGATGAGATGAAGTCCGCCGACCTCGAAGTCAACATCCTCGTGGGTATGGAGAACGTAACCGCGTGTGTGCAGGGTGCGGCCAAGGGAATCGGCGACGAAGCCAAGGCCCTGAAGGCCCGCGAAGCCGAGATTGCCTCCATCGAAAAGGAGAGCAAGAACAAGACCGGCCTGCGCTCCGACGTGCTTTCGTTCTACAACGGCGGCGAGTACTGGCTCTACCAGTACAAGGCTTACACCGATGTGCGCCTGGTCTTTGCTCCGGAACAGCAGGCCGCTTTTTACGGCGGTGATCCGGACAACTTCACGTATCCTCGCTATGACCTCGACATGGCCCTGTTCCGCGTCTATGACAACGGCAAGCCGCTGCATTGCGAGGACTACCTGAAGTGGAGCGCCAAGGGCGCTGCGCCCGGCGAGCTGGTTTTCATCTCTGGACATCCCGGCGCCACGCAGCGCCAGGAAACCGTCGCCGAGTTGCTGGTTCAGCGCGACGTCAGAACACCTGCACTGATCGAGTATCTCCAGCGCCGCATTGCCGCCGCCCAAGCCTTTGGCGCGCAGGGACCAGAGCAGCAGCGCCTTGTGGCTTCCACCATCTTTGGTCTGCAAAACAGCCTCAAGGTCTACCTGGGCCGCGCCGAGGCTCTTTCCGACAAGGCCATCCTCGCCAAGAAGCAGGCCGAGGAAGCCGACTTCCGCGCCAAGGTGGCCGCCAATCCAGAGTGGCAAAAGTCTTACGGCGACGCCTGGGACACCATCGCCCGTGTCGAGGAGCAACTGAAGCCGGAGATCAAGAGCCAGCTCTTCCGCCGCACAGACAGCCAGTTGTTCGGCATCGCCCTCCAGATTGTCCAGTACGTGGCCGAAGTCAAAAAGCCCGACGGCGAGCGTCTGCCTCAGTTCCATGAAGCCGGGATTGGTTCGCTCCAGTTCCGTCTGTTCTCCCCGGCCCGGATTTACCCTTCCACTGAGAAGCTCTTCATGTCCGCGGCTCTCAAGCTGGGTCAGGAAAAGCTCGGCAAGGACGATGCGTATGTACAGGCCATCGTGCAGGGCGGCGATGTGGACCAAGCTGTCAATTCTCTCGTCGACGGAACCAAGCTGGCCGATCCGGCTTTCCGCAAGTCGCTGCTCGATGGCGGCGAAGCTGCGGTAGCCGCATCTACCGATCCCATGATTGTCGCCGCGCGCCGCCTTGACCCGATCGTGCGTGCCACCAATCGCCGCATGCGCGACACCTTTGCCAGCGTACTCACCCCGGCTGGCGAAAAGCTTGGCAAAGCCCGTTTCCTTGTTTATGGGAAAAATGCCTATCCCGACGCCACCTTTACGCTGCGTCTGGGCTATGGCACGGTCACCGGCTATCCGTATAACGGCACTGTCGCCCCGCCGATTACCACCTTCTACGGCCTCTATGATCGTGCGGCAAGCTTTGGCAATAAGCCGCCCTTCGACCTGACGCCCAAGCAGGTGGCTGGCCGCGACAAACTGGACCTTGCCACTCCGCTCGACTTCGTCTCCACCGGCGACATCATCGGCGGCAACTCCGGTTCGCCGGTCGTCAATCGTGCAGGCGAACTTGTCGGTCTGATCTTCGATGGCAACATCGAATCTTTGGCTGGCGATTTCGTCTATGACGGGACGAAAAACCGCGCTGTCGCAGTCCACTCGGCCGGCATGATCGAGGGTCTGCGCAAGCTCTACGCCGCTGGTGCCCTGGCCGATGAACTCGAAGGCAAGAAGCAGTAGTTCGTAATTTATTCTGCAAACGCCAGAGGGGGAGCCATTACGGCTCTCCCTCTGGCATTTGCCTCAAACCAACCGGAACCGCCACCTCATCCACACTGCCATGAAGTTTAGCGGATAATGGAAAAATGCCGGTGTACTCAGATGCTTTCCACTCTGCCTCCGTTTCTCCATCAAGCCTGACGGAAAAGGCCTTCTGGCCGTACAATCTATGAAGTGCCCACACCCTGCGGAGGGATGGGTGAGCGGTTGATACCGGCGGTCTTGAAAACCGTTGTGCCTGCAAGGGTACCGGGGGTTCGAATCCCTCTCCCTCCGCCATTAAGCCCTCCTAGAACATTCCACAAAGTCCAATTCAGTCAACAAAACTAGAGAAAACAAAGGATATTGCGTCTATTGGCGTCTAACGCGGTACGATGGAAGCCGAGTCCTGGTGGGGGTATTTCTGGGGGTATATTTCCGAAGGATGGGGGTATATTCCGCAAAGGCCTCCCACGGAGGGGGTATATGGCGCTTACCGATACAGAAATTCGCCGCTCGCGTCCTGCGGACAAGCCTTATCGTCTGGCTGACAGTGGAGGCCTCTATTTACAGATTGCGCCAACCGGCGGCAAGCTTTGGCGCTGGAAGTATCGTTTTGACGGCAAAGAAAAATTGATGTCTCTGGGGCATTACCCCGATGTGCCGCTGGCCGAAGCGCGTGAGCGGCACGCAGAGGCGCGGAAACTGCTGGCCTCCGGCGTTGACCCGATGGCCGAACGCAAAGCGGAGAAGACTGCCAAGCGTGAGGCCGAAGTGAACTCTTTTGAGACCGTAGCCGACCTGTGGCTCAAACACTGGCGCGCCGATAAAAGCCCGCGCCATGCCGATACTACTGCGCGGCGGCTTCAGTCGAACATCTACCCCTATCTTGGTTCCCGACCTATCGCAGAAATTGAGCCGCCGGAACTGGTGGCCATGGTGAAGGCTATCGAGGCGCGGGGTGTGGGTGACTTGGCCAAGCGCGCCCTGGAAACGGCGGGGCAGATTTTTCGCTTTGCCATTGCTCACGGCTACGCCAGCCGCAACCCTGCCGCAGAATTCAAGCCTTCTGACGTGCTCAAGCCCACCCACAAGGTCAACATGGTACGCATCGACGCAAAGGAACTTCCAGTGCTGTTGCGTGCGATAGAGGTCTACCGGGGCAAGGTGGTCACGCGGCTGGCTATGAAACTACTTGCGCTGACCTTTGTGCGGACTTCGGAATTGATCGGCGCGCGATGGGAAGAATTCGACCTTGAAGGCCGCCGTTGGACGATTCCCGCCGAACGGATGAAGATGCGCACACCGCATATTGTGCCCTTGTCGCGGCAGGCGATTGAAACGCTCGAACTGCTGCAATCGCTGACCGGTGCGGGCAAACTGCTTTTTCCCGGCGACTACAACGCCAAAAGAGCGATGAGCAATAACACAATTCTCAAGGCGCTGGAGCGCATGGGCTACAAGGGCCGCATGACCGGCCACGGCTTCCGTGGGTTGGCTTCGACGATTCTGCATGAGCAAGGCTACAACCATGAGCATATCGAGTTGCAACTAGCCCACGCGCCCCGCAATGCCGTCAGCGCAGCCTATAACCATGCTCTCTACCTTGAGCCGCGCGCCAAGATGATGCAGGACTGGGCGGACTTTCTAGAACAGACACAGCGCGGCGGCAAGGTGTTGGCCTTCCGCAGCCCTGCCGCCTAACGAGCCACTGACGCTGAGTTTGGCAGTCCGGCCTCATGCTGATTGGCTGGTGGAGTGGTCAACATGCCAGCATTGTAGATGCGTTTGAATAATGCTTCAGCAATGCCCTCTTCTGACGTTCGCGCACCAGCCGTTTGCGGGTTCGCCAGCTCTCGAATAATCTCGCCTTGCCGGTCGCTTGCCACAGTACCGTAATTCATAAATGTAGTCATGACTTGCTCATGTCCAAGGTTCTGGCTCCATGCTTTGAATTCTTCCGGAGACTTGCACGCTGATTCTCCCAAGCGCACCAGTGTGCGCCGCAAGCTGTGCGGGTGGAAGTAAGGCAGGCTTGCCCGTTCGAAGGCCTCGCGGAAGATAGCCCGGATCGGCGAAGCGGTACTCCAGCATTCGCGTCTCAGCCCACACGGTTCAAACTGGCGCGATGGCCCAACTGCAATTTTTGTTGCCGGGAACAAGGGATCATCGTTTCCCCATAATTTTTCTTCCTTGAGGAATCGTACCCAGTCCGCGACGATCTGGACGATTTCCGGTCCTACCGGGAAGAAATACGTCGTAAAGGTTTTGCTGAATTTGGTCTGAACCTCGCGGGCATCCTGATATACGCATCCTTTGGCAAGGTCGATATGTTTCAGCTTCATCGAGGCAATCGCCCGGTCACGTGCTCCGGTCAGAAGAGTAAACGCAATCAGAGCGCGGTTGCGGCGTTCGATTTCTGTGCTGTCCGGCATTGATGCGATTACGTGCTTGACTTGTTCAAGTGTAGGAGTTCTCTGCTCGCGCTTTGCTGTGGCGACGCGGGTGTCTTTGTCGGACAAGTTGAAATAGTCGGCGTCTGAATACGCAAAACGGCCTTTATAGCCAGACTGGCCCGCTAGCCAAAAGAAGAATTCACGCAACTGCGTCAGTGTTGCATGGAGCGTTGCCTTGCTCAGTTTCTTGCCTGAACGCTGGCCCGGTTGTTCGGCCAAATGCTTTTTGAATGCCACCGCCTGCTGGAAGTGGAAGGCCTTGAAGCTGCGAAATCGGTTGTACTCTTCAAACCGCCGGAGCGCTTTGGCGGCGGCGTCCAAGGTTAGCTCGCTGTGCCTCTTGGCTTCTTTCAAATAGAGCAGGTATTGGCGCTTGATGCGCTCGTTTTCCGCGTTGTATTGAATCGTCATGCCTGTCCCCTATGCGAAGTCACTGTTTACGGTGGTCTTGAAACTCTCATTTACTTGCCGTTTCGCCTCCGTAAACGTGATCTCCAAAAGCCCCCGAACATCGGGCAATTTCGCCAGACTGGCACGCCGAAAGATCATAGAATCGCAATCCGGGCAGATGCCTATGAGATTGCCCAGCTTGTCCGTAATCGGGTGGTATTCGGCCATGTCCCCCGCCGGGCGCTTTGCTGTCCGGCACCGGACGCAGTACATTTCGCCTGCCTGGCAAGGATGCTTCCTTTGTTTGCGCTTTGCCCGGAGAAAATCCGCCAGCGCCGCACCAAGAATCAGTGCAGGGCGTCGATGGTCGATGGGGTCAAGCCCGGATTTTAGCCATGCCCGCACCGTGTTTTTGTGAATGCCGAACAGACAGGCAATCTCTTCAACCGAATAGTTCCGATTGATTTTGACCCGTTGAGGGTTCGGGCGTTGTCTTGTTCGCATGGCCACCAGCCCTACACCAACGCCTTGCGCGCCGCTTCCAGTTTGGTTACAAGATCGCGGATTTCTGCTTCGGGTTTGCCTGCAATCCGCGCAGCATTTAGCGCTTCAATTTCGTGCAAGGGCCAGCCGACGGCGCGCCCGCCCAAGCTCACAGGCCGAGGGAAAACGCCTTGGGCAATGCGCAGGTAAACCGTACTCCGCGAAAGTCCGGTACTGGTTTTTACAACGGGAAGCCGCAGGATGCTTTGAATCATCTTTCCACCTCTTTGTGCGTTTTAGAACCGCACAAGAACACGTTGACTGTGCGATTGGGGCGAATCAAACGCAGATGAAAGATGAAAAAGGGGCGGTTTTATTGAGGATGATTCCTTGCAATGGGAAGCTTACAGGACGGGGAATACTTAAAACGCTGCATAGAATCAGCAAAATAGATGGGCTGATGTTGTGCGAAAAAATTCCGCCCAACTTTTTACGATTTCATATTTTTGCGGATGGTCTCGGCGCTATGTCCGGTCTCGGAACGAGCAATTTGCTGCGAATACCAGCGGTCAGACATGTCGGGGCGATGTTGCTTCAGCGCCCGATACTCTTTCCGCCATTTTTCATGCAGGGCTTGAGTGTTCAGCTTGCGCGCCTCGCGGCGGACCACGCTGGATGTATAGCGACTGTCTGCTGTGCCGGACGCATCCACCAGTCTGCGAACTTCCTCGGCGTCCAATGTGAATTTCCCCGCCTCAAAGCGCACCAGATCGGCAAGCGCTGCGGAACGATCACCGGCAAAAAGTTCCGCCTTGCTTTCCAGTTTCAGACAGATCATTTGCGAGTGCTTGCGGCCGCTCATCATGCCGATGGCCCATAGGCCTGCCGCCGAACGCGCTTCATCCGTCAGCCGCAAGGTCAAACTTTCAGCAACAAAGGCTCGCAGCGATGCAACATCGCATCGCCATTGCTTCAGCCGCTTCGGAGCAACAGCGACACGATTTACATCCTGCCGCTTATCGCACACAATGAACGGCTTCGATCCGGCCTGAGTGTGAACAGGCATAACGCACTGCTCTTCGCATCCATCGCAGACAATGCTGGTGGCTGGTGCAGCCTTTACTAGTAGTCCCTGCCGCTGCAAGGCCAGCACTGCATCCGGCGGCCATTCGCTGCGCTCATCTTCGCCGATGGTCACCGGCGCGCCAGCTTTGACCGAAAGCCGGGCAACCAACTCAGCGAATGCTTCTAGCGCCGTCACCCGTCAACCTTTACGTTCAAGCTGAATTCCTGATTTTCGTCAGATTGCTTCGGCTCAATTCCGGAATCAATCAACATTTTCCGCAGCTTCAAGTCCATGTCGTCATATTTGAGCGAACAGGAATTGGGATAGGTGATGCGGAACGTTTCTGACTTCGGAGCGCCTTCCGGATCGGTCGCAACCTTGGCAACGACCTCGGCTTGCGTCACGCGGCAGAGTTTCAGTGGAACAGATTTCTTGACCTTTTCAAGCAGATCATAGATTGCGTCGGCACGAGCCCCGGCGTCGGCCTCTAGCGTGATCCGGTCCCCCCGGACAACCTTGTCCGTCAGCCTGAGTTTCTTTACCGCCACGCTCTCGATTCCATCCGAAGGCTCATAGACAAACTGGAAACCACGCTTGCCGAGTGGGTCAAGATCGTAGATGCGCGTATCCTCCGGATCGGGCGGCAACTCGGGCAGTTTGAGAATCGCCGACGCAAACATTGCCTGGAGCGGTTCGAGCGCCTTATGGTTGCCGCGATAATTCAGGTCGAGCGTTCCCTCTTCTTGCGAATAGACGAAAATCACTTCAAAAGCAGGGTTATGCGACCGCCGCGCAAATGCGCCTTCTACCCACTCGATGCTTTGCTGCGAATAATCCTCTGGATAAGCAAAAAAGTAGTCCAGTTCGCCCCGCCGAAAGGCTTCAACAACGCAGTTATTGCCTCGACCTTCGATCTGGCGGAAGTAATGCCGAATCGATTCGGCAAGTTCGTTCCGGCCATCTTCATGTACCGACGCGGCCACATGCGGAAAGCCCTTGCGCTTGCGCCAATAAGCGAGGCTATCCGCGTGGCAAAAGAGCAGTGCGCCTTTCCAGAATTGCCGGTGATCTAGGAAAGTCACCATGGCGCGCTCGAAGTGACCGTCCAGCGCCGCTAGTTTCTCGACGAACGCCGTGAAGACCTCCGGCGTTTCCCGCAACTGCCACTCCGCCTCGTCACGGATCGCGCAAAAGCCCTGCTCGTTGCTCAGCTCTTCAATTTCACGGAATTCCGCATCCATACGGTTGCGATTTTCTTCCGGCAATTCCATCCATGCGGCAAAGAGCGCGTCAGGCTTGGTTTCCTTCATAGCCGCAAAATCTAATTCCGCGAACAGTCCGCATTCATGGAAATAGCGCTCCAGCAGCCGGTTTGGCATTTGGCGGAAAAAGTCGCGCGTAGAGTAGTGGCGTGTCATGCCCCCCTCGCAATCGAGTGCAAGCCATGTGCGCTCATGAGCATAGTAGGATGTTGCTGTACCAACAATAGCGCGGATTTGCACAATATAAGCAGCAATATAGAGCGATGCCCGATTTTTAGGCATTTGAAAAAACTGTCGTTCAGCGCGCGGCTGATTGCACAAATAACAAATAGTTCAAAACGATCATAATGGGGCCGAAATAACGCGCAGGATTTAGTTTACGAGGTACTATATTATTCAATAAGATGCTGCGTTGAAAGGCTGATCGCCTAGTGACGGAGTCCTCGCAATAGGCCCCGCGCCATGTACATCTGGAATCCACCACACAATGAAGGAAGCTACAGCCCGCATAAAAATCAATAAACTGCTCGATGCGGCAGGGTGGAGATTTTTCCCTGTGGGAGAGGAACCGGCCAATATCCGGCTGGAACATACAACTACGCTGAATCCAGATCACCTGAATTCTTTCGGTGAGAATTTCGAAAAGACGCCGCGCGGATTCATTGACTTCCTCTTGCTCAACGAACGAGGATTCCCCTTAATCGTGCTTGAAGCGAAGGCGGAGGACAAAAATCCGCTTGTCGGCAAGGAACAGGCGCGCAAGTATGCACGCGCGCAGAATTGCCGCTTTGTTATCCTCTCCAACGGCAATCTGCACTACTTCTGGGATTTGGAGCGCGGAAACCCCTATATCATTACCTCATTTCCAACGCCCAGGTCCGTTGAAGGCTATAAGCGGGTCGAGCCAAGCCCGCAGCGCCTTATTGAAGAACAAGTAGGCCGCGACTACATCGTTCTTACCCAGCGTCCGGGCTACCAAGCCGAAGCGGCATGGCTCAATGAGGCCGAGCGCCCAGGATTTATCGAAACCAATAGGCTTCGTTTCCTGCGGCCCTATCAGGAGAACGCAGTTCACGCCGTTCAGGCTGCGGTCAAGGCAGGTAAAGACAGGTTTCTCTTTGAAATGGCCACGGGCACGGGAAAGACGCTCACCGCCGCTGCCATCATCAAGCTCTTCCTCCGCTCAGGCAATTCCAGCCGCGTGCTTTTTCTTGTAGATCGCCTCGAACTGGAGGACCAAGCGAAGAAGGCTTTCGTCGGTCTCCTTGCCCTTGACTACAAGACAGTCATCTATAAGGAAAACCGCGACGATTGGCGGCACGCTGAAATTGTCGTCAGCACGGTACAGTCCTTCCTCTTCAATAACAAGTACCAGACCCTCTTTTCGCCTACCGACTTTGATCTGGTCATCTCCGATGAGGCTCACCGTTCCATTGGCGGCAACGCCCGCGCTGTCTTCGACTACTTCATCGGCTACAAGCTCGGCCTCACGGCAACCCCCAAGGATTACCTCAAGAAGTTCGACAAAGCAAAGCCAACCACCAAGGACCCACGCGAATATGAGCGCCGCCTTCTGCTTGACACCTACCGAACCTTCGGATGTGAGGATAGCCAGCCCACGTTCCGTTACACCTTGCTCGACGGTGTCAAAGAGGGCTACCTCATCAATTCGACTGTTGTGGATGCCCGGACAGTCATCACGACACAGCTCCTCTCAGAGCAGGGTTTTGTGATCGATTTCGCTGACGATCCCGCAGATGAGCAAAACGGAAGCTATAAGCAAACCGACTTCGAGCGAAAATTCTTTGCAGAATCCACCAACAAACTGTTCTGCAAGACATTTCTTGAAAATGCCTACCGCGACCCCATCAGCGGGGAAATCGGCAAGTCCATCATCTTTGCAGTAAGCCAAAACCATGCCGGGAAAATCGCTCAGATTCTCAACCAGATGGCCGACAAGATGTTTCCCGGTAAATACCAGTCCGACTTTGCCGTCCAGGTCACGTCCCAAATCGACGACGCCCAGCAGATGACCATCAACTTCACCAACAACAAACTGCTCGGCACCGCAAATTTACTTTCCACGTACAAGACCAGCAAGGCTCGTGTCTGTGTGACGGTCGGCATGATGACCACCGGCTACGATTGCCCCGACATCCTCAACCTCGGACTCTTCCGGCCCATCTTTTCCCCGACGGACTTCATCCAGATCAAGGGACGCGGCACGCGCAAGCATAACTTTCTTGAGGAACTTCAGGACGAAGCCCACAAGGCCGACCTCAAGACCTGCGACAAAACCTCCTACAAGCTCTTCGACTTCTTCGCCAACTGCCAATATTTTGAGGAAGAGTTCAATTACGACGAGGTCATCCACCTCACGCAACCCGGTCCCGGCGTAACCGGAGAGCCCACAGACGGGGGCGGCCCTGTCGTCATCGCGGGCGGCATCTACAACCACGTCGGCGAAGACATCCTCTCCACCATTAAGGAGGAGCCCGTAGGCCCGCAGGGAATGCGCATTGACCGCGAGTTCTTCCGCAGCTTCGAGCATGTCGTCCACGAAAACCCAACCATCGCAGCCAGCGTGGAAGCGGGCCAATGGGACAAGGTCATCGACTACGTCAATCGCGAAATCTTCAACAAGCCGGAGGAGTTCTTTACCCTCGAAAAGCTTCGCCGCGCCGCCGCCGTTGACCGGCGTCTCAGCTTGAGTGAGATTCTAGAGAAGACCTTCGGCCTTATTCCTCGCTTCAAGTCCAAAGACGATCTGCTTGAAGAGGAGTTTGCCAAATTCGTGGCCGACCGCAAGCCGCAGGAGGCCGAGGCCATCCCTGCCATGAAAAACTACTTTAAGGCCTACGTCTCCAGTGACCAGATTCGCCACATCATCGAAACCCGGCAATTCACCGACCTTGCCACCAATCCCTCTTTTTCAACCCGCGAATTCAAAGCAGTCCCTGCTGCATACCGGACGCTCATTCCCGAATACGTCAAGGATTACGTTTCCCTGAACCAATTCGTCTCCTAAAGGACCCCATTGCTCGACACAGACACCAAACGACGCATTGACACCGCACGCGACATTCTCGTGGGCAAGGTTCCCGACCCAAAATCCCAGGTCGAACAAATCACTATTGCCCTTATCTACAAGTTCATGGACGATATGGACGCCGAATCCGAGGAACTCGGCGGCAAACGGAAATTCTTTACTAGCAAGTTTGCTCGCTTCGGCTGGGCCAAGCTCATGCGCGCCGGGCTTGGCGGCCATGAGACGCTCAACCTCTACGCGGAAGGCATTTCGACCATGCCGCAGAACCCCGGCATTCCGTCTCTGTTTCGCGACATCTTCAAGAACGCCTACCTGCCTTACCGCGACCCCGAGACGCTGAAAAGCTTCCTCAAGATCATCGACGAATTCAGCTACGAACATTCTGAGCGGCTCGGCGACGCCTATGAATACCTGCTTTCCGTGCTCGGCTCGCAGGGCGATGCCGGTCAGTTCCGCACCCCGCGCCACATCATCGACTTCATCGTTTCCATCGTCGATCCCAAAAAAGACGAAACCATCCTCGACCCCGCCTGCGGTACCGCCGGATTCCTCATCTCGGCCTACAAGCACATTCTCCGCGCCAACCTGGACGCACGGCATAAAGTCAAGCTCTCCCCGGATGAAAAGGCGCAACTCGTCAAGAACATCAAGGGATACGACATCTCACCGGACATGGTTCGCCTCTCGCTGGTGAACCTTTATCTGCATGGGTTCCCCCTCCCGCACATCTATGAATACGACACACTCACTTCCGAGGAGCGCTGGAAGGAAATCGCCGACGTCATCCTTGCCAACCCGCCTTTCATGTCTCCAAAGGGCGGCATTAAGCCGCATAAGCGGTTCTCCATCCAGGCCAAGCGCAGCGAAGTCCTCTTCGTCGATTACATGGCCGAGCATCTTACGCCCATCGGCCGCGCTGGAATCATCGTTCCCGAGGGCATCATCTTCCAGAGCCAGACCGCCTATAAGGAACTGCGGAAGATGCTCGTTGAGAACTCGCTTGTGGCCGTTATCTCACTTCCGGCTGGCTGCTTCAATCCCTACTCCGGCGTAAAAACTTCCATTCTGATTCTCGATAAGCCCCTCGCCCGCCAAAGCAAGACCATAGGCTTCTTCAAGGTCGAGAATGATGGCTTCGGACTCGGCGCACAGCGCCGCGCCATGGACGGAAGCGACTTGCCGCAGGTCAAAGCCGAGATTGACGATTACTTCCGCGCTCTGCGCAATGGCAAGTCCACCAAAGGCCTGAAGCCAACCTGCGGCCTAATCGTGCCCAAGGAAAAGATTGCCGCGAATGGGGATTACAACCTTAGCGGAGGGCGGTATCGAGAAGTCGATATTCGTGCATCTAACTATCCGATGTTTCCAATCGGTGATGTCTGCGAACTCTTCAACGGACGTGCATTCAAGCCGGAGGAATGGGAAAGCGTTCAAAGCAGAGGTGTCCCGATTGTTAGAATCCAAAACTTGAATGATCACTAGCCCGGATTATGCATGAAGGCATAAAAAGCGAAGGACTTCTGTGCTAAAAATGTGTTGACGAAACAGCACTTATAGCATTGGAAAGGCCCTTCGCTTGAACGATTTTACCGCGACACGGTGTTTGTTGTTTCCCGATCTGTACAAGAGACCGGTTGTGCTGGCATTTGACCAGCGGCAAGGCTCCAGCGATGGAGGCGCAGTGCTGCTGGCGGCGGCCAATCGGCGTTATGAACTAATCGAGTCGATGGCGTGAGCGCTATCTGAAGTGCATGCACTATGCAGTTTGCTGTGCTGGATTCTGTAGAGGGTTGAGTTGAGTGGCATGGTTTATCTTCCACTGGTCGGGCAGCCAGAGGGGCAGTTGGTTGATGGGA
>Ga0224530_1001229_pt1 | contig 14086 bp, 11 predicted proteins | sample CBST75metaG_FD_179873 | JGI IMG/M metagenome (GOLD analysis project Ga0224530, IMG submission 179873) | Peat soil microbial communities from Stordalen Mire, Sweden - C.B.S.T75 | ecosystem: Environmental > Terrestrial > Soil > Wetlands > Peat | place: Sweden: Norrbotten County, Stordalen Mire...
ATCCTTTTCCTCTGCGCCGCATGGGCGTCATTACCTGAGGTAGGAGCCGGATGCGGGAAATCCGCTCGTCCGGATCTGTGGAGGGGGTTGTGAGTAATCATGATCCCTACTCCGACTCTGCGGTGAGATTTGGGTTATTCGGTCTCGCCCTGGGCGAACCTTGCAATGCCCTCGGTAAGTCCGTACTTGGCAATGAGCCTGCTGCGACGTACGCGGTCTTTCGGTTTGGTCGAGAAGATCGCATAGCTGCGGCTGTCGAGATTGAGCTTGATGACCTTGGTCAACCCGTCGCGGCGCATGTAGAGACCTTCGCGATCCTGCAAGCTCTCGAAGAGAGCGAGCTGTTGCTCGTTCATCTTAAAGAGTTCTGCGTACCGCTTCCGGTTGAAGGTAGCGTCCTTGAGAAATAGAAATGATGTACAGGAGTTCACTATGCTGTCGGCGTTTGCGCCCAGGTCCTCCGCAGACTGGCCGATCATTGTTACCCCGCCGAGGTTCTTGCGCACCGTCTTACCTGTTCCCGCCGCACCTTCAAGCCCGATGGTCTTTTCGCGCGTCAGAAAGATTTCATCTACAGCATTGAGCTGTGATTTGTTCAGTTCAGGATGCCGGTCTTCCGTCCAGATGCGAATCTGCGACGGTACCATCATCGGATTGCCATAGTCTCGATGATTTCCCTCTTGCATCCGTGCAATGATGCCATTTTCCATGCGCACCATTTCTGCTGTGGTGTATTGAGATGCCGCCCGCCCTTCCTTGTGATTTGTTGCAACGAATTCACCGCTGTCAATACGCTGTGCAAATTCTGCGCGTGCCTGACCATAGGTGAGCTGTCCCATGCCGCGGTCGAGCATTGATTGCAAAATCGCTCGCTCGTCCTGAACCGCCGAACGCTCAAAGACATGATTGCGTGCATATGTCGCCGATTGTTGCGCGGTCTTCTCCGGTTGCTGTTGGCGCTGCTGCGTATGCTCTCTTGCCTTCGCAACAACTTTATCGGCTTGGTGTCCAAACTTAGCGGCCAGCTCGCGGTGACGTTGCAGAACCACTTCCTGCGATTGAATCTCCTTCTTGTCGCGCGTACGGTGTGCGGCAACCTGTGCAGCTCCTGCTCCCTCGCGGCCAATCTCCTGCAGGTGTTCCTTGATCTGCTCCCGTCGAGGACTCGACGCATCCAGATATTCCTGCGTGTATCCCTTGATCTCGGGCTGTCCGTGTTTGCCGACTTCAATCTCGTATCCGAGCTTTTGCAGACGCAGAGCCAACTCTGAACGATAGACGCTGGTGACATACTGCTGTGACTGAAAGAGACTGCGCTCCTGAAGCGCATGCGGCTGGCCGTTCTCGCCAATTGTCATATTGAAGATCACAGCATGAGTATGGAGTTGCGGTGCGGCATAGCCGTCAACCGGGCGAGCCGTATCGTGCTCAAAGGTTGCCGCAAGAAACTTGCCTGTATTCTCCGGTGCATGAATATTGCCGATGCGCGCTTGCGTGTATCGCTCCAGTTCGCCGAGTGCAGTTCGCACGCTTTCGCGGTGTGCTTCACGCACGCGAACATCACCGCCCACAAGGGCAGTCAGTGAAACCGACTTCGGTGCGGAAAAGGTCGCATCCCATCCTGCCCTGTGCTCAACACTCGTTATCTGCTTCCCGTATTCGTTCTCATAGGTTCGTGCTGGCTGATGCTTGACAAGTTGAATGCCACTCTCAGGGTGCTGCCCTTCACTGAGCGAGGCAAAGCGATTTGCCTGAACTGCGCCGTGCAGCCCCCATTCTTCTGCGAGCGCTCCGCGCCATTCGCAGAATGCCTGCCGGTCGCGGCTCCAGTAGTTCTGCTGCTCTGAAGCAAATTCGCGAGCATGGTAGGTTTGAGCCTGATTTGCGGAAAGAGCTTTCGAGATGGTCAGCATCGCAGATACTCCTCAAATGGAGTGACAGCATCTCGCAACTGTCACGCTGCATAGAGTAACTCAGAATTGGCCAGAAAAGTCGCTAAAATTGCAAATTTATTTTTCAGGCTAACGCACGTTTACCATTATGCCTATTGATGATTGTGCGATTACATCCACAATAACCCGACATAAATTCCGACTAATAGCAACACGATCTATGCTCGATCATCTGAACGGAAGATGCCTGATAGTAGCGACTCGAAAGAGGGGTTCAACATGTCTCCGAGCAACAAGAGAAGCGATACTCCGACACGATTGCGAACGAGACTTCGGCGACAGTTTGTTGGTGTACTTGCAGGCCAACTTAATAGCATTTGGTTGGGGATTTCTGGTCAGTCAATCCACTGCGATTCATCCCATTCGACTGGCTGTTGCGAAGCGACGTTCTCACCCCTCGCGCCGGGAAAGATTGACTGGTTCGGAATGTGCTTCTTCGCACTGCTTGCATGGGGTGGCTCAAGGAGGAGATTCATGCAAGGATCATCCCGTTCAGCACGGACATGATCTCGGAGACTTTCTCTCACTGATGGGCCTGCATGATCTGCTTCCTTACCTGATTTGTTGCTGCTCGGAACACGCATGGCCGACCACTTTGCGCGGACCATCTCAAACAATTTCTGGAGGGTGATGCTGTGGACGAAACCCTGGTCAGCTCTCTGCCTTTCTGGCCATGAATCCCATACTTGATTACGCGACGGAAACCGCCCGGCAACCTCCTGCCAAAGCCGCTGGCATTCCTGCCACAACTCGTCCTTCATTAGGAATGCAAAGTACCCCACCATGAGCAGCGCCAGAGTGCATCCTTCAAGAAGCGGAAGCCTTAGCAGATCAGGATAAGAACGGTTCTTGTAAATGCAGGTGCGCAGGAGTTCTTCCAACTCCGCCGACTTGATCAGATCCGGGGCGGACTTCTCCAGGCTTACCCAGCCGTCTCCGGCTGCCGACGTGGAGAGATGAACAGACAGATTCCCGACCCATCCGGTTACCACATCAGAAGGCATTGCAACGCGGCTTGCGCGACCGGGAGCAGCCTTCATCAGCCACCGGATTTCGACCGCTGAACCGGTGTCTTGAGTAGCCTCCGAAGCCTGCCGATAAGCAGACAGATAGTAGCCTTCAAGTGGGCGCAATTCCCATGCAAACCACGCGGCAAAGATCAGCACAGGCAGGCCGAAGAGCATGGCCAGAAGCGTCGCTATCCGCCACGGAAAGCCCCCTCGAAGCCGAGGCATTATCACGGCTTCCCCTGTACTTTTGCGGACGACTGGGCGCGTATTCTGGCCAGCAATTCCCCCGTCTTTTGCCCCTTGATTGAGTCGGCATAGGCGGATATTTTGCGCAGCGTTTCGTCGCTCAATGGCCCCTTGGAGGCCACGGCAAACAGGTTCAAAACCAGGTCGCGCAGGGCCAGAATTTCGGCTAAGAGTACGGGGTCGGTCGGCGTTTTTTCTCCGGTTCTTGCCTGGGTAAGGGCCGCCTCGCGCAACCACTCGGCGACCTTTTTTCCGGCGCTATTTGCTGCCGCTTCGACCTCGGAAAACTCGGCTTCTGTCAGCCGTGTCGCGATGGATTTGGAGCGGAAATTCTCGCTCGTTGGTGCCGGAGACGGTGCAGATGGAATGGCAAAATGTGGCGCGCCATCAGAAGAAGCCATAGCGGCAAACTCCTTTCCGGGCATTTTATGACCCTGTTCATTGGTTGAGCGACTTCTGCAATCATTTCAATAACTGCTTACAACAGAAGGCGTTTACGCAGCGCGGTTCATAATCGACATACGCCGCAAGCCGTGTTTACGTACGGAAACGCAAAAAGCCAAGCCAAAGAAAACAAACACGTTAACAAAATCGCGCCAAGGTATCCCGACAGCTACCTACTTGGGGATGACGTGTCAACGTCCATCCGCTGCATAAGCAGCGCCGTGCATTTCAGCACTACCTACAATTGCCTATAAGATTCACACAGGAAACTATCGATGGCAATCGAATCCTCACACGTGGCGAAGACGAAAGCTTCGGCAAGGTCCGTCGCACAAAAATCGAACTGGGAGTCTGTGACCTGGGATGAAGTGGCAAACTGGGCAGGGTCGCGCTCCATGGCGCGCGGGCGGGCATACCAGCGAGGTGGACGCGTACATAACCTCGCAGCCACTTCGGACGGCAGGCTAATCGCAACCGTCTCCGGCACGCGGAGCTACACAACGGGTGTCTGGTGGGAAGCCGATGTCCTTCACTCCCGTTGCACTTGTCCGGTCGGTTGGAACGGCTGCAAACATGCCGTCGCTGTCCTCGCAACCTATCTCGACATGTTGGCAAAGAACGCTGTGGTTACCGCGATGGATGCTGCCGACAACAAGTGGGAGGAACTGGCGAATAACAGCCTCTCTGAAGCCCCTTCCGACGACTTCGATGACAGTGATGAAGACGACGAATCGGAAGACAACGAAAGTTCGCATATTCCTCGGCGGCGGACCAGCAAGGCCAGCGACGAGAAGATTCGGAACCTCATCGACGAGAAGAGCCGGGAGGAACTGGCCGAGTTGGTATGGTCACTGACGCAACGCTTCCCGGAACTGCGCGAGGAATTCTGTGAACGCATTGCCCTGGGTGAAGGCAATGCGGATCGACTGATTGCCGAAGCGCGGAAAGAACTGCGCCGGGCAACCTCGGAGCCGGGCTGGCGGAATTACTGGAAGGGCGAAGGCTATACCCCGGACTTCAGCCGCCTGGCGCGTTATCTCGACCGCATGGTCGAACTCGGACAGGCGGACGCCGTGGTGAAACTGAGCCGGGAAATTATGGCGCAGGGCATGGAACAGATTGGGCAATCGAACGACGAAGGCGAGACCGCCACGGCATTTGCGGAGTGTCTGCCGCCAATCTTCCGGGCGGTAAATCGGTCGAAAATGTCCGCTGCACAGAAGCTACTCTTTGCGATTGATGCCGGTCTCAGAGACGAATACAGCGTGATTGAAAGCGACCTGCTCGACACCATATTTGGGTGTAATACCAACCCGTCCGACTGGTCTGCGACTGCCGACGTGCTGGCTGGCCGCTTGAAATCAGAGGTTCGTGCCGGGAGCAACTTCCACGATAAATATCAGCGCGAACAGATTGCCGACTGGCTCGTTAAGGCTCTTACGCGCGCCGGTCGCGACAGCGAAATTATTGCCGTCCGCGAACGCGAGGCGCGCATTACCGGCAGCTATGGACGGCTGGTTCCGCTGCTGATTGAGCAAAAAAGATACGATGAAGCCGAGCGCTGGGCGGCGGAAGGAATTCAGAAAACGGTCAAAGATACCCCGGGAATTGCCGCTCAACTTGCGAAGACAATGGCCGAACTTGCCCGGTTGCGGAAGCAGTGGAAGGTCGCCGCTGCACATGCAGCCTGGGAGTTTTTTGATCGTCCCGGACGCGATAAATTCTCCGCTTTGGCAGCCGCCGCTGAGCGCGCGGGTTGCCTCGTTCCGGTCATGCGGCAGGCTCTGGAATTCCTCGAAACCGGCAGACTTCCGTTCTCTGTAACCACGAAAAATAACAGTCCTAGCAGCGTTATTTTCTTGCCGGATTGGCCCTTGCCATTCCCCGATTACCTGCTGCCGTTACTGCGTAACGGAGACCAGCGCCCGCGCTACGACATACTGATCGACATGGCGATTGCCGAGCATCGGCCTCATGAAATTCTCCGTTGGTACGACCTGTGGCGCTCGGCAATGAAGAGTCAGCGCTTGGGCTCATATGGGTTCGGCAACTATGCCGATAGTGTCGCCGCCGCCGTTGCGGAAGATCATCCCGAGCGCTCCCTGGAGATTTATCGCGACTGCGTCGAGGTAAATTTGAAGCAGGCAAGCGTCTCGGCGTATGAAACGGTAGCCGCCTACCTGAAGAAAATGCGCCCGATTCTGAAGTCGCTCGACCGCGGCCCGGAGTGGAACGATCTGGTGACCGAGATACGTGTCAACTACCGCAATCGTCCACGGTTTATGGAGATTCTGGACCGTCTGGAAGCCCGCCCGATTCTTCAGAAACCCAGCAGTTCCACGCATCGGTAGTAGGATGACGATCATGATTACCAAGACTGACGCTGCAGAGCGGCAACTTAACACGGCAATCCGCCTATTTTTTGAGGACAGAGATCATTTGTCCTCGTATGCCCTCGCAGTCGCATCGCGAGAAGTAACAGATGATGTGATCCAAAGCCGGTATAGTGAACTCTATCAGCGAGAACTTGCGCGAGTAGGTGATCCGTTGAAAGTTCGCCTCTCATATCGAGATGAAATGCAGATCCGTATCAAGCCTGAATTCTACAAAGATTTCCTCGCACTTGACCGCAAATGGCAAAACTTTCTCAAGCATGCCGACCGCGATCCAGATGCGAAAATAGAGCCGATCAAAGCCAAACTGCTTGCGATGGTGATCATCTGCGCAGTAAAAAACTACACCCTGCTAACGCAGCATTGGGCAATCGAGATGCAAACCTTTTTTGCCTGGATTGCTGTAGCGGAACCACAATTGATAAAGTCCGAACCCGAAGATGTAACAACCGGCAAGGCAATAGCCGCAATTCGCAGCAATATCTCCGGTGATCCCTATGGCCGCGATACTCTGAGAAACTTTTATGCTGCTTTGCAGTTGCAGCTTTAGGGCAGAGGCGAATGCCACAATAGTCTCTGGATAGATGAATGACATTCCCGGAATAATTGGAATGATAAGCCGAGGCAGTAAAGGTCCGTGTCAAGGCCGGGCCGCAGCCCGCCGCTACGCGGTCGCAGAGCCTTGACGCGGGCCGCGCCTCGGCTACACTGCTGCTATCCGGGAATGTCAGTTTTGCGCAGGATTCACTCTATTGTCTGCCGGTATTTGACTTATTCTTTTACCGTCGGGACTTCGATTTCGATGACTTGCGGCGCGTAGACAAGTTGATATGCTTCGTTGACCACGGAAGCATTTACATATTGTGTGCCGTTGGAATTCTGCTGCCCTTGCCCGCCATGAATATGGCCAAAGACGTGAAGCCTGGGCCTGATTTGCTGGACAACTTCTGCCAGTTCTTCGCAGCCAAGATGAGCGGTGGTGGGATGCGCGGTATCCAGCACACCATGCGGCGGTCCGTGCGTAATAAGAACATCAGTGCTCGCCGGAATCATTTTCCAATACCGCCGGATCGCCGCGCCGCGCGCGACATTGAAGGCCCAGTTGTTGAACTCGGGCTGAACCGGCGATCCCCAGATTTTCAGTCCTGCCAGTTCCGCGCCGGAGTTTTCGAGATAGATGGCGTTGGTCAGCAGTTCTCTGGCAGCTCCGGGGTGGCGCTCAAACATCCAATCGTGGTTTCCAGCGATGACGACCTTATGCCGGTGGGGCAGCGTGCCAAGCCAGTGGTTGAAATCAATGATCTCGATTGGGGTATCGCCGAAAGCGGCAAAATCTCCGGCATGAATCAAGATGTCGCCGTCCGGCACGCTCAATTTGGCGTGCTGGCCGTGCGTATCGCTGATGCAGACAATGCTAACCTGGGGCATGAGGACTTTACTTTGCCGCGCGCGTAAGAAGTTCCGGGTGGACTTCCTTCAACCATGTCCGCACCTGTTCCTGTAAAACAGGCAGGTCCTTCATGATCTGCCCGAGGTCGGTCGGGGAAACGCCTCCCGCTAGGTCATAGCTCGTCGTGTTTCTCTTCTGCGAATGCGACTTGATCTTGCGCACCCATTTCTCGCGTGCGGTGGCATCCTGCGTGGTCAGCGTATATTCCAGGCTTTCGATTACGCGCTGATGATGCCCTTGGCCAATCGAAACCCGATAACCACTGGCCCGCAGAGAAATGTTTACGAGCGTAAGGATGCCGTTGTACGCCGCCTGAAAGCGAAGATCGTCGGAGATGCTTTCCACCTTCGAGTCCGCCTGTGAGCGATCCACAATACTGAACAGGTCGGCAATCTCCTTGGGACTGCTCGGCTCAGCCTTGTACCAACCGAATTGTGCAAGCTTCTCTATACTCATTCTCGTCGCCGATCAGAAAGACTTTCTTGCTGTCCATCAATGATTGCAGAAAGTGGTTGCCCTCGTGAAGCCGCTTCTTCAGATCCTCACGGGAATAGATGGTCGGATTGACTGGCCGCCGCAACTGCTTTTCAAGCGGCCCCAAAGCATCGAGCACATCGTCGAGAGAGGCCACGCCAATCACCATCAGATCGATGTCGCTCGTAGCCTTGTCTTCGCCGCGCGCAACCGAACCGTACACAAAGGCAAAATCGATGCTGGATTTGAGGGGAGCCAGAGCGTTCTTGAGCAACTGGAAGATGCCAAGGGTCTTCGCAAGCAGCGCGCGCAACTCCGGGTAATCCGGATGCTCCTGGTTGACCTGATAGAAGACCTGATTGCCCCTTTGCGAGCGATTGACAAGCCCGACCTCGGCCAACAGCGTAAGCTCCCGCTGCACAGTCCCCACACTCGTTTCGATCTGCCGGGCAATCTCACGAATATAGAAGGATTCATCCGGCGCGCCAAAAAGTAGCGACAATATCCTGCCTCTGGTCTGGCCAAAGAGCAAATCACCGGTGGACGTGGATATCGTACTCATAATAAGAACAATTGTACTCTAATTGAGAACATAGAGACGGTCTGAAATTTGAATATACTGGATTCCGCTCGATGAGAAAACTCTCGCGGTCACACTCAAGCGCATGTACAAGAGCGCAATAGAGCTTCTCTACCTGCCTTTTTCTGCCTTCGCCGGATTGAATGATACTCAGTGTAAAGTCTCACCGGACTGATCCCTTCTTTCCGTTTTCGACAGTTGCAATGACGACAGGCCCCAGATTCAGCGCCCGCAAGGCTGTTTCAAATTTGCTTTTGTCTCCGACCACTACCAGCACCGTGTTTGCAGCATGGATATACTTCTCTGTCGCGCGCTGAGCACCAGCAGCATCCACGGACTGAATGCGTTCAGGGAGTCTGGAGAAATCATCCGCCGGCAGGTGATAAAGCCAGAGCGTGGCCAACTGATCGAGAATGCTGTTGTTGCTCTCGAAGCTGGCCCGCAATGACCGGACCAGACTGTTTTTTGCATTGCTCAGTTCGGTCGCGGTAAGCGGGGCCGTGTGAATTCTCTCCATCTCGGCGAAGAATTGTTCAATGGCTGGAGCCGTTACATCAGCACGCACCTGTGCGCGGAAAGCGAGCGGACCGCCGCCACGCTGAAAGCGGAAGCCGGTCGATGTCAAATAAGCATAGCCGTGCACCTCGCGCAAATTGGTGTTGATGCGAGATGAGAATTGACCCCCGAGTGCGGCCATCATCGCAGAGGCTTCGGGATAGTCGGCAGCCTCGCGCGCCAGACCAGGCGCAAGCGCCTGCAACGTGGCCTGTGGTGCGCCTGGCCGGTCGATGATCAACACACGACGTGTAGTTGCAGCAGGTGCAACCGGCGCAGGTTGAGGCTGAGCCTTTGAACGCCACTTGCCAAAGATCTTTTCGGCCAACTTGCGCGCATCCGTTGCTGTCAAATCACCAGACAGAGCCAGCATACTGGTTCCGGGACCGTAATGGTTCGCGTAGAAGTCAGACACCTCCTCGCGGGTCAGACCGTTCAGCGATTTCTCCGTTCCCAGTTGATCGTAGCCATAAGGGTTCTCGGAACCATAGAGTTCCATCAGGGCGGCTCGATTGGCGATTGCTCGTGGAGAGTCCTGCTGGCTTGACAGGTCATTTTTGCGTTCGTCCAGCAAGCGCGCCAGAGCGTCGTCCGCGAAACGTGGATGCATGGCCACGTCGGCAATCAGTCCCATTCCTGCTTCAGCGTGAGTGCTCAGCACTGTCATGCCAAGGGATGCAGCATTGGCTTCACATGAGCTTTTCAGTACACTGCCCAGCAGGGCCGACTCTTCTGCGATTTGCGCCGACGTGCGCGTGCTGGTGCCCTTGGTCAGCAGTGTGGTCGTCAGGCAGGCCAGCCCCGCTCGGTGAGCCGGATTCGCACCTGTACCCGCCAGCGTCAGCAATCGCATGGCAACTACGGGTCGATCATGACGCTCGATCAAATAGACCGTCAGACCATTGTCCAAAGTGAGAAACTGCGACTGTGGCAGCTTAAGCGCCGGTTCCGTTCCGGGCCTGGGCCGGGTGGCGCGCCACGCCTGCGCTGCATAAAATTCCGCCGGATGTGAAGGAACCACCTTCACGTTGGCGTCTGTATCCTCCGGGCTGCGCGGCACATCAAACAAAATCTTTTTGCCAGGAAGACCATAAATGACCACGCACTGATTCTGAGCAAGTGTTGCGGCGGCCAGCGCACTCACGCTTTTCGCTGTTACTGCCTCGTAGCGGGCCACATCTCTGGGCAAATAGCCAGGGTCTCCCGTGTACTGGTTATATCGATTCAGCGTATTTGCCAATTGCATCAATTCGCCATGCGAATTGCCATCACCCATCTCCTCGGTACCTGAGATCAACTTGGTCAGAATGGTGCTGCGCACCTGCTCCAGTTCAGTGGTTGTGGGACCATCCTGCTGGAATCGAGCAATGATCTTCTCCGCTTCGACCTCCAGCTTTTCCGCCGTCACGCCTTCATTGGCAACCAACTCGCATGAAAACACCGAAGCCAGCGCCAGCGATGTGTGATCGCAGGAAGCTGACTGTGCGAGTCTCTGGTTCAGAACCAGCTCACGATACAAGCGGCTGGAGTTGCCTCCACCCAGAATCCTCGCCGTAATCTCCGTTTCAGCATCGCCCGGCTTGAATGCCGACGGAGCCAGCCAGCCTAAAATCACCTTGGGAAATTGCACAGTATCGGTAACCACTGCGCGGCGCTCAGTAGTGATGAGCGGCATAGCAACAGACGCAGATGCGGCTTCCGAACCTGCAGGCAAAGGACCAAAATATTTTTCCACCAATGCTTTCGCAGCTGTCGGATCGAAGTCACCAGCCAGCACCAGAGTAGCGTTGTTCGGCGCGTAGTAATCGCGGAAGAACTGGCGCACATCGGCCAACCGTGCTGCCTCAATATCAGCGTGCGAACCCATCACGTCCGCATAGTAAGGATGACCTTTGGGGAATAACTGATGATAGAGTTCTTCATCTACCACACCGTAGGGCCAGTCCTCCAACCGGCGTCGCTCATTGCGGACCACATCGCGCTGATTGGCCAGCCGTTCGCGACTCAGCGTGTCCAGCAGAAAACCCATACGATCGCTTTCCATCCATAGCGTCGTCTCTAGCTGATTTGAGGGAACGGTCTCGAAATAATTAGTCCGATCAAAGCTGGTCGTGGCGTTGATGTCTGTAGCGCCAATCGATTCCAGAAACGGCTCCTGCCCCTGTCCTCCTAGATTTTTCGATCCCCCCTGAAACATCATGTGCTCGAAGAGGTGGGCGAAGCCGGTGCGCCCCGCGCGCTCATTGGCGGGCCCAACGTGATACCAGATGTTGACGGCAACAATCGGCAGCTTGTGATCTTCGTGCAGGATCACCTGCAGTCCGTTCGGCATCCGGAACTGCTCGTAGCGAATCTCAGGCACAGCCACCGTTTTCGCCTGCCGTTGAGCAACCATGGGACAAATCGCGCCAAATACCAGAGCTGCTATAGCAAAATATCCGTATCGTCTCATTGATGATCCTTGTTTTACACAATGATAGCCTGCTCGACATCAGTCACCACCTTGGCAATGCGCTTTCAGTCACTGCAGAAAGCAGAAGGGGTTGCTGCCATCTGGGGTTACTTGTACACATCTTCAGACTGACCAATTCCGCTATGCCATGGCGCTTACGGGCAGAGTTCGAAGCACAGTCTATTTCGCAAATCGAAGTTGCTGCTTCGACGCAGGCAGTATCGCACAGATTTTCTGGTGGCCGAATTCCCGCCCGGCGCTCGAATTTCTCGGTCGGAGGTGTGTGCTCTGTACGTCAAGTATGCTAACCGGCAAGGCTGGACGCAGCGATCTTTCGTTGAACCTCCTCGATATATTCTCCGCGGTTATAGGCATAATAATGCCCATAATCTCCATTTATTGTTATAAAAGGTATTATATTGCCGCTTAAAATCAATTGTATTTAGGTGCACAATAATATCCATCACCGTGCCTGGCCGTCTTACCTAAAGGCGAGTGGCCCTATCAGCATCAGATGAGGGTCAATCAAAAATTCGATGACATCTCCAGAGCGGATTTGCTCGCGGTTGCGGACCGTTTCAGCGTCAGAAAGCCCGAGAAGCTTTTATCCGATCTTCGCGCCGCCATCAATAACTGGTCGCAATTCGCCCGACAGGCCCATCTCTCACCTGCCCTGCTGGATCGCGTGGCGAAGCATCTGCTTCCGCTATAGCTTGCGGAGCAAACACAGACAACGATTGCCTGCTTTGGCCTCTCGCGCAGTGAGAGCGTGGCCGTCGCACAAGCGATGAGGTAGGTTGTAAAGGCAAACTGGGAATCGCTGAGTGTTCAGAATAGTTTCAGCGCGCTTGACCTGGGCTGATGCATTCGTTAGTCTTCTCGACCGCAACGTTCACACTACGGCTTTAGAATCTGCACTGTGACCGTCTTAGCCACTTCCCAAAGCATACGTGCGTCATCCTGGGAAATGCTGATTCCATGCGAATACTCTTTCTGCGGATGAATATAGTTGCGATAATCCCTAACAACTTCACCAATGTCTTTGGCCGTCTTGGATATCCAGTTCAGTTCATGGGCTACATCCATATAGTTTTTTAATCCCCACTCGTTTAGCTTGAGTGTGTTTCCCGCTCTATCCTTGGGCGCAGTCGCAGCTTTGAATACTGCGCTTTTGTCGCTAAGTTGATTGATTTTCGCCAGGAGCAAGCCTTCCAAAAGTCCGCCCATCATCACGGTTGCAGCAAGTGATGCTCCTACATCTACGCACTTGATGCATTCTTGCCAGCGGCTGATCAAAATTGCCTGCATCTTTGAATCGGAAACCAGAGTTGAGAAATTTGGCGGGACATCTGTCGTGGTTGTCTTCGCTGTAGTTGTATGAGACACCAAGTCTACAACCCGCTCTGCTTGCAGTTGTCCAAGTAACTGTTCAATCTGTTTCAATGCTGAGACATATTTGGTACGTGAGGTTGCGCGGTTAGTCGCGGAGAGCAACAGTTTGAAATGCTCGTCGATCTCTTTGACAGAACCCTCGTCGAGAATCGACGTGATGATTGTGCGATGACTGCGAAACCAACTTTGCGCCGTCGCTTTTGCTACTTGTTTTTCATCATCGGAACGTACTTGCTTGTCTGATTCTTTCGACAACGCTTTGCGAAGTCGTTGCGATTCCTTTAGGGCTGCGTCGATTGCATCCTGTGCGTCAGTCACCATCAAGCCGTCCTTGCAGTTTTTGACGCCTTCTTCGCGGGTACTTTCGTTGCGGGTGTCTTCTTCTGTGCGGCCTTCTTCGTTTTCTCAGCCTTACGCGGCTTACCAGATTTTGGCGTAGTCTTTCCATCGCCCGGCAAGGTCATTGCGACGAGATTTTCGCCCACAGTATTGAGTACAAAAGTAGCCTTCTCCGATCCCTTATCCAGCAGTCCGAGCTTATGAGCATTCAACAGGGTCTGATATGGGTTATTCAGGCGGTGACTATTGGCCTTCCGGCACGCCTCTAGCAGATCGCTCTTGTCGATAGACTCCTTCCGTTCAGCAGGAGGTGCTTCGAATCGGAGATAATAAGCGACGGTTGCGGCAAATTGAACATCGCTGCGCGGCTTCTTTTGGTCAATGAAACTCTTGATGTCTAACGTGCCACTGATCGAAGAGGTCGTTGCAGGCGTATGGCTGCTCGGCACCGCAGGACCGGCAGGAGAAGCAGGCGCGGTAGCCGCTCCTGCAGCGGAGGTAAGTGCGCTAGACGAAGGAAGTCCGACTTTTTCGACTGCCCACCGGAGGATGCGTTGTTGTTCCTCAGGCTTAAAGCTCTTGAGGGTTTCGACTATCGTTCGAACTGCATCCAGATCATCCAAAGCTTTGTCACTCATCAGAACCGTCTCCGTGCAATGCGGTATACATAAGAAAGGGAACTATATACATGACTTCATGCGCTATTTTGACGAAGAGGCAACGGCTACGCAATGAACTGATTCCCTGTGTGTCGTATCGATTCAGCGACTATTTCAGCACCGGGGACAAGTTGAATTTG
>Ga0224530_1001231_pt1 | contig 14074 bp, 14 predicted proteins | sample CBST75metaG_FD_179873 | JGI IMG/M metagenome (GOLD analysis project Ga0224530, IMG submission 179873) | Peat soil microbial communities from Stordalen Mire, Sweden - C.B.S.T75 | ecosystem: Environmental > Terrestrial > Soil > Wetlands > Peat | place: Sweden: Norrbotten County, Stordalen Mire...
CGAGTTCCGCTCGAAACTGTTTGGCATCCGCTTCGCTCTGGAACCCAACCACGATGTCGTCCGCGTATCGCACGACGATCACATCGCCGTGCGCCTGCTTTCGACGCCATGCCTGAGCCCACAGATCGAAGACGTAATGGAGATAGATATTCGCCAGCAGCGGCGATGCACTGCCGCCCTGAGGCGTCCCTTCCTCCATATGTATTCGTTTCCCATCCTCCAGCACGCCCGCGTTCAACCATTTCTGAATGAGCCGCATGACGCGCCGGTCCGCGATGCGATGCTCGATGAACCTTACGAGCCATTCGTGCGAAATCGCATCGAAGAAGCCACGTATATCCAGATCGAGCACCCAGTTCACCTTCTTCGTCAGCAGTCCCGTGTACAGCGCATCCAGCGCGTTATGCTGGCTTCGCTTCGGACGGAACCCATACGAAAAGCCGAGGAAATCCGTTTCGTAGATAGCGTTCATCACCTCGACCGCCGCGCGCTGAACGATCTTATCCTCCAGCGCAGTAACTCCGAGCGGTCGCACCCGCCCGTCGGCCTTGGGGATGTATACCCGACGCACCGGCTTGGCCCGATACGCTCCCTGTTTCAGCCTATGGGTGAGGTTCTGGAGGTTGTCCTCAAGTGCCTCGCCGTAGTGCCGCCACGTCTCGCCGTCCACGCCCGGCGCGGCTTCTCTCTTCAGACTGAGATAAGCCGTGCGCAGCGCTTCCGGGGCATAGATGTGGTGAAAGAGCGCAGTGAACCGCATCTCCTTATCCATCTTTGCTACTTGACGTATCCGCTCCAGCGCACTGGGCGCGTTGCTCCGGCTCTGAGTCCGGGACGCGTTTTGCTCAAGCGGATTTTCCTTGGTCAAACCTCTTCCCTCCATCCCCTCCGCCACCGGTTGCCCGGCTTTGTTCGAGAACTTCACAGGTACTACAGGTCTGTCCGACTTCCCGTGTTCGTTCATCATCGGCGTACGTCCTCAGACTTCCCGATACGTCCCAGGGCATGTTCTGCACTGGGTGAACGCGGGATCTCCCGGTTCCCGTGCGAGGTGTTTCGGTACGTGCGCGGGGTCTGTGACCACGCAGGACTCGCAAGCGCCTCGCAATATCGGCGCATGCGATGCTGCCTTCCGCCACTCCTTACGGCGTCGGCGTCCCGGAGGAGTTTGTTTTCGCGGCTGAATACCCGGCCCGAACCTTCCCCTGTCAACGCTTCGCAGACGCCCTCACGAGCGTCTCCGCATGACTCGGGGCCAGCGTGGTTCGCTAAACCTTCACTGTATGAAACTTTCATTCACTACACCTCGCCGGTTTTGCCGGCGCACAAGGAGCTACAAACCATGTTCAACAAAGTCATCCTCATCGGCCGTCTCGGAAAGAATGCAGAAGTCAAAACCGCGCAGAACAAGAAGGACTACGCCGTCCTCAACCTTGCCACAAGCGAGAGCTGGAAGAACGACAAGGGCGAGTACGAAACCCGCACCGAATGGCACCGCGTCTACGCCTGGGGCAATCTCGCCAACTTCGCCAAGACGCTTCAAAAGGGGCAGCTCGTCAGCCTGGAGGGGAAGATCAAGTACCGGACGGTCGAGGAAGATGTCGAGGGCAAGCCGTTCAAGCACACCATCGCCGAGATCCACGCTTCCAGCATGAGGCGCCTCTCGAAAGTTGAGGACGCCGACGATCCAACCGACGGCGCGGACGAGGAGTAGTCCTCGTCTGTATGTTCAGGGGCGAGCTACTCGCCCCTGAACGTGGTATTTTGAGAGTGTTCAGATGATGTTAAATGTGGATTATGCTGTCTCGACAACAAAGGGCAGAACTGCATTTTGAAAATGAGGCGTGCCAACTGAAGATCCCGAGGAATTACGCCTTCACAGAAAAACAGAAGCAAGCAGAAAGAACGAATACACAATGCAGCCACAGAAAGACCTTATCCTCCTTATTGACGGCACACGTCAAGGACCAGAAAAGCCATCGACAATACCAACGAACGTAGAGGGACTTGCCTATTTTTTAATGCTACCTCGTTGCGGAGTTCAAACAAAAGCCCAAGACCGCTTGCTGGTAAGCAGGGATTGCGAGCGAATATTGCCGATTCTGTGGCGGGCTATCTAAGTGGCGTTGGAGCAGACACACAGCACGTCCTCGATCTCATTCCTGCTGGAACGGGTGCTGGTACAGCTCTGACTATTCGCCGTGCTTATAAGTTTCTCATCTCAAATTACAATCCAGGAGACCGCATATATCTGTTTGGCTTTTCTAGAGGAGCGTTCGCTGTACAGTCACTAGCTGGTTTCGTAGATTGTATCGGTGTAGGGCTGAGAGCAGTTCCTAGTGACAAGCTGGATTTGGTTATCGATGAAGCGTACTATGCCTACGAGTATCTAGAGGGCGACACCAAGGCGCTTCGTTCCAGCATAAAGGAATATCTGCACGAGTATTTGGCAGGTTCGAAGCATAATCGTCAGGAACAAGAATTCGAATTCGAATCACTTCCTATTTATATGATCGGAATCTGGGATGCTGTAGCATCGCTCGGGCTTCCGTCGAAGGCGGTGGCCATCACACGAGTATTCAATTCCTATCATCAGACGGCACTTCCTCCCAATATTTCCCATGCTTTCCATGGACTCTCACTTCATGAACTTAGGTCCGATTTCGAACCACATGTGTGGGCGAAAAAGGACCGTGACAACCAGATTCTTGAACAACGATGGTTTGCCGGAGACCATAGTGATGTTGGAGGTGGACATCCAACTAGAGAATTCTCTGACATCACTCTGGCATGGATGCTGAAAAAGGCAGAAGGAACAGGCCTTACCGCTGTGATCCCATTGACTCAGAGTATTGTCGTGGGGCCTGTTAGTTCAACTATCCATCAGTCTTGGCAAGACCATCCATATTGTCTTTTGCAACCAAGAATTAGGAAGATTCTCAGAAGTTATAGCGAGCCAAACGACGAAACCCTTTTGGGTAGCTGTTTCGACGCTACGGTGGCCCAGCGCCTTTCATCGAGTGGCAATATTGACTACTCCAGCTTTCGCATCGGATTTGGAAAGACTTTCGGTCTTCGTAGCGACCAGATTCAGATTGATGTTCTTAATGAAGTTGATAAAGACACTGTTCGAGGTCTACTTCGTACTTCAAATCGGTTCAAGCGTCTTAGCGACGAAAGGCAGAGAGCTATGCTCGCTTCAACAACAACTGCAAACTGGCCCATAGCGGAATCTGCCTTGACTGCACAACTTGTTGATGAATCAAGTGAGTAGATGGAAACATCAGCTCCCCAAAAGGCGTTCGAGCGCTTCGGCTTGCGCTATGAACCTTTTGGGGCTGAGTTTGGCCAACTGGCCCAAGTTGTGCAGTTTCCAGCGGATACCGGGCAGTTCGGCAAGATGCGGAATCCCCAGTAGGCTCCAGTCTGGCTGGTTGCGGACAAATGACATCAGGAACTTGCGCTCATCCGCATCCAGACCGTGCTGAAGCTCATGAATGAGACGTTCCCGCGCCGCAATCAATTCGCTCAACTCGACCGGCTCGGCTGTCATTCCCTTGAAAGTGCGTTCGTACTCCTGGCTAACGTCGCGGACGATTGGAAACAACACTTCATGGACCGGGCGGTTGTGGCTGGCCAGGTAGACGACGAAAGCGCGCCGGGTGGCAGGTGTGATGCCTTCATGCGCGAAGAGCTGCAAGCAGTCGAATAGATCACGCGGATGCTGCCGGTCCATCGCGGCAACCAGCTTGCCTCCATACATGTCTTCGAGCGAGACGACCGGCAGTTCGAGATCGGCCAGCAGGACTTCGCTCGCCCTGGGCGAGAGCGACGCATTGCGAACCGGATGCACGGTGAGTTTTCGGCAAGGGTGCGTGACTCGGTTTAGCTGATCTTGTTACGTTCAGTCAGCCACAGAGGTTGGCTGATATTGGACAACAAAATCGCATCCCCTATTCCCGAGCCAATCGTGCATTTGCAGCGGCGGTTGGAAGAATTTCGCAGTACACGTTCCCATCGAACGAAGCTTCCGGAGACGGTGTGGGCATCTGCGGTGGAGCTAGCCCGGCAATATGGCTTGTATGCGGTTGCTCACCCGTTGCGGTTGGACTATGCGCAATTGAAGAAACGGCTCGGCGGAGTTGCAGTTTCTAAACAGAAGGCAACCGCTCCGGCGTTCGTCGAGCTGATCGCTTCCCATCCGGAGATGATATCGGAGTGCGTGATCGAGTTCGAGTCCTCGATCGGTAGCAAGATGCGTATTCAGTGGAAGGGGGCTTCCGCGCCGGATTGGTCAAGTCTTCTTCGCGCCTGGCGGGAAGCGGAGCGATGATCCACCTGACAGCGCAAATGCGCGTGCTGGTGGCGATCGATCCGGTGGACGGGCGCAAAGGGATAGATTCCCTGGTCCGCCTCTGCCAGGAGAAGCTCCGCGAAGATCCTTTTGCCGGTTGTGTGTTCATTTTTCGCAGCCGTCGCGGCACCTCGATCCGCCTTCTCAGCTATGACGGCCAGGGGTATTGGCTGGCGCAAAAGCGCCTTTCCAAAGGACGGTTCACCTGGTGGCCGGAAGCAAACTCGCCGGCCAAAGCACTGGAGGCTTACGAAGCGCAGTTGTTGCTTGTGGCCGGAGACGTATCACGGGTCCGCGCCGCGCCGATGTGGCGGCGCATAAACGCGCTGAAATAATAGCCTAAAAAATAAATCAATAGGGGTATTTACTTGACGCCACCAGGCACAACAGGTTGTGGTTTGACCAAGGTTGCAAACGGAATAGGACCGACCTGCACGGCTTGTTGAGCCAATCGATAGAACAGTTTGCCGCGAGATTTGGATTTGCGGCGATTGAATCGAAAGGTGAACTCATCCAGGTAAGTGTCCAGATGCTGCTGTCCAATCGCGCCTTGGTGCGTGCCCAGTAGCCATCTTTTCAGCAGCGCGATCACACGATGTACGCGCGGAAGTAGATGCTCTCCCTCTTCTTGATGGCTCTGTACCTGGCGGTCATGAACGTATCCTTGCAACCCCAAATAGGGTTTCCAGCCATCGGTTCGGACCGTGCTTCCCGGCGCAATCGCCTCTCGAATGAACCCGTGCAGGCTCGTGCTGGACGCGTCTGGAATCACGCGCAGACGAATGCGTCCGATGCCCTTTCCATCCTCTTCGGCGGCGACGATAATCAGAGCCTTTTCTTCCGCCCCTCTTCCGATTGCTCCGGTTTCCTCTCCGCCCCAGTAAGCCTCGTCCACCTCGACAACGCCATCCAGCCGGTCGCGGCCAGGGCGAACCATTGCCCGGCGCAGCTTATGCAGCATCGCCCAGGCCGTCTTGTAGCTGCCCAGACCGAGTACCCGCTGTAGACCCAAGGCGCTCATGCCGTTCTTCTGGCTGGTGATCTGCCACATGGCGCGAAACCAGATCGTCAAAGGAACGTGACTGTCCTGAAAGATGGTTCCCGCAGTGACCGACATCGCGTATCGGCAATGGCCGCAAAGCCAACGTGTCCGCCGAATCGACAAGGCATCGGCTCCCGCACACCGTGGACAGACCCATCCGCCTGACCAGCGAAGAGCTGCAAGGTATTCAACACAAGCTTCCTCGGTGCAAAAGCGCCGCTCCAACTCCAGCAATGTCCTCGGATAATCCTCGTCCATGGCCCAAAACACTACATCTTGGGGTTGGTGGCGTCAAGTAAATACCCCTATAAATCAAAAAGCCCTTGCGTTCCAAAAAAAGCCGGGTCATACTTCTGTGCAATGGCCGAGCTTCGATATCGCGGGCGGGAAATTAGCGCGGAAGACCTCCTCTTCCTACGCGCACTAATCGCGCGTTACCCGCAGGAAAGCCGGCGCAAGCTGTCGGTTCGCGTCTGTGAAGCCTGGCAGTGGCGGCAGGCCAATGGCGCGTTGCGCGACATGGTGTGCAGGGGCCTGTTGCTGATGCTGGAGCGGGCTGGCGAAATCACACTTCCGCCCGTCCGCTATATGCCGCGAAACCCGCTGGCGCATCGCACTCGACCGCAGCCGGTGCTGATCGATACCACTCCCATCGAAGGTCCGCTGCGCAATCTGCAACCACTGGAGTTCGAGCCTGTGCGGCGCAGCGCGCAGGAGCCGCTGTTCAATAGCCTGATGGAGGAGCATCACTATCTTGGTTACGAGCAACCGGTGGGCGAGCATCTCAAATACCTGGTGTGGGCAGAAGGCCGTCCTGTCGCGTGCCTTGCCTGGTCGTCGGCGCCGCGTCACATCGGTAGCCGTGATCACTACATCGGATGGGATGCGGCGGCGCGGCGCAGCCGCATCCGTTTCATCGCTTACAACACGCGCTTCCTGATCCTGCCCTGGGTGCGTGTCGAGCATCTGGCTTCGCATATCCTGGGGCGCATGGCGGCGCGCATCTCCGCGGACTGGCAGCAGGCATACGGTCATCCGCTTTACTTCCTGGAGACCTTCGTGGATCCAGAGCGCTTCCGCGGAACCTGCTACCGCGCAGCCAACTGGGTGCTGATGGGCAAGACCACGGGGCGTGGCAAGCAATCCAACAGCTACGTTCCGAACCGTTCGATCAAGGAGGTTCTGGGCTATCCGTTGACGAAGCGTTTTCGCGAGTTGCTGGGAGGCACGGAATGAAGAAGGCCGCGCGGCGTCGCATCGATGTGAACCTTGAGGAACTGGATCGTGTGCTGGACGGAGCGCGCCAAGCGCCGCTGAGTGAAGCCGACCACCACAAGCTCAAAGACACACTGCATGCTCTGGCGGCGCTGCTGATGCGCTCGCGCAATACGGAGAAGAGCAGCGCGGTGTTCAAAAAGTCTGAAGACGCAAAACCACCGGCTGACAAAGCCCTACCGCCTCCTGGGCATGGCCGCAATGGCGCCGATGCGTTCAGCGGTGCGCAACAAGTCAAGATCGCGCATCAAAAACTGCGTCACGGAGATCGCTGCCCGGAGTGCGAAAAAGGCAATGTATACACGCAGAAAGAGCCGAAGGTGTTGGTGCGGTTCGTCGGCCAGGCACCGCTTGCGGCTACGGTTTACTCCATGGAACGGTTGCGCTGCGGAGCCTGCGGGCAGGTCTTCACGGCGCAAGAGCCGGAAGGCATAGGGCCGGATAAGTACGATGAAACTGCCGCGGCGATGATCGCGCAGCTCAAGTACGGCAGCGGGACTCCGTTCTATCGGCTGGAGCAACTGGAGAAGCAGATGGGGATTCCGTTGCCGGCGGCCACGGAGTGGGAGATCGTCGAAGAGGCCGCGCAGCCGCTCAAGCCGGCGCTGGATGAGTTGATCCGGCAGTCGGCTCAGGGCGAAGTGGTGCACAATGACGATACCGGCATGCGGGTGCTGACGCTGAAGCGCGATGCGGAGGACAAACGGACCGGCGTGTTTACCAGCGGGATCGTCTCTGTGGGCCCGGAGCGGAAGATCGCGCTGTACTTTACGGGCAGCCGTCATGCCGGCGAGAATCTCGCGGAGGTGTTGAAAAAGCGCCGCGCGGAACTGCCCAGTCCGATTCAGATGTGCGATGCGCTGTCGCGCAATGTGCCTAAGCTGCCCGCGGGAGTGGAGATCCTGCTATCCAACTGCCTAGCTCACGGTCGCCGGCAGTTCGTGGATGTAGCAGAGAACTTCCCCGAAGAATGCCGTTATGTGTTGGAGATGCTGGGGCAGGTATATGGTCACGATGCCGAAGCGCGTGAGCATGGCCTGACGCCGGACGAGCGGCTGCATCTTCATCAGGAACGCAGCCAGCCGGTGATGGACCAACTGCATACCTGGATGGAGGCGCAGCTTGACGAGCACAGAACAGAGCCGAACTCCGGACTGGGTCAAGCGATTCGATATCTGTTCCGGCACTGGCGCCCGTTGACGCTGTTCCTTCGCCAGGCCGGGGCCCCGCTTGATAACAACATCGCGGAAAGAATGCTTAAGCGCGCTGTTTTACATCGAAAGAACGCACTGTTCTACCGCACCTTGAATGGGGCCGCGGTCGGCGACCTGTACATGAGCCTGATCCACACCTGCCAGTTATGCGGCGTCAACTCCTTCGACTATCTGGTCGAGTTGCAGCGCCATGCCCAGGAACTGGCCGACCACCCCGCGCAGTGGATGCCGTGGAACTATCGCGAGGCTTTTCACCCCACGGACAAAGACCCGTCCGTGGGGACCCCGACGCTGGCGCGAAATGAATGTCTCTCTGCTTAGGCTTGGGGTTATGATGAATCCCAGATGGCCGAAAAGGATCGTCTTCGGCCATGCGCGGGGAGCGTCTTGAAATGCCCGTAAGACTAGGGGCTAACATCAGGAATCCGGCAGAGATGTTGGGCAGGGGCAAAACGTAGCCAACACAGTTCGTGCCGGCATGCATGCGCGGATCTCCACTCACGACCAGCAGGCGCTACTCATGCAGATTCGGAGCCCCGGCGGCAAGTCTTCGTCGCTAGCGTGGGAGGACAGGGCGATGTGAGTATGCCGTCCGGCGTGGTTGGACCATCGCCCAGCAGGTAACCGAAGTCGGCTCTGGAGCTTCCCAGTGGCAACTGCGGGAGAAGTTGCTTTAAAGGACATCTCATTTCAGCGGTCACTGTCCGGTTAGTGCTCAGCGACTGCCAAACCGGGTCCATCGACAAAGCAGCCCGAGTGTACGCAGTTCAGCGTTTGCGAAAGTGATTCTTAGGTCCTACCCCGCCAATCCAATCAATTCAACAGCGAGTTCCGCCTATCCGGTCGGGTGAGAGCGTATGGGGTATTTTTACATATGTGCGTTGGCAAAACTGGGATTGCTCGAGCAGACTATCTCTTGGTTAGCGGGCCGCCCGGTGCCTCTGCGTTAGAATCATCTTCGAAGCGTCGAACCAAATGAATCTCTTGAATTCCAAATCCGTGCAGCAGGCAGGCATTCACATGTTGCGGGTCCTTGCCTGCCTTGTGCTCGTCGCAGCAATCACTTGGATTGCGTTCTCTGTATTGAATGTCAATGCCCTGATTGTAGGCTTCGCATACGTGCTTGCTGTCCTCGTTGTGGCGGCCCGATGGGGTCTGACCGAGTCGTTTGTGACGTCCGTCGCGGCGATGCTCTGTCTCAACTTTTACTTTCTTCCGCCGCTCCTGACCCTAACTATTGCAGATCCGCAAAACTGGGTAGCGCTGTTCGTCTTTATGGTGACAGCAATCACCGCGAGCAAACTTTCAGCGAGTGCTCGGAACCGCACAGCGGAAGCTCAGGCTCGCAGAATCGAAGTAGAGCGCCTCTACCAGCTCAGCCTGTCGTTGATGCTTATCGATAACACTAGCCAGCTCGGGCCCCAGGTCGCGGCCAGTGTCAGAAAGCAGTCGGGATTCTTTGCCGTTGCTTTCTGTGACAGGCAGACTTCTGAGATCTTTTTTGCGGGAATTGAAGATCAGAGGATCGAGCAGGGTATGTTGCGCTCCGTTGCCATTGGGGACGCGGCATGGTTTGTCTCCCGAAAAGCATCGACTCCAGTGGGCATCGAGGCGATTGTTGTCCCAGTCGCGCTTGGAGGGAGAATGCTGGGCAGTCTCGGCGCAATCGGCCCTTCATTATCTGAACCTGCCGTGCAAGCGATTGCGAATCTGGTCGCAACCGCAATCGAGCATGCCAGCCAACAGATCGCTCTTGGAAGACTTGAAGTGGCTCGCCGCAATGAGCAACTTCGCAGCACCCTTCTCGATGCGCTCGCGCACGATTTTCTCACCCCTCTCACTTCCATCAAGAGCTCCATAACTACCGTGCGTTCCGAATATAGTCACGACCTTGAGGAAGACGAGTTCCTTGCCGTTGTGGAGGAAGAGACGGACAGGTTGGGCGAAATGATCAATGAGACTACGGATATGGCGCGGATCGAGCCTGGCAAACCTCAGATACGGCGCCGTCAAGTGTCTGTGTCGGATCTCATTGGCTCTTCTCTGCATCGCATGAAGAATCTGTTGGACGGACGGCCGCTGGAGGTCAAGATTCAGGAAGACATTTCAAATGTCGATGCCGATCCGGATATGATCGGACTCGCCCTGCGCCAGTTGCTGGGCAATGCGGTCAAGTATTCCCCGCCCGAAACAACGATTGGAATATCGGCGAGCCAGATCGAGGACACCATTACGATAGGAGTTCGTGATCATGGCGCAGGTATCCCGCCAGACGAACTGGATGCGATCTTCGAGCGTTTCTATCGAGGAAAGCAAACGCATGAATCGGTAGGTGGAACAGGCATGGGTCTAAGCATTGCGCGCGACATCGTACGCGCTCATGATGGAAAGCTGCGGGTGCAGAACACGCCGGAAGGTGGCGCTCAGTTCTCGTTCACACTACCCGCATTTCATGAGGTCCAGCTGTCATGATGACGACAAAGATTCTGGTTGTCGATGATGACCCGCAGCTTCGGCGAGTGATGAAGGCTGCGTTAACCAAGCAGGGATACATCATAGGAGATACAAGAAGCGGCGAGGCAGCGCTTGAAAAGCTGCGCGACGAGCGCTATGACCTGGTCATCCTGGACCGGAATATGCCGGGAATGGGCGGAATCGAAGCCTGTCGTTCAATTCGGGAGCATTCAGACATCGGGATCATCATGCTTACTGTTAGAAAGACCGAACTGGAGAAAATCGAAGCTTTGGACGCAGGCGCGGATGACTATATTACAAAGCCGTTTAGCATGCCCGAACTGCTCGCTCGCATTCGAGCCAACCTGCGGCGTGCTCCCTTGGCAACGCGCCATGGATCGAACGTGATCACGTTCGATGAAGTTCAAGTGGACCTGGGTAGTCACCACGTTTCAATTCAAGGCCGTAACGTGCGCCTGACCCCCAAGCAGTTCGAGGTTCTCAATTATTTAATTGCAAACCCGAACGTTTCAATACCCCACGCAAAAATCCTCCAAACCATCTGGGGTCCAGACTACGGTGGCGAGGCCGAGTATCTACATGTTTTAGTTAACCAGCTTCGCAAGAAGATAGAGCCTGACCCTTCCAAGCCCCGCTATATCCTCACAGAGCCGTGGTTCGGTTACAGGTTTCAGTTGCCCCCCAGCAAAACCTAGCTCCTGCCCCTTCATTGGCAATTCGCGCTTACGAACCGCCTCGCGCCCATACCAATCTGAGCCAATCCCTTTAGGAATAATTTAGGAACTTTTCAGGACTTCGTTAGAGATGGAGCCATAACCTTCGTATTGTGCAGGCTCGCACTAGACAGCCTGCCTGGAAGGTGCGCGATGGTTGGACTGGTCGTATTAAGCGTGTTTTGTGCCCTTGGTGTCGCATTCATGATCTATGTGTTGATCGGCACTCAGCGCGCTTTGAACCGTCAAAGAAGAGCCAATCCGCAATCCCAAAAATCCTCTTCAAGAGATTGATGGAGATGAGTCCTTCGGACAGGATGCCGAAGAGGCACGAATCTGCATGGGGCATATACCCAGACTCCCGTTCGGTATACGGACGCGTTGTGGATCAACCTTCTGGGAAGTAACAGACCAGAATGCAGTTCACCAGATGAAAAAGTGAGACACGCTATGCAAGATTTAACGATGTTGCTGTTCACGGTAGTTTTCTTCGGCCTGGCGTTTCTCTACGTCAAGGCTTGCCAGAAGTTGAGGTAACCCATGGATATCATCACTGGGTTTGCGCTGATTCTGTCTGTTTTGCTGTTCGGCTACCTCATCACCACGCTGCTTTTCCCGGAGAAGTTCTAACATGTCCGCAAACGGTTGGTTGCAATTTGCCATATTCTCCGCGATTCTGCTGGCAAGCGTTCGTCCGGTGGGCATCTATCTGGCCCGCGTGCTGGAGGGTGAACGCACCTGGCTGGATCCGGTCCTTCGTCCCATTGAACGGCTCATTTACAAGCTGTGCGGCATCCATGCCAACCAGGAGATGACCTGGCGCCAATATGCTTATGCGGTGCTGGGCATCTCCGCCGTGAGCATGGTAGTCACCTACGGCTTTGAGCGGCTGCAGCACATGCTTCCCTGGAACCCCCAGGGACTCGCGAATGTGGGGCCGGACCTTGCCTGGAACACGGCCGCCAGCTTTATCACCAATACCAACTGGCAGTCGTATACGCCCGAGACCACCATGAGCTATCTCACCCAGATGGCCGGCCTTGCGTATCACAACTTCCTCTCGGCGGCGATGGGCATCGCGGTGGCTGTGGCCCTCATCCGCGCCATCAAGCGGACCAGCTCGGCCACCATCGGCAACTTTTGGGTGGACACGACGCGCTCACTGCTCTATGTGCTGCTGCCGGCCTCCATCATCGGCGCGCTGCTGATGGTTGCGCAGGGCGTACCGCAGAACCTGCACGCATACACCTCGGCGCATACGCTGGAAGGCCAAACGCAGACGATCGCGCAGGGCCCCGTAGCCTCGCAAGAAGTCATCAAGTTGCTGGGCACGAACGGCGGCGGATTCTTCAACGCCAACAGCGCCCACCCCTTCGAGAACCCCACGCCGCTCATCAACTTCTTTGAAATGTTCCTGATCCTGGTGATTCCGGCGGGGCTCGCTTTCACGCTGGGTCGCATGACCGGCTCACCCGGCCATGGCTGGGCCGTACTGGCCGCCATGTTTGTTCTGTACTCTGCTGGGTTCACCGCAGTGTACTGGGCCGAGTCGCACCCCCACCTGCTCATCCACGGTGCGGCTCAGACCGGAACCCTCACTGCGCCCGCCGGCAACATGGAGGGCAAGGAGGTCCGCTTCGGCGTCTCCCAGTCCTCGCTCTTCTCCAACCTGACGACAGACGCCAGTTGCGGCGCGGTCAACACCATGCATGACTCGCTCACGCCACTGGGCGGCATGGTGGTGCTCATCAACCTCATGATGGGCGAAGTTGTCTTTGGCGGCGTGGGTTCGGGCATGTACGGCATTCTCATCATAGTGGTGCTCTCGGTCTTCATCGCCGGCCTCATGGTGGGCCGCACCCCCGAGTACCTGGGCAAGAAGATCGAGGCCTACGACGTGAAGATGACCATGCTCTACGTGCTCATCTTCCCGCTCATCATCCTCACGTTTACGGCCATCTTCGTGCTCTCGCCCACCATTGGCCTCAGCAGCCTGACCAACCAGGGCCCGCACGGGTTCACCGAGATCCTCTACGCCTTCACCTCCGCGGCGGCCAACAACGGCTCGGCGTTTGCCGGACTTAACGCCAACACCTGGTGGTACAACGTAATGCTCGGCTGGACCATGCTAGCGGGGCGCTTCCTCATGCTGGTTCCGGTGCTGGCTTTGGCCGGCAATCTGGCAAGCAAGAAGAGTGTGCCGCCCTCGCCGGGAACCTTCCCTGTGAACACCGTGCTGTTCACCGTGCTGCTGATCAGCGTGATCCTCATTCTGAGCGCCCTCACCTTCTTCCCGGCGCTGAGCTTAGGACCCATCCTGGAACATTTACAGCTCCAGGCGGGCCAGCTTTTCTAACCGAAACCGCATCAGGACAAGGCGAAACGGACTGTCATGCTTGAAAAGAAAAGTCTTTGGAACACGGAAATCATGGCCCAGGCGCTTGTGGACTCGGTCCGCAAGCTAGATCCCCGCGGCATGGTCAAGAATCCGGTGATGTTTGTCGTCGAGGTGGGCGCTGTGCTCACCACGGCGCTGCTCATCGACAACACGATCAACCACCGCGCCGGCTTCGGCTTCAACCTACAGATCACCCTCTGGCTGTGGGTCACGGTGCTCTTTGCCAACTTTGCCGAGGCCATGGCCGAGGGCCGCGGCAAGGCCCAGGCCGACACGCTACGCAAGGCCAAGGGCGAAACTATTGCCAACCGCTACACTGCCGACGGAGGGTTTGAAGAGATCGCCAGCGGTCAGCTCCGCGCTGGTGACCTGATCTACGTCGAGGCAGACCACTACATCGCCGGTGACGGCGAGGTCATCGAGGGCGTTGCCTCGGTGGACGAGTCCGCCATTACAGGCGAATCCGCTCCTGTCATCCGCGAAGCCGGAGGCGACCGCTCCGCAGTCACCGGAGGAACCAAAGTCCTTTCCGACTGGATCAAGGTCAAAATCACCTCCAATCCCGGCGAAACCTTCCTCGATCGCATGATCGCCCTAGTCGAG
>Ga0224530_1001237_pt1 | contig 13952 bp, 10 predicted proteins | sample CBST75metaG_FD_179873 | JGI IMG/M metagenome (GOLD analysis project Ga0224530, IMG submission 179873) | Peat soil microbial communities from Stordalen Mire, Sweden - C.B.S.T75 | ecosystem: Environmental > Terrestrial > Soil > Wetlands > Peat | place: Sweden: Norrbotten County, Stordalen Mire...
ATCCAAGCTACAGGGCTGCTGACTTTTGCCCTGGCGGGTTTCACCCCCCCGCTGAATACTCCTGCCTTTCTCTGGACATACGGGCCACCCGCCAACTTGCGTCAGTTCTCCGACAGCGTTCCGGCGTGATCGATGACAAAAGAACTGACTGAACCAGTCTGTTTGACCAGCTTCAAGCCGAGTTGCTTTTCAAGCGCGGTGGACAGCAGCTGCGGAAGACCGATCTCGTCGGAGGGGGAAGAGGAAGAGGTGTTCGGCGAAACCTGATTGGAGCCCCAGTCGACCATTGCATCATAGCGCCCTGCGAGCCCGGTCCGATCAACGACAGTCAGAGGCAAAAACGAGCTCAATGTGTCCGCAATCTTTAGCATCGTCACATCGAGCATCTCAAGACGATTATCCCAACTGTGGCTCAGTCCGCGAAAGAAAACGCCACATTGCACAGGAACAGCCTTGTATGAGGGATATGCGTGGGGATACCTTTTGTCGTCGGCCTGGGACGGAGGAAGCTCACAGGGCGCGCCTTCTGGGTGCGGCTTTAGTCCCAGCCCCGGCTTGTCCACCACAAGCGCGTATACCTGGCCGTCACTGTTCTCTATATGGGCAACGATTTGAAAACGATCTTCGAGCAACGAGCGAACCATTTGGCGCACATCGTCGCGGGTCGGATTCCCTTCCGCACGAGCTACGATGGTGTACCAGCCTTGCACCGGCTTTGGCAGCCCGTCCCAATCCCCGTTCCTCTTAACTCGTGGGCGGAGATCGTACGCGAAATTAACCAAAAATGTGATCGGCACATTCCAGGAAAACAGTCCTCCCTTCGGGGGCGCTTGTTCACTGGCCGGATCCAGGAAATCCCCCCCTATTGCTGCATTTATCAGGCTACTCGGCCGGACAGAGGCAGCATCAAATGTCAGCTTTTTGGTTGCGCTTGCTTGCGGAGTCGCAGGAGCAGCCGCCGTCGCGGGCAGTGCCTGCTGCCCGGGCTGGTTTGGCGCGACGGGCCGGGTTTGCGCGACAGCTGATTTGCTGCTCAGAGCAACCGCTGCCAGTAGGCATGTGATGGTCAAAAACAGACTGCATAACTCATTTCCGAGCGTACGTCTCATTTCCGATTCATCCTTTCAACGTGAAATCTGTCACGGCGCCAATATTTCCCGTCCCTGTGCAATGATTGGCAGGGACGCTGGATGCGTTACCGAATCCCACAATCAATTTGCATCCGGCTTTTCAACGTGATCGATGACAATCGAGAATCCCTGGTATTTTCCGGGCTTGATATCCAGGCCGAGCGGATGGACATCAAAGGGCGTCGGCTCGTTCTCGTCATCGTCACTACCTTCAGGGTATGGTCTCAACTTGAAGTCGTAGCGGCCGGTGAGGCCTGTCGCGTCATCTATAGGAGGACGTCCTGCACCTATATTCAAAAAGGTGCAAAGATCCTGCATGGTCGCCGCATGGAAGTACTCTTCCAATATGTGCCGACCCTCCATTTGGGTGACGGCCATATAACCACCGCCCGCGAGGTGGTCGAATGGCGTGAGCTTAGGATCCGCTGCGTTCAGCATCATTTTGGATCCCTTTTTCGCAATCACCAACTTGTAGTCCGGGACTTCCTTCGGCTGCAAATGAACCACGAGCTTACAGCGTTCTTTCAGCATAGCCCGAAGAGCAGAATGGAGCAGTTCACGATTGGGGCCTTGATGCTGCCATGCCTCCAGATCTTCATTGGCCACGCGCGCATTGATTTCATACGCATTCCCATTCCCATAAAACCACTTTGGCTCGTTCACCAGGGGTGTGTTCCCCCAATTTTCGAAGTTCCCAGGAGCATAGGCAGTCTTAATCATTTGCCAGACAGCCATTGTTGTATGGTAGCCATCAGGCGCAGGAAGAAGGCCCATGCCTCCTCTTTCCTGTCCAGGCTTGACAGGCCGAATAGATACCACTTCGAATTTGAATTTTTTTTGTGACGCTGCGCTATTTTGCGTCTTGGGCTTCTGGCCGGCATGGCTTTCCTGTGCGCCCGCTGAAATGCATATCAGTGCAGACCCCGCCAATAAACACATGATGGTCAAAAACAGACTGCATAACTCATTTCCGAGCGTACGTCTCATTGCCGATTCATCCTTTCAAGGTGCAATCTGTCACGGCACCAACATCACCGGCGCGCGCCAGAAGGCCGACTTTTGCGTTGCTGGATCGAGCACGGTGATCTGGCAGTCGTATTGGCCGCCGGGCAGTGCGTCGGTATCGATGTCGAAGCTGAAGGGCATTTTGCCGAAGTTGTTGCCCGCATCGGGCGTTATGGCTGTTGGTTGAGTTTCGTAGAACTTCTTGCCGTCTCGATAGAGCGTGACGAAGGCGTAGAGGGGTGAGGCTTTTTCCGTTTTTGCTGCTGGAGCGGGAGTGTCCGCCTCCTGCCGCTTTTCCTTGTACGCCTGGAAGTAGACGTAGAGCTTGTGCCCGATGGTGATGACGCGGGTAACGCTGGGGATGATCTTTTTGCCGTCCTGCACCAGAGGATTCACGGCCTCGGCGATGGCGCGGTCTTTGGCTTTTTCGGCGTCATAGAGAGCATCCTTGAGATCGACGCGCTGGCTGCTGAGCACGACCGAACTGATGGGGACGCGCTGGTCCTGCTTGCTGAGGTTGGGGATGACGAAGTCGGTCTGATAGGTGCCGATGCGGCCGGTCTCGTTGTCGCGCGCCAGGAACTTGATTCTGTATTTGCCGGGCAGCAGCGTGTAGCCGGTGTCATACTCGATGGGCCGGTGAGCCAGCTCCGCGGCGGTTGCGTCGGTGAGCTTGATGTTGGGGACTTTGTCGCGGACGTTGGTGACGGTGGTGCCGCCGATCAGGTCCTTGATTTCGCCGATAAAGTCGATGCTTGTATATTGCGCGCCGCCGCGTTTGGCCAGAGCTAACTCACGGCCGGGGATCTTGACGATGATGGGAACAAAGTATTCGGCGCGATTGATCTGGAAGTGATCGATCTCCATGGCGATGGAGAGTTCGGTGATGGGGTCTTCAAGCATCAGCGCATCTTCAAGCTGACGCTCTTTATCGACCGAGTTGAAGTTGGTGAACTCCTTGTCGGCATAGTAGCCCTGGCGGTAGCTGAGATTGGCGGCCTGATCCCCGGCAAGCGAAACCTTGATGCGCCGAAAGTGTCCGTTCTTGGCTGTGTTGGTGGCGTAGTAGCCGAGGATGTAGTAGTCGGAGATGGCTTGCTGGGCTTGCACGATGCCACGGTTAAGGTCATTGGTGTCAAGGAGGGCTTTGCCTCCGGTATCGCCGGCAAGGGAAAAAAGAGTGTCCTGCGACTGCTCGAAGCCGGAGTTGACGGCCAGAGCGGCGGCGCCGTTATACATGCCCGCGTTGCCCGGCGAGCCATGGGTCGCGTCGCCCAGCGGAGCCTCAGCGACCAGACCACGCGCGTCGATGGGCCAAAAGGAAACGCCGGCCTTGATGGCGGTATCGACTGTGGCGTGAAGCTGAGCCTGGTTGTTGAGGCCGTTGAGGCGTAGACCGCTGGAGAAGTAGACGAGCGATTTCTTCTCGTTTAACTGGCCAAGCATTTTGGCCGCGGTCTGCAGGGCGGCGAGCTGGCGATCGGTACTGAAGACGTTGAACTCACTGTCGTCCTGGCCGAAGGCGGAGCCGGTGTCGGCGCTGCTGGCATCGTCCACTGACCCCGCGAAGTCCTGGTTTTCGCCAACGGTGAGGGTTTCAAGGATGCTGAGCAGCTTGTTGCGGTCGGCGGTGAAGTCCTGGAGGATATCAACCGAAGCGCCCTTGTAGCTAAGGATGGAGACCAGATCGACGGTGGTCAACTGAGTGCGGATAAACTGCTCAGCGGCGGCGAGGGCGCGATACTGATCCGCCTGGGACAACGAGGACATGTCGAAGTAGAGGGCGAGCAGTCGGCGATTCTTGTAGCGTTCGTTCTCCAGAGTCTCTGGCGCGATGAGAGTGTGGGCGAGATGCTTGTAGATTTTTATGTCTTCGCTGCCCGGCGCCGCAACCGGCACAGGCTCCGCAAGGGCGGAAAGCGTCTGATGCTCGCAGATGCGAATCGTCTGCGGAACGCCATCCTCGGTGAGAGCGAAATCCTTGGCCGTGAGCCCCTGAATGGGTTTCCCCTGCTTATCTTTGACGGCGACAGCTTCGACGACCAGTTGCACCTTCACTGAGAGGGTGAAGCCCTGCTCGGTGGCGGGAGAGTTGTTTTGGCCGATTTGTTGCGCGGTTGCCGGTGCAACGACGCCGAGAAACAGCAGAAAAGCGAGCAGATTTCGCATCTTAGAACCTCAGCCGAAGCGTGGTTTGCAGGCTGCGCATCGAATTAGCCGCAACGGGCGCACCGAATTGCGTGCTGTTCCAGGTCGTGTTCCAGCCGGTGAAGACTGCGTGATTGAGCAGGTTGGTGGCGTCCACGCGGGCATCCAGGTAAAACCGCTGACTGGGGCGGAAGGTGCGGGCAAACGAACCGTCAAGGCTGAACGTGCCGGGGCCGGTGATCGAGTTTCTGCCCGCGGTGCCCCACTGGCCAGAGGTTGGCGCTGTGTAATCCGCGGCGTTCAAGTGCAGGCCGGCGGTGGAGTTATAAACGCGCGTGCCGGTGAAGTTAGGGCGCATGATGTTTGAGAAGCCTGTGCCCGGAACCGCCGCCATATAGACGGGCGTCTCTGGCAGGCCTGAGCCGGTAACAATTTGTGTGAGCACGGTCCACTCCTTGAGCAGCCGGCCGGGCCAACCCTTCATCAGATCTCCGCCGCCCAGCCCTTCGCCGCTGGTGTATTGGGCTTGCAGGTTGAGCAGGTGCCGTTGATCGAAGCTGGAGAGCGAACGCTCAGCCCGCGGTTTGAGCCAGTTCTGTGCAATGGGGGCATTGCCGCTGCCATTGCCGCCCAACTGGGAGGCATCGTCGATCGACTTCGACCATGTATAAAGGGCCGTCGCTGTGAAGCCGCTGCGCAGCCTGCGGTGCAATTGGAACTGCCCGGACTGGCGCGTCGAGTTACCGCCCGAGGTGAGATAAGCAAAGCCCGAGGGGCAATCCGGGCACGGATTGGTTGCGCCGATGGGATAAGTGTTAGGCAAAAACTCCTGCACCCCGTGCGTGCCTTTCACGCCGAGATAGGTTGCGGAGAGCTTAAGTGCGGCAGGCAGATCGCGCTGCACGGCCAACTGCCAGTTCTGTGCGTAGCCGACGCGGAAGTTGGGGTCGATGGCGAAGGTGTCGGCGGTGACTGAGCTGCATGTGCCAAAGCCGTTGGCGAGCGTAAGCGGACAGGCCGCGCTGTTTTGCACGCTCAGGCTCTTTGAGAGCGGGGCCTGCTGGGCGAGCTGGAGCGCGGGCGACAGATAAACGGAAGCGTCGTAATAAATGCCGTATCCGGCGCGGACCACGACAGTCGAAGCGGGGATGGGCCGCCAGGAGATGCCGATGCGCGGTTGAACGGCGCTCCGGTCCGGGCGAATCAGCGAACTGGGATAGTGGCTGCCGGTGACGGAGCCAATCGGGTCGCTGCCCAGCACCGGAGCCGCTGCGGCAAAGTCGGGAGCGAGATCGAGATTCACCAGGCGTCCGTGTATCTCAGTGATGGGCGCGCCGTACTCCCAGCGCAGCCCGGCGTTGATGGTGAGGACAGAGAGGATGCGCCAGTCGTCTGTGCCATACGCGTCGTAGAAGGGCTGGCGGAAGTATTTGTCCGCATTGCCGAAGGCGATGGAACTGGTATCGGGCACGCCGATAAGGAAATCGGCAAGGTCAGAACCTCCGGCCGCGGCTCCGCTGGCCGTGCTCTGGGTTGCGGCTCCGGTAAATGTGAACGCGCCGCGCGGGTTCTGCTCAAAAAAGTCGTTGTACTGCTGCTTGCGCAGATCGGCGCCAACGGTAATGAAATGTTTGCGGCGATACATGGAGGCGGATACCGCAAAAGCATCGGTGCGGTTGCGATTGAACTGGCTGTTGACGTCGGAAAGAGCGGCGAAGCCACTGGAAAAGTTGAGCGCGGGCGGACCCCAATTGGCTGGGTCCTGGTCGTTGCCGGCGATGCCCGCCGCGCCCGACACATTCCGGCGATTCTCAAATTCGGGTGTGACCTCTGTCCGCGACCGGCTGAAGTTGTACTCGGCAGTGGTGGAAATGCCGTGGCTGAAGTAGCGAGACCAATGGATGCCGGTATTGATGCCCAGCGTATCGGTTTTATCGTCAAAGCCGAAGAGATTGGTGTTACCGGCTCTCGTGCTCTGTAGGTTGAAGGTTCCCCGCAGCAGGGTGCGCCCCATCCACTTGTCCACACGCGCTTCCAATGCGTCCTGGTGAGTGCTATTGAGTACGGCCGTCTGGTAGTTATAGAGCGCGCCGCCGGCGATGTTCGGCGCGGGGTAGAGTTGCAGCAGCGACTGCGCTTGCGAACTGACCGGGACCGCGTTATTGGTAAATGGCAGCCCGGTTGCGGGATTGAGAATGGAGACCGGCTGGCCCAGCGCATCGAGCAGGCCAGCGAGATCGCCGGTCCGCTCCGCTTCGGTGGGGACCAGCCCGGACATGGTTGCGGCGGTCTGGTTGCGCGTCCACTGGTAGCCGACGAAGAAGTTGGGCCCGCGCGGCAGCAGGTGCGGAATCCTGATCGGCCCGCCCACATAGAGGCCGCCGGTGAAGCGACTGTAGACGGGTTTCTCCGTCTCCAGACCGCTCAGCGAGTATGGCCGCGCATCAAACGCGGAGTTATCGAAGACCGCCGACAACCCGCCGTTGTAGAGGCTCCTGCCGCTGCTGCGTGTATTTCCGAAGGCCTGAGAGAGCGAATACTGCGAGGTTGCCGCGTTGTTGACGCTGCCATTCACCAGAAATCCATCCGAGGCCTGCTCGTTTGTCTCCTGCTGCGGCTTGGGCATATCGGGAACGGCCGCCGGCGCTTCCGGCTTTTTCGCCACGGCGGCGTTGGGCGCGGGCGTCGCGCTGGCTGTTGCCTGTGTCAGCTTGGCGCGCGCCACTAGTTGGCCCGGCGGCAGCAGCTTCAGCTCCCACTTGCCGGCAGGCGTGTTCGGCGCAATGGTCACCCCGGCATGGATCGTCGAGAAGCACTGCATCTCGATTTCGATCTTCCAGTTCCCATCCGGCAGGTCCGCGAATGAGTAGACGCCGTCCGCATCGGTGGCAATGGCTACCTTCTTCTCCCCCAGCGTTGCCGTAACCATGGCTCCGGGAACAGGGAAGCCGCCGTAAGTAACTTGCCCACGGTACTCCGAGGCTGCCGCCATGCTTGAGGCGCAAAGCCACGCAAGAACAAAAAAGATCGAGATTTTGGCAAAACGCCGCGTCATTCGTCCGCTCCAATCGGTGTTTAGTTTGGCGATGGTTGCTCGATATGATCAACGACAAGAAACTCCAGCGGGGCCTTCCCCGACACCAGTTTCAGACCGAGTTGCTCCTGAATCGCCGTGAAGAGCGAAGGCCCGGAATCGTCCGCGGATGGCGCTCTGTCCCGCATCAAGCCTTGGTCCGGCGTCCAGTTCAAAGTGAACTCGTAACCGCCAGTAAGTCCGGTTTGATCGATCACCGTGCGGCCAGTCTGCCAAGATAAAAAGCGCGCCAACACACTCATGGTGCATCTCAAGGATTCAGCCTTCCCATTCCCGGAAATTTGTATCCTGGGCGAGAATTCATCACCACGTTTCGAGTTCTTGAGTTTTGAGCCAATCTTCGCAATGACAAGGAGATATACTGAACGCTCTTCGGTCTCGTAATGGACGGCCAAATGGAAGCGCTCCTTCATAACCGGTTGAAGCATGAGACCAATTTGATTCTCGTTCAGCTTGCCGAACGCAGCAATGTCGGAACTCGCCACCTTTGCATCGATATCGTAGTAAGTGGACTTGGTCCAACCTGGCAGTCCCAATACACGGTCGTCGGGAAATCCATAGGCAATTTCAATAGATCCGCTCAGCGGCCCGCAGTCGCGGTATTCGTCGCCTATCCGGCCGTAGAAGAAGCAACCGGGTTTACGCGGGTCCGCCTGCTTAATCGAGACAACATCAAACACGGGAAGCTTGGCAGCTACACCCTCAGTCTGTTCCTGAGCCCGGATTTGCGCTGCTAGCACCAGGCTAAAGACGATCGGCATGGCTACAGCTACCCATCCCGCCATAGTCAGTAGTGGTTTCTTGCTGAAACCAAATCCGCGCACCATGCGTTCAGTCATTCTTCAGAGCGTTCAGTCATTCTTCAGACCATCCTGCTATTGCAATCGTCTCCAGTGATTCCAGAGGCGCAAAGAACAGTTGATTGTTCGGACACAAAAAGAATACTCCAAAGAATACACCTATGAGACGTTTATCTCCTCCTTTTCGCTCTGCGTCTCCGATTGCAATAAGTCAGGGCGTGCAATATCCATCACATCTGGATTAAGCACTTGGCGTACCAAAGACTCCAAGTGAGCTTGCGTTGACAACAAATGACTTAGCGCAGGCTTTGCGAGCGGAGATGGGCATCGGAGTGACCGCTTACGGCGCGGCGCTGTTCGATTTCGGACAGTTCGAATCCTTCCGCTGAAGCTAATTCTCCGATGGCTTCTCGACGTGGTCGATGACGAGCGTGATTCCGGAGTATTTACCGGGCTTTAGTTCAAGTCCGAGAGCATCGATTGGGAATTGGGTCGCCTCATCGATAGAATCACTCGAAGTGCGATCAGGTGGTTGAAATGTGAAGTTGTAGCGGCCAGCGATACCAGTCATGTCATGGACTGGACGGTTTGAGAATCGTGACTCAAACGATGCAAGATCTCCCATCGTTGCCCCATAGAAGTGCAATACCGATTTATCCCCGACTTTCTCAGGCACTAAAACGCCACCGCTTTCCAGTTTTCCGCCTGATGGGAGCACAAAATCTGGTGGGTTCGCTTTCAGTTTCAGTCCTTTCTTTCCAACAACCATTTTGTAATCCAGGAGTTCTGTCGGTTGCGCATGGATCGCGAGCTTGCACCGCTCTTTAAGCAGATCCCGCATGGCGGTGCGAAGCAACTCATGCTTGCCGCTTTGATTTTGCCAAGCTGCCAGGTCGCTATTTGAGACCCGGGCGTCTATGTCATACCAATCTTCGGACCACGTTGGTAAGTTGAGCAGAGGCGTGTATATCGAAGCATCGCCGCCCACTGTATCGCCATAGGCAACCATGATCATTTGCGTTATTCTCATACTTGACCGGTACCCGTCCGGCGAAGGATTTGTGTTGTTCCAATTTTCATCGGATATTGACGACCCATGCTTAACGGGTTTAATCGAAATCACGTCAAAAGTGACGGGGGGTTCGGTTGATGCCTGCGTAGTCGAATTCTGTGGGCTCACTTTGGTATCGGTGGAATTCGGAATAGCCGCGTGTTCTTGGACTGCTCTTTTCACCTGCGCCTGGGCCTGGATTTGTACTGCTAGCACCAGGCCAAAGATGATGGGCATGGCTACAGCTACCCATCCCGCCACAATCAGGAGTAGTTTCTTGCTGAAACCAAATCCGCGCACCATGCGCTCAGTCATTATTCAGACCATCCTGCTTTGAAATTGGCGTCCGTTATTCCAGAGGCGCAAAGAACAGTTGATTGTTCAGACACAAAAATAATACTCCAAAGAATACACCGACGAGACGTTTATCCCCTCCTTTTCGCTTTGCGCCTACGAGTTATTGCTAGTGTCCCGAGTCAGAAGTTCTTTGAAGAAATCAGCGACGAAAACGCAGGTTCTTCGACCGCGTTTGGCGCAAAAAGCGCGCCAAACTCCGCTCAGGATGACAGCAATTATGAAGCGAACTTCAGAGACAGGACACTAGCTTTGCATCTCAATCCCTCCGTCGAAGCTAATTCGGCGAAGGCTTTTCTATGTGGTCGATTACGATCACGTCGTCGGGCGCCTTGGTGGCCCTGAACTTCAGCCCGAGCTGCATCTGCACTGCGGTGTACAGGCCCGGCGGCGCGTTGGGATTATCGCCCGCTGCAGGTGGAATCAAGGTCATCGCTCTCCGAAACTGTGCAAACTGCGAGTCGTCGGGCGTCCACTTCAGCGTAAAGTCGTACTTATCCGTCAGCCCCGTCTGATCCACCACCGGCCTATCCATCACCGACGACTGCATCCAAGAGGCAAACTCTGCCATGTTCACGTTGCTCGCCACCAGGTTGCCCATCCCTCTTAAGCCAAAATTCGATTGACCGTCAGGCGCTGCCGAGGATTTGGTCAGCTTGGATCCGCCGCTCGCCACTGTAATCGCGTACACCGCAAGCTCGCGAGTCTCGTGGTGCAACTTGAGCTGGAAACGGTCAGCCAAAAGCTTCTGCATCATAATGCCCACCTGTTTTGCGTTCGGCTGGCCTGGTACGTCGGGCACGCCGCGGGTGTCGAACAGTACACTGGCCGTCCAGTCGGGCGTGCCAACAATTTGCTTAGCGTGTATACCGTAAGCCAAGGCCAGCAAATCGTTGACCGTAGTATTGATAGCGACAAATTGACGGCCTCTGAACATGAAGCCCTTCATGCCCTGTTCTCCTGGCACGCTGGGCTTAATCGTCACCACATCGAATCCGGGGGTGGCGTCGCCGGCCATCGTTATGATCGGTGCCATTGGCGCGCTCTGTGCTGCATCCTGCGGCATCGTGTCCTTTGCCTGAGATTGCACATGGCTCTGCGCCGCGTGCACCAAACCAAACGAGACTGGCATGGCCATGGCTATCAATCCGGCCACGCCGATCAACAGCTTTCTGCTGAAGCCTAACTTCCGCACAACCTGCTCGGTCATGATGCGGACAATTCGCTTTTTGAGGTCTGAGCCTGTTACACCGGAAACACAGGCCAGCGGCGACTCGACGTAATACTTGCACACATTGAGAATCCCCTCGGCGTAGACCTCGGCCGCGCCGCCCGATTGCAGCACGAACTCGTCGCAGGCACACTCGCGTTCATCCACCAGGCGTGCACTGATCCACCACACCAGCGGATGAAACCAGAACAGCGTCTCGACTAGCATGTGCAGCGCGAAAGTCAGGTTGTCGCGCCGGCGGACGTGGCACATCTCGTGCGCGACAACCGCATTCAACTGCGCCGGAGTCAGGCGATCCACGATGCCTTCAGGCAGCAACAACACGGGCCGGATAATTCCAAAGATACCTGGCTCCAGCAGCGAAGATGAGAGAAGCACGGGTACGTCCGCCGCAACCGCAAGCGGTGATGCTGCCCGCACAGCAACGCTGATATGCCGCCATTTTCTCCACCAGGAAAAGGCTAGAGTCAGGGAAACACACGCCCAGAGAGCCAAAAGCAGAAGTGGCAAGAGGTCGCTGTTGTGCGAGACGACCGTAGGCGCCGCAGCGATGGAGTAGGTCTGCGGAAAGGGCTGCGTGATCTGCTCCATCACGGCTGCCAGGGCAGGCTTCTGAATGGGCGTCGCCATCGCGGAGCGAAGCCATTCGCCACCGGCGATGAAAAGCGAAAACGGAAGCAGAAACTTCAGCGACGCGATCATCCACACCCAATAGCGCGTTCGGGCATGATTCTTTTTGAGCGCCAGCGTGAGAAGCCACGCAGCCAAAACTACAACAGCCGACTGCCAGAGATGATTGACAAGCGCCGCCGTCCAATATGCATGAACCATGATAATCAGTTCTCCTTCCTCGATAGTTTTCGCAGAATCTTCTCTGCTTCCTTTACCTCTTTCAGAGAGAGCTTGCCGGACTCCACGAGATGCGCCATCACTGGTTGCGCGTGTCCGCCGAAGAAGGCCAGCAACTCATCGATCAATCTACGTTGCGCGGTGTCGCGGGAGATTGAAGTCGCAAAGACATGAAAATTTCCAACCTTTTTTACCCGCCGCAATACGCCCTTCACTTCCAGCCTGTAAACGGTGGTCTGGATCGTCGTGTAGGCGGGCTTGCGCTTCTCAGGAAAAGCATCCTGAATCTCGCGAATGGAGGACTCACCTCGGGTCCACAGAACTTCCATAATCTGGAATTCGAGCTTCGACAATTTAGGTACGGCCATTCCTGCCTCCTACATCTGTAGGAACGTATACTACCCTTGTATGTTCTCGTCAAGCGCAAAAATATCCCCATCTGCGATTGCGCGAGGCTACGGGGCGTCCTTTTTTCTGGGTATGCTAGTTTCCCGACGGCTTCTCGACGTGGTCGACGACGAATACCTCGGCAGGCGCCTTGGTAGCTTCGAGCTTGAGTCCGATCTGCTCCTGAATGGCGGTAAACAGCGACGGCGGCGCGCTGGCGCTGTCGGTTGGCGGTGGAATCGTGGCGCCCATGCCGCGAAATTGGGAGTCGTCGGGGGTCCAGTCGAGGGTGAAGTCGTATCTCCCCGCGAGCCCGGTCTGATTGAGAACCGGACGGTCGAGCACGACGCCCTGTAACATCATGGTGGTGAAGTCATCCATGGTGGCATTGTGAACCGCCAGCGCACCCAGTTTCCCGCGGAACCCCAGCCCAGGGAGTCCGTTCGGATCCCCGTCATTCTTGGTCAGCTTGGAACCGGTCTTGGCGACGCTCAGCACATAAACCGATAGCTCCCTTTTGTCGCGATGAAAGCTGAACTTGAAGCGATCTGCCAGCAATTTCTGGATCATGATTTCCATTTGCTTAACGTTGGGCGCGCCTTCGCCGTCAGGCTGGGCGGTTATATCGAACTTGTCAGTTTCCACCCACGCCGGGGCGCCCACGATCTGCTTGGGATTAAGTCCATAGGAGAAGGTGATGAGGTCGGCCAGCGTGGTGTTGATGGTCACGAGGCGGCGCCCCTGAACGGTGATCCCCTTGCCTTGCTGGTCTGGCCTGCTGGGCTTGATGGTGGCAACTTCAAAGCTGGGATCGGCGTTCGCGGCCATCGGCGGAATCACGGGTGGCGGCTCGGGAATGGTCCATGCCGTTTCTGGCGTGGCAAGCGTCAGGATCAGGGGCAGTGGGCTGCCTTGAATGAAGTTTCCAACGAGCGACTTTCCATCCGAGCTCAGTTTGCCCTCATAAGAGATGCCGATGGAAGTCGTTAGCTTCACGGCTGAACCCTCCAGCGCCGTCTTGTTTATTGGAAGTCCCTGGCCACTTTGGTCGATGCTGTAGAGGACCGCGCTGTACCCGCCCCCGTCCGCCTTCGAAATCTTGATCACGATGCGGAGATCTTTGCCGACGTGGAGCGTACCCTGCCAGGCGCCTGCCAGGTTCTGCGCCGGGTTCCCGGCCACAGTTTGAGCGCGGGCCTGATTCACGTGTACCAGGCCGAAGACGGCCGGCATTGCCATAGCAACTATCCCGGTCAAGTTAAGCAACATTTTTCTGCTGGGATTCAGTTTGCATACAACACGTTGATTCATCATGCGGACGATCCTTTTCTCCGATTGGCATCCGTAACTCCAGACACGCAAATCGACGGTGATTTCTGGACTTTTAGAGAATACACCCGTAAGATCCACACGCCGGTAAGACGCTTCAACATTTAGCATCTGGCGCATAACATCTGGCGCACCGTCTCTCGATTGACGTTGGCCAGTCCGGGACGTTGGCGGGCCGCGGCCGTCAACAGGTGGATCGTCCACCGTTTGCGCCCGCTCGGAGGAGCGCTACAAACCAGTGCTACCACCTCCGCTTCATCGTCGGTCTGGTACTTTGGCGGTTGCCCCGGCCGGGCTTCATCGTGCAGCACAAATTCCAGGCCGCCCTGGTGGTAAGCGGCGCTGGGTCCGCCACACCGCCGTGCGTCCCAGTCCCAAGACCTGGCAAATCGTTGCCTCCGCGACACCGTCATCCAGCGCCATCAGCAGATGCGCGCGATTGACTTCTCTTGCCGGATGCACTCCTTTTTTGCGAAACCCATCCAGGACGACTCGATCCGCTGTTGACAATTGCAACTCTGTCTGCTTCATTCTGGCATTATTTATGTCGTTATTAAAATGTCAATGTACTAGC
>Ga0224530_1001238_pt1 | contig 13938 bp, 12 predicted proteins | sample CBST75metaG_FD_179873 | JGI IMG/M metagenome (GOLD analysis project Ga0224530, IMG submission 179873) | Peat soil microbial communities from Stordalen Mire, Sweden - C.B.S.T75 | ecosystem: Environmental > Terrestrial > Soil > Wetlands > Peat | place: Sweden: Norrbotten County, Stordalen Mire...
GTTCCAGCCAGCCAACAGTGGCACATGGGCCTGCTTTCCGGCAGCGTAAGTGGCTGCCACCGGCTCAGTAAGCACTCTGCCATCGACAACAGGCAAAAAGCTGGGCGCAGACTCTTTTCCGGCAGCTTCAAGGATCTTCGCCGCAGGCTGTGCGCGTAGTTGGGCAAGATTGGAAACGCCGAGCGAGGCGACCCATTTCTGGTCTTGTTTTTCGGTGACCTCCAGCGTGCCGATAGACAACAGATCGCTAAAAGCTCCGCCGCTTTCGCCGATAGCCTTGTGGAAGAGTCCGTGCGCCAAAGGTGACGCCATGAGTGTGCTGACGGCAAAGGAACCGGCGCTCTCTCCGAAGATGGTCACGTTGCCCGGATCGCCGCCAAACCGCGCGATATTGCCCCTGACCCAGCGGAGCGCAGCCACCATATCCAGTAAAGCGTAGTTCCCTGCCGCGCCGTTGGCCTCTTTGGCCAAATCCGGCGTGGCCAGAAAGCCGAAGACACCGAGGCGGTAATTGATGGTGACCAGCACCACGCCCTTCGTGGGCAGGAAGTCGCCGTTATGGCGCGGTTCGGAGGCAGAGCCACCCGCATAGCCTCCGCCATGAATCCAGAACATGACTGGCAGCTTGCTGTGGAGCTTGGCATCCGCAGGGGTGAAGACGTTCAGGTAGAGGCAGTTCTCGCTCGGCCCGCTGTCCTGGAAGACCATGTCGTCGAAGACGCGGCCCTGCATGCAACGCGCGCCATAGCGGGTTGCGTCACGCTCGCCCTTCCAGAGGGCAGGCAGCGCTGGCGCCTTCCAGCGCAGATTGCCCACCGGCGGCGCAGCATAAGGCAGTCCGAGGAAAGCACGAACCTTGCCATTGTTGATGGTCTTGCCGTGAGCCGTGCCCTGAACAGCCTTCACCGTCAACTGATCGGCACGAACGGGCGTAGACAGCCCCAGCGTCAACCCCATGATTGCCATGGCGCACATGACATGAACTGCAATCCGCATGAAAAAAATCCCCTCGGGCAACACCATAACAGGATGAGCGGAAGGTTGCACCTGCGCGACGTATGAACCATGCGGTCGCAACAGTTCAGAAAATCTCAGGAGCAAGCAAGTCGGCCATGGTTTCGCGGCGACGGATGAGGCGAACCTTGGACCCCTCAACCAGCACCTCGGCGGGACGGAGGCGGGTGTTGTAGTTTGAACTTTCCGACATGCCATAGGCACCGGCATCGAGCACAGCCACCAGATCGCCGGGCTCCAGAGGCGGCAGCTTGCGATCATGAGCGAAAAAGTCTCCCGACTCGCAAATCGGCCCCACCACATCCACAATGCGGGGCTTCCCTGCCTTCGGACTGACCGGCACAACATCGTGGTAAGCCTGATAAAGTGCGGGACGGATGAGGTCGTTCATCGCGGCGTCGATAATCACGAAGGTCTTTTTGCCATTGCGCTTGACCTGGAGCACGCGTGCCACCAGCGCACCGGCCTGCGCCACCAGGAACCGGCCCGGTTCGACGAGCAGGCTGCCCTCGAAGCCGTCCAGTGCATCTTGAATGGCCGCAGCATATTCATCGACCTTGGCCGCAACATCGAAAGCGCCACCGTGGTAGTCAATGCCGAGCCCGCCGCCTGCATCAACGGACTGCAACTCGATGCCTTCGCGCCGGAGCTGGCCAATGAGCTTGTTCACGCGCTTCATAGCCGCGCCAAACGGGGCTGCGGAGCGAATCTGCGAGCCGATGTGGACGCTGACGCCGTGCGCCTCAAGCCAGCGATTGCCCGCCACGCTCTTGTAAATACCAAGCGCCTTGCGGATGTCGATGCCAAACTTGTGTTCGCGCAGGCCCGTGGAGATGTAGGGATGTGTTTCAGCAAAAACATCAGGATTGACGCGCAGGGCAAAGCGCGCCTTGAGCTTTAGTTTCCGGGCACGCGCGGCGAGCTGCGCTAGTTCCGCTTCGCTCTCCACGTTGAATTCGAGAATTCCCGCCTTCAGCGCCAGATCGACCTCGGCAACGGTCTTGCCTACACCGGAGAAAACGACTCTTCCAGCGGCTTCGGGCGCGGCAGCCAGCACCCGCTCCAACTCGCCGCCGGAAACGATATCGAAGCCCGCACCGCGGCTGGCAAGCAGCTTGAGAATGGCGAGCGCGGAGTTGGCCTTGACGGCGTAGCAGACTAGGTGCTCCCTGCCCGAGAACGCCTGCTGAAACAGGCCAAGCCGCTCAGCGATCTGATCGGCGGAGTAAACGTAAAGAGGCGTGCCGAAACGGCGAGCCAATGAATCCAGCGAAACTTTGCCACAGGAAAGAGCGTCGCCGGGCTGCGGTGAATGAAATGGACGTGCAGATGTGTCTGAAGTAATGGGCAAGATAAGAATCCGTAGAAAGAAGCGCTCTCTTGAGCCTATAGCATTTTCCGAATTTGTGTAGAGGGCATTGATACTGCCAAATGTACACCGAGTTGAGGCTGGACTTTCAAGCGCCAGCCCCAACTCGATCGGAACTTTTCACAGAGAAACTATGCTTTTACGGTGCCCTTTGGCGAGATGAGCGTAAAGGTTACACTGCCCGAGGTGCTGCGCTTGTGCAGCGTTCCGCGCGGAATGATCAGCATGTCGCCCTTGTTGAGCGTAACTGCCGAGGCTCCCTCCGCCGCGGGAGCAAGCCACTCCCCACGCCCGACATTACGCGGGTTTTTCGGCGTGCCGCCCAACTCGTAAACCGTGGTGCCTTCAAGAACCTGCAAAATGTGGTCGCGGCTCTCGTGCCACTCAAACTCCTTGGCGCTCTTGGCCGTTTCGGTGGTAACTACGACCGCGAACTCCTTTGCGTTGACCAGATCCTTGCTGCCAGGATTCGCCTGCAAAGCCTGTGCGTCCTGCTGAATAGTCTGCGCACTGATGAGTTGGAACTTGGTCGGAGCAGCGGACGCAGCAGCCTGACTAAACAGAGATGTATCGGCAAGCGCGAAACCAGCCGCGGCAGCGACCGGCGCTGTGCGCAAAAATTGGCGACGGCCTGGATTTTTGATTGCGTTGTTGCTCATGAAACTCCCCCCATCGAAAAGTAAATCACTATCGGCTTTATTCTGCCAGTTGTGGCAGCCACGCGGCCATCAGAGCCGCCACCTTTTCCGGCCGCTCATAGGCGGCAAAGTGACCGGCGTCGGGAAGCAGATGGAACTGGCAACCACCGGGCGCAGCCTGAAAAGCTTGCATATCGGCAGAAGTGACGCCGGGGTCTTCGCCACCGGCAATGGCCAGCACCGGGACGGTAATGGTAGCAACATCAGGAACGGAGTCGGGCCGCGTGGCCAAGCCTGCCTGCACGGCGACCAGAGCCTCGGGCGTAATGTTCATGCGGGCGCGCAGCTCAGCCACAATGTTGGGATGGAGCTTGCGGGCAGTTGCCCCGATCAGCGTCTGCACCATGCCGTCATAAAGAGCGGCTGAACCGCCAGCGCGCGCCGTGGCGATGGTAGCGGCGCGTTTTGAAAAGTTGGCCGCTGCATCCGGCTGTGGCTTGGAGCAGACAAAAGCAAGACCGCCAATGCGCTCCGGGGCCCTGCGCCAAAGCTCCAGAAGAACGTAGCCCCCAATGGAGCAGCCAGCAAAGACAGCTTTGCGAATATCGAGAAAATCCAAGAGCCGGAGAACGTCCGTGGCGAGCTGCGCCATGGTGAGGACAGGAGCATCAGGAACGGAGGCAAAACCACCCACCGACAGCGTGGACCCCAACTCCGAGCTGCCATGGCCGCGCAGGTCGGGAACGATGGCGCGAACACCGGCGAGACTGCCGGCAAGCGGACGCCAAAAATCATGATCAAGCGGAGTGGGATGCAGAAAAACCACCGGCTGCCCCAGGCCGGTATCGCTGAAAGCCAGCCGCGCGCTGTCGGATTCGTAAGTACGGTTCATTTACTTGGAGGATACGCCTGGGGAAGATTCGCATGCTCTTCCGGGATGCCAATCCAGGCGGCGAGATAGGCCACGCCGACCAGTCCGCTGGTAAAGATGAGCCCCAGAATGGCAACAATGCGAACGACAGCGACATCCCATCCATTGGCCCTGGCCAGCGCAAGGCAGACACCAGCCACCTGGCGACCATCGCGGGGCCTGACCAGCGGCCTGCCCGGCATGGGCTGCGGGACAGGAATCACAGCGCCACAAATCGAACAGAAACGCGCTCCCGGCGGCAACGCGGTTCCACACTGCTGACAAAAGACGGCCATGCCCGGTTCCTCCTGAAGAAAAGCTCAAACACTTGGTACGAAGGCTGATGAGCGCCGGTTTCATCTTACGATTCCGAGGCCAAGTTCGCGACACGGTTTCTCTCACCGCGTTTTTCAGTTTCCCTTGTAAGGACTGCGCAGATGCTTCCTGGCCATATCGGCACGGGAGGTGCTGGAACCGGCGTTGATAGTGGCCTGGTAGTCTCTGACCGCCAACGGGCGCTCACCGTTCAGATCGTGACACTCACCGGCAGCCAGAAGCGAGCGGATCTTGAGCTCGGGCGATGTGCCCTGGGTCCAGGCAGCGTGCTCGTAAGCTTGCGCAGCCTCCCCATAATGGCGCTGGCCGCGCAATGCTTCGCCCAAGCCGAAGTCGGCCAGTTCCAACTGCGCCGAAGCAAAGTAGCCTGGCCGCGCACTGTCGGCAAGCAACTCGCGATAGGCCGTCACAGCAGGCATGCCCTCGCCGTCATCCTTGCGCAGGTTGGCTTCTTCCAAACAAAAGAGGAAGCCGTGCGGATACTCGTTTTTAAGAACACGGATAACCTTGATCGCCTCCTTGTACTTGGCCTCACGGCGCTGGAAAAGAGCAATCACGGTGCGTGCTTCCATGTTGACGCTGACGCTGCGGTTTCCCGCATCCCAAAGCATGGCCATGCCCGTGGACTTGGAGCCAGTGATGCCGGCAAAACCGATGAGTATCTTGAAGGGCAACGGCAGCGCCCCTACCACGTATTGGTAGACACCGACCACCAGCTTGGCGTCCACATACTGCGGGTCCAATTGGAGAACGCGGGTTTCGTCGTCCTTGGCTTTCATAGCCAGATGAAAACCGGCGCGATAGCCACGCTCCACCATGGCAATGTAGGCGCACTTCAGGGCGCGCGCCCAGCCGCGGGCATAGAGCGCGTCAACATCGTTGGGATTCTTGCTGACACGCCAATCGGCCTCGCGAACAGCCTCGTCGGCCAGCCCGAAGATGCGGTCGCGCGCCTTGGGATCTTCCTCGGTGGCGTGGCGGCCGGTGAGGAAGCCGTCGTTGGCGTAAAAGGTCGTATCCAGCAGATCCTCAATGTAAAGCTGCTGGAAGAGAACAGCCTCCAATAGGTAGACCGTGGCCTGCGGATCCCCCGGATGCTCGGCGTGTATACGCTCAAAGCGTGAGACAGCGCCTGGAAAATCCAGGTTGTAGAAGTGATTGAAGCCGTCGCACACCTGCGGAGAGTAGTTCATGGGATTGGTATGCACGCCGTTCGTGGGGCTGGGGTGCAAACCGGAAGCCCACCCCAGGCCAGCAGCACCCAGCAGGGCAACACCCAACACCAATCCACGCATCCGAAACAATCCCATCTTCACCCCTCGAATCCCCTTAGTGCCGAATTCCGTTAATGCTCCGTTAATGCTTTGACGCGTCCCGCCAGTTTGACGCTCTACGGCAGAAAACGCGCTCAGAACCAGCTTAGCGGATTCGCGCCGTCGCCGTTCCAGCGGATGTGCGCGATCCACCATCAGTAGCAGCTCGGAATGCTTTAGGATTCAAATATGTCCATCCCAGACGAGCTGAATTCAACCCCCGCTTCCGCCATACCTGCAACGCCGGTTCAAACGAACTTGCTGGAGGAGGCTCGCCGCCGCCTCATCGTGGCTCTCGATGTGCCAGATGCGGCCTCTGCCCTTGCTTTGGTAAGCAAACTGGAAACCACCTGCCACTGGTTCAAAGTGGGGCTGGAACTGTTTGTCTCCGCAGGCCCGGCCATCGTGGAACAACTGGTGGCGCGGGGCCATTCCGTCTTTCTGGATCTGAAATTCAATGACATTCCCAACACCGTGACGGGTGCTGTGCGGTCGGCCACGGCTCTTGGGGCGAGGATGATGACGCTCCACGCCTCGGGAGGACCGGCAATGCTGGCCGCCGCCCGTGACGCGATTCAGGGCATCAGCAATCCGCCGGAGCTGCTCGCCGTAACCGTGCTGACCAGCATGGATCAGGCGCAGACCGCGGCTGTAGGCCTGGAACGGACACCCGCCGAACAAGTGGAGTTGCTGGCCCGGATGGGGCTCGCGGCAGGGATGCGCGGGTTTGTCTGCTCGCCCAAAGAAGTTGCCGGACTACGAGCTCTGACGGGAACGAAAGGCGTGCTGGTGATTCCCGGCATTCGTCCCGCGGGAGCCGCGATCGGCGACCAGAAGCGGGTTGCGACTCCAGCCGATGCGCTGCGTGCGGGGGCCAGCTACCTGGTGGTAGGGCGGCCCATTACGCAAGCACCCGACCCGGCTGAAGCCGCCAAGGCAATTCTGAGGGAGATGGCCGAAGCATTGTAGCCAAATCAGCAGGAAATGAAAAAGCCCGGCGCGATGCCGGGCTTTTCGTTACGCGGAAGTTCAAGCAACGCTTAAAGCTTCTCGTAAAAGTCGCACACGGAGCACGAAATATAAACTCCGCCGGGGACGCCGCGTTCGCGGTCCTTGACGCGCTTGACAATGCGTGTCGGCTTGCCGCACTTGGGACAGTTGGTCGACTTCGTCGTGTCCATTACCTTCTTGCGATCACCTGTTTTTGCAATCTTTGCCATAGGTCGGTTGTTTCTCCTTCAGGGTGTCTCTGCACACGCGCGCGATAGATTGCGTGCGGCTTCAACGGCGCGGTCATGGGCCAGCCTCCTGCGGCAAGTAAATTGCCCGGAGACGAGCTGGGCTCGCTGCTTTCAGTTTACATGAAGCGGCAGCGGTTCACTGCGGCTGAAGAATGGCCAGCCCTCTAGTTTTAAGTAGAGGAGCTACCTGCCTGCGGTTGCTCGGGATTGGCAAATGGAACGACCGCCGGAGCAATCTGCACCAGTGGAGGTGTAGCAGACTGGGCTGGGCCCATGGCCGCCTCATGCTGTGCGTGCGCAAGTGCGTCCAGATCCACCGGAATGCCGCCGGGCACGATCACCGGAGCGTTGTAGCGATAGTCCAGGTTGCGAGTCATCTTGAAGACCACCGGGAGAGCGGCCAGCAGGATGTAGAACGAAACCCAACTGCCGTCCAGGCCGAAGCCTCCACCCGTCACCCAGAAAGACCCCATAGGGTCGCCCTCGACAATGGGGGAATGGCTGTTGACGCCGCTGACGGCAAGGCCAAAGAGGAGGGCGCGGCTGGCCTTCCAACCAAAATTTAGCCCCCAACTAACCCACAAGGCGCGCGTGCGGAGATAAGCCGTGGAGAGCACCAGGCCGAGTACGACAGAAACGGCAACCGAAGCGCGGCTCGACCCAAGCAGGAATGCCTGAACAATGGCGTAGAATGCCGCAAAACCCAGCGAAGCAGCCAGCGGCCCGACGGCATCCACAAAGCGCTGGAAGGCATAGCCGCGAAAAACAATTTCTTCCGCCAGCGTGGCCAGCGCAAAAAACGCCACATCGACGACGAGCCAGCACCAAGCGGAGAGTTGGAGGGTAAGAACAATGGCGATGCCGCCAGCCAGCACCATGGGAAGGACGCAAACCACTGCGATTCCCCATCCTGTGGCCAGACCGAGGCCCATTTCCGACTGCCAGCCGGAACGCCGCGGCAATCCCTGTGCGCTTACCGGGGCCGTCTGGTGGTTGAACCAGAAGCCCATCGCGGTGTAACCGAGCAGAAGAAGAAATACGAGCATAGCCTGCTCGACCAGCGGAGCCCACTGCTCGACAGCCACTCCCTGCGCTCCATGGAAGGCCAGTGAACGCACCAGGAAGAAGTAGAGAACCGCGGCAACAACCTGCCCCCCGGCACGAAACCGGCCGCCGGTGACTACAGGCGCACTCATCGACATCCCCCTGCGGAGGGCACGGAATCAGCCGTTTGAGTCTTGGCGAGCAACTTCACTTGAGGTCTCAACTTAGTTCAACGCCCGGGGGTACATGCCGGACGCCGAAACTATCCTTCCGTGTAAAACTGCGCAATATTGCGGAACTTCTTCTGACGCTTGGCGACCAGTTCCTCCACAGGGATGGCCTTGAGCTCGGCCAAGTGCCTTTTGAACGCACTGGCAAGCATCCCAAAGCCCGTCTCGCGGTCAATGTGGATGCCTCCCGGCGGCTCGGGAACAATTTCGTCCACACAGCCCAGCGCGGCAACCTCGGGAGCGGAGATGCGCATGGCTTCGGCGGCCAACTGCTTTTGCGCCGCATCGCGCCACATGATGGCCGCGCAGGACTCCGGTGTAATGACGAAGTAAAGCGCGTTTTCAAGAATCAGCACGCGGTCAGAGACAGCCAGCGCCAAAGCGCCACCCGAGCCCCCCTCGCCGGTGATAACGGAGATGGTGGGGACGCGCAGGCGCGACATCTCGAGAAGATTGCGCGCAATGGCTTCGCCCTGACCACGCTCCTCAGCCCCCAGGCCGGGATAAGCGCCGGGCAGATCGATCATGCTGAAGATCGGCCGCGAGAACTTTTCGGCAATCTTCATGCAGCGCAGCGCCTTGCGGTAGCCCTCCGGATTGGGCATGCCGAAGTTGCGCCGCACCCGCTCCTTGGTGGTTCCGCCCTTGCGGTTGCCGATGACCAGCACTTCTTCCGTGTCCAGCCGCGCCATGCCGCAAACTACGGCCTCATCGTCGCCGAAGGCGCGATCCCCGTGAATCTCGCTGAAATCCGTAAAGATCCGCTCGATAAAGTCCATCGGGTATGGCCGCTGAGGATGCCGTGCCGTTTCAATCTTCATCCACGCCGGCGAAACAGCCTGCGCCTGATTGGAAGTTTCTATTGCCTGTTCGCTCATTTGTACCTGGTGCCGCCACGGAACAACGCCGCCGGCCCTCCAGTGATTCTAAAGGCCGCAAGCGGCTGGAACAAATATATTAGTCCGCCGCCAATCGTTTTAGAGCATTTTTGCTTTTGCTGTAGACTTCCGTGCCCCATCCTTTCCGCTTTTTTCTGCGGAAAGGGTGGGATACCAATGAATTTTGGGTCTACACCATTTCCGAAAATGCTCTAAGCACAAAAGCAGGCTGCCGCGGTCCTCCTGCAAACCGGAACCGCGGCAGTGGGACGCTATCGCGCACCGTTGGCTTGCCCCGCTCTTTGCGTGGCCAACCGGGTGATCAGGTCGCTCTGCTTCACCATTTCGTGGACGGCAAAGCCCTTTTCCGCAAGCGCCCCAGTAGGGCAAGCCTGAACGCATTTACCGCATGAGGTGCAGTTGCGCGCCTCTTTCCAGTCGTCCTTCAGGTCGCTGACAATGCGGGAGTGGATGCCGCGCGAGGCGACCTCCCACACATTCGCACCTTCCAACTCCGCACAGACACGGACGCAGCGCGTACAGAGGATGCAGCGGTTATGGTCGAGAACAAAGCGGGGGTGCGACATATCGACCGGCAAGCGCGGGTTGTTGTAGGAGTAGCGCACGTGTGTGATGCCCAGCGATTGCGCCAAAGCCTGCAACTCGCAGTGGCCGTTCGAGACGCACGACGAGCAAATGTGGTTGCGCTCGACCAGCAACAGCTCGACGGCCATCTTGCGGTAAAGCGATAGCTTTGCCGAGACGGTCTTGATCGATATCCCTTCCTGGACCAGCGTGGTGCAGGAAGGCAGCAGCCGATCAGTGCCCGCCAGTTCCACAACGCACATGCGGCAGGCCCCCACCGCGCTCAAGCCTTTCAGATAACAAAGCGTGGGAATCTGATTTCCGTTGGCGCGGGCCGCTTCCAGGACGGTATCTCCCTCCCGCGCGGTCACCAGTTCTCCGTCAATGCGCATCGAAATCGTTTTATTCGGCAACGGGTCGCTCCTTTCTCTTTCCAATCAGCCTCAGTTGGCGTTCACAGTGGCCCGCAAATCACAGCGAAGGCAGCGGCTGCATTCCTCCCGTGCCTCTTCTGGGCTAAGGCATGCAACAACTTCCTGTTCTGAGTGAGCCCTGGTCGCGGCGGGCAGGGAGCGTGCGGTGTGGCGGTGGCTGAGGCTGGGCTCTCCCGGCGCTTGGCGGCTGTATTCAAAGTCGGGGAACAGGCTCTGCCAGCGTTGTTCGCCGGTCTGTTCGCCCATGAGCCGCTCGTCGATCTTGTGTGCCGCCTGCTTGCCGCCGCTCATGGCGTTGGACATGTTGGAGGCACCCGTAATCACGTCGCCGCCGGCATAGAAGTTGGGGCGGCTGGTTTCCAGCGAGAAGCGATCCACTTCGACCGTGCCGTCCTCCTTGAGAGCAAGTCCGGAGGCGCGGCAGAAATCCACATCGAAGGTTTCGCCCACGGCCAGAATGACGCTGTCGCACTCGAAGCGCTGCGCCTCGTCGGTGGGAATCGGGCGTCTACGGCCGGATTTGTCGTACTCTCCGAGCCGCGTTTTGACGATCTCGATGGCCTTCACATTGCCTTCCGCGTCGCCCACAATGCGGTGCGGAGCAGCCAGGAAAACAAAGTGCACGCCCTCGTCCTCCGCCGCCTGAATCTCCTCGTCGATGGCGGGCATGTCTTTGCGCTCGCGGCGGTAGAGGATGGTGACCTGGCCGCCCATGCGCAACACGGTGCGAGCCGAATCGATGGCTGCATTGCCGCCGCCGATCACAGCAACCCGCGAGCCCATGACGACCTTGTCATGCCGGGCCACCGACTCCAGGAACGGCAGCGCGGGATGTACGTTTTTCAACTCCGTTCCGGGCAGATAGAGCCAGGACTCCTTCCACGTTCCGATGGAGAGGAAAACGGCGTCAAACTCGCTGGCCAGGTCGTTCAGCGGAAGGTCGAAACCGACCCTGGTATTGAAGACCATCTTCACGCCAACGCCCTCGATCAGGTCGAGTTCGTGGCGCAGAACCGACTTGGGCAGCCGGTACTCGGGAATGGCGAATCGCAACATGCCGCCCGCCTCGCTGCGCTCTTCGAAGATGGTGACATCGTGGCCGAGCATGGCCAGATAAAACGCCGCGGTAAGGCCCGTGGGACCGGAGCCTGCCACAGCGACCTTGCGGCCAGTAGGTGCGAGTTTGTGCGCAATGATGCGCTTGAGCATCGGCTCGAAGCGATCGGATTGATAGATGGTGTCGGCGAGGAAGCGGTGAACCTCGCGCATGTTGACCACCTCGTCAAAGCCCTGACGCCGGCAGCGATTGTCGCAGGGATGCTGACAGACGCGGCCCGTCGATGCGGGCAGCGGGTTGTCGAGAATCACGGACTCGAAGGCATCTTCCAGCCGCCCCTCCTGATAAAGCTCCAGGAAGCGCGGAATGTTCATGCGCAGCGGACAACTGTTTTCGCAAGGAGACAGGGCCAGATCCTGACAAACGCCGGCGCGGCAGCGATGCGCCACGATGTGGTCTTCGTACTCCTCGCGGAAGTGGCGAATGGTGGTAAGAACCGGATTCGGCGCAGACTGCCCCAGCCCGCACAGTGAGCACTCGCGCACCATGCGCCCCAAGTCGTCGAGCAAAAGTAGATGCTCCTGAGTTCCATTGCCCTTGGTAATTGCGTTGAGGATACCAAGCGCCTTGTTCAGTCCCACGCGGCACGGAACGCACTTGCCGCAGGACTCCGAGTGCGTGAACTCGATGAAGTAGCGGGCCACATCTACCATGCAATTGTCTTCGTCGAGGACCACCATACCGCCGGAGCCCATGATGGAGCCAATCTGCGCCAGGCTTTCGTAGTCCACAGGCGTATCCAGCATCTCGACCGGAATGCAGCCTCCGGAGGGTCCGCCAGTCTGCACTGCTTTCACGCGGCGGCCAGCGACGGCTCCTTCTCCAATGTCGTAGATGAAACTCTTCAGCGGAGTGCCGAGCGGCATCTCCACAAGGCCGGTGTTCTGAATCTTGCCGACCAGCGAAAAGACCTTGGTTCCGGGGCTCTTCGCGCTGCCGGTCTCGGCAAACCATGCAGGACCGCGAGTGATGATGGGGGCGATATTGCACCAGGTTTCAACGTTGTTGATGTTGGTGGGCTTGCCCCAAAGTCCCTTCTGCGCGGGAAACGGAGGACGGGTATGCGGACGACCGGCAAAGCCCTCAAGCGATGCGATCAGAGCCGTTTCTTCGCCGCAGACAAAAGCCCCTGCCCCCTGCACCAGCTCGATGTTGAAGTTGAATCCGCGATCAAGGATGTTGGTACCCAGCAAGCCGTATTCCCGCGCCTGTTCAATGGCCCGGTTCAGACGGCGTACCGCCAGCGGATACTCGGCTCGCACATAGACAATGCCTTCGGTGGCGCCCATGGCGTAACCGCCGATGATTATGCCCTCCAGCAGCGAATGAGGATCGCCCTCGATCTCATTGCGGTTCATGTAAGCGCCGGGGTCGCCCTCGTCGGCGTTGCAGATAATGTATTTGACATCAGACTTGGCCTTGGCCAGAAAATCCCATTTGTTACCGGTGAGGAAACCGGCTCCGCCGCGCCCACGCAGGCGGGCGGCCTTGACCTGCTCGATCACAGCGTCCGAGCGCCCATCGATCAGCACCTTGTAGAGCGCCTGGTAGCCGCCCACAGCGATGTATTCCTCGATGTCGGTGGGATTGATCAGGCCGCAGTTGCGCAGGACGATCTTCTTCTGTCCTTTGAAGAACGAAATCTCGTTCCACGGCGCAATGTCTGGATAGCCCTGGCCGTATTTCACGCGCCCGGTGATGTGGTCCCACTCTTCGATCTTGCAGTAAACAAGGTCGGACGGCAGAACGCCGGTGGAAAGGCTCTCCAGAATGCGCCCGGCGTCGTTGGTCTGCACGCGGCGCAGAATCACAAGTGGATTGCCGGGAATCCGGACGCTGACCAGAGGCTCCTGGAAACAGGAGCCGAAGCACCCCACCTCGGTAAGCAGCACATCCAAACCGCTACGTTGAATCGCCTCATTCAGCGCATGAAACACCTCTTCCGCGCCATTGCCACGGCCACAGGTTCCCATGCCCACCGCAATGCGCGGAATGGCCGGCATCAGCTTGGCAAGCCCTGACTCACGGACAGCGTTGAACGCACCAATATCCTGAATTCGCGGCATTATTTTCCCCCTCCGGTCAACGCCTTCACTTCCCGTTGCAAGGTGCGCTCGTTCACATGGCTCAGAATGTGGTGATTCACTTCCACAACCGGGGCCAGCGCGCACTGGCCAAAGCAGGCAACCGTGCGTACAGTAATTTTTCTGTCCGGCGTGGTAAGCGACAGCTTGTCAGCATCGTGTGTATCGTCCTGCTCCTGACCGCTGAAGCCCAGATCGAGGCACAGCTTCTCCAGCAGGTCGCGGGAGCCGCGCGTGTGGCAGGCGGTTCCGCGGCAAACGCAGATCACGTTGTCGCCTTGCGGATCGAGATTGAAGAGCGCGAAAAAGGTTGCCGCGCTATAGATTCTTGCGGGGGGAACACCGGTCTGGTTCGCGATATAGCGCAACGCCCCCATGGAGAGAAATTTGTGCGCATTGGCGGACTGAACCGCCTCCAGTATCCCAAGCAGCGCTCCGGGCCGATCCCAATGCGCTGCGACCGCCTGATCGATCAACAGCCTCTCTTGAACATCCAGGACCTCATTGGCTGCACTCTGCATGATTCCTCCCAGATAATGCCCGAGCGAAACTTCTATGCCGCAGAGGCATCCTTGGATGTGCCGCAGATCACAGCAGTTTATACCAATTGGATTTAGAGCAAACCATTGAAAAACGGCTCAATAATCCAATAGATAACCTGCGACTTTGCCAAAGGATATTATGGAAACAATCGATAGCAACGTCATTCAGGGAGTATTCATGAACTGTTCTGTTCGCCGCCTCG